>VYMB01000057.1_pt1 | contig 48178 bp, 53 predicted proteins | sample 5115321 | NCBI WGS metagenome assembly VYMB01 (sample SAMN12291794, study PRJNA351875) | freshwater metagenome | isolation source: freshwater lake | place: USA: Michigan, Wintergreen Lake | collected 2011-08-02 | reverse complement strand
ACCAGAATGATCAATGACCAACCGCCAATCCCCCCACGCCGCCAGCTATGTGACGAGCGCTGCGCAGGGGGATTAGCTGTCACCGCGTGTTACACCACCAAATGGGACGTGATCGCCCCAAATTAGGATTTAACTTCCAACAGGAGCAGGATTGCCACCAACTTTTGTGTTCTCAGCCACCATTATTTCCTTCTCGATTCGCACCTGGCTAGGCTTCGATCTTGGCTTTATTGATTGGGCTGAGGCTCGCCAGAACAAGCAATGGGCCAACCACAAAGAATGAAGCGCGAAAAAGATAGAGAGGCTTGAGCATATCACCCGTTGTGACGTGAAGCGCTAAGCCCGCCAACATTTGGACCAAGAACAGTACTTTAAGCCATTGCCACCGTAGGCTTGTTTGCCACAATAGACCGAGGCCCGCCATCCCAGCATAAGCCATTTGAAACTTCACTTGGCTTGCGACTTGCTGCAATAAAATTTCGCCCTGCGACAGCGCGCCACCCATTTCAACACATCGCAACATGGCAAGAATATGCGCATTCTCAATCGCATCCAAAAGCCCCGTCATCATGACCAGACTGAGGGCTAGACCCACCAAAAGGCGATCAGCGCCTTGCTCAGCGATTTTACGGGACCAAAGAGTGAAAAAAGTGAGATAGGCAGAAATAAAAACCAGATCCAAGCCAATATCCACTCGAAGCAGGTCTGCGCGTGCAAGCAGTTTGGCGCTATAGTCTTCTATGGGCCAAACCAATTGGAACAGGCCTTGGCTGCCACCGCTAGACAGAGCGAGCCATAGAAGCAAAGCTGCGCAAAGGCTGGTCGCGTAGGCGCTTAATTGGAATGGTTTAAGGGCGAACATTTGGGTCCTTCCATGGTGCGGGTCTAATGAGCGGCAAGAAGTCGTTGAGAACGGAAACCGGTCCCAGCAATAGATTGATCGGTCGACTGCCAAAAGCAGGGCCTGCCTTCTCGATCCCATGACCAATGAATTGCACGATCCAGCCCACAACAAAGGCGGCCCCATAGATGATCGCTGCAGTCGTCGTGTCAAACTGCGCATGGAGCGCTTGGGCACCTAGGGTCAAGGCATAGGCAAAGAGCGCCAGAGCAAATCCACACCACACACTGTATCGACCGATAATGACACCGCCGACTAAACTTAAAACCAAGCCACCATTCAAGAATCCACTGGATTGACCAATCAGTGCGGCAAATCCTAAAACGGCAAACATGATTACAGGAATGCCAACCGCATGGATCGCCCGGTTTATCGGGTTGACATGGATCGCGTCATAAATTGCAAGTTCAGCCCGCATCTTGTCGCTCATGATAGTACCTCTTGTACAAATTTGAGAAACGCAGCCTTGAAAGCGGCGGGGTCTTCTAAGAAAGCCGCATGACCACCGCGGAACATCTGCACCTGCGCATTTGGAATGGCTTCAACGGCTCGGCGACTACGCGACCAAGCGACAATCTGATCTTGCTTGGCCCAAGCAAACAGGACAGGGACCTTAAGACCCTCAGCGCGCGCGCGTAAATCAGCGTCCGGATTGCTGAAACTGTGCCAAGCCTGTTTTAAGACGGGTGCAGTCTCTAGTCCGGCAGCAATAATGCGCGCGCGTTGCGCCGCAGCGGGCTTTGCTGGCAGGATGAGTCGATAATAGGCAGCGAACGCCCTTTGAAACCATTTTGCTCTTCGCTCGCCCGCAGAAAAGAATGCGACCATGCCTGCGATGACCGCCTTGGCCAGACCATCAAGCGGTGCCAAACCGCCCGGGTTGCATAGCACAAGTGCCTGAATTGTTTCAGGCCTCCGTAAAGCATAGGACAATGCCGCAGCCCCACCGATGGAATTGCCAACTAAAATTGGTCTTTCATCGCCACACAAGGCTGGGATCAAGTCTTCTAGCAAGTCTGCATAGCGCTCAGCGCTGGCGGCTTTCAGTGACGCATCAGGTGGACTTGCCCCTTGTCCGGGCCAATCCACGCAGATGACTTCAAAGCCATACTCGATGATGGAGTCCACAAATGCTTTATAGTCTCTGCCGCCATGGCCGGTCGCATGCAAGCAGATGACAGGAACACCGTCTCCGCGTCCGCTGACGGCCAAGTCTGTTCCGCTCGCGCGCACAAGAATCATAGGATGGGCGACGCCGATAGCGTTTCGGAGGGAGGTAGGTGTCATGGCTTGATCAGTCATATTGTATATGTGATATGAATATCACATAAAGTCAAGAGGCTTGACTCTCACGCTAGTTGATCGAGGAATGACATTATGCAAAAACGTGGACAGGGTCGGGAATGCTTATTGGAAGCGGCCCGGCTTGAATTTGAAGAGTTCGGCTTTGATGGCACTAATACCAATGCTATTGCAAAGCGAGCAGGCTATGCGCCGCAGACCTTCTATCGGCATTTTCCTGACAAAACCGCGATCTTTCTGGCAGTCTACCAATCATGGGCCATCTTTGAAATGCGCAGCGTCTTGGAGGCCAAAGCAGCGGACGAAATTGCCAACTTACTGCTGAACCATCATCGCGCCTACCGCAGATTCAGACGTTCTTTACGCACGCTTACTGTAACGAATCAAAGCGTTGCCCAAGCGCGCGCTCAGTCGCGACTTAAACAAATCAATGCCTATGGCGCAAAGCTCGGTTCAACAGACTCTGCTTGGATTCTGTCTATGATATTGAAAGTTGAGCGCCTTTGCGATGCCATTGTTGATGGCGAATTTGAAGCGTGTGGAATTGAATTTGAGGCAGCCCGACAACAATTGATCGCGACACTTTCTGCGCAACCATCCACAGCAGACTGATAACTTGGGAAAGTTGAGATTGATCCGTTAGTTTCGCGGACTCTCAACGCAAAGAACTTATCTCAATCGTCCGCAGGAAAGACTGCTTATTTGCGGCTTAAAGCCAAACCCGCCAGTCCGCCGTCGGCCAGTCCTCCCCATTGAGCCGCCAATCTGGTTTGCGCCAATGGTCGCCAATCGGAGGCTAGCGGCCCATTCTCCAAAGCAGTCATTTGATCGGCCGAAGAACGGATACATTTCAATTATTCGAAGATACTTCAAACTTATCGCAAATTTTTAAGGGGCCGAGTTAGTATCGGCATCCAGTCATGACTTTTTGCCTCACGCGCCAAGCTGACACATCAATCAATCTTGACTTGCAAAACGGCTGAATGAACATAGGGTAGAGCACACATGTTTTTTTGATTTAAATTGCTATGCGCTCTTTTTTTGGGCGAGTTCAGCCCGGACAATAGGATCCGCAACAAATGTTTGTCCTTGAGACCCACAATCTTGTAAAACGCTTTGACGCATTACTGGCGGTAGACGATCTTTCGTTTTCGGTCGCGCCCGGCGAGATATTCGGATTTCTTGGAGGCAACGGTGCAGGGAAAACCACAACCTTGCGCATGGTGCTTGACATCGTCCGACCAACATCAGGTTCAATGAGCCTTCTAGGCTCGGCACCAAGTCGGCGCACTGCTTCATCAATCGGCTTTTTGCCCGAAGAAAGAGGGCTTTATGCGGGCATGAGCGCGATTGAGACAATCGTCTATTTTGGCAGGCTCAAAGGCATGGACAAGGCGCTGGCAAAAAGTCGCGGGCTTGATTTGTTAGAACGCTTCGATCTTCGCGATAGAGCCAAGAGCAGGATCAGCGATTTGTCAAAAGGCATGGCCCAAAAAGTCCAATTGGCCACAGCGCTCGTGAATGAACCAGAGATTCTCATGCTAGATGAGCCTTTTTCAGGCCTCGATCCTGTTAACCAAGGCCTCCTTGAGAACGAGATACGGCGGGCATCTGATAGAGGCGCAGCGGTCATTTTCTCGACTCACGTCATGCAACATGCCGAGCGGCTATGCGACCGGCTCCTTCTATTGAAGAAGGGCCGCAAGCGGTTCGAAGGGACACTAAAAGAGGCTCGCGCGCAACTGCCTACCAGACTGACGGCAATCTCGAGGTTTGATCTTTCCAGTCTCCCTGGCGTAGCCGAAGGCCAATCTTCGCCGACAGAGGACCCGGAGTGGCGCGAATGGTCACTTAAGCTCGAGCCGGGCGTGGATCCGAGCCAAGTGCTTGAACACTGCTCTACGAACGGAATCGCCTTGCGTCACTGGGATCTTCTGCAAGCCAACCTTCATGAGGTCTTTGTCCAGCTTGTAGGTGCTGAGGACATCAAGCCATGACTTTAGCCAATATCCTTCTTGTCGCTAAGCGAGAGATGCTTGAAATTCTGAAGCTGAAGAGCTTCTGGTTGACACTCCTGATTTTGCCGGCTGCGTTGGCGCTGGGCCCGCTTCTTGGAAGCAATCTCGAAAACTATGAACCCACGCGGGTGAGCGTCGTTGACCGTTCGGGCGGGGACAGCGGCAAGGCTCTGGAAGCCCGGTTCCAGTTCGATGAGACACAATATCTCCTCAGGGAACTGTCGGACTATGTGCAACGCTTTGGACTACAGAAAGCAGACCCTGACGCCAGTTGGTCTGCTCATGACCGTTGGTACACTCCTGCCGATGCAGCAGCATTCGAAGCAAGCGGTGGCATTGATGGTGCTTTGAGTAAGATTGAGGCAGTGCGGCCGGAAGGTACCCCCAGATTCGAAATTCCACAGCACGAGTATACGTTTCTTGTCCCCCCATCCGCTCTATTGGCCGCCCAAGGCAAAGCATTTGAGCAAACGGCTCGCACCCTTTTTGCAAATGATCCAGACGACAAGAACCCTGAAATCATTGTATTGATTCCCGATGATTTTCCTGCTGATCTTGGGATTAAAGTCTTCGCGAACGATGATGTACCTAGGCGTTTTGTGGCGAAGTTGCAGGAGGTGCTGACTATTGACCTTCGCACGCGCCTGCTTGCCGAGTCCGGGGTTACCGGCGCACGCGCGGCGCTCGTCCAGAACATTACCCCGACGATTGCGATTGATACGCCGCCACCAGGAGGGGGGGCGAGTGAAACACTCATGGTTCGTTCAATCGTGCCTTTGGCATTGGCTTACATATTGTTGATGAGTCTGATGCTGTCCGGCAGTTGGATGCTACAAGGCTCTGTTGAAGAGCGGTCGAACAAACTGATCGAGAGTTTGCTCGCCTGCATCAGCCCCGAAGAACTCATGTATGGCAAGCTTCTGGGAAGCATGAGCGTAGGATTGATGATGATCTCTGTTTGGGCGGGCTGCGCAGGCATTGCGGCATTCGCGACCCACGGGGCGATATCCGATATGATCCGCCCGGCTTTGGAGCCGATCTCTTCGCCAGGCATTATCGCGGCGATCATCTTCTTTTTCGTCGCTGGCTATATTGGAGTATCTGCAATCTTTGTTGCGATCGGTTCAATGGTGGATTCAATGAATGAAGCGCAAGGTTACATGATGCCAGTGCTTTTGCTCATTATGCTTCCAATCTTATTTTTGTTGCAGGCAATTCTCGCAGAGAATGACGGGGTCATTGTCCAAGGTCTGACTTGGGTACCACTTTGGACACCATTTGCTGTTTTGGCTCGTCTTGGACTAGGCATCGAGACTTGGGAGCTGGTGGGTGCTGGAACTCTGCTAGCAGTTGCAATCGCTGCTGAACTCGTTTTGGTAGCCCGCCTGTTTCGCGAAAGCCTGCTGGCAACCGGACAAAAGCCTACTGTTGCAAAGCTGCTGCAGCGATTGAGGGCACCCCCTAGAGACGGTTAGCCACTAGGGCTGCATACCGATTGAACAAATCGCGAGGGTTTAAGGCTAAGCTTCAGATTGCAGGCCGGTCATCAAAACGATTTGTGGAATCCGTTGATCGTGTAAGTTCCATCTGAAGCAGTTGACGTGCTCCCTAGTTTTTTTGTCAGCAGAAGTTAGAGTTTGCCGTTCCAATGAATGGCAGCTTTCTAAGTCCGCCCGATCGTAAGCAGACCATCCGCAATCGGCCAAAGTAAGTCATTCGTGAATGCCCAAGTTTGGGACGACGGATGAAACTTCGAGGGCATTTGAGGTTGGCAACAATGGCCAATTGCTAACATAGTTTCCACTTGGGCATGCACCCATTAGGCGGCGCTCTAGGCCCATAATGCACGCCATCGCGCTGTATGCGCGCGCCCTGATGGACGGGTGACAATTGCCCAATATAGGTATATAAATTTACCTAATTCCTGGGGGCTAAGAATGTCGCAAAACCAAGTCCAAACTGGCCAAGTTTCATCTGTCCGCAATGGCCATGCCCACGGGCGCAGGCTTTACCGGGTCAATGACCACCGCCTGTTGCGTCGCCTGCCTTGGAAGGCTGAGAACCGGACACCAATCCTTGAGGCTTTGGGATCGGCAAGCGTGCCCAATGAGATCGACGTCAAAGCGCTTCGGGATCGTGAGGGCCTATCGCGTGAGGACTTCGCCTCAATTTATGGCCTGTCAGTCGATAGCGTTCGATCATGGGAGCGGGGGACGGTCCCCAGCCGGGCAACACGCGCCTATCTGGCCATCATTGCCCATGCGCCTCATATCGTGCGGCGTGGGCTAGGTGTGCGGTGGTGAGACTCTGATTTTCGGGCAGAAAATGAGGTCAAGTGCGCGCGTGACGTATGGCGTGGCTAGCCTTACCAATTCCACCAATCGGCTAACAGTTTTTGGACCAGTTCGCGCGCGTGATGCATGGCGGGGTAAAGTTTGCCAATCCGCCTAGGGTGTCGGCTATTTTGTCAGCAATATGCGCGCCTGCGGGCATTCATGGGCCGGTGGCTGTTGCCATTTGTTGCCAGATTCAGCTTTGCCTCAGTTCCTGCCAGATATGCGCGCGTGGGAATGGGCGGGCAAGCGGCACCAGTTATGACCCTTTTGTCAGTTCTGTCAGGTCTGGGGCTGGGGCTTTCTGGTTTTTAAATGAGAACCCAAACTCAGCCAACTGGGGACCATATGGGGACCAAATCTTAGTCCCAGTTTCAAGTCTCAGCTAAGTTATTGATTTTATGGTGGGCGATACTGGGATTGAACCAGTGACCCCTGCAGTGTGAATGCAGTGCTCTTCCGCTGAGCTAATCGCCCGTCCGCCATGCCGCCAAAGGGGCATTGAGTGCGAGAGGCGGCGTCATGAAGGTTGGGGCCGGTAACGTCAAGAGGGGCAGGTGCCAATCCTTGATTCCGTGCGTCAAAGTTGTGGGTGGGTCTGAGCCTTTAGTTTAGCTGCGCTATCCCCAGATCGATGCAGATGGGAATCAATTTTGTGGGCCAAAGGTGACGTCAGGGCAGGCGATTTTCCTTTGATACGGCTCATTTCGGCAGTTTTCACCCTGATTTACCGATCGCAATCAGTTCCATGCAAATTTGCAAAGCACCTATTACTTTGGAAAATGAGGGTCCCGAGTTCTGGTGAATCATGAAAATCGACCGAGAAATCCCAAAAAAATTCTAGATATGTTGAGAAAATCGGAAGTTTCTACCGCGATTTTTCTCGATTTTGGGACATGTTGAGAAAATCTTATGTCAAGTCCCATTTTGATGATTTTTTGGTGCTTTAGGTCCCATCAAAATTCGTCGATTTTTGCCTTGAATGTGACAGGTTTGTGTAGTTTAAGCCGCCATCCAAAACAAACCGATGCTCGTTATGGGTTTGTCTCACCTAATCAATAACAGAGAAAAATGAGGACCAAAATGGAAGGCGATTTTTGCACGAACGACGGCGCACGACGTTTGAAGCTGAAGATTCAAGAGTATTGGCGCGAGCGTGGCTATGACGTCAGCGTTGATCTGGTTGAAGAAGGTTTCGTTCCTGCGATGCGTTCGGGCCGTACCGATGTGCGCTCTGACATGGTGAATGGTTTGCCACGTCGTCGCGCTGCGACTGAAGCCGCATAGATCATTTTATCAAAAGCTGCTCGATCAAATCAGGCAGCTCATGGTAATGATCAAAGACAGCGTCCGCCCCCAAGGCGGACGCTTTTTCTATGGTGTAGCCAAAAGTTGCCAACACCACCGGGATCGACGCATTGCGTGCGGCCTGCAGGTCGGTGATGCTGTCGCCCACCATCAGCGCCCGGTCGACGCTGCCGCCGCTGGCCTCAATCGTATAGGTCAAATGGCGACCATCGGGCTTGTTCACACCGGCCTGTCCATTGGCAACGATGGCCTTAAAATAGCGCACCATATCAAATGCCTCGAGAACTGGCTGGGCCAAATGCGCTGGCTTATTGGTACAAACGCTGAGGATTGCCCCCTTGGCCGACAGGGTTTCCAAAACATCGATCACGCCTTCGAATGGCAGGCTTTCTTGCGTCAGGCCCGCTTGATAGACCTCCAAAAAATGGGCGATGTGGATGGCCAATGTCTCTTCATCAAAGCTAACACCGGCCGCAAGGCCTGCCTTGATTACCAAGGCCCGGGCACCTTGGCCAATCATACCACGCACACTGGTTAGGGAAATCTCGGGCAGGCCGGCGCGCACCATCACGGCATTTGTCGCGCGCACAAGGTCTGGCGCGGTATCGACTAAGGTGCCGTCTAGATCAAACGAGATCGCCAGCCCATCTATTCCGCGCATGTCCCATCGTCCTATGGTTTTCGCCAACTCGACCCAGAAAGGTTTTTCTGTTTAGCCTCTGGCCTGTCTGCCCGTTCGACGGCTAGAAGGCTAGACGTTTGGGCACAAGCCGAATCAGCACTTGCATCCTGGAAGGAAATCCCATGTCTCGCGCGCGCGCCGCCATCATTCTTGCAGCTGGACACGGCACCCGCATGAAGTCGAGCTTGTCGAAAGTCCTCCACCCTGTCGGCGGTCGCCCGATGATGGCTTGGACGATTGCTTTGGCCAAAAGCCTTGGTTGTGAGAAGATCATTGTCGTAGTCGGCAGCCATAATCCAGATGCTAAGCTGGTGGCAGAAGCCAGCCTCGGCCCCGGCACAACGGCGCTACAAGATCCCCCCCTTGGCACCGCCCATGGCGTGAACGCGGCCAAGGATGCGCTCAAAGGCTTTGAGGGTGATGCCATCGTGCTCTATGCCGACACCCCCTTGATCCGCACCGAAACCGCCGCGCAAGTGTTTGACAGCCTCGCTCAAGGCTTTGCCGTTTCCGTTCTGGGGTTTGAGGCCGCAGACCCCGGTGCCTATGGCCGTCTGATCCTAAACGCTTCTGGTGATCTGGACGCGATTGTGGAAGCTAAAGAGGCCAGCCCCGCGCAATTGGCCGTGCGCCTGTGCAATTCCGGCGTATTGGCCGCGCCCGCACCCTTGCTGTTTGAGCTATTGTCCGAGGTTAAAAACGACAATGCCAAGGGCGAGTATTATCTGACCGACGTCGTCGCCCTTGCCCGCGCGCGCGGCCTGCGCGCCACTGCCGTGCCGGGCACCGAGGATGAAGTGTTAGGCGTCAATAGCCGGGTCGAGCTTGCGCAAGCGGAAGCCCAATTCCAAGCGCGCAAACGCCACGAGGCCATGGTTGCGGGCGTGACCCTGATCGCGCCCGACACCGTCTATTTCGCCCACGATACCGAGATCGCCAATGATGTGACGATTGAGCCTCATGTCGTCTTTGGCCCCAAGGTGGTGGTTGAGACCGGGGCCATTATCCGCGCCTTCTCCCATCTGGAAGAGTGCCTCATCCGCAAAGGTGCCCTGATCGGCCCCTATGCCCGCATTCGCCCAGGCAGCGACATTGGGGAAAACGCCCATATCGGCAATTTTGTGGAGACCAAAAAAGCCAAGATCGGGGCAGGGGCCAAGGCCAATCATCTGACCTATCTGGGCGATGTCACCGTGGGGGCCAAGACCAATATCGGGGCTGGCACCGTCACCTGTAATTATGACGGGTTTGACAAATACCACACCGAAATCGGCGCTAATGCCTTTATCGGCTCAGACACGATGTTGGTCGCCCCCGTCACGATTGGCGAAGGTGCCATGACGGGCTCAGGCTCGACCATCACCAAGGACGTGCCAGCCGGCGCGCTGGGCCTAGAGCGCGCCGATCAGCGCAATCTGGAAGGCTGGGCCACCAAATTTCGCGCCCGCAAGGCTGCCGCCAAAGCGCTGAAATCTAAGGGGGAGGGCGCGTGACCGGGCCAGACTTTGCCAAGATGCAGGCCGCCGCCGCGGCACTCGAATATGTCGAAGACGGCATGATCGTTGGCCTTGGCACCGGCTCTACTGCCAATCACTTCATCTCCATGTTGGGCGAACGCGTGCGCGAAGGCCTGACCATTGGCGCCATCCCCACCTCAGAAGCCAGCCGCCGCCTCGCGGCCAGCCTTGGCATCCCTCTAATCGAAGTCGACCAAGCTGATCGGATCGACGTCACGGTCGATGGTGCGGATGAGGTTGACCAATATCTCAACCTCCTCAAAGGCGGCGGCGGGGCCTTATTGCGCGAAAAAATCATCGCCCACGCCACCGATCATCTGGTGGTGATTGCCGATAAGTCCAAACTGGTCAATGATTTAGGCGCGTTTCCTCTGCCAGTAGAAGTCACCAGTTTTGGCTTTACCATCACCGCGAAAAAGGTGTTTGACGCCTTGCGCGCCACGGGCTGCAAGACCGCCGATATCAAACTGCGCGAAGCCGGCGCCCCCGGTAGGCCTTTCATCACTGACAATGGCAATTACATCCTAGACTGCGCCTGCGGCCACATCCCCGACGCCGCCGCCACCGCCACTGCCCTCAACACCATCCCCGGCGTCGTCGAAAACGGCATTTTCCTGACGTTCCCCCGCACCGTGCGGACAGTGCTGTTCGGGCATGACGATGGTGTGGATATGGTGGAGGTTTAGGGCATCAGTGCCTATGCCCTGCCACCTTGACGCGTGATCGCTTTGCGGTCAAAAACAACTTATAAGTGTTATGGGTTTGCTGGCTTCCTGACATGTCAAAACTAACTGATGCAGATCTCCTCATTGCCGCCCTTGTCTGCGCCGTCTGGCTGGTGGCATTTGTTGGTGGTGTCAGTTTTGGTCAGCAGTTAGGGCTGCTGATCTTTGGGTGAATCTCGTCTCTGTCGATTTATACTTCATGGCGAAAAAACACCTTGTTGAACGGATGCTTTAAGGTTAGCTTGATGCAATGAAACCAATCGGTAATAAGCGCCATCGCAAAGCCGTTGTAACGCTCAACACACCGGCCGCCGTCGCTCGCTTTAAGCAGCTGGCGAGGGACTTTGATGCGCGACTGCGTGCTTCCCCGGAAGCGGCTCAATTGGTTTTGCGGCGCGAGGGTGTTTTGACCGCCAAGGGCAATCTCACGAGACGCTATTCGGGAAAATAAGTGCACAGGCTCGCGACCAGCTTTGTGCTTGGATATCACGGATGCGACGAAGCAGTCGCCGAGGCTGTATTGGCTGGGAAAGCCTTCAAGCAAAGTCAGAATGATTATGACTGGTTGGGGCCAGGGGTATACTTCTGGGAAGCTAACCCCCTCCGAGGCCTCGATTTTGCTTTGGAAATGGCTGTGAGACGTCCAAACTTGGTCAAGAAACCAACCGTCATTGGGGCAGTGATCGATTTAGGGCTTTGTCTGGATACCACGACCAAAGCTGCGACAGACATGTTGGCAGTCGCCTATCAAAGTCTTCTAGATTCTTTGGCTGACCCCGCAACCCGAATGCCAAAAAATGGCGCGGACCTGCGTATGCGAAGACTGGACTGCGCTGTTGTTGGCCGCCTTCATGCGATCCTAAAGAACAGCGATATGGAAGTCGACACGGTCCGCGGTGTCTTTGTTGAAGGTGCGCCAATTTATTCAGGATCAGGCTTCCATGCCAAAACCCATAGCCAGATAGCGGTCAAAAATCTGGCTTGCATTAAAGGTGTGTTTCGCGTTCCAAAAGAACAGCTTGCCTAACCCCAACCACACCCACCACCTAGCAATCACCCGCCTTGCGCCTTACATGGAAAGCCACGACCCTTCACGAAAGCTGACCCCCCATGACTGACGCGACCGCCTTTGATTTCGACCTGTTTGTCATTGGTGCGGGGTCTGGGGGCGTGCGGGCGGCGCGGATGAGTGCGGCGTTTGGGGCTAAGGTGGCGGTGGCGGAAGAGTACCGGATTGGCGGTACCTGTGTGATCCGAGGCTGTGTGCCCAAGAAGCTGTTGATCTATGCCTCTGAATTTGGTCATGAGATGGCCGATATCGCGCCTGGCTATGGCTGGACGTTTGAGGGCGCGAAGTTTGATTGGCCGACGCTCCGCGACAATGTTGGCGCGGAAGTGGACCGCTTGAGCGGGATTTATGCGCGCAATTTGCGTAATTCTGGCGTCACCATCTTTGAAGCGCGCGCCGAAATTACCGGCCCCAATAGCGTGAAGCTCTCCACCGGAGAGACGATTACGGCCAAGACGATCATGATCGCGACGGGCGGCAAGCCTTCTGTGCCCAGTGATGTGCCGGGGATTGAGCATGCAATCACGTCGAACGAAATCTTTCTGTTGGACGCGCTTCCTAAGTCGATCCTGATCGCCGGCGGGGGCTATATCGCGGTTGAATTTGCCTTTTTGTTGAAGGGCTTGGGCGTCGATGTGACGTTGCTCTATCGTGGCGATACCGTGCTACGTGGCTTTGACGATGATGTGCGCTTGCATGTGCATGGCGAGCTGAAGCGCAAGGGGATTCGGGTGGTGACGCACACTGTGTTGACCCGCGTTGATAAGACCGATGCGGGCCTTACCGCCCATCTCGCCAATGGCCAAAGCGTGCACACAAACGCCCTGATGCTGGCCGTGGGCCGCGACCCCTATAGCGAAGGCCTAGGCTGTGAGGCAGCTGGCGTTGAGCGCCAAGCCAATGGCGCGATCAAGGTTGATGCCTATTCGCAAACCAGCGTGCCTTCCATCTATGCGGTTGGCGACGTGACCAATCGGATGAATTTGACGCCAGTGGCAATCCGCGAAGGGGCGTGCTTTGCCGCAACCGTGTTTGGCGGCACACCCATGTCGTTTGACCATGATATGATTGCGACGGCTGTCTTCTCGCAACCACCCACGGGTACAGTCGGCCTGTCGGAAGCCGATGCGCGGGCGAAATATGGCCCGGTCGATATCTATAAGACAACATTCCGGCCCATGCGCTATGTCATGCCCAATGACGAGACGCGGATGTTGATGAAACTGATCGTGCGGCCCGCCGACAATGTGGTGATTGGCTGTCATATCGTGGGACCAGATGCCGCCGAGATCATCCAAGCCGTCGGCATTGCGGTGAAGCACGGCCTGACCAAAGCCCAATTTGACGCCACATGCGCGGTTCACCCCACCGTGGCGGAAGAGCTGGTAACAATGAAAGAGAAGTGGGTACCACCGGTTCTTTAGGCTTATTCAGTCAAACTACCGCTATTTGCAAAGCTGTTAGGTAATATGTAACCCATTGGTAATACCATTGGGTAAAGTCTTTGTGCGTGCTCTCTCCACACCAAAAAATAAGGCAAGGTGGCGATGCGCCAATCCTCTCAAAACAGAGCCGTCTCGATCCTACTGGCTGAGTTTAACCCGCAATTCCGTTCAGCTGTCCGGTCCATCCTATTATATCATCAGTTTAGCAAAATCACCGAAGTTTCTGATTCCAAGAACTTTATCGACGTTAATCGAACGAGTAGTTTTGATGTGATTTTACTAGACTCGAGTATCCCAAATTTGGATGCGATCTCGGTCACGCGCTTCATTCGCTCCGGTAAATTGGGGGTCAACCGCGCAGCGGTGATCATTCTCCTCTCCCATCGCAGCGACTTGACGTTTATCTATGAGGCGCGCGAGGCGGGTGTGACAGAAATTGTCGCCAAGCCGTTTTCCAGCGCAGCCCTGATGGCGCGCCTAACCAGTTCCATAGATAAGCCCAGACCCTTTATCACCTCGGACGGCTATACCGGCCCGTGTCGGAGAACTGGGGAGGTGGAGTCCTTTATCGCGCCGCCCAAAGAACGGGTTGACGATCACCTCGCGGCGCAAAGCGATGATCTGATCATTCTCTCACGCGACGCGTTCTGAACGGGGTCAACCGAACAGCGCAATCGTCTGGCGGCAGGCCAAGAGGGGTTTGCCGTCAGAGGCCCAAAGGTAAGAATTTTGGGCCGAATAACCGTCCCCAATCGCCTCACTTTTCAGATGGGCGGCATACCATCCGTCTGGGCTAGATAGGTCGTCGGTTAGGAAATCGACCATCCAAGTCATGGTGCTCAGTGGGGTGAATGTGTCAAACAAGCTGAGGGCTGCCGGTGGCGGGGCGTCGGCCAAGGCCAAAAGGGTGGCTTCTGAATAATCCTCATGGCTATCCAGCGCTTTCAGCCACCAATAAATGTCTGCGTCCGTCGCGCCAGAAACGGGTAAGCCCCCTTTCGCCACGCGCATGTCGAAATGGTCAGTAAAGAGCGGGCGCGGCCGATCTTTCGAGAAGGGCCGAAACACGTCATCTGGGGTCGGTAGGCTGGGCATGTCCAACAGCACTTGCCGCTTGGCTGACACGCGACTGGCCCCGAAACAGAAGGTCGCATGTACGCCAAAGCCTGCTTCGCTCGTCAGATCAGCCGTCACAAAGGCCGCAGACTTGCCCTGCCGCAACATAGTGGGGCGAATATGCACGTCGCCAGCACTAGGGCCTGCAAAAGCAATCAAAGCGGAGCGCAGGGGTGGCAAGTCTGGAAACGCAACTCGCACCGCACGCAGGCAGAGGGCGGCTGAAATCCCGCCATACAGCGTGCGGCCCTGCATCCAATCTGGGCCAACATTGACGTGATACTGCCCGTCTGTTTCGGCCATTTGGCCCAGCAAGGTGTCAAAGCGGGTCGGGGCTGGCATTTCACTCATGCGGACAATGCCTCTTCCACTTGGCCCAAGCGGTCCTTGCCGAAATAAAGCTCGCCCGCAACAAAGAAGCTGGGGATGCCAAATACGCCACGGGCGACAGCGCCCTCGGTATTGGCGACGAGGGTCGCTTTGACGTCAGGTTCTGCGGTTGCCGCCATCAGGGCAGGGCCGTCTAGGCCTGCTTGGGTCAAAACTTCTGCAATCACGGCCTGATCATCCATTTTCAGGCCATCTTCCCAAAAGCCCTTGAGAACCGCTTCCAGATAAGGCGTGCCGACGCCTGCAGCTTGGGCGGCGATCAGACCGCGGATGGCGTGAATCGAATTCAGCGGGAAGTGTGGGTTCATTTTAAAGGCGGTCAGCTTGTGCCGCGCGATAAAGCGGCGCATCTCCAGCATCTCATAATCCATCTTGCCTTTGATGCCGCCAAACGCCACCATCGGGGCTTGGTTGCTGGTGGCCTTGAAAATGCCCCCCAACAGGCAAGGCGTGATGACAAGCTCTGCGCCGGTTGCTGCCAGAATTGGCCCTAAAGCATGATAGGCCAAATAGGCATTTGGGCTTGCAAAGTCGAAAATAAATTCAAGCTGTTTCATCTTTTCCTCACCAGGTTTCGCTGCCAGGCCGCAGATCCAATTCATGGGTCCAAGCACATTTATTCTGGCTCCACAGCCAGACCCAATTCTTCGCGGCTTCATCGACCTGGATGATGTCGCCCTTTGCTAAGCGCGCCTCATAATCAGGGAGTAGACCTTTGATAAAGCCGCCTTCGACCATGCCATCTAAGATCACATGGGCAACATGCAGACCCTTTGGCCCAAGTTCGCGCGCCATACTCTGCGCCAAGGCGCGCAAGGCATGTTTGGCCCCAGCGAATGCCGAGAAGCCTTCCCGACCCCGAAAGCTCGCCGTAGCGCCGGTAAAAATAATGGTACCGCGACCGCGGGGGCTCATCACGCGCGCTGCCTCGCGCCCGGCCACAAAGCCAGCAAAGGCCGCCATCTCCCAGACCTTTTGATAAACGCGCGAGGTGGTCTCGGTGATGGAGAAGCGCACATTGGCCCCAATGTTGAACGCCACCACTTCCAGATCGCCAAGTTCGGCCTCGATCTTGTTGATCAAAGCCACCATCGGCTCTTCTTCGCGCGCATCAATACCAAAGGCGTGGGCTTGGCCGCCTTGATCGCGGATGGATTGAGCCAAGGCCTCCAAACTATCGAGGTTACGCGGCCGGCGCGTCATGCATACAATCATGCCCTGGGCAGCAAAGGCGCGCGCGATGGCGCCGCCAAGACCATCGCCAGCCCCGACAACCAGACAAACTTTCGCGCGCTCTTCCGTCATGCTTGCTTTTTCCTTGGTCAGACGATTATAGTCAGTCCATAAACTAAACGCACTTAAAGGGTGGCGCTGGCCAGCGTCAATTGCCTCCGCAACGTCAACTGAGAGAGAATTTGCACATGCGTTGGAGCGAGCTTGAGTCTGCCGATTGTCCGATCGCCCGGGCCTTGAGCATTTTGGGGGACCGCTGGACCCTGATGATCCTGCGCGACTGCTTCTTTGGCGTCCATCGGTTTGAAGCGTTTCAAGCTAATCTCGGCATATCGCGCACGATTTTGCGCGACCGCCTGGCGCATTTGGTTCAGGCCGGTATTTTAGTCCAGCGCCCCTATCAGGATCGCCCGGTCCGTTATGATTATGTGCTGAGTGCCAAGGGCAAAGCCCTCAATGGTGTCATGCTGATGCTGGGCGAATGGGGGCGCACTGCCGTTGACGGCCAACCCGAAACCCAAATCCGCCATCGCCACCAAACCTGCGGCCACGTGCTGACGCCTTATGTCGCTTGTGCTGCGTGCGGGGAAGAAGTGGTGGCGAAGGATGTCCGCGCGGTGCGGGCAGCGTGAGGGCTGGCCCCTGCCGCTTCGCCGCCTGCGCCGATGCTGCCGAAGGAAGGGAGGCCGACTATGCCTAGGTCGCGTTCTTACCCCGCACTATGCTCAAGCGGCCTCAAATTCTTCTGAAGCAATTTGCCAGAGTAAATCTGCTTGGGTCCAGCGGTCATAGGCATCGCCACCTGTGCCATCACTCTGTGCTTGATGCGCATAATAGAGCCAATGGGTTTGACCGCCGAAGGGCACTTTGTAAGGCAAAAGCTCAATCGCAAAGATCAGAACATTCTTGTGGTCAGAAGCCGCTTTGAACGCGGTAAAACAGCGTCGCCACATCTCGCGAAAATGGACAACAAAGGGGCGCTGATCGCCTGGGGCGATGCTAACTTGGGCATGGCACGCGTCTGCGATCCTGCCGTGAAGGAAGCGAACCCGCTCAAAAATTGGCATGAGGAAGTCAAACTTGGCTTCAATGTCCCCATAGGTCATCTCATGGCCGCAATAATAGTGCGACAAGTCCGCGTTGAACCTGACCTCTGGAAAGCGCCCAACCATATCGACCGTCCGACGGATGTCTTGGGTTATCGTCGCGCGATGGGTCTCAATATAGAGAGGATAATCATGCTGCGCCGAGGCCTCTAGAACGGCGCCAACCAATCGATCCATTTCTAAATCTGTCTCAAGGCCGGTGCCGACATGTAAGGTGGTCGCGTCTAGGCCTAATTCATGGTGCTGTCTGGCGATGGAAGCCGCGTTTTCGGGCGTCAAAACCCGCCCCATGCCGGTTGCCTTCAGCCCAGCGGCCAAAACGTGCTCTGGAAAATAGTGCTGCACCCCTGCATAGCCTGCCGTTTTGGCAGCCTCGATAATAGCACCAAAATCGCCCTTCGGCCCTGCAGACCAGTCGGGTAAACCCATCCCAGTGACACTGTTCAGATCGCGACGCAGAAACGGCTTTGGGTGCTTCATCAATTTCATCCGCTTTGTGATGCCGACGCTTACATTGGCGCTTTTTAGACAAAAACGACTTTGAGCGATCTTGCTACGCAAGGGCGCTTATCGTGCCTCATAAGCATTATTGACCCTTGGTAACAAAACAATTAATCTACGAAATGGGACACTTATCCTGTTTGTATCTCTGATAATTGAACCGTGACACCCTGCGCCAAACGCAGCATTTTTGGACGAATACATACCAAGCGGGAGAACTCGAAGTGGCCTCTATAACAAAAGCCGAACAGGAAGCGTGGGAAACCGATGGCTATTTCATTCGCCGGGGTTTTGACAGCGCGAAAAATGTTCAAGCCATGTGCGATGAACTGGTTGATCTGATCCGCGCTGATCCGCCCAGTGCACACTCTGGCCATCCCGGCTACCTCATTGATGGCGCTTTATATGTGCAGCCAGAAGCAAAAACCCCGCCCCATGCCGTCAACCCAGAAGACTTTGTAGCCAAGGTTTTTAACGCACATTTGGTCGGAAATACCCGCGATTTTGCCCATTCACCTGCCGTGGGTGAGCTTGTCGGTGACATATTGGGGCCTGATTTGGATGTGTTTCAAACACAGTTCATTCTGAAGAATCCGGGCGCTTGGGGCCAGCCGTGGCATCAAGATAGCCACTACTTCAACTTTGACCAGCAGCCTCAAGTTGGGCTGTGGTTGGCACTCACAGAAGCCACTTTAGAAAATGGTTGTCTCCATGTGATCCCGGGGTCCCATAAGCGGCCCCTGCAACGCCATGAGCCTGATCTGCGCCCCGGTGCCAATCAAGGTTACCTTGAAATCATGGGGCTGAGTGAGGAGCGTTCGGTTCCCGTCACCATGAAGCCCGGCGATCTCCTCGTGTTTCACTCTTACTTAATCCACCGCTCGACCGACAATGTCGCGCCGTCACGTCGGGCGGCTATGGTCTATCATTTTGGTCGGGCAAACACCGTCAATCTTGCCGGGCCGGAAGTTCAGAAACTTCAAGCCATGGTCACAAGCTGGGCACCCGTGTTGCGGGATGGCCAGACTGTCGCGGCCTCGAAGAAATAGCTGGCCATCGCTCTAGAGGTCCCCGCTATGTGCCTGTGTCATAGCGGGGCCTTAAGCGCTTAAAGATTTAAACGGCTGACCTGCACGCCAATGGCAAAGGCGGTCTTCCCGTTAGCGGCCACGCGAACCTTATTGACGGCAGGGCCCATGCTGGGGGCAGGGGTCCAACTCTTGCCACCATCTTGGGTCTCAAAGCCTTGTTGGCGGGTGCCGATAAAGCCGCGATTGGCATCGACAAAGCCAATGCCGAATTGGCGGGCAGCGGCATCTTGGGTCAAGGGCATTTCGGCCCAGCTTTTGCCACCATTAGTCGTCTTGATGAAAACCTGATTGGCATTTTTATCGTCATAGGTTTGCACGGTGGCATAGCCAATGTCCTTGGTTGGAAAGCACATCTTCCAGCAATTTTCGAAATTGCGCGTGCCCCGATAAGCCTCTTGCCACGTCTGGCCGCCATCTTCGGTGCGCAAAATCAGGGCTTGGGCTTGCTCCAGATCGCTGGAACTTGCGGCGCAGACAAAGCCCGTGGTTGGGCTTAGGAATTTGATGTCTAAAATCATGCCGGCTTGGGCGGTCAGATCGATGACTTTCCAGCTTTCGCCACTGTCTTGCGAACGCAAGATAAAAGCCGGGCCACCCACGCGGCCTGCGGCATGGATCAGGTGGCTCACCTTTGCTTCGCCCTGATAGATGCGGCGGGTGGGCAGAATATCAATACCACAAATGCCCTTCACCCGCTCAATGCCGTCAGCCATCACCTTCTGCCAGCTCTTGCCGCCATCTGTCGTGCGATAAAGGGGGTGGGGGTTGGTGACGCCCGGATAATAGTCCGTGCCGACATTGCCTAGAAAGCCAATTTGCGTATCGACAAAACCCAGCGCGCGAATGAAGGTGCCCGGCTGGTCCCAAATCTTGGCCCAGACATCGCCGCCATCAAGGCTTTGGTACAATTTGCCCGCCCCATTGCCATACCAAGCCGTTCGTCCATCGGCGAGCACCACCAAATCATCCTGCTTGCCGCGATAGGGCTCGGTGATCAGCTTTTGCCAAAGCGGTGCAGCGTTTTGGGCTTGGGTGGCTGTCGCCATGCTGCCCGTCATAAGGCCGGCCAGGCCAAAGAAAAGCTCGCGCTTTGTGAGTTCAAAGGTCATGTGGATTCAACCCCTCATCGTCATCCAACCCGCGACCCCTAACTCGTGGGTTTATTGGGTCAAGTTAAAGCTTGGTAGGGTTTGTTGAAATCCTGCATCCAAACTGGTGCCCAAGTTCGACAAAAGGTCTCGCTAAGGCTATGACGGCATGAACCTTTCCACTGGAAATTAAACATGACTTGGACGCCCTCATCTTGGCGCGCATTGCCCGCCCGCCATATTCCTTCTGATTACCCCGATCCAGCCGCCGTGCTGGCGGTGGAACAGCGCTTGTCTAAGAAGCCGCCATTGGTGGTGGCTTCGGAGATTGAGAAGCTGAAAGCAGAACTGGCGCGCGTCTCTAAGGGCGAAGCCTTTTTGCTGCAGGGCGGCGATTGCGCCGAGAGCTTTGCGGAGTTTGAGGCTGACCGCATCACCCGCTATTTCCGCGTGTTCTTGCAAATGGCAGTCGCTTTGACCTTTGCCGGTGGCAAGCATGTGGTGAAGGTTGGCCGTGTGGCGGGCCAATTTGCCAAGCCCCGTTCGGAGCCTACCGAAGTGATTGATGGCGTCAGCCTGCCGTCCTATCGGGGTGACAATATCAATGGCTCGGCCTTTACCCCAGAAAGCCGGATCCCTGATCCAGAGCGTTTGGTCGAAGCCTATAACCAAAGCACGGCAAGCTTGAACCTGCTTCGCGCGCTGGCGACTGGGGGCTATGCCGACCTTGAAAACGTCAATCGCTGGAACCTGAAATTTGCCAAGAAGCAGGGCAAGGCATCGGCCGAATATGTGAAACTGTGCCATCGGATCGAGGAAAGTCTTGAGTTCATGGATGGTCTGGGTCTAACCGGACCAGCTGGCATTGCGACCGACACAGTCGACTTCTTTACGAGCCACGAGGCCTTGTTGCTGGGCTATGAAGAAGCCATGACCCGGCAAGACCAATTGTTTGGTTCCGGTGCTTATTACGACACCTCAGCCCATATGGTGTGGATCGGCGATCGCACCCGCCAGCTCGATCACGCCCATGTCGAATTCTGCCGCGGGATTGCCAATCCGATTGGCGTGAAATGCGGCCCGAGCTTGGATGCTGATGAACTGTTGGCCTTGTTAGACAAGCTGAACCCCAAGAATGAAGCAGGGAGGATCGTGCTGATCGCGCGCTTTGGATCTGACAAGATCGCGGCTGGCCTGCCCAAACTGGTTCGCAAAGTCACCGACGCTGGCCGCAGCGTGGTTTGGTCGTCTGACCCCATGCATGGCAATACCTTGAAGACCGCGTCTGGCTATAAGACGCGGCCGTTTGAGCGTGTGGCGAGCGAAGTCAATGACTTCATGGATATCGTTCGCGCTGAAGGGGCTTATCCCGGCGGCGTACATCTGGAAATGACGGGCGACGATGTGACCGAATGTACCGGCGGGGCTACGCCAGTCACCGAGGAGTCGCTGTCGAGCCGCTATCGCACCCATTGCGACCCGCGCCTCAATGCCGACCAAGCGATTGAGCTGGCTTTCACCATTGCCAACGGCCTACGTGAAGGCCGTCAGCAACGGCGCTTGGCAGCAGCAGGGCTTTAGGAGCCACCCCACTGCTTCAAGTGGGGCTAATGCTGGTGGCCGCTATGGCCCTTGTCGCCCTCGGTCTTTTGGGTCGGATTTTCGACCACGGGCATAGCGAAGCCGACCTTGCGATTGCCTTCAAAGGTCAGTTCGACTGGAAAGCTGTCGCCGGGTTTCAGGGGATCCTTAATCCCAAAAACCATCAGATGTAGCCCGCCCGGGGCCAGCACGGCTGTGCCTTTGGCTGGGATCTCAACCTGCTCGACTTGGCGCATCTGTGCCATGCCATCAGCCCCTTTTAGGTGGGCATGCAACTCGATGCGCTCGGCTTTTGGGCTGCTGGCTCCGACCAATTTTTGCGCCTTGTCGCTATCATTGGTCAGCGTCAGATAGCCAGCGGTGACGTCGCGGCCATTCGGCGGCACGCGCAAGCGGGGCTCGCTAATCTCCACCCCATCAATTGTGGCAACAGCCAGCATAGGGGCGGGGGGCGTCTTGGCAGGCTCGCACGCGGCCAGTCCGGCAAGAGCGATCAGGATCAGGGGTAGGGTTCGAACGGATAAGGTCATGAGAAACTCCTAAAGTGGGGCAGGTTGGGCAAGGCCTAGAAACTGGCGCAGGCTGGGGACACGGCTTAGGATCAGCCGCTCTGCGATTGCGACAAGGATCAGACAGGCCCCCAGTACGGGCAGAAACAAAGCAAAGACGAAGATCAGAAGGCCAAGGCCCACACCAATCCTCTGATCTGGTATGGGAGGCGGGGCACCGAGTACGCCGTTAGGCGCACGTTTGCGCCACATCACAAAGGCGGACACAGACAGCAGGACTAAGCCCATTGCTGTGAGGACACCTAGGATTTGATTGAGCACACCAAACAATTGGCCCTCGTGCGCTGCAATGCCGACACCCAACGCCTGATCAATCACATGCTTGTCGCCAAAGGCCTCACGACGGATTTCGCTGCCATCTGCCGCGCTAAAGGCAATCTCGACGCGGCTGATGCGGTCTCCAGCTGAGGAGCGCGCCATCCAATTGGGATTTCTGGCGTTCGGCGGCGTGATGGTGACAGGTGGAGCCAATCGGGCTGCCCGCGCACTCGCGGCAATATCGTCAACATTGGCGACATAATAAGGCGCATCATGCCCGTGGTGAGAGAAGGCCTGTTCAGTCGCTTCGCGCTCAGCCTTCCGGCTTTGGGTCCAATCCTTGGAAACAGCAGCAGTGCCTGTGAGATCGCGCACCATATCAAAGCCCTTACCCCAAACATTGGTCCAAGGCAGGCCAGTGAGAAGCAGGAAGATCGCGAAGAAGGATACCCACATGCCGGTCACCGCATGCAAGTCGCGCCAAAAGACTTTCGGACCGGACTGGAGGCGCGGGATCAGGACGCCTTGCAGCCCCTGTGCCGTTCGAGGCCACCACAAATAGAGCCCGGTTACCACCATCACAATCGCCCAAGAGGCAGCAAGCTCCACAATAAGCGAGCCGTTATCCCCCATCAGCAATTCTCCGTGTATGGTACGCACCACGGCCATCAAGCGCGCTTCTCGGGGAAGCGCCTTGAGAACTTCTAGGCTCGTCGGGTGAACATAGACGATGGTGTCCTCGCCGCCTTTGGTAACGAGGACTTGGGCGGCATCCTTGGGTCCATCGGGGAGGCGATAGGATTTAAAGCTGGAGTCCTCCACGTGCTTGAGGGCCACCTGCACTTGCTGGCTAACCGGGGCACTCGGCCCGGTCATCACAAGATTGGTATAGGGCCGATCTAAAGCGGCCTCGATCTGGGGCTTGAACAGATAGAGGCTGCCGGTGATCGACAACAGGATGATGAAAGGAATGCAGAACAGGCCTGCATAAAAATGCCAGCGCCATAGCATGCGATAGAGACGGGCTCGCTTTTCTGGTACGGATTGAGCCGTTTGAATTGGGGCTGAAGCGTCTGTCATTTGAGGCTCCTACAGTTTCAGCTTCACTTCGAACACAAAGGTCCGTTGTGGCAGGGGGTGCGAGACATAGGCTTGGTCATTATTGAGATTGTCCACGCCTAAATTGAGTTGGACCTTGTCATTCATGTCGTAGGTTAGACGCGTATCGACAAAGAAATACTCGGTCTGGAACCCATAGACGCTGCCTTCGCGGCCAAACAAATCAGAGGTTGGCGTCGTAGCCTGCCGCCAACCTAATGAGGCGCGCAGTTTCGGGCTTAATTTGTAGCGCACGTTACCACTCGACCGCCATTCTGGAATACGCGGGAAGCGGTTTCCGACAGTCTCTGGATTGGACAGATTGCGAACCGTCGTGGCGTCCATCTTGCTCACGCTCGCGTTCAGATCGAGCCCATTGATCCAAAGGTCCTTGGCCTCAAAGATAAGCTCCACGCCAGATTGCGTGACCAGATCAACATTCTTGAAGCTAGAAACGACGGTCCCGAATTGATTGAGGCCACTGAAGGAGAAAATGGCATCTTCAATATCTTGGTAGAAAGCACTCGCGGTAATCTGCACAGGACCAATCTTGCCTCGCCCCATCAAAGTGATGTCAGTGGAGCGTTCAGGCCGCAGATTGGGATCAAAGCTTTGAGGGTCGATCTCACGCGTGATGTCGTCAATTCGGCCTTGGAACAACTCACCCACAGTCGGGAAGCGGGTCGCGCTACCGAGCGAAAGTTGCACCACGATGCCTTCGGTTACTTCAGCTTGGATTGAAGCTTTTGGGCTGAAAGCACTGTCTGTCCGAGTTGGATAGGCGTCAGCAAGCAGAATGGTACCGGACTGGCGCGCAATTGAGCCGTCAAAAGCACGCCAACGGTCATAACGGCCGCCAAGTGTGAGGGTGACTGTGTCGGTTAGATCAATAGCATCCTCGACCCACAGGCCAAGCGACTCCGTCTTGCCAGCGGTTGAGGACGCAAAGGTCCGCCCCGTCGCCGCGCTCCAATTGGTGACGTTGAAGGTGTTCTGCGCCGTCTCATAGCGATTGGCATTGAGGCCAAAGCCGACATTGTGATTGCCAAAGCTCTGGTCAAACGTGATGTCAGCAGCATACCAGCCGGGATTGTCCTGCACTTGATACGTGCCCGCACCATTTGACTGGCCTGTTAGATAGTCGCGCGAGGTCTTGGTATTCCAAATCGGCATCCAATAACGCGAGAGATTGGTGCGGATATCCCACCCCGCCAAAGCACCCGTAAGCTTGAGGCCAGCAAGATATTCGGTGCGTTCAAATTCTGAGAAGGTAAGGCCCGTAGCATTCCAAACTTGGTTGTTAAAGCGCACGCGGCCTTGCCCGACAGGTGCCCCATTAGCATCTTTCAAGAAGCTGCGGGTGTCGCGCAAGGTTTGGTCTGTCGTCCAGCCAAACAGCATGGCATCCGCCGTCCAGCCCGGTGCAAAGTCATAGGCAACCCGAAGGCGGGCTTGATTTTGGACGACGTCAACCGGCGAGGCTGCGCCAAAAACGGGCGTTGCAAGCTCTGGGTCCACAAAGGCCCCGGTAACAGTCGTTGCCGCAGCTGCGCCGGTTGCGGGGGTGAGGAGATTGTAGGTCATGGACTGGCCGACATTGTCGAACCGGCGGAAGCCAGCGCGAAGCCGCAGCTTGCCGTCTTTCGTCACATAAGTGCCACCGCCCTCAACACTATAGCCTGTGAAGGTCTCGTCGAAGCCATACTCCTCAAATGGCATAATCATGGTTTGGGCGTTGAGATAGGCCCCGGTCTTCTTAGGCTCCTCTGTGGTGACTGAGACCACGCCCCCCATCGAATTGCCGCCATAACGCGCTGAATAGGGGCCATAGACGATGTCGAACTGGCGCACATCGGCTGGGCCAACCACATTCCACTTAGGTGAGAACGAGAAGGAATTGCCAAGGAAGTTGGAGACCAGAAAGCCATCGACCATCACAATGGTCCGTGCGCTTTGGACTGTATTGGCCCCGCGCAGGGCCACTACCGCATTATCATCGCCCGCAAAACGTTTGCGGACAAAGAAGTTCGGCGCATATTTCATCAAGTCTTCGACATTGATCGCATTGACGGCTTCAAAGTCTGCCTTGCCCAGCGAGACAGACAAGCCTCGCGGCACGACTGTTATCGGGGTATCTCGTTGACCGACTACGATGATGGTTTCGGTTGGCTTTTCAGAATCTGAGGCTGGAGAATTCTGGGCTAAGAGTGCGCTGGGGGCAGATAGGGAAGTTGCCGCCAACAGGGCCTGCAAGAAGAACATATTGCGCCCAGGCGGCGCTTTTTTAACGGAGGTCATATTAGGTTTCCAAGACGAGGATTAGGCAAGCCGATGGGGAACCATCAGCGGGGCTTAAGTGATCTCAAACTTGGATAGGTGGCCCTGTCTTGGGCGGGGGTGGGGCGGCAAGGCCTAAGCCCGGGGCGACAAAGCTTTGTTGAATGGTGGCAACCGAGACAACGTCTTCAAATAGCACCGGCATGCTGGCCGCTTGCGGGGCGGCCAATGGCACCCCTTGGCCTGCAAAGGCGCACTTAGAGCCTTCATGGTCCGACGGCAGGCCTTGATGGTCGTTGGCGAGGGCTTCCTCGCCGTGGGTAACAATCTGTCCACCCTCATCCATAAAGGCCGTAACATTGCCATCAGAGGTACACAGCACGATGGGCGTGAGGCCAGCCGCCAAAGCTTGGGGTGCCACCATATAACCGACGGGGATGGCGACCTTGATTGCAATCGCCAGCAGCCCCACCAACAGATGGAGTTTCTTCAGCCACGACAGAGGAGCAGAGGCGCGATGCATCGGGTCTCGCTAGGCAGGCCAGCGCAAAATGTCCAGCCCGATTGGCACTCAACAGTGACGTTGGAAGGCCGGGAGATCAGGCGGATCTAACCCGTAAGCTCGGGTCCAGATTGCGGCCACGCCAGCGCATTCGCCAGCATAAATGCGGGCCGGTGGCACGGCCCTTAGAGCCGACATAACCGATCAAGGTACCTGGTGTGACACGTTGTCCCACCTCAACCGCCAGCGCACTTTGATGCAGATAGGTCGTGATCAGGCCTTGGCCGTGATCAATGGCTACCATGCCGCCTTCAAAATGCATGTCGGGCTCTGCCAACACAACAAAACCGCTGGCGGGGGCATAGATGGGCGTACCTCGGGGCGCGCCAAGGTCAATGCCGAAATGCGGTCTTTGGCTCTTGCCGTTTAACATGCGCGTCGCCCCCCAAGGACTGGTGATCCTCACGTCGTCTAAGGGCCAGCGGAAGGCTTCTTCAAAGCCGCGGGCAATGGGGTTGTTGCTGTCAAAGGCTTGCCGTTTGAGCGCTGCATCGGCCTCAATCCGGGCAAGGGCCTCAGCTGGCGGGTCGATAGTGGCAGAGGGCAGGCCGCTAACGCTGGTGACTGGATAGGCACGTGGCGCAACATCAAGGCCGAACCGGGCGATGGTTGCGCCAAGGGATATGGTGATCAGGGCTTGCGACGGGGCGTCGCGATCAAAGCCCATGACAAAGCGACCATCGCTATCGGCATTGGTCGTAATACCACTGGCATCAATTTGGGCACCGGGCACCGTGGTGCCAATGACCAGATCCGATTGTTGCGGGGTACCGCTAAAGCTGAAGGGAAGGGGTGAATGCTGGGATTCAGGTGAATGAGCGAAGGCGCGGTCACACCCGCTGCTTAAGCCTGTCAGGCCAAATAGGCCGCCCAAAACAAGGGTTCGTCTGGCGAGATTGGTCGAGAAATTCAGGCGCGCTTGTAGACTTGCTTCCAGCGCGTCGTCGCTGCCGCTGCATCCACATAGGCTTCCTGCAGTTCGACTGACCAATAGCGTAAATCCTCAAGCGTGATGGGCTTTCCCGTCACCGCACAGCGCACAAATTTGCCGGGCCGCAGAATGGTAAGCTCTGGCGTCCCATAATGAACTTGCGCGGCACCTTCGCCAAAAGATTTGAGATGATCAAGCATGCGTGTCACTTTAGGCGAACTTTACGTGTGGTGCTAGTGTTTGAAGCAATGGTGGCACGCATTTGATGCGGGCTGACTGGATGAAATTCTATCCCACAACCAGCGGCTACGCTTAGACTCTGTCAATCAGAAGCTTCTCGCACAAACAAAAACGCGCGAGCTTTTGGCCCGCGCGTTCAATCCGTTTGTCGTTGAGTTTAGCGATTGATGATCGGCACGTAATCGCGTTTTTCCGCACCAGTGTAGAGCTGGCGGGGGCGTCCAATCTTTTGGGCAGGGTCGCTGTTCATTTCGTCCCATTGTGCGATCCAGCCGGTGGTGCGGGCCAGAGCAAACAATACGGTGAACATTTCAACTGGGAAGCCCATCGCCTTCAAGGTGATGCCCGAATAGAAGTCGATGTTAGGATAGAGCTTACGGCTGACGAAATACTCATCATTCAGCGCGATTTTTTCGAGCTCCATGGCAACCTTCAGCAATGGATCGTCCTTCACGCCAACCTCGGCCAGCACTTCGTGGCAGGCTTGCTGCATCACTTTCGCGCGGGGGTCATAGTTTTTGTACACGCGGTGACCAAAGCCCATCAGACGTACGCTGGAGTTTTTGTCTTTCACCTGTGCGACGAAGGCTGGAATATTGTCCACATGGCCAATTTCCTTCAGCATGTTCAAGGCTGCTTCGTTGGCGCCGCCATGCGCTGGCCCCCACAAGCAGGCGATACCGGCGGCGATACAGGCAAATGGGTTGGCACCTGAAGAACCTGCCAAGCGAACGGTTGAGGTCGAAGCGTTTTGCTCGTGGTCGGCGTGAAGGATGAAGATTTTCTCCATCGCTTTGGCCAGAACAGGGTTCACGACATAATCTTCGGCAGGCACCGCAAAGCACATGCGCAGGAAGTTTGCCGCATAGCTTAATTCATTGCGCGGGGTCACAAATGGTTGGCCGAGCCAGTATTTGTACGCACGTGCTGCAATCGTTGGGATCTTGGCGATCAAGCGGTGCTGGGTGATCTTGCGTTGGACAGGGTCATCAATGTTCAAGCTGTCGTGGTAGAAGGCCGACAAGGCCCCCACGGTGCCGACCATAACGGCCATTGGGTGCGCGTCGCGGCGGAAGCCTTCAAAGAAGCGGTCAAACTGCGCGTGCAGCATCGTGTGATAGGTGATGTCGTGCTTGAACTTATCAAACTCACCCTGATTAGGCAGATGGCCTTCCAACAACAGATAGGCCACTTCGAGGAAGTTGGACCGTTCGGCCAATTGGTCGATCGGATAACCGCGGTGCAGCAACACGCCTTCATCGCCATCAATAAAGGTGATTTGGCTCTCGCAGGAAGCTGTCGAGGTAAAGCCTGGATCATAAGTAAAGGCACCCGTCTCCGCATAGAGCTTACGGATATCGATCACATCAGGGCCGGTCGCACCGCCATAAATTGGCAAGTCAATCACTTTGCCTTCAAAATCAAGTTTGGCGGTACCCTTTGGTTCTGCTTTGCTTTCCATATTCATGCCCTCTTGTGTTTTGCTCGTAACCACAGTTTCCACGAAAGAAGTTTACATCACGTCTCCAAGACGCGCTAAGCTTTCAGTTCTGCCCAGTAGCTCTAAGGCGATTGCCAAATCCGGTGCCGGAAGGCCACCGGTCAGCGCAGCGCGCAACGGTGGGCCAATTTTACCAAAGCCAATGCTTTCGGATTCGGCAAACTTATCCAACGTGGCCTTGATGTCTGTATGATGCCAGGTCGCGACATCCGCTAACACCGGGTGAATGCGACCGATCCGTGCGACGGCTTCTTCCGTGAGTGTCTTTTGTGTCTTTTCATCATGGGGCAATGGACGCTGCGCTAGGATGAAGGCAAATTGGTCGTGGAGCTCAGGCAAAGTTTTGGCCCGGTCTTTCAGATAGGCCATGGCGGCGACCAGCTCTTCGTCTGACTTGTCGATGTCTGGCTGGCCCACCCGCGCGGCGTGTGCCCGTAGGAGGGTCACCAAGCGCTGATCATCCGCTAAGCGCATGAAATGGGCGTTCACGCTGCCCATTTTGGCAAAGTCGAGGCGCGAAGGGCTTTTGCCCAAGCCTTCAAGGTCGAACAGCTCCAAGGCTTCCTCGGTGCTGACAATATCCAAATCCCCCTTGGACCAGCCAAGGCGCAACAGATAGGCCCGCATCGCTTCTGGCAGATAGCCCATGTCGCGATATTCTTCGACGCCTAGGGCACCATGGCGCTTTGACAGCTTCTTGCCGTCATCGCCATGGATCAAGGGGATGTGGGCATAGGTAGGAACCTGCCAGCCAAAGGCGTTGATCAGGGCGGTTTGGCGTGCGGCATTGGTCAAATGGTCGTCGCCCCGGATCACATGGGTGACACCCATATCGTGGTCATCGACTACAACAGCCAGCATGTAAGTTGGCGTGTGGTCGGAGCGGAGGAGGATGAAATCGTCAATCTCACGTCCTGCGGTCACGACCGTGCCTTGCACCTTATCGTGCACGCGGATGAACTCATTCTCGCTGGGTGCACGCAGGCGGGTTACATAGGGAGTGCCTGCCGCAAGTGCTCCCCGATCTGGATTGCGCCAAGGCGAGCGGAAGGCGAGGCCTTGGGCTCGTGACGCATCTTTCAGGGCCGTCTCTTCCTCGGCGCTTAGATAACAACGGAAGGCCTTGCCCGCTTCGACAAGGCTCTCCGCGGCTTCCCGGTGGCGGCTGGCGCGGGCAAATTGAAACAAGGGGTCGCCGTCTGCGTCTAACTCAAGCCAAGCAAGACCTTGGAGAATTGCTTCCACGGCTGCGTCGGTCGAACGCTCCCGGTCGGTATCTTCAATCCGCAGCAGGAATTTACCACCTGCTTTTCGTGCATAAAGCCAGTTGAATAATGCCGTTCTTGCCCCTCCAATGTGGAGGAAACCCGTTGGCGATGGCGCAAACCGCGTCACAACATCCGCGCCAGTGGCTTCGTGTGTGTGGACTGTCGTTTCGGTAGGAGCATGCATGATGGCTTGGGCTTTTAAAAAAGAGGCAAATCAAGGAACGAAACAGGCCAAGGTACATGGCCTAGGCCGCCTCATAACACGCCATTGTGAAGGTGAAAGGTGTCTACGCAGATGGATGCAGGATCGGTTACAGGAAATCCGCGATCAAGACCGTGATCGACTGGTTTTGTGGCTGCCTGTCGGCTTTGCCTTTGGCGCTGGTGCCACATGCTCAGTGCGCGCAGATGATCCAGCCCTTGTCTGGGTGACACTGGCATTCCTAGCACTTTTTGCTTGGCTCGCGTTGAGCGTGATGGCGCAGCGCAGCGTGGACCAACGCGTCGCTAAGGTGATTTATTCTCTAGGACTTCTCAGTCTGTTTGTTGCCGCCTGCTTGGGCGGTGGTGCTTCGGGTCTCTTGCGGGCAGAAGCAGCCAAAGCGCCGCGCATTTCTGATGTCAAAACGCCGTATGTCGTCACTGGCTATGTGGAGCAAATTGGCCGCACGCAACGGGGGACTTGGCGTGCGAAGATCGTCGTGGAAACGCTTTCTCGGACGCGGGCTGAAGCTCAGCCAAAATCTGTTCGCATTGCTTTGGTCCAAGACGAGCCACCAAAGCCGGGTCAAAAGATCAGGTGCCAAGCGATCTTGAGACCGCCGCCAGGACCCGTCGTCCCGGGTGCTTATGATCATGCGCGGCGGGCTTGGTTTCAAGGCTTGGGCGGGGTCGGCTATGCGCTTAGCCCCTGCAGCGTGATCGACGCGTCCCCGCCTCTGACCCAATCGATCCGATTTCGCTTGGCCCTATGGCGAGCACAAGCGGCCCGTTCGATTGTAGAGGCCACAAACAGTGATGGCGCGGGATTTCTGGCAGCAGTAACCACCGGTGACCGGGCTTGGTTGAGTGAGGCAGATGTCGAAGCTCTGCAGACCTCAGGCCTGTCGCACGTAATCTGCGTCTCTGGATTGCATGTCGGATTATTGGGTGGCTTAATGTATCTGGGCATCTGGAAGCTCGCCGCTTTGGTCCCGGTGCTCGCCCTACGGCTAGATGCCCGCAAGATCGCCGCTGTGATCGCCTTGTGTGGTACTGGGGCTTATTGCGTGTTTACTGGGGCCGAAGCACCTGCCGTGCGGGCCTTCATTATGTCGGGCATTGCTTTCGGGGCGATTTTGTTGAACCGCAAAGCCATTTCCATGCGCGGGCTCGCCATCGCAGCAATTTGCGTCTTGGTCGTTCTGCCCGAAAGCGCGATCGACCCCGGCTTCCAGATGAGCTTTCTGGCGACAGCAGCTCTGGTGGCCCTTTGGGAGATTTGGGAGCGACGGCGCGACGGTACGCCTGAGGTTGGCCTCTTACAACTTGGGGCCATGTGGCTTGGCGGCGCTGCTGCAACCAGTGTGGTCGCAGGCCTTGCTACAGCGCCGATTTCAGCTGCTACCTTTGGACGTGTTTCAGTCTGGTCGCTGCCCGCTAATGTGTTGGCTGCACCCATTCTCGATTTCTGGGTAGCCCCATTTTCACTCCTCGCAGCAGGCCTTGCCCCCTTTGATCTTGATGATTGGGCTTGGCAGGCAGCAGCAGAAGGATTGAGTGTCACGCTCAAGATCGCGCACTTTATTGCGGACCTTCCCGGGGCAGATGCGCGTGTTGCTTGGACGGATTCAACAGCGCCTTTGATCTTGATCGTCGCGATCTTGTGGCTGACACTTTGGCGTTCGTGGCTGCGATTTCTTTCGATTGCCGGCATTCTAGTTGGACTGGCTAGTTGGACTGGCGATCTGGGCTTTCAGCCCAAAGCCGGTTGCGTGGATCGGGCCAGAAGGACGCGCCATTCTGGCAACACCTGCTGGCGAAGCAGCCAGCCTTTGTCGAACCTCCGGCGGGCGATTTGATGCAACGCGCCTATTGGATAAGGCTGGCGTCAGCCCCGCTGAAATTGCGCGCTTGCTGCCCGAAGGCGAACATCGCCTTACACGAGCATGCACCGTGGGCGCTGGCGATTGGCAGGGACGCTATGTTTATTCAGGACGAGGGCGCGGTGTTCTTGCGGTAAGCTTTGATGGCCAAGCTCATGCCTTTGGACGGGGCGATATACCCAGTGGCAGCCTTTTGATGCGCGATGGCTGGCAGCTTTATTTTTATCCCGCGCCGGCAAGGCAGGGCCCGTGGGCTCGTGACGAGCATGCAGAAACGGCGGCGCTAGCTGGGGGTCCATTGCTTCTGGACCGCGAAGAATAAAGACCTGAGCGATGGGCACTCAGGTCTCTCATCCATTTGAGTGTTTGCTTCTATCGGCGAGGCGGTGGCGCAATTTTGCGCGGCTCGGCCAACCGACGGTCGAGATAGGTGGCTGCCCGATCGCGCAAGAGGTCGAGTTCATTGCGGTAGAAATGGTCAGCCCCTTCGATCATCTCCCACTCAACCAATTCGCCCTTTTGGGTACGAATCTTAGAAGCAGAGCGTTCAAGGTCTGCTGGCGGCGAAACTTGATCGTTGGAGCCGTAGAACATCATGCCTGATGAAGGGCAGGGCGCTAGGAACGACAGGTCATAGTGGTTGGCAGGGGTTGCAACGGTGATGAAGCCATCAATTTCAGGACGACGCATCAAGAGCTGCAGGGCAATGTAAGACCCAAAAGAATAGCCGGCTACCCACGTAACCGGGGCCACCGGATTCTGGCCTTGCAACCAATCCAGCGCACTGGCCGCATCAGACAACTCACCTTGGCCATTATCGAAATTGCCCTGGCTTCGGCCCACGCCACGGAAATTGAAGCGAAGCGTGGAAAAGCCACGCTCAACAAACAATTTGTGCAGCATGACGGTGACGCGGTCTTGCATCGACCCACCGGCTTTGGGGTGGTTGTGAAGGATCAGCGCGATCGGCGCATTTTCCGATTCGGCTTGATTGTAACGGGCTTCAAGACGCCCAGCGGCGCCAGTAAGGATAAGTTCTGCCATGATGCTCAGTTTAATTCTTGACCTATGGGGTCGGGAATACTAGGTCCAGTGAAGGACCGGAACGGGCTCGTAACATAGGCCTATATCAAAAAGCCAAGATTTTCCGCAATGGCGCTGTAAAGTGTCCAGAAAGCGCTGAAAGGACCGTCGAAATGGAATTGTCGACCAAGGGACGTTATGCCGTAATGGCTATGGTAGATTTGGCGCTCAACAGCCCAGAAACCGGCTCTTCGGCGCGATCTGTTAATCTTGGCGAAATTGCTGAGCGACAAGAAATCAGCCAGTCCTATCTCGAGCAATTGTTTGCCCGCCTCCGCCGTCGCGGCCTGGTGGAAAGCGCGCGTGGCCCAGGCGGCGGGTATCGCTTGGCCTCATTGCCTGAGGAAATCTCGATTGGTGCGATCATGCAGGCGGTGGAAGAGCCTTTGAAAGTAACGCGCTGTGACGCCCATACCCGGGCGGGCTGCCTGAGTGGCAATCGGCGCTGTATGACACATGATTTGTGGGACGAGCTGTCGCGCCATATCAGCCAATTCTTGGGCGCGGTGACTTTAGCTGATGTTTTAGCGCGTCAACTGCAAGGCAAAGCCGACGAGATCGCACGCTATAGAAGTGCGGCCGCTGAATAATGGGTCGGCTTTACGCAGATCATAATGCAACTTCGCCGCTTCGACCCGAGGCGCGCGAAGCGATGCTGCGTGCAATTGATCTTGGCGGCAACCCTTCCTCGGTGCATGGCGAAGGCCGTGCGGCTAAGCGCGCCCTAGAAGATGCGCGAGAAAGCCTAGCCCATATCCTTGAATGCGGGGCCGACGCAGTGACCTTCACCAGTGGCGCGACCGAGGCATTGCATCTTGCGATGGAAAGCGCGAAGGCCATGGGCTTTGGACCTGTCTATGTGTCTTCTGTCGAACATGATGCCGTATGGTCCTATGCCGTCAAATTGTGGCCGGAAGCACAGCTAATCCCTGTCAATCCGGGCGGTATTCTTGATGTTGATTGGTTAGGCCAAGAGCTAGACATCCAAGGCGGTCAACCGCTTGTGATTGCGCAAGGGGCCAATAATGAAACGGGGACAATTCAGCCGCTGAATGCGATTTCCACCCGCGTGCGCGCGTCGGGCGCTGCGCTCCTATGTGACGCTGTGCAGCTGTTGGGTAAAGTTTCAGTCGCTCAGTTCGCCGGGCTTGCAGACTGGCTGGTTGTTTCGTCGCATAAGATTGGGGGGCCTATGGGAGCAGGAGCCCTAATCGCGGCACCCGGGATTGATGTGTTCAATGGTCGTGCCGGGGGCGGGCAGGAGCGTGGGGCCCGCAGCGGTACTGAAAATGTTGCCGCCATAGTTGGCTTTGCGGCTGCTGCCATGGTCGCCTGTGATGATGACGCTGTACAGGCCTATCAAGATTTGACCTCCCGGACCCGTCGCGCCTTTGAGCTGCCCGTGGCAACAGCACTGTCAGGGGTCGATTTTGTCAGCCAGACCGTCCGGCGGCTCAGCAATACGTCGTGCTTGGTGGTGGACGGCTGGGAAGGGGCCCGCCAAGTTATGGCGATGGATTTAGCTGGTGCAGCGGTCTCTGCGGGTTCTGCCTGTTCGTCAGGCAAAGTCAAAATGTCGAGAATTCTGAAAGCATGTGGCTATAGCGACAGCGCGGCCGCTTCATCGATCCGCGCCAGTTTCGGTTGGTCTAGCCGCATCGAAGATGGGGTGCGATTGGCCGAACTCTATCTAGAAGCTGCTGCCCGCGCCGGCCGCAACGTTACCACGCAAGTCGCCTGAAAGGCCCCCAAACCCAATGCCCGCAGTAAAAGAAACCATCGAAACCGTTGAAAGCATTGCCGACTACGAGCATGGCTTCATCACCGATATCGAAATGGAAATGGCCCCCAAGGGCCTCAGTACCGATATTGTGCGCTATATTTCTGCGAAGAAGGGTGAGCCGCAATGGATGCTAGACTGGCGTTTGGCGGCCTATGAGCGTTGGCTAACCATGCAAGAGCCAAGCTGGGCTATGGTCAATTATCCCACCATCGACTTCCAGGATTCCTACTATTACGCCGCGCCAAAAGCCAAGATTGAGCTCGACAGCCTCGACGATCTCGATCCAGAGATTTTGGAGACCTATAAAAAGCTTGGCATCCCCTTGCGGGAGCAAGAGGTTTTGGCTGGCGTCAAAGGCGCACCGCGCATAGCGGTGGACGCGGTATTCGATAGCGTGTCGGTGGCCACCACTTTCCGCGCGGAATTGGCCAAGTCGGGTGTGATCTTCTGCTCAATGTCTGAGGCGATCAAAGAGTATCCCGACCTTGTGCGACAGTATCTGGGTACTGTGGTCCCGGTGACCGACAATTTTTACGCCACGCTCAATAGTGCGGTATTTTCTGACGGCACCTTTGTCTACATTCCGCCCGGCGTGCGCTGTCCGATGGAATTGTCGACCTATTTCCGCATCAATGCGGCAGACACGGGTCAGTTTGAACGTACATTGATCATCGCCGACAAGGGCGCTTATGTCTCGTATCTTGAAGGCTGTACTGCGCCGATGCGCGATGAAAACCAACTCCATGCTGCGGTTGTAGAATTGGTCGTGCTTGACGATGCGGAGATCAAATATTCGACGGTCCAGAATTGGTATCCCGGCGACAAAAATGGCGTTGGCGGGATCTATAATTTTGTAACCAAGCGGGCAGACTGCCGGGGGGCTCGGTCCAAGGTCAGTTGGACGCAAGTGGAGACAGGTTCAGCCGTTACTTGGAAATATCCATCCTGCATTTTGCGCGGCGATGAGAGCCAAGGAGCCTTTTACTCTATCGCGATCACCAACGGTCATCAACAAGCCGATACGGGGACGAAGATGATCCATTTGGGCAAAAATACGCGCTCACGTATCGTCTCGAAGGGTATTTCCGCGGGCAAAAGCAACAACACCTATCGCGGGCTGGTAAGTGCGCACGCCAAAGCAAAAGGCGCACGCAATTTCACCCAATGCGACAGCCTTTTGATCGGCGACCAATGCGGTGCCCACACCGTGCCCTATGTGGAAGCCAAGACGCCCTATGCGACTTTTGAACATGAGGCGACGACCACGCGGTTAAGCGAGGATCAGCTATTCTATTGCCGCCAACGTGGCCTCTCGACTGAAGATGCGGTCGCACTTCTGGTGAATGGCTTTGTGCGGGAGGTCTTGCAGGAACTGCCAATGGAGTTTGCGGTGGAAGCACAGAAGCTGGTGGCGATTAGTCTTGAGGGGAGTGTGGGGTGACCACCATCGCCGCCATCGACCATGTACAAATCGCCATCCCGCCGGGTGGTGAAGCGGTCGCGCGTGCGTTTTATGCTGACCTCTTGGGCCTTACCGAAGTGCCTAAGCCTGCATCGATGGTTATGCGCGGGGGCGCTTGGTATCAGTCGGGCGGGGTCAAGGTTCATTTAGGCGTCGAGCAAGATTTTCGCGCCAATGATAAAGCCCATGTGGCCTTCCGCGTTGCCGACGTTGCAGGCCTTGCCCACAAGGCCCACGCACGCGGGTTTAAAGTCAAACATGATGACGAATTGCCAGGCCATGTGCGTGCGTTTCTCTATGATCCATTTGGCAATCGGATTGAAATCCTAAAGCCGATCGGGGAGGGCGCGTGAAGACGGTTCCCGATCCTTTTAGCCGTCAGCAACCCCATCCATCCTTCCTCCTATCTGTGGCCTTCGGCCAAAAGAAACCTTGAAAGACCCTCTCATGTTGAACATCAACAATCTGCAAGTCGAAGTTGGCGGCACGCCTATCATCAAAGGCCTCACGCTTCAGGTGCCTGCAGGTGAAGTCCACGCCATCATGGGCCCCAATGGCGCAGGTAAGTCGACCTTGTCCTATGCGCTGACGGGCCGTGACGGCTATGAAGTCGTCGGTGGTACGGCTACCCTTAACGGCGAAGACTTATTGGAACTCGCCCCAGAAGAGCGCGCGGCAAAGGGGCTGTTTCTGTCCTTCCAATATCCGCTTGAGATCCCTGGCGTTCCTACCCTGACGTTCTTGCGCACCGCACTCAATGCCCAGCGCAAAGCGCGCGATGAAGCCGAAATCAGCGTGCCTGACTTTATGAAGCTGTCGCGCGATGTCGCCAAGAAGTTGGGTGTTACGCCTGAGATGATGAAGCGGCCTTTGAATGTCGGCTTCTCGGGTGGCGAAAAGAAGCGGATGGAAATCTATCAGATGGCGCTTCTCGACCCCCGCTTCATGATCTTGGACGAGACCGACTCTGGCCTTGATATTGACGCGCTCAAAGTCGTTTCCGAAGGCGTGAATGCCCTGCGTGGACCGGATAAGGGCATGCTGGTCATCACACATTATCAGCGCTTGCTGGACCATATTAAGCCCGACCGGGTTCATGTTCTGGCGGGGGGGCGTATCGTCGATAGTGGCGGTCCAGAATTGGCGCTCGCGCTAGAGGCTGACGGCTATGATCGCTATAAGGATGCCGCTTAATGGCCTTGGCTGAAGTGAGACTTCTGGCTGGAGAAGAGGCCTTGTTGAACGCCCTGCCGCACACAGAGGCAGGAGAGGCAGCGAAGGCGCATTTTGCTGCGGCAGGCTTGCCTAACCGCCGGGTTGAAGCGTTTAAGTGGACAGATGTGCGCGCTGCACTCGCTGACGGCATAGCTGAGGCGGATGGGTCGGCTGGCTTGATCCCAGAATGCCTACAAGAAGCATTGATTTTGGATTTCGCGCCCGAAGGCTTTGGCCTTGAGGGTGAGAAAGATCAAGGTCTGATCATCGAGACCGAAGATAGTCTAGAGCTTGAAGGGGCTGGACCCCTAGCGATGCTAGCAGCGGGCTTTGCGCCGCGAGCTGTGGTGTTGCGCGTTACCCAAAGCCAAAGCCGCCCCGTTGTGTTGCGCCGCCATCCCGGTGCGCCGATGCGGGTGCGTTTGGAGTTGGAAGCAGGCACCCGATTGACCTTGATCGATACGGGGCTAGCGACGGCTGGTCTGTCGACTGGCCTCCTAGAAATTGAAATTGGTGCCGACGCTGAACTGGTGCGCTATAGTCTGCAAAATGGCGGCACTGCCGCGATTGATTTTACCCATGTAGCGGTAACTGTCGCAGATACAGGGCGCTACCACGCCATCGCCTTGATGTTTGGCGGCAAGCTTGCCCGAGCTGAGACCCAAGTGATGTTAGCGGGCGAGGGGGCAAGTTGCTTGATCCACGGGGCTTATCTGCTGTCTGGCAGCAGCCATGCGGATATGACCACCAAGGTCGTTCATGGCGGTCCAAATGGGCAAACGCGCGAATTGTTCAAAGGGGCCGTTCAGGACCGTGCGCGCGGTGTTTTCCAAGGCAAAATCCTGGTTGAGCGCGCCGCTCAAAAGACCGACGCCCGACAAAACCACCACGCTCTGATGCTGAGTGAGGGGGCAGAAATTGATGCCAAGCCTGAGCTTGAAATCTATGCCGATGACGTTCAATGCGCCCATGGCAATACGATTGGGGCGCTGGATGATCAGGCCCTATTCTACATGCGCCAGCGCGGCATACCTGAGGCCCAAGCGAAGGCTCTATTGGTGGAAGCTTTTGTAACCGAGGTCTTTGACGCGATTGAGCATGAGGGCGTACGCGACTGGTTTTCGGATCTTGCCCGAACGTGGTTGGAGGCGACTTCTTCATGAACGCCCAAACCCTAACCAATCCTGCCGCCTTTGATGTCGCTAAAGTGAGGGCGGAATTCCCGATCCTGACCCGAACAATCCATGGCAAGCCCTTGGTCTATCTTGATAGCGCGGCAAGTGCGCAAAAGCCTGAAAGCGTCATCTCGGCCATGGCCGACTTCCAGCGTACCTCTTACGCCAATGTCCATCGCGGCCTGCATACGCTGGCGAACGAAGCGACCCAAGCATTTGAAGATGCCCGCGCCAAAGTCGCGCGCTTTATCAATGCCGGTAGTGCGGATGAGATTGTCTTTACCAAGAGTGCAACCGAAGCCATCAATCTGGTGGCCGCTGGGATCAGTCAAAGCTTAAAGCCGGGCGATGAGATTGTGATCTCCGAAATGGAACATCACGCCAATATCGTGCCTTGGCACATGGCGGCCCAGCGTTCTGGTGCGGTCCTGAAATGGGCAGCGATCACGCCACAAGGCGCCCTGGATATGGATTCACTTGCAGCCCTGATCGGTCCGCGCACGAAAATGGTTGCGATCAGCCATATGTCCAATGTGTTGGGCAGCGTGCAGGATGTCGCAACAATCGTCGCGCTTGCCCATCAAGCCGGGGCGCAAGTTCTGATTGATGGCTGCCAGGGTGTTGTGCACCAAAGTGTCAATGTTCAAGCCATTGGTGCCGATTTCTACGCCTTCTCCGCGCATAAGATTTATGGGCCAACGGGCATCGGTGTGCTGCACGGCACGCCAGAGGCACTAGACCGATTGCCACCTTGGCAAGGCGGCGGTGAGATGATTGAGATCGTCTCGAAAGAGCTGATTACCTATAATGTGCCGCCATTCCGGTTTGAAGCGGGCACGCCTGCCATAACGGAAGCTGTGGGCTTAGGTGCTGCGGTCGATTGGATGATGGCGCAGGATCAAGCGGCAATGCATGCCCATGAGCAAGCCTTGTTGGACCATGCGTTAGCATCCTTGCGCGGCATTAATGGCATCAGCCTTTATGGCACCGCGCCGGGCAAGGGTGGCATCATTGCCTTCAATATCGATGGCGCGCACCCCCATGATGTCGCCCAAGTGTTGGACCGTTATGGTGTTGCCGTACGGGCGGGTCATCACTGTGCCCAACCCCTAATGAAGGTACTCGGCGTTACCGCCACCGCACGGGCGAGTTTTGCTGCCTATACCAGTTTCGAAGATGTCGACGCCTTTGTTGAAGCGCTTGCTAAAGCGCGCGATTTTTTGCTGTAAGGTCACCCCATGAGCGATGAAACCACAACCTCACGAGATATGCTGGACGTGTCCAGCCCACCCATCGTCCAGCCCGATCGGGAACCGTCCGATTTGCCGCCTGAAGAGATCGCTCGCTTGACGGACGATCTGATCGACGCGTTCAAGACGGTCTATGACCCAGAAATTCCGGTTGATGTCTATGAATTGGGCTTGATCTACAAAGTTGATCTGAAGGCTGGCGGCCATGTGGATATCGACATGACTTTGACTGCTCCGGCTTGCCCTGTGGCCGGCGAACTCCCAATTATGGTAGAAGATGCTGCTAAGACGGTGAATGGGATCAATTCGGCCAAGGCGATTGTGACCTTTGATCCGCCTTGGACCCAAGCGCGCATGAGCGATGAAGCCCGTTTGGCTTTGAATATGTTATAGGTGGCCATGATGAATACGCCTGAGCTCGTCCCAACCCGCACCCGCCGCCCGCGCCCGCAAGTGGTTAGCCTGACCGATGCCGCCGCTGAGCGTGTGCGCGATGTGATGGCCAAGTCTGAAAAGCCCTATCTGCGCGTCGGCATCAAAAATGGTGGCTGCGCGGGCATGGAATATGTGATGGCCTATGCCGACGCCCCAGACCCCCTCGATGAAGTGGTAGAAGATAAGGGCGTGAAAATCTTGGTCGCATCTAACGCAATTTTGTTCTTGGTCGGCTCGGTCGTCGACGTGGAGAACACGAAGTTGCACTCAAAGTTCGTTTTCAAAAACCCCAATGAAACCGATGCCTGTGGCTGCGGTGAGAGCGTGACCATCGTACCGGCCGCTGCTGAGGCCTGATTTTGGCGAAGAAGGCGAAAGCCAACCCCGAACTCGATGCCCTTATCGCCACCGCGCAGGACTTGTTTAGCGGCCTAGGCGATATTCGTGTGCGCAAGATGTTTGGGGGTGCCGGAGTCTATTATGACGGCCGCATGTTTGCTTTGCTTGCCGACAATGAGATTTATCTGAAAGCCGACCGGATCAATGATCCGAATTTCAATGCCCACGACTGCCCGCCTTTTCATTATGACAAGGGGACGGGAGAGATCATGACCATGTCCTACCGGGCGATGCCAGAGACTGCCTTTGATGATGCTGACGAAGCCATAGCTTGGGCAAAATTGGGCATTGAGGCCGCTGCCCGCGCGCAAAAGTAGAGGCCTGCGCCTTGGACCTATCTGCCATCCACCGTATCGAACAGGCGACCGCAAAAGGCTGGCCCGCCGCGCGAATGGATAGGATTGATGGGTGGCACGTTTTCTCTGGCTTGGGTTTTGTCGGGCGTACCAATTCCTGCTGGCCGCTGACTTACGAAGGCAGTTCGGTTGAAGCCTCTATTGATCGGGTCGAGGCTCATTATCACGCTCTGGGCTTAGCCCCGCAATTTAAACTGGTGACCGTTGGAGCTGATCCATTAAATTTAAGCGATAGGCTAGCTCGGCGCGGCTATCGCGTCGTCAGTCAGGTGGCTGTGATGACTCGTGAAGGGCCGATGGCCGCGCCCGAACATGTGGTGGATATTGAGCCAAAGGTTACGGCAGACTTCATCCAGATTGTTTCAGAAACAAGCCATTCTGGCGGCGATGGGCAAGAGCGTGTGGATATTCTGGGCAGGGTCCCAAACCCCTCTGCTTTTGGGATTATTCGGCAAAACGGGGTTTTGGCGGCGGCCGGGCTATGCACCTTTGCTGGCGATAGCGCGGGCATTGCTGCCATGCGCACACAAGCGGATTATCGTAATCGCGGTCTTGCCCGTTCGATCCTGCGCGCAATCATGGGGCGCGCTTATGAGACTGGCTATCGGCTGTTCTGGTTGCAAGTTGAAACCAATAATGCGCCCGCGCTTCACCTTTACCAGAACGAAGGCTTTGCCACTGCCTATCAGTATCAGACCCTGCGTTTAGAGCGTTAAAGTCAAAGCGCGTTCTAATTTAACATGCACCACCTTGCGCTACCCCTTGCTACTCCTAACATATGGGCGTCCTTTGGTGCGCGCATGTAGCGACACAAAGATTGTATGGAGGCTTAGATGGCTTTGAACACACGTTTTGCGGCTTTGGCATTGGTTGGCGTTGCTGCAACATCGGTTTCAGGATGTGGCTATAACACCATTCCAACTCAGGAAGAGGCCGCAAAGGCTGCGTGGGCAGAAGTTCAGACCCAATATCAACGCCGCGCCGATCTGGTTCCAAATTTAGTTGCGACCGTCAAAGGCGCTGCCGAGCAAGAAAAGAGCGTGCTGACAGCTGTTACAGAGGCACGCGCTTCTGCCACTCAGCCAAAATTTGACGCTTCAACAATTACAGACCCTCAAAAATTCCAAGAGTTTCAAGCGGCTCAGGGACAATTGTCCGCTGCACTGGGACGCCTGATGAGCATTCAGGAAAATTACCCAGAGCTTCGCTCGTTGGAAGGCTTTACTGCCCTGCAGTCGCAACTTGAGGGCACAGAGAACCGCATCGCGATTGCGCGTCGTGACTATAATGCTGCCGTGCAAACCTATAACACCACACTTCGGACCTTCCCAAGCGTGGTTTGGGCCAAGACGGCGTTTTCGTCGTCGCAGCCCATGCAATTGTTCCAAGCTACGGCGGGCTCTGAGAAACCGCCCGAAGTGAAGTTCTAAGCGCGTGACCACCTCCGCCTTGCTGCGGCCTACAATTGGTGCTCTGCACCGGTTTGGGCTTGGCGTTCTGCTTGCACTCAGCTTGATGGTCGTTTGCTTGGCGGCGAACCCCGCTTGGGCGGCCGATCCTAAATTCCCGGTCCTAACAGGACGGGTTGTAGATGATGCCAATATCATTCCCGAAGAGATGGAAGGCGAACTGATTGCGCAATTAGAAGCGTTAGAGGCTAAATCCTCAGACCAACTTGTTGTGGTGACAGTCCCCAGCCTGCAAGGGTTTGAGATTGAGGAATATGGCTACAAGCTTGGTCGGGCTTGGCAAATTGGGCAAGGCGAACGCCTCAACAATGGGGTGATCTTGTTGGTGGCCCCAACTGAGCGCAAAGTACGAATTGAAGTGGGCTATGGCCTAGAAGGTGTCCTGACGGACTATTTTTCTAGCCAAATCATTCGCGAAACGATTGTGCCGGCCTTCAAAGCGGGTGACATGCCTGGTGGCATTTTTGCCGGTGCAGGGGCGATCGAGCAAATCTTGACGGCCGATCCCGTTGAGCTTCAGGCCAGGGCTGCGCGTGGTCTGAAGGCTGAAGCTATGGACAGCAATGGCGATCCGATTGCAGTGATCATTGTGATTGCCTTTGTGATTTTCTGGATTTGGCTGGCGATTGCTAATACGCAGCGTACGCGTTTCCGTCGTCATTCCCCATGGGGTAGTGGTCCAATCATCCTGCATGATTGGGATAATGATGATGATCGCCGCGGTGGCGGGGGCTTTGGGGGCGGTGGTTTTGGTGGTGGCGGCTTCGGCGGCGGTGGCGGTTTTTCCGGCGGCGGTGGAAGCTTTGGTGGAGGCGGGGCGTCAGGCTCATGGTAAAACACGCGCACTTACACTTATCAGCCGAGGATAAGGCGGCAGTCGCGCAAGCGATTGAGACTGCCGAGACAAAAACTTCTGGCGAGATCTTTGTCGTGGTCTCTGGGCGCACGGCGGATTATCGGTGGATCATGCTGTTTTATGGAGCTTTGGTTGCCATACTGGTGCCCTTGGTCTTGATGGCTTTCGGCCTGAACCCCTTGGCGATTGGTAGTGCCTTTACGCACTGGCAGGCAGGGGGATGGAATATCGGGCTTGGCGCGACCCCAGCTGATGAGTCTGCAACCGGCATGGTCTTCCTGCTGGCGCTACAAGCAATCCTGTTTATGCTGGTTTCGGCCCTAGATCTTCGGCCGGGTTTTGCTGCCAAACTCACCCCTGCATGGATCAAGCGACAACAGGTTCACCGTGCGGCGCGCGATCAGTTTCTGGGACACGGCCTCAATCAAACCACAGGCAAAACCGGGGTTCTCATTTTTGTAAGCTTGGCAGAGCATCAGGCCGAGATCATTGCCGACACAGGCATTTATACTAAAGTATCGCGTGATGTTTGGCGCGACGTGATCGGTAAACTGGTCACCGCAGCGCGCGATCAAGCCTTAGCTCGCGGGCTCATCGCTGCCATTAACGACAGTGCAACAATTCTGGCCGAACACTTTCCGCGTCAAGCGGGTGATGTTGACGAGCTGCCCAACAAAGTCATCATCATTTGAGACGAAATTGCCTAAGCTTTGCCTGCTAAAGCTTTGAGGTAAATCGAGTTTTTAGGGGCGGCGAACAAGCGTTGAACCATAGGCTCAAAAGCTTCTAACGGCATGGTCTCATAGGCTGGATCAAAGGCGTTTTGGTCATGCCGGTGGCAGAAACGCGCCGTATGCTCAAAATGGGGATGATTGCGATAGGCTTCGCGCATATCCCGGTCGAGCCCAAGATGATGGAAGAAATAATAGCCTTGGAAGATGCCATGGTTGGCGACCATCCAATGATTGGCCTCGCTCACAAACGGTTTCAGAATGGCTGCGGCGATATCAGGGTGGTTATAGCTGCCCAAGGTGTCGCCAATATCGTGCAGAAGCGCACACACGACATATTCCTCGTCCATCCCATCACGGTGGGCCAAGGTGGCCGATTGTAGCGAATGGGTCAGCCGATCAATCGGGAAGCCACCATAATCACCATCCAGCAGGCGCAGATGCGCCAAAACCCGGTCCGCCAAGCCTTTGTTGAAGGCTTTTGAATGACCTGCAATGATGGCCCAATCTTCTTGGGTGCCTTCCATCATGGACTTGAACTGCGCTTGGTCTGAATGAAGATCAGAATGATGGCCGTCTGCCATGTTGGTGTCTCTCTTTATGTTTCGGGTAGGTTCACCTTCTTTTGGGATTTAGGCAAGGGGGATTAGCCTGCCCGTCTTGCGAGCCAAACACCTGCCAGCACCAAAGCCCCGCCCATCATCTGAATGGGGGTGAGGCTTTCATGCAACCATGCCCAGCCTAGGAAGCCAACCAATACAGGTTGCAGCAGGATCAAGACCGAAGCGATATGGGTTGGCACCATGCCAAAGCCGACAGCTAAAAGGCCTTGCCCAGCCACTTGCGCGAGGACTCCTAAGACCAGAAGTGGCCACCATTGCTCAATAAAGGACTGGCCCGTCGCGGGCGGCAATAATGGCTCACCGGACACGATAGTCACCACCAAGCAGAACAGCATGGCAAAGCCCGATGAGAAGAACATGATTGTACCAGCACCCCATTGGCTGCGCATCCGGGCGATGGTGATTAAGTAGAGTCCGTACCAGATTGAAGTTAGGGCGGATAATCCATCGCCGGCCAATCGTTCTGGATTGGTCGCAGGCGCACCGCCAGACAGCAAGAGCGAGCCGACTAGCGCGATCACAACGGCAATCCAATAAGCCTTGGTCGGCAAGGCCCGTGTCGTCAACCAAGTCACGGCAACCACAACAATTGGGGTTAGGTTCGACAAGAAGGTGGCATTGGCCGCGCTGGTCCTAACAATGCCGGCATGCCAAGTGGCCAAGTCGCCCGCAAACAAAAGCCCGGCAAGTGCTAACAGTCCGATCGGCAAAGCCGTGCGCTTGCCGTCATTCTCCTGTGGTTTGGCCTCCAAATAGGCCCAAAGCGCCAACAACGGTAGCGCGAAGGTGAGCCGCCAAAACGCGCTGGCTTGCGGACCTAAGGGTGATAACTTTACCATGATAGGGGCAAGCGCAATGCAAGAAGCCCCTGCCGCCAGCGCTATAGTCCCCAAGAATAGTTTTTGTGCATCGGTTTGGGCCACGCGTGGGTTCCTAAAGGCCAAGGCTTGTTCGAATCTCCGCTGGGCTTGTGCCGCGTTCACGCAGGCTGCGCAATGTGACGGACTGATTACGTTTGGCAAAGCGCTTGCCATCGGCGTCGAGGATCAAGCGATGGTGGCGATAAATGGGCGTTGGCAGGCCGAGAAGTTGTTGCAGGACAACATGGATATGAGCTGCCTCGGCCAAATCTTCCCCTCGAATAACATGTGTAATGCCTTGGCTGGCATCATCCAGCACGCTGGCGAGATGATAGCTCGACGGAAACTCTTTCCGCGCCAATACGATATCACCCAATTGCGCAGGATTAGCTTTGACCCAAGTCCCATTAGCTTCAAAGCCTAGTTTGTCCCAATCCTCGCCGAGCAAATCCTGACTGCGTTGCAAGGATAATCGCCACGCAAATGGCTTTCCAGAAGCCAAAAAGGTGGCTTCGTCCTGCGGCGGCAATGGGGCAACAGGTTCCGGCCCCGAAAAACTATGTGGGGCAGCGGCAATGCCATCCATCAGCTCTTTGCGCGTTTTAAAACAGCGATAGAGGACACCCAAATCCTTCAGTCGTTCAAGCGCGGCCTCATAATCGGCCATGTGATCGCTTTGTCGACGAACGGGCACTTCCCACGCGAGGCCGAGCCAAGCTAGGTCTTCATAAATGGCTTCCTCAAACTCGGGTCGACACCGCGTCAGATCGGTATCCTCGATCCGCAGAATGAACCACCCAGCCACCGCTTGTGCGGCCTCAAAGGCTGTCCAAGCTGAGAAGGCATGGCCAACATGCAGATAGCCAGTGGGTGAGGGGGCAAAACGGGTGGCGAACATGTCTGCTCTATGCCGTGGGGCGACTGTCTTTGGCAATTGGCTTTTGCTAACATAGGCCATGGCAGAAAAAATCCTTACCGGCCCGCGTCGCGCTCCAGCATCAGGTCAAAGCCCAAAGGGTCTCATTGTGACCCTTCACGGCTATGGCTCAAATGGGGAGGATCTGATTTCGCTTGCGCCTTATTGGGATCGGCTTTTGCCGGATGTGCAATTCAGCTCGCCCAACGCCCCCGCATACGTGCCGGGCTTTGGTGAGATGTATCAGTGGTTTGCGATTGAGAGTATGGATCCAATCCATCTGGCCAAGGGCGCGCGCGAAGCAGCACCGGTGCTGGAGGCTTTTCTTGAAGCCGAAATGGCGCGATTTGGTGTCACCAAAGCGCAGACAGCCTTGGTAGGCTTTAGCCAAGGGACAATGATGGCGCTGCAAGTGGGGCTGGCTTCACAGGAGCCCTATGCAGGCATATTGGGCTTTTCAGGTGCGTTGGTGGGCAGTCCCGACGTCGCGTCTAAGCCCCCAGTTCTGTTGGTGCATGGAGATCAAGATGATGTGGTCCCGTTAGCGGCTAGCCAAATGGCACAGCAATTCTTGAGCGCGGCTGGGCTGGATGCACGCCTCCACATTTCGCCACGGGCGGCGCACACGATTGCGATGGACGGTCTACAGCTGGGCGGCGCGTTTCTGGCCCGGGTACTTAACGGGGCTTAGCCGCAGCACGGTTGAGGGCTTTGGCGAGAAACACAAACAATAGCCCCATGATGAAAAAACCAAGCCCAAGGCCCAGCACATTGAGTCCAATTTGCGCGAGGCCGTACTTGTCGACATTGAGGAAGAAGTAAGGATACCAATTCTCAAATCGGCCACGCAACAAAGCGGCACTGGTATAAAGAAGCGGCCAAGCCAGCCAGATAGCTGCGTGGCCAAACTTCACCTCATCCTTGTCGGCAAAGCTTAGCCACCAAACCAGCATCAAGGCAGGGACGACATAATGAACGCCCAAATCCCAAATCAAAGTAAGGCCTGAAAGATTGCGGCCACCACTCAACAGAAGGTGATAAATCAGGCCCATCGTGATGATATAAAAGGTCAGGGCTGCCAAGGCATGGTTTGGGAAAACCTTGGGTCCCTTAGATGACGTTGCAATCATCCCCATGCTGATCGCGATCAAGCTGTTGGTCAGGATGGTGAAATAGCCTGTCAGTCGCCATAGGCTGTCAGCCAAACCCATGCCATCGCGCATCGTCCACCCCACACTAGAGCGTTTCCCTTTCGAGCTGAATCGGAAGGATTCCCAAATCAGATGTGATGTGATTCACCATGGAGGCTGATGATGGAGGTCGGCTTTTATGGCTCAGGCATTATCGATG
>VYMB01000079.1_pt1 | contig 50643 bp, 59 predicted proteins | sample 5115321 | NCBI WGS metagenome assembly VYMB01 (sample SAMN12291794, study PRJNA351875) | freshwater metagenome | isolation source: freshwater lake | place: USA: Michigan, Wintergreen Lake | collected 2011-08-02 | reverse complement strand
TTGCTTCAATAACTTCTGAATAAAGCTTTTAGCCACGTCAAATCTCTGGGCTAGTCCTCGAATGGAAATTTTTTCTTTCTTCCAGACATCGATAATTTTTTGGCGAAAATCTACAGAATAGGGTCTCATAGGAAGCTGGTAAGTTCTATTATAGCGGTTCTCGCATCTGTGCGGCACACTTAAACCTTTGCTGATTAAGCTGTTCAGGATCGGGAATGTACCTCTTGTGAATCAGAAACGCTATATTTGTCTATTTGCTTTCCATTGTACCTCATAGCTCCAAGAATTGCTATATACCTGATTTGCCTCAATTAGATAGCCAAAAAGTGGTTCTTCGGTTTGTGTTATGCAATGGACTGGGGTTATAGGGGATGTAACCCTTATGTAGAAAGGCATTTGGCGATTTTTGTCAATTGTTTTTGTCTAGAGCGAACTCATCAATTAAGTCTCTTACCAGATAAGGATTTAGTCAATTTATGCCCCCGTATCGAACCATACCAAGTAACGAAGAGCCCAAAAAGTCAAGTATTTAATGCGAGAAAATACAGGATTTAACATAGGTGCATGGGATTATGGTTGGCGACATTTGCCTCCTTATGACTATTATTTATTTCTTCAAGATGACTGTTTTATTGTCCGTCCGCTCTTAAAATCCCTTGTTTATTGAGAATAGAGTCATTAACTGCTCAAATTTTGTATCATCAATGCCAATGCACAACTTGGACAATATCCTCAAAATCTTAACATTCAACACTTCTGGTTAAAAGCCTTTGTTGATCGATTCCGTCAATCTCCCCAAATAGGACTTCTAGGAGAAGGTTTAAACTGGGAATGTACTTGGGAAGAACTGGTGCGATCTAGTTATAATCAAATTATAGCGTTTCTGATTCACAAGAGGTACATTCACGATTGTGAACAGCTTAATCAGCAAAGGTTTAAGTGTGCCGCACAGATGCGAGAACCGCTATAATCGGGATCATTTACTGAATGGTGAACCTGTTAAAAGAGTTGATTTTTACCGACATTTTTTAGAGGAACATAAAATTCCTGAACGGGAAACTGCCGAACACTTACAATCAATTATTCTCTTTACATCTCCCTCCATTTTAGAAAAAATAGATGGGTTTATACTTGGCAAAAACTATGGGGAAGCGATCGCATCTGAAATTGCCATTTCTAAAAAGGTTCAAGGGTTAGGCTACCAAATACAAACCGTAAACCCTGATAGCTGTTATCATTATATTGCCCATCCCCAATGGTTTAGACGAAAAAGAAGGCTCGATCGATGGCTCTATACAGTTCGATCGAAAATCATCCCCATTTATAGGCAAGCTACAGATGACTAGGGTTTGCTGAAAAAGTTTTTCAGCAAACCCTAAATACTGGCTTTGTTTCTTGGTTTTTACTTTACCACAGCCTTTCTCATCAAGATAACGACTCCCTAAAACCAGAAAGTTTGTACCTCACAATTAAGATAACTGCTATCAGATAACCTCTGATTCGATCTTTTGGGCTATTCTTAGTTTAGCCGAACGAGAACGAGGATTTTTAGCTTGTTCTTCTCGACTGGGAATAATCGGCTTTTTCGTGATAATTTTCAAGGAATTATCTTCGCGAAAGCCATACTTGATCAGACGATCTTCTAGACTATGAAAACTGATCATAGCGATAATTCCCCCGGATTTTAGCCAGTGGGGGGCTTGATCTAACAATTGTTGCAGAGAATCTAATTCTTGATTAACAGCGATGCGTAGGGACTGAAAAACCCGCGTTGCTGGATGAATACGTCCATAACGGTAACTAGCGGGGACAGAACTAGCGATGACAGCCGCTAATTCAGTGGTGGTAGTAAAGGGACGTTTTTGGACGATCGAACGGGCAATCGGACGAGATAAACGTTCTTCTCCGTATTGATAAAAAAGATCGGCTAATTCTTTTTCCTGCCAATGGTTAATAATATCGGCTGCCGTCAGGGATTGACAGCGATCCATTCGCATATCTAAGGCTGCCGTGTGGCGAAAACTAAAGCCGCGCTCGCTCTGATCGAATTGGGGAGAACTGACCCCTAAATCGGCGATAATGCCATCAAAACTGCTATTTTGTCCATTATAATCGGCGAAGTTGCCCCACCAGAGGGTTAAACGGCTATCTAGATAGGGTGCAAGACTAATTTTAGCGGCTTCTAGGGCGCTTTGATCGCGATCGATGGCGGTTACTATTGTTTCGGGATGGGTTTCTAAAATCAAGCGGCTGTGTCCACCACCCCCTAGGGTAAGATCGAGATAATGCCCCCCGGGTTGAATATTTAAGCCGGCGATTAATTCTTGACTCAAAACGGAAATATGGGGAAAATCTTGATTCATCTGCTGATAACTTCCTGAAAATGGCGATTTAACCTAGGGTTTGCTGAAAAAGTTTGTTAGTGGGGGCAGGGTGTGGGGTGTGGGGTGTGGGGTGTGGGGTGTAGGGTGTAGGGTTTTACCGATTTTGGGGTAGTCAGTTACCTAATTTTCAGGGAAAAAGTGCCTGAATTTTACCCCCGATCACTCCAATGGTCAGCACTTTTTGAGGGAAAAAAAGTCTAAAAGCCTTATCCAACAAGGTTTTTAGATTTATTCAGCCAACTCTAACCTAAAAATAACTGATAGGCCCGGTTTTGACTTTCATCCCAATAGCGATAGCCGAGAGTATCGAGAAAAGCTTGCCATTGATTCATTTCATCGGGGGGGACTTGTATGCCCACGACGATGCGCCCGTAATCGGCCCCGTTATTGCGATAATGGAAAACGCTGATATTCCAGTGGGGACTCATGGAGGCGACAAATTTCATTAAAGCCCCCGGTCGTTCGGGAAACTCGAAGCGATAAAATAATTCATGATCGGCTAAATGCGATCGCCCTCCCACCATGTGGCGCAGATGCAATTTAGTCAATTCATCATCGCTAATATCAAGGGTTTTAAAGCCGCAAGCTTCAAAACTCTCGGCTAATTTCTTGGCATCGCTGCGATTTTCGATCTGGGCGCCGACAAAAATATGTGCTTCTTTTTCATCGGCAATGCGATAACTAAATTCGGTTAAATTGCGTTTGCCCACACATTCGCAAAAACGCCGTAAACTGCCCGGTTGTTCGGGAATAGTCACAGCATACAACGCCTCGCGCCGTTCCCCTAATTCTGCCCTTTCCGCCACAAACCGCAGACGATCAAAGTTCATATTCGCCCCACAAGCCACAGCAACGAGGGTTTTATCCTCAATTCCTTCTCTTTCTATGTATGCTTTCGCTCCTGCTACCGCTAACGCCCCCGCAGGTTCTAAAATCGAGCGTGTATCTTGAAAAACATCCTTAATCGCCGCACAAATATCGTCCGTATCCACGAGGATAATCTCGTCCACATACTGCTGACAGAGACGAAAAGTCTCCTCTCCCACCTCGCGCACCGCCACCCCGTCGGCAAATAATCCCACTTGAGACAAACGCACCCGATAACCGGCTTTTAGGGATTGATTCATCGCGTCTGAGTCCACAGGTTCCACCCCGATAATTTTAATTTCTGGGCGTAAACGCTTGACATAGGCTGCAATACCTGATATAAGTCCACCGCCACCAATAGCGACAAAAATCGCCTCGATCGGTTGCTGATATTGTCGTAAAATTTCCATACCGATCGTGCCTTGGCCGGCGATTACCTCCGGATCATCGAAGGGATGGATAAAAGTTAAGCCTTTTTCCTGTTCTAACTGCCGCGCGTAGGTGTAGGCATCATCGTAGGTGTCACCGTGCAGGACGACAATCCCGCCCCGGGCTTTTACCGCGTCGATTTTGACTTGCGGAGTGGTGACAGGCATAACGATAATCGCTTGGGTTCCCAATTGCCGCGCCCCCAAAGCGACTCCCTGGGCATGATTTCCCGCCGAAGCAGCAATTACACCTTTTTGTAACAAATCCCTTGACAAATGCGCCATTTTGTTGTAAGCGCCGCGCAGTTTAAAAGAGAAAACCGACTGCATATCCTCGCGCTTGAGTAAAAGCTGATTGTGCAAGCGTTGGGAGAGATTGGGGGCAAGTTCTAAGGGGGTTTCTTGGGCGACATCGTAGACGCGTGCGGTGAGGATTTGAACCAGGTAATCGCAGTACATTATTCTTTTTTGGCGGTGGGGATTCGCGAATCGGGCTAGGATCCAGAATAGATCATCGTCGGTCTGATTAGCAATAAAGATGCGATCAGCCTTGAATCAGTGATCACTGAAAAAAGCTCCCCGCTGCCCTGAAGCTGGATAAAGATTTAACAAAGAATTGATCGCAGAATTAACCACAGCAGCCACACAGGAAATCGCCACACTATTACCCGTTAATTTTCGCATAGTTTGATAACTGCCGACAATTTGATAATCATCGGGAAAACCTTGTAAACGGAGCATTTCCCTTTCTGTTAAGCGTCTTTTCCCATCCACTAACAAATAATTATAGGATGCTCCTGCTCGCAAGGCACAGGAATAGGGATAAGCGCTGACATTTCCTCCTTTATTTTCGTGCCAGATAGTCGGTTCACTATAAGGTTTTTTTCCCTCTCTTTTCAGAAGGCGACTTTTTTGAATTTTTTCGGAAGCATAATAAAAATCCGAGACATTTTCTTCTAATATTTCCGTTAAAGTTGTTCTAGATAAAGCTGGTTTTGGCCAGATAAAACCACGCGCTTCTCGGAAACCAATTGCAGAGTATCGAGAATAACTTCTAAGGTTTTTCCCTGTTGATGTCCTTGTAATTGCTTGACATTTTCCAGAATAAATGCTGCGGGTTGTTTGGCTTTTAAAATACGGGCAATTTCAAAAAATAATGTGCCTCTGGTGTCCTCAAATCCCTTTAAATCGCCACAAATACTAAAAGGTTGACAAGGAAATCCTGCCATTAAAATATCGTGTTCGGGAATATCTAGGGCAGCAATTTCGGTAATATCTCCTTGGGGTTTGTCGCCAAAATTAGCGTGATAAATTGCCTGAGCGTCTTTATCTATATCACAGGAAAAGACACAATCAGATGCTAAGTTTTTTTGGCGACAAACTTGTTCAATTGCAACTCGAAACCCTCCTAAACCACAAAAGAGGTCAATAAAACGGATTTTTTCTTGGTTTTTTAGAAGGTTCATTGATGGTTGAGAAAAAGACAAGTTTACGCTCTCTGCGTCTGTGTGATGAGCAACCATATTAATTGTCTCATCAAACCGAAAAAACTAAGGAAAAATTTTGTAAATTTATCTACGATTCTTTTAAATCGATGAGTTTTCCCAGTCCGTAATCCTCTAGGATTTCTTCGATTTTTTCAAATTCAGCAATGGGAATCTGAACGGCAATCGGCTTTTGATCTTTGTCTAATACATAGTTTTTGGTAATTTCTAGCATTTAATTTTCCCCTGAAAGTTTTCTAGTGGGTTAGCAAAGCGTAACCTACCCGACAATTTTTAAGTCTCGATATACTGGCAATAGGTGGCTGGTTGGGGAATTGGCAGCCCTTCCTCTTGTAAACCATCCAGATGAAATTGAATCGCTTCTTTCATATTTTCTGCGATTTCCTCTAGGGTTTTACCAGTAGTAACACAACCGGGTAAATCAGGAACATAAGCAGAATAATTATTTTCAGCTTTTTCGATAATAATCGCATAACACACGATTTCTATTCCTCAATTATTTGATTTAATTTTTCCTTGAAAATCGTTTCTATTTCTTTATAGGACATCGTTTGAGGTGCGGGATAGTTAAACCCGTCTTTTTTTCGGCTTAATAATACTTCTAGTGCTTCACTAAAAATAGCTTCTTCGTTTCGATGTTCCGAAAGATACTGACGGAGTTCTGCGTTAGTCATTTCCGAAGGTGATTTTTTCATAATTCAAAGTTCCAATTCCCCTGTTCATCGATTAAAATGATTAGAAAGCAATTGACATATAAAGATAGCGGTATTTTTCTATCAAGGAAAAGTTTTGTAAATTTCTCTACGATGTGCGACCCGTTGACAGATGATGGTTTGATTGGGTTTATCAATAGTCAGGCCAATCCTATAATCTGCAACTCTAATTTTATATTTATCTTTATGTCCTTTCATTTTATCGAGATAGCCTAATTCAAAAGGATTGTCAGTTTCTAATTCGGAAAATACGATCAACTCAATACGAGATTGTATGTCTTTTGGCAAGGAGGTTAATTCTTTCGATGAGTTTTCCCAGTCCGTAATCCTCTAGGATTTCTTCGATTTTTTCAAATTCAGCAATGGGAATCTGAACGGCAATCGGCTTTTGATCTTTGTCTAATACATAGTTTTTGTTAATTTCTAGCATTTGGTTTTCCCTCCGATACAATTCTTAAAAATTGGCTGTAACCTTTATATGTTACATTTTCCTAGTCCGTAGACGCGAGAGAAGAGAGTACCCTAATCCTCACATAGGTCACTCTTACACATCTTCCTACACCATCTCCAAAAGGGAGGTGTCCTAGGGGTGCTTTTAGGTCAAAAGTAACATCTTTGTAGTATATCCAGCTTTTATTCACTCGCCAGCCTACCCTATCTCCGAAAGCTTGCCAAACTCTTTCATTATACTGCCGCGTCCCGCCAAGTTCGCGGTAGATTTTCGCCTGCACGGAAAAACCAAAGCGACCGCCACTATATTTAACCCATAATTGGTCAATGGTTCGCAAATCCTCGCAGGGAAAATTATCGATATCCTCTTCCCGTAGCCATCCGTCTTCTGTGCGGTTGGCAGCCTGTAGCATCACGTTGGCGGTTGCCTCGTCCGCTTCCTTCCATTGCTGCCGTTTTAATAAATCTTCTAATTTCCGATAATCGATTCCTTTGGCACTTTTAAGTTCGATTTCTGGCGGTGACGCGGGTTTCGGGGTTTCTGTTATCGTTTTCGCCGACTCGCCATTTGTCGGTTCCGTTTTAGGGGACGGTGGGACGGGTTGTTGTGCTAATTTTCGATTAATTCTGTCGTAATCTTGCCAGTATTTAGGTCTGGTTGTATCCAAAGCCAGAACTCGTCTCATCAACTGTCGCGCTTCCTCTAGCTTTCCCTCCACTTCCAACTCTAAAGCTTCCACTCGCAATAACTCTATATCGGGAGTCTTTGCCTGTTTCGGTAACAGAATCAGATGATTTTTATAATGCGGTTCGACAATAGAATGGAGAGTTTGCGGGGGTTTGTTGTGTTGTCGGTTGATTTCTGGAATCCTTTCGCGGAGACGATTACAGAGTCTTTCTACCGTGGCGCAGTTATTTTCCCCTTGGATTCGTAAAGCCTCTAGAAGTGAATAGGTAAACGAACCCTGTTGTAATTCGGGAATTTCGTAGGATTCCTCCGTCGGACTACAGGAAGCGATGGTTATCACTCCCTGTTGCGTCTGCCAGCCTACGGATTTATTGCTAAAGTCGTTCTCGTTGCGACAGGCATCGAGAAAGAGAATGATATTGTCCGCGCCGCATCTCCGTAAACGTTGGGTAACGTAATTGAGGGAAATGGTCGTCTGTTCGATTAAGGTCGGGTGTCCCTCGCTGGGAACGAGGTAATCCTGTCCCTGATGGCGTAATCCGTGACCACTGAAGAAAAACCAGAAGTTATCGCCGGTTTCCAAACGTTGCGACTCGAAAAAGTCGTGCAGGAAAGCCATTAGGTTTGTGTACGTCGGTTTCGTCTCCTGTTGGGAACCATTCGGCGCGGTTATTGGGTCAGACTCATCGGTAAACAGGAAAACTTCGTCAAAATTAATTTCGTCACGACAATAACGCGCCATCTCTACCGCGTCCTGCTTGGCACATTTGAGCGGTTTCAAGCGTTTGTATTGATTTATCCCGATAATTAACCCATGATTCGCCATTAGTCTGCGGTCGGTGTGTTTTTCTCGTCTCGCTTGAATTTTAGGGTTAATCCGCCTTTAGTGCCGGTCTTAATCCCCGTCCCTAATAATTTTACTTCACCTTCTCCGGTAATCTCTACGCAAAGCTCTACTTCATCGAGTTTAAAACCGGTTTGTTGGTTGACCTGTTTCTGTGCTTGATTGAAGACTTTGCCGATAAGCTGGAGAAAATGGGAAAGTTCTGTCTCTAGCTTCTCCACGCTCACTTTTACGCCGCGCGTCGCAACTTCGGTGATAGTTTTCCTCGCGTCCCAGGGATTGTCATAGATGTCGTTTCCTTTCGCATCTTTATCGACGCTGACGGGGGTATCTTCTGCGGTGATAATCCAAATAGTTTCTTCTGGCATAGCGTTCTCGTTTTTCGGCAATGGTTCTCTTTATCTTAAATGTCGGGTGAAGACCCTCAGTTTCACTGACGGGATGAAACCCGACCAGTATAGAAACAGCACTTCGACAGGCTCAGTGACACGAAGCACGATTACAAATAAGTCTCTAAGTCTCGAATAAAATCTCTAATGACTTCCGACATGGTTAACTGCTTTGCTGCTGAATACACTGCTAATGCTTCGTACTCTTTTTCAGTCATCATTACTTGTAATTTTTTGTCTCGTTTAGGTCTTGACATATACTCTTAAGTTAGTGTATATTGAGAATATACAACTAAATAAAATAATCTGCTTACTTCTGAGATACAGGTTGAAACACCGCTAGGACAAGCCCGACAAATATGGCTCGGCGATAGGAAAGATGCTACGGTATGCCACTTGACCGCCTAGAAAATAGAAATCTCGACAGGGTAACGAATTCCTGTATAAACATAGTGCAGTAGCTGGCTAACGACGGTGAATGAACGAAACATACTAATAAGTATTTTTCGTAAGCAGATTGTTAGCAGATAGGGTAGGGCATACCCGAATCTTCTCTATCCAGTATAGAGAAAACGCTTGGAGAGCCATCCTAGAAAAGGGCATCTAGATAACAAGTGATATTCTAGTAAGCTCGGATGGGACATAATCGTGTAAGACCTGAGTAGAGCTTACTCAAAAGGGCGGTGATTAGCTCAAGAATCCCTCGCTTTCAGCGATGGGAGTGTCAATATTCTAGAGTGACCTAAATTTACGGTAGGTTACGCTTCGCTAACCCATCCTTCGATCGCCCTCGCAGGAGATAAGGTAGATGCTATCATGATCGAATGAAACCTAAAATCGTGGTCGATACGAGCGTTTTCATCAGTGCCTTAATCGGATCGAGGGGGCCTGCGAGAGAAGTTATCCGACGGTGTTTGCAAGGTGATTACCGTCCTTTGATGGGAAACGCACTATTTACCGAATACGAATCGGTGATCGAGCGCGAGGAAATCAAGGCTAAATGTCCCCTGAACGAACAAGAGCTGCGAGAATTACACGCCGCCTTTATCGCCGTCTGCGAGTGGGTTTATATTTATTATTTGTGGCGACCCAATCTAAAGGATGAGGCCGATAACCATCTGATCGAGTTAGCGATCGCTGGTAGTGCTGGAATTATCGTCACCAATAATATCAGAGATTTTCACAATACCGAATTACTTTTTCCCGAACTATCGATCCTCAAACCAGAAAACCTAATCCGGAGTTAATCTATGGTTACTCTCACAATCCGAATTCCCGACGACAAACACGCTCGACTCCAAGAAATCGCGCGCAGCCGGGGCATCAGTATCAATAAACTGATCGAGGAATTATCGATGATCGCCCTCGCTGACAACGACGCTTATACTCGCTTTCAAGCGATCGCTGCTACTGGCAACTCTGATCGGGGTCTGGAATTACTGGCAAAACTAGATTCTTTAGGGTGATTTTCTCGATAATTTCCGTCAAAGAATCAATTTTAATCCTTGATCTTGATATAATTGCTCCCAAGTTAGTTGAGAAATTTTCCTGAAAGTTTTCAGAGCGGATGATGCTTCACTTTTGGGTAAATTGAATAAATCTCGCTGAAAAATCGGGTTGTTCAGATCAAGTAAAACCTCACTCATGATTTTCGAGTTTGCTCTCTAGGGATTCTAGATCTGATAACTGCGGTGGATGATTAGCATTCCATGCCAGAGCTTGATCTAATTTTTCTCGAAAAGGCGATCGATTTATCCAGTCTTCGTTTACGGGAGAGCGATCGAGTCAATTTTGATAAAACTCATTAACAACTGCTGTTTTTTCTCCTGTTTCATCGACAATATACTGAATACCTTTCATAATTGCAATTGTTGTGAGATGGATATTAATCGATAACTATATTTGAATCGATGCACGAGAAGATATGGATTTTGCAAGTTCTTGTCTAGCATCTTCCGATAGAGAACAACCAAAATCTAGAATCTCGATCAAAACTAACTGATCGTCCTCGGAATAATGTAATATTGTTTTCCCTTCCTCCTCTGCGTAAGCAATTGGATTATTGTTTAACTCAATTAATAAAGCATCCACATCTGGGCTATAGTGTATCTTTTTCATATCGGGATATCCTACCGGGGTAAAGGGTGATGATTAGGAAAAAAGCACTGAATTCTCGATAAACTACTCGAATCACTAAATTATCATTGAACTTTTTTTGTGCGATTCGCTTGTTGTCTTCAGAGATTTCTATTTTATCAGGAAATTGTACGGTTTCGAGGATAAATTCAGGAGTGATAAAAATTCCACGAGCGGATAGCAAATTCAATTTGATTCTAGAATGCTCACTAAATCGAACTTCTTTCATTTATCCAACCAATATTATATCGCCAACCTGTAACAGGAATCGAAACCCTATCAATTTTTTCGATAATAATCGCATAACGCACGATTTCTATTACTCAATTATTTGATTTAATTTTTCCTTGAAAATCGTTTCTATTTCTTTATAGGACATCGTTTGAGGTGCGGGATATTTAAAACTGTCTTTTTTTCGGCTTAATAATACTTCTAATGCTTCACTAAAAATAGCTTCTTCATTTCGATGTTCCGAAAGATACTGACGGAGTTCTGCGTTAGTCATTTCCGAAGGTGATTTTTTCATAATTCAAAGTTCCAATTTCCCTGTTCATCGATTAAAATGCTGATGTCTTCGTTGGTTCCCGCTAAAATATAAATAATTTTGAGTCGGCTATCATAGCGGAATAGGTATATCGGTTGGTAGAAAAAAGATAAGCAACTGACAAATAAAGATAGCGGTATCTTTCTGTTTTTGAGTCGGCAAATATCTTCTCCTAGAATTGTGCCAGCTTTATTATCCCAGAACCCGCATGGCTTCGTGGAAAATCAACCTGATACAATTCTTAAAAATTGGCTGTTACCTTTATATGTTACATTTTGCAAGTCTCGACGCGAGAGAAGAGATTGATTCCACGCTTTGGACAGGAAGTCCACCAAATCGGGTCATGCCAATTGCCACACCTCCATATTGGAACATCAGCTGGAAGATGTCCTTGAAGTGCTTTGAAATCAAAAATAACATCTTTATAGTCTATCCAGCCGTTATTTATCCGCCAGCCGATTTTATCCCCGAAAGCGTTCCAGATTTGATCATTATACTCCTGCGTTCCACCGAGATCGTGATAGATTTTCAATTGCACGGAAAAGCCAAATTTTCCGTTACTATATTTAACCCATAATTGGTCAATGGTTCGCAAATCCTCGCAGGGAAAATTATCGATATCGCTCTCCCGTAGCCATCTTTCTTTCGTTCGGTTGGCTACCTGTAGCATCACTCTTGCAGTTTCCTCGTCCGCTTGCTTCCATTGCTGCCGTTTTAATAAATCCTCTAAGTTTCGATAATCGATTCCTTTGGCACTGTTAAGCTGGATAGATGGGGGAGTTTGGGGAACGGAAATAGCGGGAGGTTGAATAATTGTTGCTACAGGTTGTTTTTGATTAATAATCTGGTGACTATAAATCTGACAAACAAATATTCTTGAGGTTAGATGATAGATAATATAACTTCCTTGTCCCTTATAACCGTAGCGTATTAGCGGTAGATGTCCTTGAGGTGCTTGCAAACTATAATTAATATCTTGCCAATTCCAACTATTATTTTTTTGCCAGCCTACCAAACTGCCAAAAATATCCCAATTTCTTTCATTATATTCTTCCATGCCACCGATTTCTAGATAGATTTGCCCCTGCACAGAAAAGCCAAATTTTCCGTTACTGTAATGAACCCATAATTGATCAATAGTTTGTAAATCATCGCAAGGAAATTTCTGTATATCTTCATCTCTTAACCAATCTTTGACACGATTAGTTACTTTTCGTACTAAGTTGGCGGTTTCCTCGTCCGCTTGCTTCCATTGCTGCCGTTTTAATAAATCTTCTAATTTCCGATAATCGATTCCTTTGGCACTTTTAAGCTGGATAGATGGGGGAGTTTGGGGAACGGAAATAACGGGATTAACGGGTTTTTGAATAGTTGTCTGGGGGATAAAGACTGATGTTTTTATCTGCAAAGCTGACAACACTTCCGAGGCAGATTGATAGCGTTTTTTCGTGCCAAATTCAATTAATTTATCGAGAATATTCCCTAACTCATTACTAACAGGATTATTAACTAACCACTGTCGCCATACCCATTGGTGTTCTCCCCCATCGAATAAATCAAAGGGAGATATTCCTGTTAATAAATAAATGCCAGTTACACCCAAACTATACAAATCACTGGCGTTAACTGCCTTGCCATTACCCTGTTCTGGTGCGACGTATTCCGCAGAACCGATAATTGTTCCTGTCATGGAACGATTTAAAGGACTGGCAAATTTGGCTGCCCCAAAGTCAACTAAAATCAATTTATTATCGCTTTTTCTGCGGATAATATTTTCGGGTTTAATGTCGCGATGAATTACTTGTTTACTATGAATAAATTCTAGAATCGGTAAAATCTCTGACAAAAGATGTTTAATTTTGGCTTCGTTAAATACTCCTTCCTGTTTTAATTCTTGTTCGAGATTTTGTCCTTCGATATATTCCTGTACGAGATATTGTCGCCCGTCATTAGCGGTAAAATAGGCGTAAAGTTCGGGGATTTGTGGGTATCTTCCCAAACTATCTAAACGAATCGCTTCTTCTTTAAATAATTCTGCTGCTTTTTGTAAAGTTCCTGTTCCCTGCGCGGATGGGAAAAATTGTTTAATGACACAGTAGGGTTTTGAGGGTTTATCCTCATCTATCGCTTGAAATGTCTTACCAAAACCCCCTTGACCGATTAATTTTAGCGCTCGATAACGTTCTCTGAGCAGTAATTGAGAACCGCACTTATGACAGAATTTATCCGTGGGGGTGTTTTTATGCGAACAATCGGGATTGAGACAGAGACTCATAGCCGTTTGACAAGTATGGGAAGATTAACTCCTATTATACTATTTTTTGGTAATCTAATCAATAGCCCAAATGTCATCATCTCTTATTTTCAATTTCAAATATTTTCTTTCCTTTAAAAAATCTGCTAAAGCAATAGACTGAGGAAATTCTTTTCTAAAGTTATCACTTAGATACTGAAGTAAAGGTTTGGCCAACAAATTAGAAAATTCACCTCGCAAACATCTGTTATACCAATTAATTAGCTCCGATTCAAGTATTATGCCACGCACTCTTTGTCCCCAACTGATTTGTTGAGCTATAATTTTGATGACATCAGCATGAGCATCACGGCAAACAATAACTATATGATCGCTTTCTACTTTATCGATAATATTTTGAGCTATTTCTTCATCAAGGGTTAAATGTTTTATTTGAATAGCTATGCCAAAATTTGCCCACATATCTAATCCTCTATCGGCTGCATTCGTCACTCCTACTCTATAAATATGAGCCTTAAATACTCGCTTATTTTGGTTCTTATCTAAACCAAGTAAGGCTTTAGCTAAATCAGAAAACTCGTTTAATAAATCTTGTTTGATTGAAGGTATAGACATTGTGATCTCTGCCTCCAGAGATACTACAATGGTTTCAAATAAACTATAAGCTATAATCTCGTATGCTTTGTCTATACTTCTGCGGATTCCTGCTTTAGCACTAAACTCATCTAATAAATATTTTAAATCAAAACTTTTCTCATTTTGACTGTCTATATAGTCAATTAAACTTGATACAGTGGCTTGTCTTTCACTAAATTTTAAATAAATATAACGTTCTACACCTCCCCGTGTTCGCTTATTTTCTCGATCAAGAATTTCCAGTAACTCAGGAGACATGGCTGTGGTACTCCATACATCATGTTGATATCTAGCAGAAGATGTAGAAACTTTATTAAGCAATCTTATTGTTACTTCATCTCGCCAACGAATAGATTGATTTTGATAAGTCTTTAAATCTAAAATTTTGATATTTTTTTCTAACCGAGATTTTCTGAGAACTTCGGCAATTTGAATTGGCTTATACAAGTCAATTCTCGCTTTAGCAATAATGCTATCAAGTCTCATTTTAGCGTCTTTAATACTTACCACTATCTAAAACTCCTGAGTCGAAAATAAACTTAATTGAGTAGTTCGATTGAACGAGAATGAATTAGTTGATGCTTGCTCAACATCTAACAAAGACTCGATTACAGAATTAACCACAGCAGCTACGCAGGAAATCGCTACACTATTACCCGTTAATTTTCGCATAGTTTGATAACTGCCGACAATTTGATAATCATCGGGAAAACCTTGTAAACGTAGCATTTCCCTTTCTGTTAAACGTCTTTGACCATCCACTAACAAATAATTATAGGATGCTCCCGCTCGCAAGGCACAGGAATAGGGATAAGCACTGACATTTCCTCCTTTATTTTCGTGCCAGATAGTCGGTTCACTATCAGGTTTTCTTCCCTCTCTTTTCAGAAGGCGACTTTTTTGAATTTTCTCGGAAGCATAATAAAAATCCGAGACATTTTCCTCTAATATTTCTGTTAAAGACTGCCTCGATAAAGCTGGTTTTGGCCAGATAAAACCCCGCGCTTCTCGGAAACTTGCAGAGTATCGAGAATAACTTCTAAGGTTTTTCCCTGTTGATGTCCTTGTAATTGCTTGACATTTTCCAGAATAAATGCTGCGGGTTGTTTGGCTTTTAAAATACGGGCAATCTCAAAAAATAGCGTGCCTCTGGTATCTTCAAATCCCTTTAAATTGCCACAAATACTAAAGGGTTGACAGGGAAATCCTGCCATTAAAATATCATGATTGGGAATGTCTAGGGCAGCGATTTCGGTAATATCTCCCTGGGGTTCGTCGCCAAAATTAGCGTGATAAATTGCCTGAGCGTCTTTATCTATATCACAGGAAAAAACACAATCAGATGCTAAGTTTTTTTGGCGACAAACTTGTGCAATTGCGACTCGAAATCCTCCCAAACCACAAAAGAGGTCAATAAAACGGATTCTTTCTTTGTTTTTTAGAAGGTTCATTGATAGCCTATGATCGGCAGTATCGCCAATTATGGAAATAATTAAAAAAGAGACGCTTCTAGAAACGTCTCTAGAGGATTTACTTGCGGTTTTAAACCGTTTCTACCAAGGGACGGGTTAATTTATCCAACTGTTGGGTTAACAGACTCAGGAATAAACCCACATCGGTGACGATACCGACGGATTCTACGGAACCTCGATCGCTTAATTTTGTCACCACGGCCGGGTTAATATCAACACAGACCATTTTTACCCCTGCCGGTGTCATATTGCCCACACCGATGGAATGGAGCATACTAGAGAGCATGAGAATCATGTCTGCACCTTGAATTAAGCGGGAATATTCTTCCTGTGCTTTAATTAAATCCATCTCCGTATCCGGAAGCGGACCATCATCGCGAATTGAACCAGCTAGACTGAAGGGGACATTATTTTTGACGCATTCATACATTACGCCTTTTGTCAATACCCCGGCCGATACAGCTTTGGCGATGCTGCCGTGGCGACGGATGAGGTTGATAATCTTGAGGTGGTGACGATGGCCACCGCGCACGGGGATGCCTTTCTGCATATCTACCCCTAAAGAAGTACCCATGATCGCCTGTTCCATGTCGTGAACTGCGATCGCATTTCCCCCCAGTAAAGCGTGAACGTAACCATCGCGGATTAAACGGGAGAGATGTTGCGCTCCTCCAGTGTGAATGACCACCGGACCTGCCGTTACTACCACTTTACCGCCCTGGTCGCGAATTTTACGCATTTCCCAGGCAATCTGCTCGACGGTTAACTCGACTCGGCGCTCGCTGGAAACCCCCGCACCCATAAAGGTAAATTCCTGGGTGCTGTTGCGTTGCTCCCTGGATTCCGCCTGTCGGATAGTACGGATGCCCTCAACTCCCACCATGACGCGATCGCCAGCTTTTAAATCCCGCAGCAGAGTACATTTGGCCGTTTTGCCTTCTGGACTTTCAGTGACGACGATGGCTGCATCCATGCGTTGATTTTCCACCCGCACCCATTCACAGCTAACCCGCACTTCCGTGGGATAGATGGTGCTGACATAAAAATCATCGGGAGCGACCCCATTTTGTGCCACCACTGCGGTATTGACATCGCAGATTTCTTGAGGACGAGCGGCTGCACCGAGGTCGATCAATTGTACCATGATCTCCTCCATTACCTCGTGAGAGGGTGCAGAAACGCGCACTTCTGCTGAAGAGGTACTTTGGCGCTCAATCCCCAAAGTGAAGTTTAAAACCTTGAAGCTGCCACCATTTCCTACCACAACATCGAGAGCTTTATTCATAATTCCCGCGTCGAGGAGATGACCTTCTAACTGGAGAATGCGACTTTCAATGGTGACATTAGCGCGATGGTCTGGAATTAAGGGTTCCGTGGTACGCAGGGTTAAACACTTGGCTGCACCTCCTGCTTTTAAGAACTCCGTCAGGGGAGTTTGTACCACTTCAAAGCCTTTTGCTGCTAACTTATGTTGTAAATCGTCACTAATTTTATTCATGACGATTACTTGACCGATATTCACAGCATTACAAGCAAAGTTAACCGCATCGGCTTCTTCAACGATAATGCGTTTTTCTTCGGGAATTTTTAACTCAATTAACCGATTAGAATAGGCATCAAAAGCATCGGGATAGTAGAGTAGATAACCGCCACTAAGGGGACAAAAACAGGTATCAAGGTGATAGAAACGTTCATCGATTAAACGTAGGGATAAAACCTCAATATCGAGCCATTTAGCGATTAAAGGGTGGGAATCTAACTCGGTTCTGAAGCCATATCCTGCCCATAACCAACGTCCTTCCCGATCTAATAATGCGTCTCCTGCACCTTCAAAGGGTAAATCTTTGGGCAGTTCATGAACCGTAAAACCGTTATCTTCAAACCACTGCTTAAAATAGGGTTCTTCTCCCTGTCTTTCTTTGTGTAAAAAGCGACTGAGAACGACAGTTTTTTCCAGAACTAAACCTGCATTAGCGGTAAAAACCATGTCAGGCCAGCCTTTTTCTGGTGTGACTAAATCCACGAGCACCCGATCTTTGAGAATATGATAAAGCTGCTGCCATTGTTGCCTAGCTTTTTCCTGGGAAGATTTGTGAATGTTGCCCTCCATCCAAGGATTAATCACATAATCCACATCGTAATGATCGGGAGAACACATCAAAAAGCGAATAGTTTCAGTCATATTTTTTGACAATGAATATTCAGTATAAGTAGTCTGGGGATAAGTTTAGACCAACCTTCCATTATACTCTACTTTGCCCCAAAATATCAATAGGTCTAAGATTAGGACAATTCCCGCTCTAGAAGCTAAAAACAGCCTGATTTTAGCCGATAACTGACGGCTAGAAGCTTAAATTATTGTAAATCCTGATGTTTAAATAACCCCATAAATTTCGATTTGCGTCCGTGTTCCTTAATTAAACTTTCCCGATAAGTTTGCCATTCTTCCCGTCTTCCTGACATATAAAAGGCATTACGAGCTTTTTTCAGCCATTTAATCGCTTCTTCGTAGCGATCAGCCTTTTTTTCGTCGAGTATCTTTTCCGCAGGAGGACGCGCGTGATCGATCACCCAGTTAGGATCTACGGTAGCAGCCGCATCCATTATCCGCCAAATTAGGTGAGACTGCACATAGGAATTATCAGAAACGACTTTAATTGCATCTCTAACTAAATTTTCGTGGAGAAATATATCGATTTTAGCCTCTGTGGAACGTCCACCGCTAAACTCGCGCAAGTAATCTAACAAGTCTAGTTTTAAATCGGGCCAATCTTCCCCCGCTAAAGACTCAATTTTTTGGTAATGGGAAAAGGAAGGTTGGTCTTGAAATGCCTTAATTCTAGCAGCCAAAGCTGTATCTATATCCCCTAAAGATTGCGCTAGTTCACTTGTCCAGAGAGCTAATTGATAATAATAATTCCCAGGAAAATTTAGACCACCCCTAGCAATTACGAGAGCGGATTCTGGCGCAGATTCATCGCGTAAAGCTTTGGCAAAAAAGAAGGCTTCATCGTTTTTAGTTATCATGTTTTTTGCCGCTGCCATCGCTTCCTCAACGCGATCGAGATAGACTAACTTAGTTAGGTATTCTACCACTTGTCCTGAAGCGAAAGCTAGATTCAAATACTCCTGAACTTTTTCCTGTTGCTCGAAAATTTCTAAGCGAATAGAAGTTAATGTTTGGGCATAATCGGGGATATTCCCTGACCACATTTCTGAAAAATTAGCCGATTCTCCTCGTAAAATCTTCTCTAAAACTGGATCGTCCCATCCCTGTTGTAAGGCTGCTAAACTCATCTCAAAATCGGCACTCCATTCATCCTGCCATTGCTCGATCTTTTCCCTTAAATCTTGCTTTTCTTGGGGATTAAATTCTTTACTTAAAATTGCTGCCGTTAGAACTCGATCGATTCTAGCACTTAAATCATCATTGACAGCACCGTAATCTTCTAAATCATCCCATTCCTCGATACAGGCGCTAATAATTGCTTCCAAAATAGCGATCGCATTATCTATTTCTCCCTTTTGATAATAATCTTTGGCCTCATCCACTAGGGCATAAATTTCATCAGAAATTGGATCTTCTTCGTAGTAATCTTCTTCGATCGCTCGCAGGGATTGCCGCAGTTCATTACGGACAGTATTACGATAAGCTTTGACATTAATAGTTATCTTCCCTCCCGCTTTATTAACTGGGGTAGCTGGCAATAAAAACTTATCAATTGTCTCGATAATTTCTGGGTGTTTAGCCACTAAATGATTAAGCAATTTTCTTAATTTACTTTCATCAATCGGTGTCAGCAACTCCTCTAGAGAGGCTTTTTTGATAATTAATTCTGGTTGACGAGAACAGGTTAATAAAACCGCCACAATATGCTTACACCAACCCTCGTAATCGTAGGGACAGGAACAGGAAACATTCTCAATATTTTCTTGGTTAAAATCGATAGCAACTCGATAGGGTTTAACCTCACTACCACTCACCAAAGCTTGTAGATTTTGCCCCCGTTGCCAAAGAGAAATAACTGCACCGCTATCGTAATAATATTGACCGCGCTGATAGGAAGCATTGGTGCTATTTTGCCGGATACTTTTTTCATTGATAGGAGGAATAGTCATAGTCAGAAAAGGAGAGGATTGGGTGATAAAATCTTGTCTGTGTTAAGAAAACTGCCAGCAGCGAGGCGGACTACTGCATCAGCAACCGAGTTAACTTATCTTCAGTTTAGCCTAAATGTGCTATAGTGAAGACACTATGGAAATTAAAAACATTCCTCTGTCCCAAATTCGTCGTCCTTTACCGCGACAAACCGATCCCGAAAAAGTTAATCAGTTGATGCAATCGATCGCTGAGGAGGGATTACGAGAACCGATCGATGTTTTGGAGGTGGATGGTAACTACTACGGTTTTTCCGGTTGCCATCGCTTTGCCGCTCATCAGCGTCTCGGTAAAGAAACAATTCTCTGTCGAGTTCGTCGCGCTCCTAAATCCGTTTTAGCTAAACACATCGCTTAAGCTGAGAAGTCCCATGAATGAGTCCTTATATAAATATCATCGGCAAAAATTAGAGCAGTTAATGGCAGAAATTGGCTGTAAAAATCTGGAAGAATTGAGTCGGTTATCGGGTCTATCTTCTTGGCAATTGCAGAGAGTTCGCCATGGCTTAATCGCCAAATTATCCTCTGAATCTTTGGTGAAATTAGCTAATGCGCTGCAGCTGCCAGTTAGCGATCTCCTCGCTCATTTTCAAATCCCGACGATGGGAACAGAGGATCGTTCAGGGGAATTAAAAATTCTCGAACAAGAGTATCAAAATTTACAGCAAAAATTAGACCAGCAAAAAGAAGAATTAGCCGCAGAATTTCAACGTCAAAGCATCGAAGCGATCGAATCTTGGTTAGTGCAATGGCCCACGGCCGAGGCCGTTGCCCGCAAAAATCCCGACCTAGCAGCCGTCAAAATCCTCTCCCTAGTTAAACCGATTATGCAGTTACTGGAGCGCTGGGGAGTGCAACCAATTCACAGTGTCGGTGATCATGTCGGTTACGATCCGCAAATCCATCAATTGATCGATGGTCAAGCAGCAATAGGTACACCTGTCCTAGTGCGTTATCGGGGCTATCGTCATGGGGAAAAACTACTTTATCGTGCTAGAGTGAGTTTAATTAAAGTAGAAATGCCAGAAATTCAACCAGCAGAAACAGAAAATGTCACCGCTTAAAGTGATGATTCTTGCAGAACTTTAGTGCCGCGAAAACGTCTTCGGAGAAGTTCTCTGAAAACGCTATCGATAATCGATCGCAAAAGCCAAGAAAATTTTTCCAGCATCTTGACAAATTTGCTTATATGTGCTGGGAAAAATTCCCCCATGGTCTGCTTTTATCTCATCGGTAAAGATTGCAATCCAAAACAGAGACCTTGACAGACTCTTGTGAGGAAATTTAAGTAGCCGTAGGTTGGGTTGAGCAATAATAACTCTTGTCTGTCAAATATTAGTGACGCTTGAGCGAAACCCAACCACACCAATGTCGTCAATAATGTTGGGTTTCTAACTGGGATTGGTGCGTTAGCGTTAGCGTAACGCACCCTACAGGCTAACTTTTATCTCATCGGTAAAGATTGCAATCCCAAACAAAGTCCTTGACAGACTCTTGTTAGGAAATTTAAATCCAAAGTAGCGATTGTATCCCCAGAACTATGATAGTAGGGATTACGCATATTAGCCGTATCTGTCACCATAATTGCCGAATAACCGCGACTCCAAAAAGGAGAATGATCGCTGCGTCGAGTATCGGGGACGATATAACCTGCAAAAATTACGGGCAACCACTCGCAGGGAGTCTGATTTTCCCGCAGGACTCGACTGAGAAAATTTAAATCCTTGCGGGTTTTGAGATTGCCAATCAAAGCGATAAAATCCCCAGTGTTGGGATAAAAATATTTTAGAAAAGCGGGATATTTTTGAGAATGGGGATTTTGATCACAGTAACCGAGCATTTCTAAGGATAACATTAACCTTAAATCCTGCTTAGTTTGTTTTAATTTTTCTGCGTAGGCAATGCTCCCCAGTAATCCGTATTCTTCTAGATCGAAGGCAATTAAACGAATTGGATAATTAGCCTGATTCTCCCCAAAAAACCTCGCTAATTCTAATAATACCGCTAATCCCGTGGCGTTATCGTCAGCCCCTGGCGACCCCGGCACCGTGTCATAATGAGCGCCAATTAAAATCGGAGGTTTTTGACTGTTGTTAGGCAAATCCAAGATTAAGTTTTCGTAAACTTTTCCCTGAAAAGGGAAAAAATGTGATTCAACCTTTCCCCAATTGCCTAACTCTTGCCGCAGGTATTCTCGCACATAAAAATGTCCTTGACTAGAGAAAAAAGGGTTTCTTTCGCGGACAATTTGTTCTAGGTGTTGGCTTAAGCGATCGCTAAGAAGATCAAACATTGATAGCAGCAGATAATTTAATCAAAAGAGCCAATGGATAGAGAAACTGAGGGAAAAATCGGTTAAAATAACAAATGTTAATTATGAAGTATTTTCTGGGGCTAAAATCATGGCAAATCTCCCCTTGACTAACTATGATTGTATCGTTGTCGGGGCGGGATTAGCAGGATTAGTCGCCGCGCGTAATCTCCAGAGGCGAGGTCATCAAGTTCTGGTAATCGAAGCGCGAAATCGTTACGGTGGCAGAATGTCTGGTCAATATCTCACCTCGGGACAGTGGATCGATCGAGGTGGTCAGTGGGTGGGCCCAACCCAAGAGCGTTTTTTAGCCCTCCTTGATGAGTATAAAATACGTCGTTTTCCCTCTCCCAATGAGGGAAAAACCGTCCTAGTGTTCAACAACAAACGCTATGAATTCAATGGTTTTTTTCAAGGTTTCCACGAGGGAGAAGTACCCGATATCGGCGCGGCAGAATGGCAAGATGCGATGTCAGCATGGGCGCGTTTTCAAGAACTAGCCAAAACCCTACCTTCCGGTTATCCCCAAAGCAACGATTACACCAAAAAACTAGACAGTAAAACTTTTGCCCAGTGGATTGAAGAAAACACCACCACAGATTTTGGTCAATGGTATTTTGCTTATATGGTGCGTGCAGTGGGTTTTCTCGGGCCGGCCGAACCCCAGCAAGTCTCACTGCTGCACGTTCTTTGGGGACAAAATTGCGCCGCTCAAGCTGAACATCCAGAAGCCGAACTGATCCATGGCGGAGCGGGACAAATTCCCGACAAGATCGCGGCGGAATTAGGAGAGCGAATTCGACTGGGGGAACCGGTTGTTCGCCTTAATTATGACTCGGCCGGTGTCACCATAGAAACCACTCAAAACACTTTTACCGCCAAATTTGCCATCATTGCCATGCCACCCCATCTTGCCGGCCGCATTATTTATCATCCCCCGCTGCCACCCCAGCGAGAACAACTAACCCAACGAGTACCGATGGGATGCTGCGCTAAAGTCCTGATTTCCTATGAGCAACCTTTCTGGCGAAAACAGGGACTAGCGGGAGTTGCTCAGGGGAATTGTCAATGGTTGGAACTCTGTGCTGATAGTTCCGATCCCGAAACCGGCGTGGGGGTAATCGCCACCTTCCTAGTTGGCGATCGCTATATTCGTTGGCGCTCCATGAGTAGTCCGGCGCGTCGTGCCGCCGTCCTCTCGGATTTAGCTATTTATTTCGGTCAAGAGGCCCTTTTCCCGATCAGTTACGATGAGGTGGATTGGCCCGGGGATCCCTGGACTGGTGGCGCCTATGCCGCTTTTATGCCCCCCGGAATCTGGACAAGTTTCGGCGAGGCTCTTTTTACTCCCGTCGGACCGATTCACTGGGCCGGCACAGAAATGGCCGATCGCTGGCCGGGATTTTTTGAGGGAGCGATCCGCACCGGTGAGGCAGCGGCCGATCGAATCGCCTTGCTTTTACGGGAAAAATGAGCATCTACAGGGCTACGCCACCTTTTAGGTCAAAAAAAACCTGATAGCCAAGTTTCGGGGGCTAATGGGGTAAAAAACTCTTAAATCATCACTATTTCGCCTTGGTAATGTTCGACGAAATGCTGCACACGATGACGATATTCTTTAATTGTCCGATCGACCCATTCCCGCTGCTCACTGTTAGCATAGATATGCACTAAAGGTTCTCCGGCATCGGGTAAAATCAATACCCAGTCATCATTAAGGGGATTAATCACCTTGACTCCATCGATCAACTCTAGATTATCGGTAGCGTGAGTTTCCACCAGATAGCGCATCAAGGATCCCTTGACTTTCCAAGGACAACGCACCGCCGTATTCTTATTGTAAATGCGCGGTAACTCGGCCCGCACCTGAGCTAGAGAACGTTCCTGAATGGTTAACATCTCCAAAAGTTTCGCCACGCTGAACATGGCATCGAAACCGGGATGTAATTGCGGAAAAATAAAGCCAGTTTGCCCTGATCCTCCTAAAACCACGTTAGGATTGGTTTGACATCCTTCCATTAAAGCGCTAAGACTGGCTTTTGTCCGCACCACCCGGCCATCGTGACGACGTGCGATCTGTTCCACGGCACTAGAAGCATGAACCGGCACTACCACTGTACCGCGAGGATGGGCGGTCAGAATTGTATTCACCATTAGAGCAGTTAATTGTTCCCCGCGAATCGATAAACCACTCTCATCGACGAGGACTAATTGTTCCCCGTTGGCCGAAACTTGTACGCCTAAGTTCGCTTTCAGGGCCTCCACCACATGGCCCAATTGATGGATCAGTAACTCTCTTTCCTGCACAGAAAGGGCATTCTGACGTAAACTGGCATTGAGAACCACGGCATCACAGCCAAATTTGGCCAGTAATTCTGGTAAAATTGCTCCCGATACTCCGTAGGCGTAATCAATGACGATTTTGGAACCACTATTGCGAATAGCCTCCACATTTAGCTGAGTTTCAAAGGTTTTGCGGTAATTATCGAGAATATCAGCCGGATAGGACATACTGCCGATTTCCTGCATTCCCACCCGTCGCAGATCTTCCTTGAAATAGGCCCCTTCGATTTTCTTTTCCCTCGCTTTGGAAACATTAATCCCTTTTTCGTCTAAAAACTCGATTAAGAGAAAATCTGGGCGATCGGGGTGAATACGGACGTGAATACCACCGACTACGTTTAATTTAGACACTAAAGTCCGCGAAATCGGTAAAGCATTCGCTTGTAGGTTTTGGATATTCACCCCCACGGACATTAAACCGGCAATCAGCGATCGACTGACCATGCGCGAGACACTGCGTTGATCCCGGGAGACGATTACCGTTGACCCCGGTTTGAGGATAGAACCGTAGGATGCCCCCAGTTTAACGGCGAATTCGGGCGTGATATCGATGTTAGCCAGGCCCGATACTCCTCGTTGACCAAAGAGGTTTTTATGGGCAGTATTTCCCCAAATCAGGTTAATATTGAGGATGGCTCCCGATTCGATCTGTTTACTCGGCCAGACTCTTACTCCGGAGTTGATCTGCGCTTCTTCCCCGACGATCGATAATTGTCCGATCACCGCACCTTCGTGTACCTGGGCCCGTCGATCGATTCTGGTTCCCCTAGCGATCGTACAAGCGGCTAAATTGACCTCATCCCCGATCACCACACCATTCCAGAGGATAGGACGTTTCAGATCGGAACCAGCGCCGATGGTGACATTATCGCCGATAACCGAACCCCTCTCGATCAGAACATTTGCACCAACGCGGCAATGATTGCCGATCATGGCCGGTGCCTCAATCTGGGCGCTAGGATCGATATAGGTATTAGTGCCGACCCATACCCCGGGCGATTTTTCTCGATAGGGAAATTCCAGGTTAACTTTGCCGGATAAAGCGTCGTATTGCGCTTCTCGGTAGGCCTCCAGATGACCGACATCGCACCAATAACCATCGGCCACATAACCATACATAGGTTCGCCCCTTTGCAGCAGCAGCGGAAACAAATCTTTAGAAAAGTCGGCTTCTTCTTTGTAGGGGAGATAATCGAGGACTTCTGGTTCGAGAATATAGGTTCCGGTGTTGACGGTATCGGAAAAAATCTCGCTGGTGGATGGTTTTTCGATAAAACGGCGAATTCTGCCTTCTTTGTCGGTAATTACTACCCCAAACTCGATCGGATTGGCAACTCGCGTTAGGACGAGGGTTGCTTTCGAGTTTTTACTTTTGTGGAATGCGATCGCTTTTTGCAGGTCAAAATCGGTAATACTATCGCCACTAATCACCAGAAAGGTATCATCTAACCATTCGGCAATATTTTTCACACATCCTGCGGTGCCTAGGGGTTGATCCTCCTCCACAGCGTAGGTGATTTTTACCCCAAAGTCGCTGCCGTCTTGAAAGTAGTCGCGCATGACATCGGGGAGATAGTGCAGGGTGGTGATAATTTCGGTAATGTCATGCTTTCGTAGTAAATTAATAATATGTTCGGCGATGGGACGGTTGAGAATCGGAACCATCGGTTTGGGAAGATCACAAGTAAGCGGACGTAATCTTGTCCCCGAACCACCTGCCATTAGTACCGCTCGCATAACTTCCTCCCAAGGCTATCTTTTCGCCGTTTTTAAATAGTTTTTGCAAATTATGGCTTTAGTTTTCCTATCTCGATCGAGCTAGTCCCTAACCGGCATTCTAACACCGTCCCCCCGATTGGGGACAATATTTTCTTTTCCCAAGTCGGCAAAACCAAAGCTTAAAATAGGAGATGTGAATTGTCTAAATCTAAGGATGAGATGGCATGAGACTCGTTATTTTTATCTTAATAATTGTTTATGGTGCCGGTGGTTGGAAATTCTGGAATGGATACAGAAGCACTAATTTTAGTTCCAGTTTACCCAATCGTTTAGCTCTAACGCTGTTCTGGCCGCTTCTGTTGGCTGTTAATCCCGCCTACCGCAAGAATTTTCAAAAAGCCCTCAAGGGCAAATAAAATTAATATACTGCCAAGGTCACGACCATAAAACAAAAAGTAGGCGGGTATCGAGGCCTGATTCTGCTGGATTAGTCGAGATTACCCCCCCAAAAAAACCCTAAATAATCTACGGCAATCAACAGTTTAGCCGTGGATGTCTTATCATGGTTAGGGAAAAAATTGGGGTCGTAGCTCAGTTGGATAGAGCGAGTGCCTCCTAAGCGCTAGGCCGCCGGTTCGATCCCGGCCGATCCCGCCTTTTTCAGTGATCAGTGATCAGTGAAAAGATACTGGGAAACTGCTATTTAATACTGCTCACTTAAAACTTAAAACTGATCACTGATCACTGATAACTGCTATTTATTTTCTCATTCTGCCCTTAACTTGATACCAAAGCCTTCTTAAACGTAGATCGAGAGAAAAACCCCGACGGGTGGGAATAACAATCGTGCCACCGATGCGATCGTGGAAAGCGCGGTTAAATTGCTCATCGCCGATCGCCATACCACAATCGGCGAAAAGGGGCGAAGATAATAAAATCAAACTTAAAGGATTGCCAAAAAAAGTATTTAACCCTACCATCATTAAAGCTGCCCCGCCACCAGCGATCGCCTCTCTTTTGCTTAACTCCAAAATTCCGGGTAAACGCTGAAGTCGTAGATCGATGACCTTCATATCCAAGGCCCAACGTCCTAAACTCTGACCCTGATTCTGCGCTACCAATAACACCCGCCAACACCACCAGATCAGGAGAAAAAGGAAGAGTTGCAGTACAGGCCTACCGTTAGCAAAGGAGCTTAAAAACCAGATCGAGGCAAAGTCGATCAGGAAAGCATAGGCGCGACGATCTAAGGGAATTTTCGGAAATTTTTGCGGTAGATTATCTTCAGGTGGGATCGGGTAAACCATAAAGTAAATTCTCGGAAAAATCCGGCTGTTTATCTTCTACTTTAATCGGGAAATTGGCAATTCTAGGATAGTTGTCTCTTGTCTTTTTTCTCCTCCTGTCTCGGAGTCTTCTGTCTCGGGGTCTCCTCACCTAAGGTCAGATTTTTGATTTTTGCAGGAGATATAATTAGGGTCTGCTGAATAAATCTAAAAACCTTGTTGGGTAAGACTTTTAGACTTTTTGTCAATCAAAAAGTACCGGACTGGGAGTGATCAGGGGGAAAATTCAGGTACTTTTTCCCTGAAAATTAGGTAGTTGACCACCTGAAAATCGGTAAAACCCTACACCCCACACCCCACACCCCACACCCTACCCCCACCGAAAAACTTTTTGCCGCAAACCCTAATTATTAATCGACTCGGAGATCTAAGCTACCATTGAGCAAAGGTAGGCCAGAATACAGGGATAATCATGGAGCAAGATTCATTAACAACGGAGGTTATTCTGACCCATCCGCGGCAAAGTTTGGGAGAGATCCAATTGGATTGGATGCCACAACCGGGTAATTATTTGGCCTTAAAAGGACAAACCTATGCGGTTTTGGAACGTCACCACCAGTATCAATACAAGATTGGTGGCTATTGTTTACGCAAAATTTCCCTTTATGTACAAACTGCTCCCACTCCTAACGAAAAAAGTTTGATTGAAGGACGTTGGGTGATGGGGGATGCTAGTTGTCGTTTTAACGCCAGATCTGAACTGTTACGCTGTGCGATTAACCCCCCCGGTCCCTGTCAAGATTGTCGTTTTTACGAAACTATTAACCCTTAAAAGAGCCTTTTTCGGCAACAATCTGGCTATTTTTACCGCTATATTGACAAATCGCCTATGAATCATCCTTATTCTTGGATCGAGGATAGCTTAAAAACCCTCCATCGGGCCAATTGGTATCGAAGGGTTAAAACCATTCAAGGCCGGGGCGGAGCCGTTATAGAATTAGAGGGTCGATCGCTGATTAATTTTGCCAGTAATGATTATCTGGGATTAGCAGCCGATGAAAGAATGATCGCAGCAGCCATAGCAGCGACACAACGCTATGGAACTGGAAGCACCGGCTCGCGTCTATTAAGTGGACACCGAGATATTCATCGAGATTTAGAATTAGCGATCGCATCCTTTAAAAATAGCGAAGACGCGATCGTTTTTAGTTCGGGATATTTAGCCAATTTGGGGACAATTACCTGTTTAGTGGCGCAGAAAGACCTGATTTTAGGAGATCAATACAATCACTCTAGCCTCAAAAATGGAGCCAAGTTAAGCGGTGCCACGGTGAAAGAATACCGGCACAATAGTCTCGAAGATTTAGAAAATCAGTTATTAGCCCACCGTCATCACTATCGTCATTGTTTACTGCTCACTGATACAGTGTTTAGTATGGATGGGGATATCTGTCCCCTAGCGGGAATTCTCGCTCTAGCCGAGATTTATAATTGTATGGTTTTGGTGGATGAGGCCCACGCTACCGGAGTTATGGGGGAAAATGGCACAGGTTGTGTGGAATATTGTGGTTGTCAGGGACGGGAATTAATTCAGATGGGGACCCTGAGTAAAGCTTTAGGCAGTTTAGGGGGATATGTGACTGGAAACGCCAAAATTATCGATTTTATCCGCAATCGCGCCGCCACCTGGATTTATACTACCGGTTTATCCCCCGCCGACACCGCCGCCGCTAAAATGGCTTTAGAGATTATTCGTCTGGAACCGGAACGTCGCCAACGCCTACACCAAAATATTAATTTTGTCAAGAGTAACTTAAATAATTTTAATATATTACCTTCGGAAGCGGCGATTTTATGTTTACCGGTAGCCAATCCGGGTCAAGCCCTAGAATTATCGCAAAAACTACTAGAAAAAGGGATTTTTGCCCCCGCAATTCGTCCTCCTACCGTTCCCACCAGTCGTCTGCGGTTTACTGCCATGGCCACCCATAGCCTCGCCCATCTAGAGGTTCTTGTCCAGTCTATTGGCGAATCTTTCCCCACATAGAGAAAAAGTTTTTCGTGGGTTTTGGAAAGAGAACCAGAGCAACATCACCTCTACAAACCGTTGGCTTTGGCTGCATCATAGTTGTCATAAACACTCATTTCAGGGCTGTTCCAATCGTCTGAAAAGGTAGCTAGACTTGCACGTAGAGTCTTAGCCTGCTCTCTATCAATTCCTTGAGATGCCAAGTTAATATCATTCGAGCTAACAAAGGTAACAATTACACAAGCCCCTTCAGGTACGTTATTGAGACTTTCTGTGAGTTCTACACGACCATTGCGGTAAACCCCTTCAACACTTACTAGCATATTTCCTCCTCAAGACTTAAGTTTAACAAGATTATAAATTTAACAAGGTCTCACTTTTGCATTCCTTGAGTAATATCGCCAACAGTTAAATCTCCATTGAATGTTTAGACCTCGACCTAATATTATCTTAAGATCAAAAGTCTTTGTAGCTAAGAAATCTACCCAAATAAAAATGATTTTAATTGCCTCATATTTTTTCAGTAAAATTAAATTAGCAACGATAGATATACATCCCAGACATCGAACTATTTAGTTAGTACATAAGCTAAAAGCAAGCTGTGATTGGGTTATAATTTTTGGAGAGGTCTATTGCTTCTCGGCGCGAATTAACGCTCCCCATCATCATGGCGACACACTGGGACAACGAAAGCCAAAACGATGGACAGCGCGATGCCCAATCCGAATACAAGATTAGCGTTCGCAGTTTAGTTCCGAAGGTGTTGGATTTCTTTTCGTCAACCCAACCTACAAGATCAGCGATCTGCTACGCAGTGTCTTCGGCATCGCACTCAGTCCACAAGAGCGGCATCGCACTTAAACCCACAGCTTCAATAAATGTGCATGGTGCGTTCCCCCAAAATCGATCGGTGGAGCAGTAGGAGCCACATTAGGGAACGCACCCTACAAGATCGGCGTGCTGCTACGCAGTGCCTTCGGCATCGCACTTTGTAAAATGGGTTGAAATATTGCAATAGAATCATTCTCCCGCAATTGTCAAAACTTTTCTGTAGAGTGTTTCGCTAATTCGGAATTCTGCTTTTAAGATTAGCTGATCAACAATCGGTTTAATATTCATAATCAGTTCTTTTTGCTTGGCTTCGAGTAAAACGCCCAATATTCCAGTAATATTTAGCCCAAGAGATTGTGCAACTTTGCGTCCTTTTCTTTCATCCAAAATTAATAGATATGCGCCTAATTCTAGCGCTAAAATAATCCCTTCTGATTCTCCTCGGTCTAATTTATTGAGTAGTTGATTAACTTGGTTTTGCTGGGTGACGGGCCGTGTTTCTATCCAAGATAAGGTCATGATTTCAATCGTGCCAGGTACGGCGTAACCTAAACTCGCCATTTCGTCATAAACGGCTTGAGGAATGATAATTGTTCCATAGAGTTGATGCAAAAGGGTTAACTGGTTAACGGCGGCTAGGTTAGTAATGGGTGAGGTGTCACTCACGACGATCATAGTCTGCCCAGTTTTTGCAAGGTTTGGATATCTTCTTCTAATTCTTCAAGGTCATAATGGACACAAATCTCTCTTAGATTAAGTTCGTGTTGAAATTGGAGGAGGTTCATGCCTGCAAGATGACGGGCTTTGCCAATGCTGATTTTGTCTTGTTTAAAGAGCATGATGGCGATTTCTAGTTTTAGCTCGTCTTCGGAGAGTCCTGATGCGGTCAGTATGTCATTAGGAATAACTACGCTCATAATTTTTAGGGGTTGGCGATTGTCAAATAAGCGATGGTTTTATGATAGCTCGCTTGTGTCTAGTGCCTTGAGGGAGGTTTATGATTTCTCCAATCTCCATTAAAAAGAAGCAAATATCAAATAATCCTCTTTTAAATAGCCAAAAAAGAGACCCTTGCGGATATCCTGTTGTAATATCTTCAATTAAAGCTTAGTTTTTGTCTGCCTGGGTGGGGCGGCGCTTGAAGCCAGCCCCCAGAGCGACGACTGCCCCCAGACGGACGAGGGTAGAGGGTTCTGGGGTGGTGGCGGGAGGAGCGGCATCGCACTTAAACCCACAGCTGCAATCAATGTGCATGGTGCGTTCCCCAAAAATCGATCGGTGGAGCAGTGGGAGCCACATTAGGGAACGCACCCTACGGCGATTGCGTACTGCTACGCAGTGCCTTCGGCATCGCACTGAATCTAAGCAGAAAATAAATAAGCTCTCCTGATGACTGATAGGTAAAAGGTGTGTCACCGCAGTAACACACCTTAAATCAAATATTGTTGGGTTTCGTTGCCTCAACCCAACCTACAAGATCGGTGATCGCACTGCTGTTTTTAGCGGAGCGGAAGAAATCTTACCTGACCTTCCCACTCTCCCTCAAGACTACACTCAGCAATCAAGAGAATCTCTTCAATTGCTAACCCTACTGGGACACGACGACTAACTTCAAACAACCCAGGCATGAATAAACCTGATTCAAGACGTTCGTAAGCAAAAGTCGTCATGGTAGCAACATCATGGGTGAGAACAATACGTCCTTCTTGCGCCGCCCACGCCAAAACAGCGGGGTCATCGACTCCTGACAATCCCACATCTTGAACCCGCACAACGTCTATCTGTGAATTTTGACGAAGAATGCCTCGGACAATCTGGTGATTAAAATTTTCGTCAGCAAGAAACCGAATCATAATGGTTTAAACGTTTTGGATTCTCCTTGCCAACAATCGTTCACGGATTCCAATTGGATTAAAATGCTGTTCAACTTCCTGCCGATTTTTTTCTGACTGACGTTGACGTTCTGCAAGGTATGCATGAACTTCATCTCGGTGTCTGAGGTAGTAACCAATTGCTAAGTAGACATCCGGTAGTTGTAGAGATGGATACTGCTCTCCTATTTCTTCTGGTGTACACCCTTCAAGAAAAGCAGTCACAACTGTATCCAAGGTAACGCGAGTGTTAGCAACTCGTACAACGCCCTGAGAATCAGTAACTAATGGTGCTTTTTCAACAGCTATTGTTATTGTCATCGGTCATATACCTAATTTTCAAGTTTAGTCTTTCGCCATATCGCTACCAATTGACACCAGTAATCCCCCACCCCAAATAAGAGCCAGCAACCACCAGTTCCCCAACACTAAACTTGCATACCAAGGCATTATAGCTAACGTAGCTGGGAGCATCAAAATAGAGATTGCTCCCATCGGTACTCCCCACTCATCAAAGACAATTCTGACACTCCATATATTACCAACGATCATGCATCCAAATCCAACTAAAGCTCCCAAGCCCCCTACTGCTGTCACTGCTCCGTTTTTTCCTTTTCTTGCCATGTTGCTCACCGCTAGATTCAAATTACTTAAGGAGACTTATCACAGAAGCCTTCTAGGAATCTAGCAAAGATTCTTGTATCTGGCTGCACCTTGTCGCAAAATTTCACTGTTATTTCGGGTGCGGTGATTTGTTATAGTCGATTGTTCACTAAATGGTATCAGCGGCGACGACAATTATCGCAATGACCACAGCGAAAATTATCGGCATTTTCCTGAAACCCAAAGGCATTTAAGAGAAAGTGCCAACGACAGCGACGGGTATAGAGGTAGGGAAACATCTCATTTTTGGGGTTAAAAGTCATCTTGGCTGAATTATGGCGATAAATAAGCCGATAATGAAAAGGATCGAGCCATTCTAGGCGATCGAGACTGTGTAAAAGGGAGAGAATGAGCGCACCATCGGAAAATTCGGCACTAATCGCCTCTACTTTGCCCTCTAGGGGAATTTGGGCTAAAATTTGCCAAGCTTGTCGGTATTGGCGTTCCTGTTGGGAGTTAAAGAATTTTTGCTGGTTTTTATCGCTATTATCTAACCATCCCGTCGGTTCACTAATTAAGGTGAGAGCCTGCATTTTACCCCCATCGCGACCACCGCGGCCGATTTCCTGTAGGTATTCTGATAGTAAAGCTGGGGGTTGGTAGTGGACAACCCAACGCACATCGGGTTTATTGATACCCATGCCAAAAGCTGAGGTACAGACAACAAAAGTTAAATCCCCCCGCAGCCAATTTTGTTCTATTTCCCGACGCTGAAAGGGGGATAAACCGGCATGGTAGGCACTGGTGCGATAATGGAGAGATTGCAACCATGCCGCTAAATTTTCACTATGGCGACGGGAACGAGTATAGATCAGGCCGGATTGTCGAGGTTGACTGGTGAGGAAGTTTAATAGTTGATGACGACGACAACCGGGGCTAATACATATTTTGGTGCTTAAGTCAAGGTTTTGACGGTAAGGATTTATTAAGAAAAGCTGCGGTTTTTCTAGTTGTAAGACGCGGGTGAGAGTCTCACGGGTAGCGGGGTTAGCGGTGGCCGTAAAAGCAGCGATCGCTATTTGGCTGCCGGCCGGTTTTGATTGTAGAAGAGCGGGACGGACAGCCCCGAGACGACGGTAAGCAGGACGAAAATTATCGCCCCACTGGGTTAAACAATGGGCTTCGTCGAGGATGAGAGCGTTAATTTTAACGTGGGGAAGGGTTAATTTTGACCAGAGGGGCGGACTTAAGAGGGTTTCCGGCGAAAGATAGAGAAGTCGCAGGGTTTGACTTGCGATCGCTGCTAAGGTTTTCTTTCTCTGTTGTCGGGGGATTTCGTGATGAATCAGGGCAACGGGTAGTTTTTTGGCTAATAATTCCTCCACCTGATTTTCCATTAGGGCCACTAGGGGAGAAATCACTAGGGTTAAGCCGGTTTTTAATAAAGCGGGCAATTGAAAACAGATAGATTTACCAAATCCCGTGGGCATGACAATCAGGGCATCTTTTGCCGCTAAAATTGTCTCGATAATCTCCTGTTGGGGAAAGCGAAAGCTATCATAGCCCCAAATTTTCTGAAAAATAGTCTGGATGCTTTCGGTATCGTGGGAAGACATGGGTTAACTGCTGGGGTGTGGGGTGTGGGGTGTAGGGTGTAGGGTGTAGGGTGTGGGGTGTGGGGTGTGGGGGAGTTGAGCGGTTTTGACTATCCCGAAAGGGGAACAATTTTTCCCCGTACTTAAATTTTTTTTACACTTTTTTAATAATCTGTTACACTTATAGCGAATCAATCTTTGTCTGGGGAATTACTGATGACTGAACCTGTTAGTGCCACCGACCCCGCAGTAGAAACCGCCACCGAAGCGCAACCCAGTTACGTCAAGCTGGCGATGCGGAATATGGTCAAGAAAAAAGGCATCTCTTTAAAACACTTTTTTTTGACTACGGCAGCCTTACTGGCCTTTTTTGTCGGTGTTTCTTATCTGACGCGTCCCTAGGATGAAATCTGGTGAGTGAGACTTTGCCCCTAGTGGTGGATTTATGCCTACAGGATAATTATTTTGCTCCCGGAAATAGTCCTGTGGATGGGGAAACTTGGCACTATTGGTTGGAGACATGGTTAGGCTATCTATCGGATTATCTCCCCGTTGCCGCCGGTTATGAAATAAGTTTGCGCTTAACAGACGATCGAGAAATTCAGACCTATAATTGCCAATATCGCCACAAAGATCAACCGACGGATGTTCTCGCTTTTGCCACTCTCGAAGTGGATTTACCAGTCGATGAGCGCATTTTAGAGACAGAACCTTTATATTTGGGGGATATTATCATTTCTGTCGAGACAGCACAACAACAGGCTTTAACACAAAATCATCCTTTGGCGCGAGAATTGGCCTGGTTAACTGCCCACGCTTGTTTACATCTTTTAGGTTGGGACCATCCCGATGAAACAAGTCTGTTAGAAATGCTATCTTTACAGGAAACTTTATTAGAGACCGTCAAAATTGCCGATACATAGTTAGTTATTTTTGTCAAGCATTATTGAGGAATATGAAGACAAATTATCATCAAGCCAACCAATCTGCCAGCATATCTAATCCCTATCTCAACAATAATTTTATCCCTCGATCGGGACGGGTGGATGAGGGCAACAATTCGACTCAAAGAGAATACGCTTGGCAAGTCGCCTCAAATCTGTTAGTCAGTTTTCGCTACGCTTGGGCAGGAGTCCGTTATGCTTTTGTCAGTCAGAGAAATTTTCGCATTCACACCCTGATTACCCTAGTAGCGATTAGTTGGGGCTTATTTTTGCGAGTTAATGTCCTGGAAATGGCGATTGTCACCCTTACCTGCGCCCTGGTGATGGTCTTAGAATTAATTAACACTGCTCTAGAATCAGTGGTAGATCTGACGGTGGGGCAATCCTACCATGATTTAGCCAAAATAGCGAAAGATTGTGCCGCTGGTGCCGTTTTAATCGCCTCGATAGCCGCTTTACTCGTAGCGGCTTTTATTTTTATTCCCCATTTATTAGGGTAAGCGGGAAGTGGGAAGTGGTGAGAGAGGAGTAGGGAGAAAAAGCTAACTCCTGACTCCTGACTCCTGACGACCGACTCCTGACGACCGACGGCTAAAAAAGCCGATTCGGTGTAAGGGGACTCGACAGCTTTTAGCCAATAAATTTAACTTTTCTTAACCTAAGCCTAAACTGGCGAGGGGAGAGGGTTTCGCTATATATAAAAAATTGTAATCGTCGATACAGCAAAAAATCTCTTTTGTCTCTCCATCGGTTAGAATATAGTTAGTGACAAGACTTATTTTGTAGATCTTATAGGAAATCTCCCATGAGTGCCATAACTTTCTCCACCGCTCCCACCGCTTACTCTATCAGGATGATTAAGGACGAAGTCCGTCAGATGGTAGAACAGGGGGTAGTGAGCAGACACCAACCGATCTACACTCTCTGTCAGTTCATTCCTCCCCGGGAGTGGGTTTGTGTTGAATGTGAACTAGAACGATGTGACTACCTTCTGAGAGATCAAATTGGTGACTTAATCGCCTCGGAATCTTGGGATAATGATTAAATTCTCCCGTTTGCCGCTCCGGGGAAAAATCGGACTAATCAGAAGTTTATCAGCTTTGCCCACCTTCTTAACTATTATAATTCAGCCCCGGTTAATTCTGGGGCTGAAACTATGGGGACAGGGGGGTGATAATTGTTAAGAAAAAAGAAGTTTTGGCAAGATTTAGCCAAGTTAGTTCACAAGTTACCCATTGCCAAGGGACGCTATCTCTAACATCCCCAAATTTTCCCTAACTTAAAATCAGTAGTTGGCGCTGTTGTAAAGAACGCACACCAGTTAATCCTAAGGCAACTTGAGCGTCGATTTCTCCCACGCTTAAACGACCATCACAAGCTTGTAAAAAAGCAAATTCTCTCTCCGAGAGATTAACCGGCCGATAATCGTAATCTAGAACACTTGCACTAGGCCAACCGTAAAGACAGGGATGAACTTCGGCCACTGCATTCTCTAGGACTTGATCCCCGGACCAATCGGCAGTCAAAATCGGTGGTTTAGCGAGGAAAAATTCATAGTGGGTGATTTCGGGGTCTAATAATTCCGTCAAGCGATAACGTTCCCTTTCCCCTAAATTTTGCGCTCTAGCCATCAATTCGGGGGATTTACCCAATAAACGCTCTAATTCCCAGTAGGAAGGGTTAGAAAAGCCAATAAAGGCTAATCCTGACGCATCAATCAGTTGAAAGAGGGTATCGATATTATAGTCCACTTCCCGGGGGTGAACGTACATATCAGCGAAGGATTCATCGCGATGATTTTCCATTGACCAACGCTCTTTTTCCCGTTTCAAAATGCGATTATCTTCTGGTAGGGAAGCAAAAATCTCTCGGCCGACAGCGACCCCATCTTTATAATCTCCGCGTCGGTCTCCCTGCAAAAGTGCGATCGCAGATTGCATTAACTGGATTTCCCAGCGTCCCAATTGTGCATAAACGAAAATGTGCAGCAGACCACCGGGGGCCAGTTTTTGCGCGAGGGATTGAATCCCTTTAACCGGGTCCGGGAGATGGTGCAGCACCCCGACGCAGTTAATTAAATCAAATTCTCCGGGGAGATTAGTGGCCGATTCAAGGGGTAAATGGTGAAAATCCAGAGAACCTCGGTGTTTTGCTGCGACTCCCGAACGATTACAGCGTTCTTTGGCAATTTCTAGAGCTTTTTCACTGATATCTATAGCGACTACATGAGCGAAAGGGTTGAGCGCGAGCAGATATTCGGTTCCCGCACCAGTACCACAACCCGCATCGAGAATCCGGATATCCTCTCGTTCAGGCCTACGGTGAGAACAAAAGTTATAGGCAGCAATCCAATTCCAGCGCCAATTGTAACCCGGAGGAGGTTCGTCTAGGAGCGGTTCGGGGGGGAAAGGATAGGTATTGTAGAGACGTTGTACAGCAGTGCGAATAGTAGCGTCGTCGGACATGAAAATTGGCGGAGTTTAGGATAACACTCGATCGATTGTCTCACAGAGGGCAGCGATCGGGAAAGTCAGTCGGGTTTTTTTTGAGTTGGTCGGGAGTAAATAGACCTCTTGTAAAAATCAAAAATTGTTGTTAGGGTTAGGAGTCAGGAGCCAGTAGCCGGTCGTCAGGAGAATTAAGAATGAGCATTAATCAATTAAATGATCTATTTAAGAATTTTATGCAATTTAATTCTTATTTTTACCGTTTTTGAACCCTCTAAAATTAATTATGCAAGAGTTTTAATGATAAATAATCATTATGACTATCCGGTTCTGTGCCAAAACTAGATATTATTTCTTTAATCGATATTTTTTTCTATTCCTTGTCCTACTGACTTGAAAGAGGGTGTAGGGTGTAGGGTGTGGGGTGTAGGTAAAGAAACCTCTTTCATCTCTGGTGATGAAAATTTTTTCATCGGGATTGCCTCTTAACCATGTCTCAGTTTTATAAAAAATTATCTGGGAGTCATTCTCTAGTAATTATCTCAAATATAAGCAACTATTGGCGATACTAAAATTCATGAAAATTAAGTCTATAAATCTTATTAATTATCGAGGTGCAGTTAGTTTAAACATTGACTTTCATCGGCAACTAAACGTATTTATAGGAGTTAATGGTGCGGGAAAATCTACCATTTTAGATAGTTTGGCGATTATGCTTTCATGGTTAGTTAATCGCCTAAAAAATACTAATGCCAGTGGACGAAAGATTAGCGAAACCGAGATTAATAATGGTCAGTGGACGGCTATAATTGAAATCACGGGGGTGACGGAAGATAGTCAAGAGATTACTTGGAAAATAGTAAAAACTAGGACTGGATATATCCACGCTGGGGAAGGGAGTAATTTTAGCCAATTAAATGATTATACTAAAAAAATACAACTGCAAATTACTGAACATCAAGGGCAAATTAACTTACCTTTATTTGTTTATTATTCTGTTAATCGAGCAGTGCTGGATATACCCTTAAAAATTAAAACAAAACATCAGTTTGATTCTCTAAGTGCCTACGAAAATGCTTTAACCAGTGGAGCAGATTTTCGCACTTTTTTTGAATGGTTTCGCGAGCGTGAAGATTTAGAAAATGAAAATAGAAGATATCAGTATGATCTAATTAAACCAGAAGGTTTTTGTTTTCCCGATCCCCAATTGGCAGCGGTTCGGGAAACGATCGAACGTTTTCTACCCGATTTTACTAATCTTAGCGTCCGTCGTAATCCTTTGAGAATGGAAGTAACAAAAAAGGATAAAATAGTTACTGTTAATCAACTTTCTGATGGAGAAAAATGTCTGATTGCTATGCTGGGAGATTTAGCTCGAAGAATGGCGATTGCTAATCCTCAAAATCCTGATCCCTTAACGGGTACTGGTGTTATTATCATTGACGAAATTGATTTACATTTACATCCTCAATGGCAAAGATTTGTAGTACCTAAATTACTAGAAGTTTTTCCTAACTGTCAATTTTTTATTTCCACCCATTCTCCTAATATTATCACTCATGTTCAACCAGAAAGTTTACACTTCATGGAACAAACAGAAATGGGAATAAAAGTTCATCCCGTGCAAGAGTCCTACGGCAAAAATGTTGATCGAATTTTGGAAGATTTGATGGGATTAGAGACAACTCGTCCCCAGGAAATCGCTGAAGCTTTGAAAGATATCTATGAACAAATTTCTCAAAATCAATTAGAGGCAGCTAAAAAGAAAATCAATGATCTCAGAGCTAAAATTCAAAATGATCCAGAATTAATTAAAGCTGAAGTTATTATTCGACGCAAGGAAATTATCGGATGAAGAGAAGCTAACTCAGATTGGCAGCCCGACTTTAGAAATTTAGCGGGAAAACCAAGAGAAATACTAATTGAAGCGTTGATGACGGAACAGGGGGAAATATGTTGTTATTGTGAAAATCGATTGGTTTATGGTAAATGCCATATAGAACATTTTAAACCTCAAAGTGATCCCACTGTTGATCCCTTAGATTATGCCAATTTGCTATGTTCCTGTCAGGCAAATCTTACGCCTGGTGAACCTCGGCACTGTGGTAATCTAAAAAATAACTGGTTTGATGAAAATCTCTTAATCTCTCCACTTAATCCCGATTGTGAGTCTCACTTTGCCTTTAACTATGATGGTACAATTAAACCTGCACAAGAAGATGATCAAAAAGCAATTAATACTATCGAAAAGTTGGGATTAAACCTCAATAAAATCAACGACTTTCGTCAGAAAGCCATCGAACCTTTTTTGGATGAGGAGATAGATAATGCTCAATTAACAGTTTTTGTCAATGGATATTTATGCTTAGATGATCACCAAAAATACAATCCTTTCTGGACAACAATCAAATATTTGTTTAGCGATTTAATTGAATAATCTTTCCTTTACAAAAATACAAGAATTATTATAAAAAAAAATATAAAGTCTTATGAAGATTATTCAAGAATTATCTCAAAAGTCAACAATTGATGAGATTCTGGTCAGATAATGGGGATGGAGGGGTGAATCAACCTGATCCGAAACAGAGATTATTGTCGAGAGTCGGAGAGAAAAGCAATGAATATCAAGGATACATTACACGATTTTGTCCAGTACCTAACAGAAGCTTTCGCTCGCATTTTTAGTCCCAACAATGATGAATATCCCGATGTGGGGATGCAGCCTTTTGATGCTGAACCCTACCATGCTCCCAAGGGTAATTCTTAACTAAAAATGACAGATAATTGCTTTGAAATAAAATAAGGTAGGGATAAGAACCCTGCCTTATTTTCTGGAAGAATAATTAATCCTCTGCTTGCCAATCGGGACAACTATCACTATCCCAACCGTAGGGATGGAAACCGCAGACGAGAAGATTGTCTCCGTAGATATAGCCGTGATAATTACGGCAACCGATACAAGCAGGATGGGTGTTAGGATCGGGGTTAACCTTGGGAGTGAGGATAAAATCCGAGGGTTCATCTAATTCCGAAAATAGGGATTCATCGGAGTTAAAAAAATCTTCTAATTCCTGGGGCAAAACCTCTTGAATAAACTGTTCCAGATCGATGATAATTTCCTCATTAATTTCTTCGAGAGTTTGGGTCACTTCTTGGAAAAAAGTTTCAACTCCCAGCGCCACAGTTTCGATCACTTCCCAAAAATCCTTCTGCCAATCGTCCATGTTTATACTTGCGTCCCTTGTCTGGTAATAATTAATTATTTGTCCCTAAAATTAGGTTTTAATCCTGTTGCAGTTTCCGTAATTCTTCCTGAAGACGTTCCACCTTTTGCCGCAATTCATCGACTTTTGGATCGGCTGCTTTGGTGTCCTCCTCATCTTCAATAATTTCTATCCGTCGGGGTTCATGGGGAATATTAGACTCGTTAGCTGCCACCGTTTGCTGTTGTGCCTGTTTCACCAACTCATCAACGTATTTCCTTGCTTCTTCCGCGTTTATTTCGCCGCGAGCAATCATCTCATCGGCTAATTTTTGGGCTTGATTTCTTAATTCTTGTAAATTTACTTCAGCTTTTTCGGCGGCATAATTAGCAATGCCTACGCCCAAATAAACTGCTTTTTTGACTAAATCACCGAAATTGACCATAGCAAAAATCCTGAATTGATCGCTCTTACTTCCTAGAATAAACGATCCTTCTCCCAAATGGAGATGGGTTTTGGGTGTTGGGGTTTGAGTGTTGGGTTTTTAGGGTGTTGGGGTTTTAGGGTGTTGGGGTATTAGTTGAAATTTCCCCATCTCCCCATTTCCCTATCTCCCCATCTCCCCATCTCCCCATCTCCCCATCTCCCCATCTCCCCATTTCCCTAATCCTCTGATGAGGTAAAGTTTTGTAAAGAGATGCGGTGGTGGCAACAGCAAAAGTGATCGCTATAAAGATTAAATTTTAGTCAAATTGCTGGTTTTTCGCCCTCAAAACGACGATAGAGCCTCATTAGGTCAAAAATTACCTAAATAGTGTGATTAAGCTCAAAATAACTAAATATTGCGGATAGTTGCCAGCAGCCCGCAGCCGGCTGAATCGATTTGTGTTCATCCTAACCAAAGATTTAAACTAAAGAATCGAGACCAGATTCCCGATTTAATCACAAAAAACTATGTTTCCTATTCATCGCCCCCGTCGTCTGCGTCAAACCCCTCAAATGCGCCGTCTGGTGAGTGAAACCGTCTTGACAGCCAATGACTTTATCTATCCTCTTTTCGCCACGACGGGGGAAGGTATTGCCCAGGAAGTCAAATCGATGCCGGGGGTGTACCAATTATCAATCGATAAAATTGTTGACGAAGCCAAGGAAGTGCGGGATTTGGGAATTCCAGCGATTATTTTATTCGGGCTGCCGGAAAGTAAAGACACAGAGGCGACGGGAGCATGGCACGATCATGGTATTGTGCAAAAAGCGGCCACAGCGATTAAAGAGGCAGTTCCCGATCTACTCATTGTCGCTGATACTTGTTTGTGTGAATATACCAACCACGGTCATTGTGGTTATCTGCAAACGGGAGATTTAACCGGCAGGGTGTTAAACGATCCTACTCTGGGATTATTGCAAAAAACCGCCGTTTCCCAGGTAAAAGCGGGAGTGGATATCATTGCACCATCGGGAATGATGGATGGTTTTGTGCAGGCAATTCGTCAAGGATTGGATGAGGCGGGTTATAGTGATACACCGATTCTTTCCTATACGGCTAAATATGCCTCTGCCTATTATGGTCCGTTTCGGGATGCCGCCGATTCTACCCCCCAATTCGGCGATCGCAGAACCTACCAAATGGATCCGGGTAATGCCAGGGAAGCCTTAAAAGAGGTGGAATTAGATGTATTAGAGGGAGCAGATATGTTAATGGTTAAACCTGCTCTATCTTACATGGATATTATCTGGAGAATCAAAGAAATGACTAATTTACCCGTGGCTGCCTACAATGTGTCGGGGGAATATTCAATGATTAAAGCGGCGGCGTTAAATGGCTGGATTGACGAAAAACGGGTGACTTTAGAGACTTTAACCAGCTTTAAACGGGCGGGTGCCGATATTATCTTAACCTACCACGCTAAGGATGCCGTGCGCTGGTTAGCAGCGGGTTAAACTTGATGATTCAACCCACCATGCCGATCAGGATAACGGGGTGGTGAGGTTGCTACTATTAATTCTAAGGATTAGCTGAAAAAAATACTTTCCAACTGGCTGTAGCGGTCGGCTTCGCCGCGCCGTAGGCGACCGCATTTGCCAAAAGAATAATTAATGTCCAGACCTGATTTTTTTGGGTTCCTTCCACTGATTTTAGGCGATTATCGATTCCCTCAACCTTTTCGGTTAACTTTGCCTGTCCTACCTCTAGCTTATTTAACCGTTCGTCGATTTTGTCAAATTTTTGGTCAACATCTTTTTGTAAGCTGTCAATTTTCCCCTCAATCCTAGTCAAAACAGCTTCTAGGGAATAGGTAGCGGTCTCGTTAGACATGGTATCAACTCCCATTAGATAATATTTTCCGGTCTGCTATCGGGGACTATCTTAAAACTAAACCAGTTCACCGCTTTCTTGTAAAGAGTGGAGAGGTTGATAGATTCCCTGCTGATTTAATAATTGGTCATGGCTACCGATCTCGACAATGAGACCATTATCTAAGACGACAATTTGATCGGCTGCTCGAATGGTACTGAGACAATGGGTGATATTTACCCTGTCAGAAGAGGACGACGAGAACTTGGCAACATTCGGCACTGTCTCAAGAAAAGGGAATTAGTGCAAGGTGACGGGTAAAATTGGCACTAGAGCTATGTTCAGAGATTTTCAGCGATAGTTTTAACGTCTGGCGGTTTCCTTTAAAATAATAGACACAATTGCCTTTGTTCAGTTGTCAGTCTTCGGATATAAAAATAAAATAAGAATGGCTAGGACATATTTTAAAATAGCAATTTTCTGGCTTTAACTGGCATCTTGCTCGTTTTGAGCGATAATTGTCTGGCCAACAGCCACGACTTTAACTATTGCCCTCATCCCCTATAAGTACATAGACAAAATTAATTACACCTATCGAACCACCTCTGGCCTGTTGTCTATCCTAACCAAGAAATGAAAAGAAAAGATCTTAAAATCGGTCGCCGCTACTCTAGCAAACCCCTGCAAATATTTTTAATTATTGCCTTCATCGCCGCCGCTCCCTTTGCTATTTTTTATCTTATTGCCTTGGCCTATCTCTGGCAAGGCGATCAACTTTTGGCCGCGGGGGAGAAGGAATCGGCTCTGTCTGCTTACCAAACAGTTTTATCTTTTGACGAAAATTCAGGCCAAGCCCATATAAAAATCGCTCAGGTCTTGCAAAGTCAAAAACGCTATTCTGAAGCCTTAAAAGCCTATAATCGTGCCTTTATCGTTAATGATAAACCACCGATGGAACCCTCCCAAAGTAACCATTTAGTGGCTTTGGGAGATATCTTCGCGCAAGAGGAAAAATGGTCAGAGGCGATCGATGCTTACCAAAAAGCAATTATCATTAAACCAACTTTTAAAGGGCAATTTCAGCTAGGAAAAGCCCTTTATAGTTTACAACGTTGGGATGAGGCGGCGAAAGCTCTGCAAGCAGCGGTTTTTCTCGATCCTAGTCAGGGAAAAGCCTATTTTTATCTGGGAAAGGCCTACAGTGAACAGCAACTCTGGCCAGAGGCCAGTTATGCCTATCAGCAAGCTCTAGAATTGATACCTAGTCAGGGTGAAATCTACAAAAAATTAGGAGAAACCCTAGCAAAACAGGGAAAATGGGAGGAAGCAACGCAAATATATCGGCAGGCTTTAATTTACGCTCCTAAAGATGGGGATATTTATAATTATTTAGGGAAAGCTTTAGCGGAACAGGGAAAACTAGGGGAAGCGATGGCAGTTTTTCAACAGGCGCGCCAAATTAGCCCTAAAAATGCCAAGATTTACGAAAATCTCTGTTATACCTATATCAACAACGGTCAGATCGATGAGGGTCTAAATTGGTGTCGTCAGGCCGTAGAAATTGATCCCAATTTATCAGAAGCTAGATTTATTTTACAGGAAATCCAACGGGGGCGATTAATTCATGATCATCCCGAATTATTAAAAATGCCAGAGATAATTCCCAGTGTTAAGAGTGATCCTCTGGTGAATTTAAAACGCTCAATTGTTAAAATTGTCATTCGCGGTCAAAATAAAAATGGCATCGGCACTGGTTGGTTATTAAAACGAGATCAAGACACAGCTTGGATCGTGACTAATCGCCATGTGGTGACGAATTCCCGTCAAGAAATCGATGCAGAGGCGCGCATTTTTGTCGAGTATTATAGCCAACCACCCCAGGGAAAAATTCGCAAGCGTTCAAAAGCTAAAATTCTCCATACTACCCCAGCTAACGACTGGCTCGATTTAGCAGTCTTAGAGGTAAAAAATCCCCCCCCAGATTTAAAACCTTTAGCTTTAGCACCCCTACCAATTGCCCCTAATCAACCAGTAATCTCGATCGGTAATCCTTTTAATCAAAAAGATTGGACTGTCAGCAAAGGCACTGTTAATGATAATAACCAAAAATCCTTAAGTTTGTCCATGTTTGTCGTTTCTGGACAGTCGGGAAGTCCAGTTTTAAACGATAAAAATCAAGTGGTGGGAGTGATTTCCCAAGCGAGTTTATTTTGTGATAATCCCTCCACTCCTAAACCCCTAGAAAATGCGGTTAGATTGGGCTGCGGTTTCGCAATTCCCATTGATAGAGTGCGAGAAAGGTTAATCGAATGGCAAGTTATTGTCAAGTAAAAATATGACAACTTTAATGATTGCTAATTCTTCCGAAAAGCTTGACAAAAATCTAGATTTGCACGATACTTATACTGATAATGGAAATCCGTGCGCGCCTGTAGAATCCTTATTTTCAAGTTAGATCAACTAGGCGCAAAAAAGTTTGATCGCTTTCTGGTTTTTCCGTAATCCTGAGCAGAAAAGATGTGTATAGCTTTAAGAGACTAACAAAAATTAGCAAACACTGCTCAAGGAATAACATGAAAAACCTGCAATCCTGCCTAGGAATTAGTTTTTTGGCTGTTGGTATCCTATCTTCTCCCGCTTTAGCAATCCCCAATAATCCACCCACACAAGGAGCATCTTTTGCACAATTATCTAGCAAAGTGGTGCAGCAACCGGGGGGATTCGTACAGTTTGAGTCGAAAGATAGTCTAGTCAGAATGACAGCCACCAAAAACAGTGTCACCGTCACCCAAGATGGCAGTTATCTAATCATTGCCTCACCGCAGGTAACTGCCACTAAGGACGGGGGTTGTCTAGACGCATGGATAACCGTTAATAGTAAAGATGTTCAGAATACCGGGGTGCGAATCTGTCAAGCCAAAACTGGTAATACTAATGTGGTAGTGAGTCAAGTAATTATGTATCTCAAAAGGGGGGATACTATCCAAGTCAAAACTAGCGGAAAAGACAGCAAACTAGAGGCAATTTTAAGCACAGAAGGTCCGAATATTCCCTCAATTATACTGACAATAACAGCGTTGTATTAACCGTGAAAACGAGAGATACAACGTTTGGCGTTGCTGAATCAAGGTATGAATGACAACCTTGCAGCCATCCAAAAGTTAGTTTGGGTCTAGGTTTTAAAAATCCCACAAAAGAAGATTCATATCTCAAATCAGCAACGCCCAACGTTTCTCCGGTAGATGAGGTACGTTTTTGCGACTGACATCCTTACTTCGGCAAGGTTTAATCTATACTTCACCTGGACAAGAAACGCTGTAAGCTTTTGTGCATCTAAATTTGATATAGCGATCCCATTTAGGTTGTAAACTTAGTGGTGGGGATAGGTAATAGGCAAAAGGTAAAAGCAATTGTTTAGAGCTGATTTAGGATTGCTATATTGGTTTTGACCTGTTCCCGTGTTCTCTGATAGCTAAAAAGCTGACGGCTGATGGCTGATAACTGTTTACTGCTATGCTACTCTAGGCAGAAAAACATTCGATCGAGAACACCGTGGCTAACCAAGAAGCAACTTCCCCCGCTATTCGTACCCCTTTATACGACCTAATTGCCCAACAAACCAGCAAATTTACCCCTTTTGCGGGTTGGGAGATGCCGATACAGTTTAGCGGCTTAAAAATCGAACATAATGCTGTCCGCAATGATGTCGGGATGTTTGACATTTCCCACATGGGCAAATTTATCTTAACTGGAGATAATCTGGTTCAATCTCTCCAAACCCTAGTTCCCTCTAATTTAGCCCGTTTAAGGGCAGGAAAGGCACAATATAGCGTTTTACTTAACCCAGACGCTGGTATTATCGATGATATTATCTTTTACTACCAAAGCGAAAGCCAAGGCGTATTGATTGTTAATGCCTCAACCACCGATAAAGATCGAGAATGGATTTTAGGCAATTTAGAGGGTTCGGGGGTCAAATTAAAGGATTTATCGCGAGAAAGGGTCTTAATCGCCCTGCAAGGACCCAAGGCAGCCACAATTTTACAGCCCTTGATTGGGGAAAAATTAAGCGATTTTGGCCTATTTAATCACTGGGAAAGCCAGCTTTTCGGGGAAAAAGTTTTTATCGCTAGGACCGGTTACACGGGAGAAGATGGTTTTGAAATTATGGCCCCCCCTGAAATCGGACAGCAACTTTGGACGGAATTCTTAAATTTAGGGGTGACTCCCTGCGGTTTAGGGTCCCGGGATACCCTGCGTTTAGAGGCAGCTTTAGCCCTTTATGGACAGGATATCGACGATAGCACGAGTCCCCTAGAGGCTGGCTTAAATTGGTTGGTTCATCTGCCAGAAAAAGGCGATTTTATCGGTCGCAATGTCCTTGAAGACCAAAAACTTAATGGTGTCAATCGGCTCTTGGTGGGATTGCAGATGTCCGGCAAACATATCGCCCGTCACGATTATCCGGTAGTATTCGCTGGGGAAGTGGTGGGTAAAGTTACCAGTGGCACTTTATCACCAACTTTAAACACAGCGATCGCTTTAGCCTATCTTCCCACACCTTTCGCCTCGATCGGACAGGCGATCGAAGTGGAAATCCGCGGCACTACCTACCCCGCTACCGTCGTTAAAAAACCTTTTTATAAAAGTAAAAAGTAGGGTGCGTTAGCAACGCACCAACCAGTGTCAATCCAGTAGGGTGCGTTAGCGCAGCGTAACGCACCAAGAAAAAGGAGCGATAATTTTGTGGGTTACAGCGTAACGCACCAACCCAACGCACCGAGAAAAAAGGAGCAATAATTTGGTGGGTTACAGCGTAACGTACCCACCAGTGTCAATCCAGTAGGGTGCGTTAGCGCAGCGTGACGCACCAACCTAACGCACCAAGAAAAAAGGATCAATAATTTGGTGGGTTACGGCGAACACAAAATCAATACTAAACTGTAGCAGTTACCGTCGCCTAACCCACCCTACAGCTGAATCCTGAAAATGCAATCCCTAGACTTTACCACCCTCAGCGCCACTTGTGCCGAAATTGCTGCCGCTTGGCTACCGGCGAGACTAGAACAAGTGTATCAAATTGATCGCCAAACGATCGCCCTCTATTTACGAACCTTCGATCGCAAGGGATGGTTAATTATTTCTTGGCATCCCCAAGGAGCGCGGCTGCATATTGGTGATCCACCGCCGAAAGTCCCTGATACCTTCACTTTTAGCGATCAATTGCGTCATCAACTCAATGGTTTTGCGCTGACAAAATTAGCATTTGTTGCCCCGTGGGAAAGAGTTATCGATCTACAATTTGCCCAACGTCCCGATGATCCGGCACTGTGGCATTTGTATATAGAAATTATGGGCAAATATAGCAATGTCATTTTAACTGCGGCTGACAATCAAATTGTCACCGTTGCCCATCAAGTTAATGCCACTCAGTCTAGTGTTCGCACCGTACAAACGGGACAAATCTATCAACTACCCCCCGTTTTATTGGCAACAGACCCCAGTTTAGAAGAATCCTTGAGCAGTTGGCAAGCGAGAGTTAGTTTAATCCCTAAAACTATCGAAAAACAGTTAGTTAGTACCTATCGTGGGGTTAGTCCAGTCATCGCTCGATCGCTGTTACAAAAAGCCAAAATTAACCCGAAATTAAACACAGATCATTTAGATAATAACGATTGGGAAAAGCTCTTTTCAGCTTGGCAAGAATGGTTAAAAGTTTTGGAAAATAAAACCTTTCAACCGGGATGGACAAGCGAAGGTTATACAGTGATCGGTGGGGAAATGCTGGCAGCGGCTAAAGATGTCCAAGAATTATTAAACCGTTATTATAGCCAGCAAATTAATCAAGAAAGCTTTCGACAACTACAGCAAAAGTTAAATCAAAAAATTACCTCTTTACTGACTAAACTGCAAACTAAAGCGGCGGGATTTCAAACAAGACTAGCAGAATCTGCTTATGCTGATCGCTATAAAGAGCAAGGGGATTTATTAATGGCTAATCTGCAGCAAATACAGCAGGGAATGACTAGCATTACTTTGGCAGATTTCGAGACAGGAAAACCTGTAATTATTCCTCTCGATCCTGAAAGAAATCCCGTGCAGAATGCCCAATATTTGTATAAACAACATCAGAAATTAAAAAGGGCGCGGTTAGCGGTGGAACCTTTATTAGAGGAAGTGGTCAGTGAAATTAATTATCTCGAACAGGTGCGATCGAGTTTAAGTCAACTAGAAAATTATAGCAGCAGGGAAGATTTACAGGCATTAGACGAGATACAAGAAGAATTAATCCAACAGAAGTATCTAGAAAGTAATTACCAGCGTAATCGGACGAATAATAAAGAATCCGAACCCATGCGCTTTACTACTCCCTCTGGAGTAGAATTATGGATTGGCAGAAATAACCGTCAAAATGATCGGCTAACTTTTCGGAGTGCCAGCGATTACGATATCTGGTTTCATAGTCAAGAAATCGCTGGTAGTCACGTTTTACTCCGTTTAAGCCCCGGTACAGTTCCAGAAGCCGCCGATCTGCAATTTGCCGCCGATTACGCCGCTTATTATAGCCGCGCTCGCCATAGTGAACAGGTTCCCGTCGTCTATACCCGTCCCAAATACGTCTATAAACCCAAGGGCGCCAAGCCCGGTATGGTGGTTTACAAACAGGAAACGGTAATCTGGGGCTGTCCTCAGAGGGTTGAGGATTACCGCAAAAAATAATTTTTTACCAAATTGTTTACTTTTTTTTACACAAAATGGGTATTGTCTGTTACAATTGTTACTAGAGAGACAAATGCAGTTCAGGCGCTTGGGAACGCAAGAACTATATTTCCTCGGATTACAACAACAAACAACAGCAAACCAGTGGTAGCAGCCGATAGTCGGGGGAAAGACACCAAAAACCGACTATTTAGGTGATATTAAAGCGACCACTGGTATTTTATCTTCACCTAACCGGTTCTGTCACTTTCCTTAACTTTCTTTGGGGTTTCCGAGACTTATTGCCCAGATGAATGAGTTTGATTGTTGAGAATATTGGCTCTATCTTTGGGATGAAAGAGGGATAGTTGGCATCCAGCTTTTTGTAAAGAAATTTAAACTTAACCCACAGTTAAGCCTCTTCGGCCTAAATAAACCACTAGAAACAGTTTTTCTCGGGAGGCCCGGTTTATGGATAGCCAATTAGGAACGATGAACTTTCAACAGACAGAGCTATATAAAAGAATTCAGGCATTTGCCTTAGATCGGCCAGATAGTCAATTATCTTTCAGCCAACGATTAGCAAGAGATAACGGCTGGTCATTGGGCTATACTCAGAGAGTGATCGAGGAATACAAAAAGTTTATATTTCTAGCCGTTGCAGCAGGACATCCAGTCACGCCATCCGACCAAATCGATCAAGTTTGGCATTTACATCTGACCTATACGCGATCGTACTGGCAAGAGTTCTGTCCCAAAATTTTGCAAACCATATTACATCACGAGCCGACTCGTGGGGGTTCATCCGAGCAATTAAAATTTGGCAGTTTGTATAGCAAGACGCTAGAAAGTTACGAACAGTTTTTTGGACATATTCCCCCAATAGATACCCCAAAGAAAAACGCTCGCTGTTTCAGCAAGCGATCGAAACCCTAATAATTCCACCTTGTCCCTTTTTCGCCACCGCTTCGCCATCCCTTGCCATTTCGAGTGTCAAG
>VYMB01000056.1_pt1 | contig 51273 bp, 47 predicted proteins | sample 5115321 | NCBI WGS metagenome assembly VYMB01 (sample SAMN12291794, study PRJNA351875) | freshwater metagenome | isolation source: freshwater lake | place: USA: Michigan, Wintergreen Lake | collected 2011-08-02 | reverse complement strand
TAGGCAATAGCATTGTCAGGTTTGAGTTTAATGGCTTGATTGTAGTCGGCAATCGCCCCTTGATTATCTCCTAAATTATACTTAGCAAGTCCGCGACTAAAGTAGGCAATAGCAAGGTCAGAAACGGGGGGAGGTTGTACTACAGTTACACTTGAGGGAGGATTGTTCAACAATGTCAGAACTTCCGAAGCTGATTGATAGCGCTGGTTAGACTTATCTTCTAGCATCTTGTTCAAGATATTCGCCAAAAAATCACTAATTGATCGTTTTTGAGATTTTAATACTGATTGCCATAACCATTTTCTCTCATCCACATCATAAACTGGATCAACTAAGCTACTGTCACCCGGAGGTAAACATCCCGTTAATAAACGGACACAGGTAGCAGCTAAACTATATAAATCACTAGCGGCGACTGCCTGGCCCATGATATGTTCATAAGCAGCATAACCCGGAGTGTATAAACCTGTCCCCATTTGGGAGGTTTGCTCTTTAATCCCTCCAAAATCAATTAACATTAATTTACCATCACTCCGACGACGCATCAGGTTATCCGGTTTGATGTCACGATGGTTCAATCCTTTAGAATGGAGATAAGCAAGAACTGGTAATAATTCCCGTAATATTTCCTTGATTTTCTGTTCACTAAATCTTCCTTCTCTTTGATATTCTTGAAGCAGGGTTTCTCCTTCAATAAACTCTTGCACTAAATAGAAAGAGTTTCCTTCCGAGAAGTAATCATAAACGGTGGGAATTTGTTCGTGTTTTAATTCGTCTAATTTTTCTGCTTCTCTTTGAAATAACTCCTTAGACTCTTCAAGAGCCGCTCCCTGCATTTGAGTGATAAATTTTTTAATCACGCAGGGTTTTCGATTAAAATTCAAGTCTTCGGCTTGATAAGTTCTACCGAATGCGCCTTCCCCTAAAACCCCGACAATGAGATAACGGCTATGAAAAGAATATGATTGGCTAGTTTGGCTTAAATTTCCGCCACATCCTTGACAATAGCGATAATGAGTCGGATTTTGAGGATGGGAACATTCGGGATTGAGACAGTAGAGGATACTCATAAATCATCTGGAGGAATTTGATTAAGTACCTAAAAAAAATTGATGATCTCATTGAGAGAAGATGTCTAGGCTCCCTGAGTCGGTTACAAATCTGGTCAAAAAACCAAAATTAACAATCCGCCGTAACGCACCAATTATATCATTGATTCTACCTGAATATCAAACAGGAACTAGAAGCCTGTTCCCCGGCAGTGGGAGCTAGGGGTTGCTAACAGGGGGAACAGTGATCACAAAGCGGATAACAGTTCCGATAACTGCTGTTGCCAAGATAGTGATTAATGCCCAAATTTGGGCTTTCTGGGAGCCTTTAATCTCTTTTAGATCACCTTGTAAGGTGTTGAATTCTCCCTGTAATGCCTTGAGGTCTCCCTTGACTTCGGCCTCGAATCTGACTTGAACAATCTTCATGTCTGTGACATCTTTCTGGAGCGCGTCTAGCTTCTGATTGGTCTCTTTAAGATTCTGATTAATCTGGTCTAGGATTTTTCCTAAATCGGTTTCGATGGTGGGGCCGCTCATGGGTTAGACTCCTAATTAATTGGTGCTGTTGTTTCCGACTTAGATTTCAGTGTTTGAACAAATTGTAAAACTTTTTGTTGCTTTTCCGGTGTCAGTTCTCGCCATTGTTCAAGTAGTTCTTCTTCTTTACCCATAAATACCTCGCTCTTCAATTATAAATTGTTTGGTTTTGAGCGAGGCTAATTGACCACAAAGCCACAGAGGACACAAAAATCATATCATTTTTGGTTTGCGGTGGACGTTGTAGAATAGAGAAAACCTACTGCGCTGATAGATGCCATGCCCTCTGCTGCTATTACCACGATCATCAAGATGGTTGAGTCTCTGCCTGATGAGCTTCAAGAGCAGTTAGTAGAGTACGTTCGAGCTTATATTGCAGAAATTGAAGAAGAAAAACGATGGGATCAGTCTTTTAAACAGACGAAGAATAATCTAGTCGTAGCAGCTCGAAAAGCCAAAGAAGAGATTGCGGCAGGATTGTCCGCACCGATGGATTATGAGCAGCTATGAATTCCGCAACATTGCCTTCATTTTGGCAGAAGTATCGCGACTTGAAGCCAGCAGTCAAAGCCGGAGCCAGGAAAGCACGATCCTTGTACAGCAACATTTTTGAAGATTATCAACTACTAATAAATAATTAACTGAAAGTCCCTCCCATTATTGTTTCTATCGTTTGTTTTCGGATTTATGCAAGAGGTCTAGTGTATTGACAGCGACGAAGATATTTGGTCAGTGCGTGTAACGAAGAGTCATCGAGCTTTGGGAGTGCTGTCAGGGGATACAGTGACCTGGTTTTGGATTGGCGATCATGATGAGTACGAAAAGTTTTATTCCTAAAACACAGGAACTAGAAACCTGTTCTACTCGAACTTTAAAAACCCACTTGCCACTCTCCTATACTTTTTAAACAGTATTTAGTATCACTCCCTCATAATGACATCGTTGATTTTTGTTGAGGATGTTTATGGTGATAATTTTAGCACTCGTGCGCTGTGTTAGTCGAGCGCCTAACGTACTATAAATTACATAGCATAGCGACTTTTTTCGGAAGTATCAAAGTGAGTAAGCGTAATTTTTTTGGCGAGGATAGAAGTTTTTTGCGGCAAAAAAACAGAACGTTGCCGGAAATATTCGCCAAAATATTGACGGTAGAGAGGACAACTCACTCGGCAAAACTTACCTTGTCGGTGAATCAGTCCGAGACTTTCTAGGTGAAAAGCGGCAATTAAATCAATTTCTATGTCTTTTTCTGCCATCACTACCTTAGCAAAGATAGCCGCTAAATTGCCCTTTAAGTATTGCAGATGCGAAAGTAAACGTTTAAGATGGTCTGCAAAAATATTACTTTCCTCCTTAATCGAAGTAGCTAAAATGGTTTCTAGGGTACAATTACCCCGAATAATATGATAGCAAGCAAGACGAATTAAATAGGGATTACCCCCTAGAAATATCCGTAATTTTTCGTAGTCAAAATTCTGATCTAATCCCTGTCTTTGAGTTAATTCTCGTACTTGTGCGCTGGTAAAATTAGGCAATTCGATCGGTAGGCCAAGACTAAAAGGAGATTGATAGATATCTGAAGGTTGATAAACCTCTTGTGCAGGGGAATAGGCAACAATTAAACGTAATTTTTGCCAGAGGGGTTTGTTTTTGCCTTCCTCGTGCCAGAGGTGCAGAATACTGAAAAATTCTTCCCTTAGCTGTGGATAAGGGAAAAGATATTCAAGATCATCAAAGGCAATCACTAAAGGTCGATCGAGATGGGAGAGAATATGCTTTTCTAGATAGATTTTACAGTTAATTTTACCACCTAAGAATTCATCCCAATCCTGTAGGAGATGATTTTCTAAATCTAACTGGCGACTAATACTAACACAAAGCCAACGCAGCCAGTGATTTAAGTCTTGAAAAATTGAGCTTTCTGCTAACCGAAAACTGAAATAAAGTGTATGGTATTGCTGTTGTTGTGCATAATTAATAATTCTAGTCATCAGGGAAGTTTTTCCCATTTTTCTGGCCGCGTTAATCCGGATCAGACTACCCCCGCGCAAGATCTCTTGATAACAAGTCTGTTCTAGATTATTTCTGTTAATATAAAAGGGGGAATCGAGGGGGACTTGTCCCTCTGGTAACTCAGGCAATAGTTGAGGATTAATAGTATCAGTTTCTGGCAAGTTAGGACGATAATAATCGCTATTTTCTAGAGTTAAATTAAAAGCTTGAAAACAATGTTTTAGGGTTTGTTTATCCACTCCCGATTCACAAGCAAATACCTTCATCAGAGTATCTACCCCTAAAAGAGTTTTCTCGCTGAGGACTTCTAGGGTGAAACGATGACCGCGATTATCCCGATATTCCGCTTCTTGTTTGGCAGTAAGTAATTTTTCTAGTCCTGTGGGGGTAAGGACAACCCCGCGTCTGCGGCGCTGTTTTTCTGGTTTTTCCATGATAGTTTTTCCCTGTCCTGAACTCAAACTCTGCACCTCTACTAGAGGTTTTGAGTTTCCTATAGACTTCTCCTCAACAGGGAAACAATCAATTCCGTAATTTTACTGGTTTAGCCATTGAGATGATCGGGAAAATAACCAGACCACTTATTTTCTTCTCCGTCTGAGTTATTTCTAGGATAGGGATAAATCTTAGCCTACTTGCTGACGATAGCTATTCATTTCTAGACTATCTTCCCCATAAAGATCCTCAATGTGTTGATGACAGCAATCGATCGCAAATTGCTCAAATTCTCTCGGTTCGATTTGATACATTTTGGCAAAAATATCCGGTTGAACACGACAAAATTCCGGTCTCTGGTCATAAATGGTACAGAGACGGGTTTGGCGATCAAAGTATATACACCAACCTTCTTCCCCCACCATGCTGAGATATTGACTTAATTGTGCGGGAGTCAGATATTCTTCTAAGTCAGGACGCTCATCGGGATTTAGTTGACAACAAGCTCCACAATTTTTAATACATTTCCAATTGGCCATATAACCGGTGTGCCGCGATGAGTTAATCCTAGTAAGTAGGTAGGTGTTAAAAACTGCCAGATACCCCCCTTATCAAGGGGGGATTAAGGGGGGATCGAAGACAAAATCTATCTTCTATTTAATTAAAACCAGTTACTGACCTACTAACTAGCTTACCAGCAATTAGTCCCAATTTTGCCTTCCCGCAGCAATTCCCCTCAATAGTTTTAATCTCAGCCTGCGATCGGGAGTGAAAGCTTGACGAGGCTAGGATCGAATAAAATGGGCGTTGTAAGGGTCGAACTTACGGCATCCTGCTTGTAAGGCAGGCGCTCTACCACTGAGCTAAACGCCCGAATCAATTTCGCACTTTTTCAGCATAACATATATTTTCAAAAAAGTATATTATTTTTTTGAGCGAGTTAATTTTTTTCCGATGCCCTCTGGCCGAACTCACGATCGCATTACCCTAATTCTGCTGCCACCGATTGCGGGGGCGAGTTTTTTGGTCAGTGGCAGTGGTAAATTAACTCTGTTACTCTTGGCCAGTTATTTGTTTAGCGGATTCCTGTTTGGGCCAGATCTTGACATCCACTCAGTACAATACAAACGTTGGGGTTATCTGCGCTGGTTGTGGCTACCCTATCGTTCCATGATCCGTCATCGCGGTTGGTTATCCCACGGTTTCTTGATCGGCACAATTTTTCGGTTATTTTATCTTGCTAGTTTTATTTTACTAGCGGCGATCGTCATCATTCCGATTCTGCAAAGTTTCTGGGGTATAAACTGGGATTGGCGACTGTGGCCGCAGCAAGCGATCGCATTATGGCAACAGTATCCCCAGGTAGCGATCGCTATTTTCCTGGGTTTAGAATTAGGAGCGATGAGTCATAGTTGTAGTGATTGGATCGGATCTGCCTACAAACGTTCTCGAAAAGTGGCTCAAAAACCGGTAAAAAAGAAAAAACGTTAATAATCCCCGTCCACAATTTCTAATTAGCCTTACTTTGATATTCTTGCCAAGTTTTTGGACTGATAAAGAGAGTTCCTTTTTCTTGCTGGTCGGGGAACTGGATATAGTTTTTCTCTAGATAATCCTTGAGTTTTGGTGATTGCAGAAATTCCTTTTCAAATCGATAGAGGAAAACCAAATCTGGCTGTCTTTTTTCAATAACTTCTAGGATAAAGTCTCCATCGAGATTCTGATTGATAAATCTCTTTCTGGTGATGACAGCAGTTTCTGGGGGTGTTTTCAAGAAATATTGATATATGTAGTGAGGATTGTCGGTTAACAGAAGTTTATCGGAGTTTTTAAATTTTTCAAACACAGCTTCTGCTAACAGAGGTTTATACCTTTTATTAAATTGAACGTAGGCATTAATTGCAGGATCACGATTGGTGATTATTCTCAAGGTATTAAAGAGAAATTGACCAGAAAGGGGGAGAAAAATCAGCATTTTAAGCATTAATACCCCAGTTATTTTGCGATTTTGCCTAAATTCTCCGAGGCTATCAGTAATTTTTAACTGTTCGACAAATAAGGCAATTATCCAAACTGCGGGAATAATTAAATGGATATAATAATAGGGCCAAATTGGGGCGACCGTGGCGAATCTAAATAGATTAGAACCTAACCAGACCAAGGGCGGTAAAAGTGGTATTATATTGCGAGTAAAAACCATCGCTATAATAGCGATCGCTGTCACGATTAGATAAATTGGTTCGTGCTGTAGGGCGCTTTGTAAGAGAGTCCATAAGGTGAGATTTTCTTCACCGAAACTAGCGGCAACACTGACATGAGATTTAATAATATTTTCGTAGGAAAAAGGAAAAATAGTCAGGGAACCCAAGACAAAGACTAAAACGACAGCGACTGACCAAATAACAATATCAATGATTCTTTTAATAAAGCTACTTTGTTGATTGAGAAAAATAATTAAAGCTACAGTTGGGATAATAGTAATGCCTGAAAGTTTAATTTGCAGGGAAAAAACAAAAGCAATAGCACTGAGTAAATACAGCCCATACTTAAGCTTACCTTTGGATTGAAGGGCTTTAAAGATGATAAAAATACTTAGGATTGTAAAAAAAAGTGCGGGTAACTCCCGCAACATTGTCGTTGACAGGGTAATATACACTAGACAGGTTGAGAGAATAAATACCGATAAACAAGAGGCCAATATTCCGCAATTAACTCTCAGAATTAGATAAAAAATTCCTAACATAATTGTGGACAAAGAAAGCACCATAAGGCGCGCCGCATGGATGGTAAATCCTGTCAAGCTTAACCAACTATTTAGTAAAAGAGATAAACCCGATAAATGATCGTGCCAAACTTGTTCGTAGAGACGATAACCTTGTTTGGTGACGTAGGCAAGTACCAGGGCCACCGCTTCATCAAAATTAAGGATATAGGGATAATGAAGCGGGACTTTCCAGAAAACAATCCCCAGAAAAAAAACAGCAATGGCAATTAATGCCATTAAATCAAAACGATAAGATTTCTTATTCATAACTTTTTCTGGACAAGAATTGCTGCGTATCTTATCACAGATCGAGACATCAGTTATGGGTTAAAAAAGATACAAAGATTACTTTTCGGAACTACGCCCTAAATCTTTAGCTCTATGATAAGCTGCCACTACTGCCTCGATAATTGTCGATCGAAAAGAGCCTTTTTCTAATTGTCTCACCCCGGCAATCGTGGTTCCTCCGGGGCTAGTGACGCGATCCTTTAATTCCCCAGGGTGTATGGCCGATTCTTTTAATAGGGTTGCCGTCCCTAAAACTGTTTCTATGGCCAATTGAGACGCGATCGCTCGCGGTAATCCGGCCGCCACACCACCATCGCTTAAAGCTTCCACCATCAGGGCCACAAATGCCGGGCCCGATCCCGATAATCCCGTTACTGCGTCCATCAAAGCCTCGGGAACTTCCACCACCGAACCGACCGCAGCAAAAATATCTCTGGCTACGGCCAGATGTTCCGGTTCCGCATGACGACCTGGGGCGATCGCTGTAATCCCTTGTCCCACCGTGGCCGGGGTATTGGGCATCGTCCGGATTACGGGGCGATCGGGAAAGCCCATTTCTAAGCGATTGAGGGTAACTCCCGCTAAAATCGAGATAATTAGGGGTTTTTCGGGTATTCCCAGCAAACTATTCACTACTTGCTCTAAAATTTGCGGTTTTACCGCTAAGATTAACACCTCAGTTGCTCTAGCGGCTTCCCGGTTATCCTCGCTGACTTTTACTCCGTAGGTATTAACCCAAAAGTTACGCCGTTGGGATTGGGGTTCACTGACTAACACCGTTTCGGGACTATAAATATTTTTTTTTAATAAACGGCTGAGAATGGCCTCGGCCATCACGCCACCGCCAATAATTCCTAAGCGAATAGACACAGTATTTTTTAAAGTAAAAAGTAAAAAGAAAAAAAGGCAGATTTAGAGGTCCTACCCAGAAAAAACACATCCTCTCGCGCAATCGAGCGATTTCCAGCTTCGACAAACTTGACGAGAGGACTATGGGCGGATTCATTGAGCTAATCGATTGATTTCAGCGCCCCAAGCAGGAGCGGAGGAAACGGGTCGAGCCATTTTCGGATTGTCGGCGATATCGTGAATAGTTCCCGAAAGGGTGCTAACTTTAACGCAGCTGGGGGTAAATAGGAAAATACTCTCACCGATGCGTTCTTGATGACCATCAATTGCGTAAGTGCCACCAGCGACAAAATCCACGGCTCTTTGTGCTTCTTCGGGAGCCATGACGTTGAGGTTTAAAACCACCGATTTGCGTTCTCTCAGGGTTTGGATAACTTGGGGCATTTCCTCGAAGGAATGGGGTTCGATCACGACTACTTCTGCATTATTGTTGTTAATACCTGGCATACCGATCACGTTGCTTCTGTTGGGTCCCATAGATGTGGCTGTGTTGAGATTTAAAGGTTCGCGTTGACGACGATTAAGCGGTTCTTCTTCTTCGTTTTGATCCTTCTCTTGGGGGGAAGACTTTTCCCAGTTCATTTCTTCGTAGTCGGTTTCGTCTTCGTCTTCTGGTTGTTCGGAGATGCCGACAAAATCTTTGAGTTTGGTAAAAATGTTGTTCACAGTCTAAGGTCCTTCACAAGATTTTTTTGGATGGTCTTGTCTAGAGTCGGGGTTATTTATTGGCCTTTAACAATTTTTGCTCTAACTTAGTACAGGGGAACTATTTTGTTAAGGGTTCGTCATTTTAGTCGTCTGGAGGCAGCGGTTAGTTCCCAAATTAAGCTATCAGTTATCAGCTGCTGAAGGCAAGAGGCAACAGGCACTCGTGCAGAAGACAGAATCTGGCAATTCTCCTACCTAAAAAGAAGGTTAGAAACTAAGCACATCAAAGCTTTTAGCTTAACCAATTAGGTTTTAGATTCGGTCTTTGTGATCAGGGGATAGTTTTCAGGGATTGGGAAAAAGTCAATTCCTCATTTCTAACCACCAGCTTCTAGATTGGGCGCTGCAATTCTAATATATATTATCACCGATCATTAAATTTTCTAGGGGGGTTTTTCTGTAAATTTAGGGAGATGGTTCAGTAAATGCGATCACCAAAAATGCTGGTTCCCACCCGGATCAAAGTGGCTCCGGCCTTGATGGCGAGAGGATAATCGTTAGACATCCCCATTGATAGATGAGGCAGGCTTAAACTAGAGCTATTCTCGATTATTTGGGCTAAATCGCCGGTTTTTTCAAAGGCGGCTAACTTTTCCCCAGCGGATAATCCCTGGGGCAGAATTGTCATCAAACCTTGAATTTTTAACTGTTGACAGTTGACTAAAGCGGGAATATCTGCTAGTAATTCGGCCGTGTCCCAACCGAACTTATCGGGATCGGGGACAACTTTCACCTGTAGCAAAACTTGGGGATTAATATCTAATTCCGCCGCTAGGCGATCGAGTCTTTGGGCTAATTTTAAACTATCGAGGGAATGGATTAAATCAAAAGATTCTAGAACTTTGCGGGCTTTATTTGCCTGTAGATGCCCGATAAAGTGCCAAGAAATATCCTGGAGGTCTTTTAGTTCTTGCTGCTTCGAGATTGCTTCCTGTAGCTTACTTTCAGCAAAATCTCTCACTCCTGCTCGGTAAGCTTGACGGATATAATCGCTCGATACCTGTTTACTCACGGCAATCAGACGCGTGCAGGGGGGTAGGGTAAGACGGATTGACTCGATACGACTAGCGATCGTCATGAACTAGACTTAAAAAGTTTGTTGATAAATTTGGTTGAGACTGTTAAATTCTTGCACATTACTGCCCCGGCGCAAATTCCGCAGCCGGTTTTCCACCAAAAGACGAGCATCGGAACGACTAATCGGATCGAACGAGACTTTTTTGGGTTCCACCGTCACCAGAAAAAAAAGACGTTGGGCATAAAGAGTGGTGAATAATTCCCGATGTTCTTCTAATAGACACACTCTGTATAATAGACCGAAAGTAGGATGATTGAGATAGGTTTCGTTACTCATTCAAGCGATCGCTAAAGGAAAAGGATGGAGCGAACTAGAAAGTTTTTCAACAACAAAATCAAGCGGATGGCTCGAAAACAATTGATTTTCTGGGTGTTTCCCCTAGCCTGATTCTACCAGAATCCTTCAATGACAACTAACGATGCCAGTCTATGTCATGATTTCCTGAGTTTTCACTTTATTCCCTGTTAACTTGGATACATTTCGGTGACAAGTTGTCATCATCAGAAATTAGCTCTGCTGCAAAAATCAAAGATTTTCCCTTAGCTGAGGAGACTCCGAGACAGGAAGATAAAAAAGACAATAGAGAACTAAACTAACGATAAAAACTAAGATTATCTCAAATTTATCTGGTTTTTTAGAAATTTTGACCCGATAGCGGCGATCAGTGAACTAAAAACTCACATCTGATCAGTGGTCACTGATAACTGATTACTGAATCGCCGATCAAATGCCCTAAGCTTGTATTAAGCCTTTTTTAACTTCAAATTCCTTTAACCTCAATCAATATGGATTTTTCTAGTCTTGTTGCCAGTCAGCTAAACGCCGGCGTTATCTGGCCCGAAGGAATCCTGATTATTACCCTGATGGTGATTTTAATCGGCGATTTAATCGTGGGACGGAGTGCCAGAAGTTGGCTGCCCTACGTTGCGATCGCTGGTCTGCTCGCTGCTGTGGTTGCTCTCTACTTTACCTGGGATAATCCGAAACCATTGGCTTTTTTAGGGGCTTTTGAGGGGGATAATCTCAGTATCGTCTTTAGGGGGATTATTGCCCTTTCTACCGCCTCCACAGTGCTGATGTCTGTCCGTTATGTGGAACAAGCGGGAACTTCCCTAGCGGAATTTTTAGCCATTATGCTCACTGCGACTATCGGGGGAATGTTCCTATCTGGCGCTAGTGAATTGGTGATGATCTTCATCTCCCTAGAAATGCTCAGTATTTCCTCCTATCTAATGACCGGTTACATGAAGCGGGATCCTCGCTCGAACGAGGCCGCCTTAAAATACCTGTTAATTGGAGCTTCTAGTTCGGCGATTTTCCTCTATGGTGTTTCCCTTCTCTACGGTTTATCCGGAGGTGAAACCAGTTTAAGTGCCATTGCCCAAAAATTAACCTCTGTTAACGGTGGCCAGTCCCTGGCCTTAGCGATCGCATTGGTTTTTGTGATTGCCGGTATCGCCTTCAAAATTTCGGCGGTTCCCTTTCACCAGTGGACTCCTGATGTGTACGAAGGTTCACCCACTCCCGTGGTGGCTTTCCTCTCGGTGGGTTCCAAAGCGGCCGGTTTTGCCCTAGCAATTCGCCTATTAGTGACGGTTTTCGGTCTAGTGAGCGAACAATGGCGGTTTATCTTTATTGCCCTAGCCATTTTGAGTATGATCCTCGGCAACGTGGTTGCCTTGGCCCAAACTAGCATGAAACGGATGTTAGCCTATTCCTCGATCGGTCAGGCGGGTTTTGTCATGATTGGTTTAACTGCCGGTACTGATGCGGGTTACTCTAGCATGATTTTCTATCTGTTAATTTACCTGTTCATGAACCTAGGGGCTTTTGCCTGTGTGATTCTCTTTGCTCTCAGAACTGGAACCGATCAGATCGCTGAGTATTCGGGACTCTACCAGAAAGATCCGCTGCTAACCCTCTGTTTAAGCATCTGTCTGCTTTCTTTAGGGGGAATTCCGCCTCTAGCGGGCTTCTTTGGTAAGATTTATCTATTCTGGGCCGGTTGGCAAGCGGGACTTTATGCCCTCGTCCTCGTGGGTTTAGTCACCAGTGTGGCCTCGATTTACTACTATATCCGTGTGGTCAAAATGATGGTAGTTAAGGAACCCCAAGAGATGTCCGATGCGGTGAAAAATTACCCCGTTATCAATTGGACTCTTACCGGGATGCGTCCCCTACAGGTGGGTATTGTCCTCTCCCTAGTGGCGACTTCCCTGGCCGGTATCCTCTCCAATCCTCTCTTTACCCTAGCGACGGATTCCGTCACCACTACCCCCATCCTACAATCGGCAGCCCTGGTGACGCACATTTCCCGATCGAATTGAGAATCCCTGTTGATTTATCCCAAGTATTCTAGTCCTGTCTTAAGGTTGGGATAAATCAACCACCTTATACCAAATCGGTTTTTAATAATGTGATTAACTCTCAAGTTATGAATTGTTTCTCCCCACACCCCACTTCCCTATAAACCCCATCAGCTGACGGAATAAGTCTCCAAAAATTCTAATACAGTGATGATTTTAATGTTTCTAAATGGGTTCAAGACTAACAAATCTTCATCCCCTGTAATAAGAGATTCCGCATGACCACTAATTGCTAACTCTAGATATTTATTATCTTTTGCATCTCGACACTCATTGACAGATTCTGACGGTTTCACTAATAAAGATGCTGCCACTAATGTTTCTAGTAGCTCTTGGCGAATTAACCTAGCTAAATAGCGGTCAAATTTAGGACGAGATAAAACGTTGCTAAGTTCATCAATAACCGTCTCAGATAAGATAATTATGCCCTGATTCTTGGCAGTTTCTAAAGCCAAACGAGGCGGACTGGTTTTAAATAAAAAAGCACTAACAATTACATTAGCATCAAAAACAAATCGGGGTTTATTCATCTTGTTCTAAAATAGACGCTAAAATATCTGGAGTTAATCCGTTAGCTTCTGCTTCATCACTAGCTTGATCCATAATTATTGATAATCTCGCCGCTGCTTTTTGACGATATTTTTCTAATTCTAATTGAATAGTTTCAGTTAATTTGTTTTCTATGTTCGCTCGGTCATTGGGTTTAATTTTAGCGTAATATCTAGCAATTTCTAAAGGAACTTGAATAGTGATTTCTGTCTTGCTATTCATGGTAATTGATTGTTTTTTTACTTTTAATAGACCTCTATTGTAGCACGAAATCACCATACTCATTCAATTTGACAATATTGATGTAAAAGTTGCCATTGGATCAAAAAAATCAATGAATAGAAACATGGACTAAAAATAAACCCCCCTCAACTGGCTAATTGAAGGGGAATTGTATTTTTAATGAGCAATTTAGCCAACTTTTGTGGTTTCTTTTTCGATGGATTGGGATGGCTTTAGTTTGCGCTTGAGGGTTGAAGCTGCGCCGAGAGTGCTAAGGACTCCAAGACCAAAGAGGGAGGCGGGTTCAGGTACTTGTTGTACTTGTTGTACTGTCCCAAAAGTTACGGGGAAAGCTACTGAAGCCAAAACATTTGGGGTTGTACCGAAGGCGACTTCAAAACCAGGAATACTATCAAAACCAATTGCATAAAGTGGACCACCCAAACCCGTGGACGAGTTCACAAACGCTAAATTAGCTGCGTTACTCCCATTAGCATTGGCTGTATTAAAAGTTAACGTTGAAGATGTGGCATTAACCAAAAATTGCCCTGTTCCCGAAATGCCAGAAGTGTTCGCAGCATTTAAAACAGGAAAAGGATTACCATTAACTGTCAGGATAAGGTTAACGTTCGTAAAAGGATTAGGAGTACCATTCTGGATAGTATAGCTGCCTACTGGCACATCTACGGTTCCCACTAAAGAAGCGGTAGCACTACCACTCCAACTGCGGTTAACAGTAAAAGTAACGGCCGTTGCTGCCACAGGAGTGAGCATAGCAGCGAGAGAAGTTGCGCCAGCTAAAGCTAGGGTAGGAATTAATCGGTTTTTAATCATCTTGATTGAGCAAACGGGTGACTGGATGCAACTATCGTCTTCCTCGCAGTCAGGTTAAGCAACAGCCCAACCCAAGAGAAAAAGAAGACAACAAGAGCATACACATTTCCCCCCCCCGAACTGTATTAAAAAATACAATTTAATAAATCTTGACATTCTTCATTCGTTGAGTATAGGCTACATATCAGGACAGACAAAAGGGTGAATAGATAATCAGTGTTTAATAACCGGATTTAATATTAAGTAAGTGGTTATAATTAAATTGAAGATAGATTTTGTCTTTGATCCCCCCTTAATCCCCCCTTGATAAGGGGGGTGTCTGATGATTTTTAACGCCTACCTACTTAAGACTTGTTCTACGCTTAACCTGCTTTTTGCTTTACTCAAATTGGCTAAGTAAAAGACTCATTTCGTTAACAACATTCTCACTTGCTTTTAACGCTTCTTTTCTAATTGCTTGAATTTCAGCCATACTTTTTGCGATTCTCTGCTGTTCAGATTTGGGTGGAATAGGCACTAAAACTTTAGACAAATCATCTACTAAAATAGTAGGAATAGCATGACCTGTCATGTACCTTTTAATCTGACGCAAAAAAAAGTCTGTTCGCATATATACTAATAAAAACAAAGGCTCGACTCCCTGAATATTTCTTAATACTGAAAATCCATTTGAGCAAATTGCTCCGTCTTCATCTTCCGTGATTAGGGCTGTTGCTTGGCGTGGTGTTCCTGTACTTGCTCCTGAAATTGCTGTAATAATATCACCTTTGTACACTCTATAAGTTGCGCGAGATGGGGCTTCATGTGCTTTGATTATTTGTTGAGAAACAACTTGCATTGTACGATAATCAACATCGGCAATAGCGATATATCTAATTTCACTATCTTTGGCTAAACGAAAATCAGCTGAATCTCTCAAAATATCGGCAATTTCACCCAAAGGTTTCGCCCCAATAGATTTTAGATGTTCTAATAATTTTTGGTCATTGGGTAAATAATGTTCAGCATCCAGTCTCGAATTGAGCAGGGTGTTCTTAACTGTATAAATACAATCGCTGTTTTGTGCAAATTCGCCGTTGATAAATGACGTAAAAGATTGAGAAATATCATTTATATCATCGTCAACTATTGGCCAACCTGATTTTGTTCGAGCTATAACTCCCGACTCGTTGCGCTTATATATTGTTTGTCCTTTAACGTCATAGCCTATTTTTTTGATTTGTGCCATAAAACAAGAATCATTGTCTGCTGGTAATTTTTGAACCACTAAAAGTGATGTCTTGATTCCTGTGCCATAAGGTACAAAAGCTTCTGTCGGGATGGAAACAACCCCTAATATTTTTGCTTGGGAGCGCAACCAATAGCGAATAGGTCCATTAGAGATATTTTGTAATAGACCATCAGGCAGAACAATTGCCATGCGCCCACCTGCTCGCAATAATTTTATAGATTTCTCAATAAATAAAATATCGGGCGACTGACCTGCTAAAACGGTTGGGGAAACTTCCCAACTATTGGACGCTGATTTATGCCATTTCCGGGCAAGAAGATATGATTTAAGAATTTTCTGGTCTTCTACTTTTCCCTTATTTCCAAAAGGAGGATTTGTCAAGATAACATCAAAAGAGTTATTTAATTTTTCATCTTCGATAAGCGCATTAGTGCAGATAATTTCTGAACCTGTGCCACCTTCAAAAACTAAACGAATCATTCCCGAAAGGGCGACATCAGGATTAAATTCAATTCCTGTAATACTTTCTTGCACAAAACTTGCTATATTGAACTCTGGATTATTTTGTCGAACATGGTTTATTGCTTGAATTAAGAAACCACCACTTCCGCAAGCAGGATCTATAATTTTTTCGTTTGGTTTGGGGTCTATCATTTCAACCGCAAGGCGTACAATTGGGTGAGGGGTAAAAAATTCTCCCCTATCTCCACGCTGGTGTCTATTTACAAAAGTCTGGAAGGCTTCCCCTTTTATATCGCCAGATGTTTTAGTTAAATTAATGTACTGTAACCTGCCTACAATATAAGCAAGAGTCAAAGGTTTTAACTTGAATGTGTCATCGGTGAAAAATCTCCGATAATGATTCTTGATTGAGGTAAATAATTGACTGAGACGCGACATAAATTCATCGGACTTATTGGCGACGATGGCTTTATATTCACTTGCTGTAACGCCAAAATTTACAGATTGCTTGGCAGATTTTTCATCATGAAGTTTGATGATGATTAGTTTAACCATCTCGTGAAAAATCTTGTCTTTGAGCATTCCTTCGTTGGCGTAAATATAATTGTGGCACTCTTCAAAAACTGCCGAAAGATTGTTAGAAGGTCTTAATTCCTGAATTTGGGGGAGTTTTTCAGGTAACAGGCTGTCTTCGGAAAATAACAATCTTTGCTTTTTCATTTACTGCGCTTGATTTGACCCTTTTCTGTTGCGGGTTGTTGAATAGATAGACTATTTTTAGCCTTGACTGCATTCCCAGCAAACCAGTCTTTTAGTGGACAGAGATAATCGCCATCTTGATTAAACAAGAACTTGCTCCTATACTCTAATTATAGAATATAAATTAGAGTATGTCAAGAGATAAAAAATTCAGTTTAATGTTAAACAAAGTGAGTAAAAAAGCTGAGAGATTGTTTAGGGCAGAAATCTTGAGGGATTATATCAAAACATTGAGGAAGACTGAATTTATTCAGTCATGCTCTCCTGTTATTTTGGTAAGATTGTTCAGCCTTTTGATCAGGTGGCGGCGCTCACCTGATTTATTTTTAGCTAAACATTAAAACGGAATAGTAAAACATCACCCTCTTGAACAATGTATTCCTTGCCTTCACTTCTGACTAAACCTTTTTCTTTGGCTGCAATCATCGTGCCACTGTTAACTAAATCCTGATAAGACACGGTTTCTGCACGAATAAAACCCCGTTCAAAATCCGAGTGAATAACTCCAGCTGCCTGGGGTGCTTTCATACCAGAAATAATCGTCCAAGCGCGGGTTTCTTGGGGACCGGTAGTGAGATAGGTACGCAGTCCTAATAACTCGTAGGTAGCTTTAATTAAAGATTTTAATCCCCCTTCTTCTACTCCTAAAGAACCAAGAAAATCTTTTCTTTCTTCCTCCGACAATTCCACTAATTCCGATTCCACTTGAGCAGAAACGATCACAACTTTAGCCTGTTCCTGTTGGGCAATTTGACGGACACTTTCTACCCAATCATTACCCGTGGCCAGATCATCTTCGCTAACATTAGCCGCATAAATAATCGGTTTACGACTCAATAAACCGAGATTTTTAATTAATTCTTCTTCCTCTTTGCTTAACTCCACTTTTCGCGCCGAAATACCGTCATTAAGACAAATTAGGATTTTTTCAAGGATAGCCAATTCTTCGGCGGCTTCCTTGCTATTTTTCGCCTGTTTGCGTAAACGTTCCACCCGCTTCTCCACCTGTCCCAAATCCGCCAGAGCTAACTCTAGATTAATCACCTCGATATCCCGGGCCGGATCCACAGAACCGGAAACATGAATAATATCATCATTATCAAAACAGCGCACCACGTGAACGATCGCGTCCACTTCCCGGATATTAGCCAAAAATTGATTACCCAATCCTTCCCCCTGACTCGCACCCTTGACTAATCCGGCGATATCGACAAATTCAATCCGCGTCGGCACGATTTTCTCAGAATTAGAGATTTTAGCCAAAACCTCCAGACGTTCATCGGGGACGGATACCACACCCACATTCGGTTCAATGGTACAAAAGGGGAAATTAGCGGCCTCGGCCTTGGCATTAGCCACGAGAGCGTTAAATAGGGTCGATTTCCCCACATTTGGCAGTCCCACGATTCCAGCTTTTAACATAAAAATTGCTTGATAAACATCATTCCGACCTCTCACTATATCAGGCTGCCTCTCGTTTTTGTAAATCCGGTTGAGGAGAAAAACTGTTGATAGTTAACCGCTTAGTTAGGGTTTGCTGAATAAATCTAAAAACTTTGTTGGGTAAGACTTTTAGACCAAATCCGTTTTTAATAGTGTGATTAACTCTCAAGTTATCAATTGTTTCTCCCCACACCCCACACCCCACACCCCACACCCCACACCCACGAAAAACTTATTTAGCAAACCCTAGTTAACATTTATTCAAGTTCCTTAACTAAAATTAGGCGAGATTTTACAAGAGATTGCGAGAATGGGATGTAATGCTTGAGACTGAGTTAGGGTGAAGAGTAAGAAAGAATACACCTGTAGCACTGGGCAAAATTATGGCAAGACAGGCCTTTCACTTCTAAATACGTCCTGAGAGTAATTTTCAGTGCTATGACAGTATATTTCCTAGGGCGATCGAGTGTAAATATCGTCCCATCGCCACAACTCATCACTAAATCATTGTTGGGGGTATCTGTATGAATCAAAGTATCGGAGCAAACACCCGTAATGTGGCCCTTGTCGGCCCCTACTCCAGTGGAAAAACCTCCTTACTGGAAAGTTTACTTTTCGTAACAGGAGCCATCACCAGAAAAGGCAAAATTAGCGATCGCAATACCGTCAGTGATAGTTCCACCCAAGCGCGGGATCGACAGATGAGTGTAGAAGTTTCCGTTGCCCATAGTCAATACCAAGACCTAAATTTTACCTTTCTCGATTGTCCCGGTTCGATCGAATTTGCCAGTGAAACCTATAATGCCCTCGTCGGGGCCGGTGCTGCTATTATCGTTTGTGAACCGGTGGTCGATCGAGTTCTCACCCTGGCTCCCTTGCTAAAATTCCTCGATGATTGGGAAATTCCGCATCTAATCTTCATCAACAAGATGGATCGCTGTAATAGTCACTTTAACGAAGTCCTACAAGCTCTTAAATCCGTTTCTAGTCGTCCCCTCGTTCCCCAGCAATATCCCATCCGGCAGAACAACGAAATTATCGGATTCATCGATTTAATCAACGAACAAGCTTATCATTACCATGCTAACAGTCCCGCCGATCCTGTACCTTTACCCGACCACCTCAAGGAAGAAGAACAGATTGCTCGACAGGAAATGCTAGAAACGATCGCCGAATTTGATGATCATCTTTTAGAAGAACTCCTCGAAGATATTAACCCCTCCCGGGAAGAAATTCTCCAAGACTTAAAACAAGAACTGGGAGCCGATCAGATAGTACCCGTGTTCTTCGGTATGGCGGAACGGGACTATGGTGTGCGTCATCTCCTCACCGCTTTAGTGGAAGAAACACCGGCCCCGACAATTACTGCCAACCGTCGCGGTCTCGATCCCAGTGCGGATGGGGATGCGGTGGTACAAATCCTCAAAACCTATTTTACTCCCCAGGGCGGTCGCCTCTCCCTAGCGCGAATCTGGCAGGGAACCCTTAACGATGGCATGGCCCTGAACGGTGTGCGGATTGGTGGTATCTATCGTCTCATGGGACAACAACAACAACCCCTACAGCAGGCCCAAGCGGGGGAAATTGTCGCTCTCGGTCGTTTGGAGGGAATCGCCACCGGAGACGTGGTTAGCAGCGGCAGTCAAAAACCCGACCTTCCCAAAGGATTACAGCTTAAACCCGTCTTTGCTCTCGCTATTGCCGCCGCAAATCGCAAGGATGAAGTTAAATTAAGTTCCGCTTTGACGAAACTGATCGAAGAAGATCCTTCCCTCTACTGGGAACAACACGGCGATACTAAAGAAGTGATTCTTTGGGGACAGGGAGAAATTCATTTGCAAGTAGCCCTCGATCGCCTAGCACGCAAGTATAATCTACCGATGACCACCCATTTACCCCAAGTTCCCTACAAGGAAACGATCAAAACCAGCACTAAATCCCACGGCCGTTATAAACACCAAACCGGCGGCCACGGTGCTTTTGGCGATGTGTACCTCGATATTAAACCCCTGGCCCGGGGGGAAGGTTTCCACTTCCATGAAACGATTGTCGGTGGTGTCGTCCCGAAACAGTATATCCCCGGGGTGGAAACGGGAGTGCGGGAATATCTCGGTCATGGTCCGTTGGGTTTCCCCGTGGTGGATATTGATGTTACTCTCACCGATGGTTCCTATCATAGTGTCGATAGTTCCGAACAAGCTTTTAAACAAGCGGCCCGTCTAGCGATGACGGAAGGACTGCCTAAATGTCATCCAGTCTTATTAGAACCAATTCTATCGGTGACGGTTCTCGCTCCCTCGGAATACACCGCCAAGGTTTTACAGTTAATCAGTGGTAAACGCGGTCAAATTCAGGGTTTTGAAGCTTCTGAGGAGTGGAAAGGTTGGGATCAGATAACGACCTATCTACCCCAAGCGGAAATGCACGATTTTATCGTTGAATTGCGTTCTTTGACTATGGGGGTCGGTTTCTTTCGGTGGGATGAGGATCACCTGCAAGAAGTGCCGGATAAACTGCGCGATGGGGTTTTAGCTATGCAGGGTAACGGTCAAAAGTAAGCTGCCCGCGCATTTAAATTGCTTGTTGAGATGAGGCAACAGGCAAAAGGCAACCCCCCCGACATCGGGGGGGTTGGGGGGGTTGGGGTTGAGGAAAATTAACCATCTCTGCCATTACTTTAGAAAAATGCTATAGCAAAGACCTATTCACGTTTGATCAGGATTATCCTCTATATTGTTGACTTTCGTTAATTGTGGAAAAATATCTCGTACTGCCTCTTCAAATTTTTTGTAGGAAGACAAGGATTCTAATTTCGACAATGGGATTTTTGTACCAAGCGGTGAATATAAATCGTCAATTTTTAGTTTATTTCGATACCGTTTAGTTATACCTTCTCTCGCTTTATTGATGGCATTTTTAATCGTTTCTTTCGGATTTCTAAAAGATTCGGGATGTTTATCGATTGCTAACTCACTATCACTTTTATCTGTACACAATTGTTTTTTTAGTAATTCTTTATCTGCTAACATCCAGGCTTCAGTCATTTGTATTGGAACGATAGCAACTAAATTTTTGCATAAGTCTCCCTTGTCTGATTTAATAGCATTAAAAGCCGGATTAATTCTTTCTTTAAATACGTCTTTGTCATCTGCGTCTGCATGGAAGCACAAAACCATTGCTCCCTTCTCCACCGCTTGAATTGCGTATTTTTTAGCTTTTTCTCGGATATTTTCGCCAGAGATTTGTGAAAGACAAATTGGTTCAAAAATTTCTATTTCTTGTTGATCTTCAAAAGCAACTCTCTCGAAAGTGCGCTGAATAATATTTGGTAAAAATCTATGATCGGAACTGCCTTCTGTAGCTAAGGCAATAATTATTTGTTTGATTTTTTTTGCCATCTTAATTGATTTACCTTAATTGGTTTTGTTGATTTGTAATATTTTTAATCGCACTTTCAGCATCAGCAGTTTTTAGATATTCGACCACTTCCGAGAGAGTTAGCTTGACCTCATTTTCGGAGGAAAATAAAGTTAATTGTTTTTGATACTGATCCTCTTTGATAACAGGGTGAAAATTACTGCTTTTCATCTTAATTGGCTTCCCTTCAATAGTGGATATTATAGTGGTAAGTTGAGAAAGCCAAATGCTGACATTTTTATCATCTTGCCAATTAATTAATTGACTCACCAGAACCGGAGAATGAGTGTTCACTATTACTTGGCGTAAAGGCATTTCAATATCTTTAAAATCGACAGTTAGCTCTTTTAATAATCTTGCCATTGCTTCAATACGAAAAGGATGAATGCCATTTTCTGGCTCTTCAAAACACAGTAATCCTGTATGTTGTGGATCGTATTGCAGGACACATAATGTTAATAAACGTAGGGTTCCTTCGGAAAGCACTCTCGAAGAAAACTCCCGATTATCATCGCCTTTTACCTTGATAATAAATTGTCGATTTGCTTTGTCATCATAAACATTAACTTCTGTAAGATTTGGTAGCAGATTATTGAGATCACGGGAAATTGCTGTAAGGGTATATTCATCATCTTGTTTAATGCGAAATAAAGCAGCGGCTAAATTCTTTCCGCTTGCTGTTATTGTATCTCTGATGCCCATATCTTGACGAGTAGGTTCTCGCAGATCTTCGGGATTAAGCTGCATAAACTTCCAACTCAGCATTTCTTGTTTGGCGGCTAATATATGTTTAAAATCTATGGTATTAATGCTGCTTAAAACAGTTTGTGATGCGTTTTTCGCGGGAAATACTTTTTTATTCCCCGCTTGACCATCTTGATGTACAACAATGGTAGCAATACCACTAATATCTTCAGTCTTAATATAAGGAATGGCTCTCCTACCCGTTACTTTTGGTCGCCAAGTTTCCAATACTGTCTTAGGAATATAATTTTTTACCCAATTATCTTCATTGTGCTTTAAATTTTCTAAACGTTCATCAACAATATACAAGTTTTCAAATCCACTTATATTAGACTCCCGTTTAATTTTTAATTGATAGCGCAACCTTGTATATTTAAGATCGACTTCCCCACCCCAATTATCTTTTACCTTGCGATTGACTAACATTTCAACTATAAATTCCATTTCCGTGGCGTAGTCGTCCTCATCATACTGGGTAAAGAGTTCGCTAGGATGTCCTCGTTGCTCGCTAAAAGCCGTCTTCAGATCCACTTCTGCCAGCCGCGTCAACAATTGCAAAGCATCAAATAAATTACTCTTACCAGAAGCATTAACCCCAGCAACTACAGTAAGCGGCGTAAATACCATTTCAAAATTATGAAAGGATTTAAAGCCATGAATTTTAATATAAGTAATCATAGTTTTAGGCGATAGGTAATATTAAAACATCAGCGCGACATTTAACCATACTGGACAATCTTCTCAACTTTCGCCTGATACTAAATCCGTTGAGTATCGGCTATAACGCCACCCGGCCTAAATCGCTAGTCTAGAAAGCTTTGTCCTGCGAGAGCGGACGAGGAATGTAAAGATTTATTAAAATGTAACATAAAATACAGATTGGGGGGGGAATTGTGTACCCTATGGAACAGTTCGCCTTTGGTCTTCGGTTGCGCTATCCCTAAGCTAACCGACAAAAGCCGCGGTGGTCTCGTCCAGTCACCCATTTTGAATTTGCTCAATGATGAATAAAAACCGATTACTTCCCACCCTAGCTTTAGCTGGCGCCACTTCTCTGGCTGCTATGCTAACTCCTGTCGCAGCCATGGCTATCCCCGCTGTCACCACCTTTAATGTTAACCGCAGTTGGAGTGAGGGAAGTGATACCGCTTCTTTAGTGGGAACCGTAGATGTGCCAGTAGGCAGCTATACTATCCAGAATGGTACTCCCAATCCTTTTACGAACGTTAACCTTACCCTGACAGTTAATGGTAATGCTGTTACTTTAAATGCTGTGGATCTTACTGATACATCAGCACCAGCGCAATTTCTGGTCGATGCCACATCTTCTGTGTTAACATTCAATCCAGATGTTTCGGATCCGGGATGCTCCTCTTCCTCTATTTGCTCCTCTAGTTTAGAGTTTATAGACTCGTCCCTGGGTCTGTCTGGTCCACGTTATTCCATTCAGTTAGCCAGCGTTTTCGGGATTTCTGAGAGTATAGAATTGGGACTTATCCCCGCATTCACAAGTGTTTCGAGTTCACCAAATTTCCCCGTAACTTTTGGGACAGCACAACAACAACCAGCAACTTCAGTTCCTGAACCCACTGCTACCGTGGGTTTACTGGGTTTAGGTTTGTTGGGTGTTGGTTCGGCACTCAAGAGAATGGGTAAATAACAAAAATAGGCGTTCAATCTAGTCCAGTGGGGTGCGTTAAGAAACGCACCCTTTCTGTGGCCTTGCATCTCTAGGGGATGATTGGAGATTTTATACCATTTTTCTTTATTCGTAGCAGGTATCTTACTCCCCTCTCCCAGAAAGGGAGAGGGGTTGGGGGTGAGGGCAATTAACCATCTCTGCTATAGTTAACGGTGATTATAATCCTAGAGAGGATTCTTTTTTCCTATCACTGCTAGGAGTGCGATCTACTGGTACTAGATAGCGGAGTACGACGGTCTCATTGTCGGTGGGTGAGGGTGTGGATTGTTCCTTCTAAGCGCATTAGTTGTCCGTGATGCTCCAATCTGTATCTGAAGAACAGTTATAATTCTTGGTTACTAATGTAAGCTTGGGGAACACTATGAGCAACCAAAAATTAAAAAAAATAATTAATTATCATTTATCAAAAGTCCTCGAATATAATGCTTTTGAGCGTTTTGAAGGTGTCACTGACAAGAGTAGTTTTCTTAATATGATTGGTAATGATCCAGCTTTTGCTCCTTTTTTTCTTAATGATACTAAATACGTTACAGCAAGGATTGGAGGGAACCTAATTACTAGCCTCCACCGTAAACTTGGTGATATGTATGAGGAAATTTTTCAGACACTATTAGCAGATAAACTTAATATATCTTCGGAAGATTTATCTTATAGTCTTATGCTAAATATTGACAACAAATCACAGAAACGTTCTACCGATGGATTAATCAGCTACTCAAAATTATCTTTAGAGAACGCTAGACGTATTGAACAGTTAAAAACGGATAAAACAGCAATTGGGATGGCTTTTGAAGTACGTTCTTGCTATCAGATTGGTGACTCAAAACGCATACAGGCTGACCGAGACATGGCTCTAGCACTAAATAATAAAAAAATAGAACCAGTCATGATTATTTTTTGCTCATCTTCTTTGACCAGTCCTGTAAGGCGCTTAAGAGAATATTGGAAAGTCTACGAGGGGGACAATGCTTTTGAGTTTGTCAAACTGCTGACAGGGTTTGATTTACTCAGCTACTTTAAACAGGAAGACAAGTTAATACGAGAAATTATGGACAAGATTTTTGACATGATGTAGTCTTAAGCTTTTTTTACACAAATTGCTGTTTCATAGAGTTTCTTCTTACCTCCACGTTTCCGCAAAACAAGAATTTGCTCAACAGCAAAACCATTCTTTTCAAAAATTTTACCCAATAATATGTCAGTAAAAATATCAACGCCAGATAGTCTAGAATTGCCAACTATATATGCCCCTCTAAACTTTTTACTGGTAACTTTGGCAAGTTGAGCTATATGGTTATCCATCATATTAAAATATTTTATGGCGTAGTTACACATCAAGTTATTTTCTTGACGTAACTGGTTAACCAGCGGCAAAAGTATATCAAAAATATGATCATTTGGGGCTACTTCAATCTCATAAAGCATTGACGTAGCCTTACCCCATGTGCCACCAATTGAGGCACAATCTAGATCGGCAGATTCAGAAGCCTGTGAGAAAACTTCCATAAAGAAAAGTTGTGGACGAGTAGTATGGACATAACTAAATCTATTAGGATAAGGAGGAGAAGTAATCACTCTATCTATTGTTTCTTCGACAAAACTAGATAATTGGGTACTATCACCTAGGTAAACTTTTATAGTTCCCCACTTGTCTCTTGTAGATAAATGTTTTAGATCAGTGATAATAGCTTCAAAGTTGTCACGGAAGTCTTTCCAAACACTAATTTCACGGTTATGTTTATCATCAAAACTAATAGTAGGGTGATTTCGATGAATATTAGCGCAATCTAGAACCGAAGAACACAAAGCTAACCAATAAAGATGTTTATAGTTCTCATTCTCTATTTTCCAAACAGCCCTACGAATTAGAAGTAAATCTTTTAAAACTTCTTTTCTCCACCATCTAAATACATTGTGAATTGGTGGGATAGTTAATTCATATTTTTCCTCGGCAGTTTCTAAAGACAAATTCTTCGCTTTATCTAAAGTATCAAGAATATAAGTTTCAAAAGATTGAAAATGTTGAGTTAATTGTTCAATATTAACTTCCCAAGTCAAGGCATACTCAGATGCAAGTTTTAGTAATGGATTCAACTCTATGCCTATAGCAAATAGTCCAAGTTTCTTAGCTTCTATTATCGTCGTACCTTTTCCTAAAAAGGGATCGCACAATACAGTTTTTGATGAACATTCTAAATATTCACATAGAAATCTAACTAATTCAGGAGCATAACTTGGCGTTAGTCTAAACCAACGATGAACAGGTTCATTAAGACCATTCAAGAAAGTAACATCCCCAAGTTTGGGTGTCAAAAAATTAAACCCTTCTTGAATGTATTGATCTGTGTAAATTGGTTCAAATAATTCAAGTTGGATCATCTGATTCTTCCTTGTGTTGATGGTTAGATTCTGTGTGATATTCCGCAAATCTTTCACAAACTAAATTGATGACTCTATCAGCATGAGTATAGGTTGCATATTAACTCATAATTTTGTCAGCATATAAAATGGTTTTAAGTTCATCGAGTGAGACTTGATAATATTGGGCAATTTTTTCAAGTAAAGTGGTATTTAGAAACAAAAGTCCATTCTCTAATTTACTTAAGACAGACTGATCCATATCTAAATCGGCCGCAACCTTCCTAACTAATTTAGCTTTAGACTCCCGAAGTTCTTTGATTCGTTTGCCAAAGGAACGATATCCATCGCTTTTTGACATATTTTTTTCTTGATTAATTTTATTCAAGATATTACTGTATCATACTGTGTTCGCTTCAGTCCACAGTTGCTGGAAGTTTTGCCTGAGTGCGATGTCGAAGGCACTGCCTAGCAGTACGCCGATTTTGTCGGGTGCGTTCCCTGCTACAACGAGGGGGAACGCACCTTATACCATTTTTCTTTATTCGTGGCAGACATCCTAATCCCCTCTACCTTTCTAGGAGAGGGGTTGGAGTTGAGGAAAATTAACTATCTCTGCTATACTTTTGAAAAATGGTATCATCCTAGAGAAGATTCTTTTTTCCTATTACTGCATAGAAGGGATCAGCGACCATAATTCCCAACATTTGTAGGAAACTGGGAGTAGTAGCAGGACGAACGATCGCCTGTACTTCCCTAAATCCCGCCACCGATTTAAAATAGGATTTCACTAACGCTACCCGGCCTAAATCACTATTATCGCGCCAAGCAGCGATCGCTTTTTGGTAAAACATCCGATTGGAAAAACTGACCACCACCAGACCATTAGGCTTTAAAATGCGGTACAGTTCCGCAAAAATCGCCTCTGGATACTGCAAATACTGCACCGACACCGTGATTAACACCGCATCAAAAGAACTATCCCCTAGGGGCAATTTTGGCTGTGCATTGAGGTCCTGGACAAAATAACTATGCAAGCGGGGATTTTTGGCCAACTCCTCCTCATTCATCCCGTGACCTTCGATATGCTCAAATTCCATCTCCTCCGGTAAATGGGACACCCAGCTGCTCATCAGGTCTAAAATGCGTGTATTCGGCGATAATATCTCTCGGTAGAGAGCGGTTAAGCGATCGATAAAACCCTCATCCACGTGGGTGACAAAGCGGGGAAAAGCATAAAAATCGCTGTCTTTCGTCGGATCGAGTTTAGTTCTTTCTTCGGGTCGGAGCATTTTTGTCAAGTTAATTTTACCATTCTTAACATAGCCCAGAGACAGAAAAAAGGGTTAACCGAACTGGTCAACCCCTAGGCTTGGGAACGCGCTGTAAATCTTAGCTTTGAACGACTAGCTTAACGTTAGCGTTTTGCAGACCGCGCTGTTTCACTTCGGATAGGGTTTTGTTCACAGCGTATTTTTGGTTGATCGAGTTGATCAATTCGGTTTGATTGTGTTTTTTGGCCACACCCCAGAGGTCAGCGATTAAATCGAAACTGCCGTCGGTATTGCGAGACCAACCGAGATCATATTCGCCATCGAGAACAGCAACGATGTCGGAGCGAACCCGTTGACCGTTGTAACCACGAACATCGGCTTCGGTTTTCACGCTAATGCCGAGGTCGCGGAGAGAAGCTTTGAGGATTTCGGCATCGGTGATTTTGGTCCGGAGAGTGCTGAAATGAGACATTGGAATTTCCTCTTTGTAGATTAAGAATTAACAACAACAGATTGAGAGTTAAAGAGTGCCGCCAAGCGGCTTTGCGAGGCATTGCTAGTCCCTGAGAACTAGCCTTTCATCCCGTTGGGACCGGGCGAAAGTCTGTTAGAACTCCAATCGCTGGTACTCAGCGACGGAGGCCGAAGCAGGTCGGGCGCGTTGTCTGGCCCAATCACGCAGGGCAGTTACCTGTTCGGTCATGGTGCGAGATAGGGGCAGAGTCGCCTTAATCGCCGCAATAATGTCTAATTGCGTGAATTCGCGATCTTGGGCGAAGGCCTCATACATGGCGGCAATCAGCGCCTGTTCTATTTCCGCACCGGAAAACCCATCGGATACCTTGGCTAACTGCTCCAAATCGAAGCGAGAAATGTCGGAGCGTCGTTTAGTCAGGTGAATATTAAAGATATCTTGTCTTTCTTCGGAATTGGGCAAATCGACAAAGAAGATTTCATCGAAGCGCCCCTTACGGAGAAATTCCCCCGGTAGCCGTTCAATGCGGTTAGCTGTGGCCATGACGAAGACGGGCGAGGTTTTTTCCTGCATCCAAGTCAGGAAGGAGCCGAAGATGCGGCTAGAGGTTCCCCCATCGGAATCGGCGGATCCTGTACCACCGGCAAAAGCTTTATCTAATTCATCGATGAAAAGAATGGCCGGAGAGATGGATTCGGCAGTTTTTAAGGCATTACGCAGGTTAGCCTCGGATCGTCCCACCATGGAACCATCGTAAACCCGTCCCATATCTAAGCGCAGGAGCGGTAAACTCCAGAGGCGCGAGGTGGTTTTAGCGATTAAGGACTTACCACAGCCCGGTACCCCTAAAATTAGCATTCCTTTCGGTTGGGGGAGTCCGTAACCTCTGGCTCTTTCTGTAAAGGCGTTTGAGCGCTGTTTTAACCATTTTTTTAGTTCTTCCAGACCGCCGACGGCATTGATGGTCTCGTCCTCTTCAATGTATTCTAAGATTCCGTTGCGGCGAATCAGTTGTTTTTTCTCGGAAAGGACGATTTCTACCTCGTCTTCCGTCAATTTGTTGGCTTTTACATAGGCCTTGCGGTACACCTTTTCCGCTTCATCTTTGGTTAAACCTAAGGCCGCTTTCAGGAGTTTTTCCCGAACCTCTGTGGTGGTACGACGATTTTTATTTTTGCTCAGGTGTTGGGAAAGAACTCCGTCTAATTCCCCCATGTCCGGCAGGGGAAAATCTAGAACTACCACATCTTTCTCTAGTTCTATGGGGACTTCTTGTAGGGGAGACATTAAAATAATGATTTTTTCGGTTCCTTTAAAGCTGGCGATCGCATCTCTTAACCAGCGATTGACCGGAGCGGAAGTGATGAACGGATGCAGGTCTTTGAAAATGTAGATGCCCGCTTCCCGTTGACGCACTACCCATTCGATCGCCGCTTCTGGCGACACGGTATTATGTTGACTGGTTTGGCGCGGTTGACCTAGTTCGATCATGCCGTGGGTGACAGTCCAGACAAACACCCGTCGATGTTGTGTATTTAGTTGGGCTATTTTGCTGATGGCTTCTTCTGCCCTTTCCTCCTCGGAGGTGACGAGGTAAATCAGGGGATACTGAGCCTTGACGAGAATTTCTAGCTCTTCTTTCATAACATCGACCCTATTTGTGGTAACGGTTTTGACCTTGGGCGGCTGATGGCTGTAGATGCCTTGTTGGCCTACGGAGAGTTTAGCAGGGAACTAAGGCTGCTTCTCCCTCTGTGGTTCCTTGAGCGCCAACGGGTTCGGGAACTTCGATCGGGAACTCGTCGCCGACTATTGCGGGCTGGCGTTTGATCGACCTTAGCCGATCTTCTTTCATCACTAACGCGGCATCACACTCGGGACATACATGAACCTGATAGGTTTTGCCATAGGCGGTGGCTTCGATTTCCTCTACCTTTTCGGGGTATTTCAGGTAGAAAGCGATCGCTTTCTCCACCAGCCCTGACATCGATTCTTCATCGATCGCAGCTTTTATCTTTAGTTGACGATGGACTCCAGGGGGAAGGTACAGTGTGACTTTTTGCTTGTCTTGCATATCACTAAATTGGTTTACCCGGGTATGTGTCCCTACTATAACCACTGTCTTTCCTCCCTGTCAAGATGGTAAGCTGTTATAACGGCATAATTGTAATATTTCTTTACAATTGTTGGAGAAGTGGGGTGTAGGGTGTGGGGTGTAGGGTGTGGGGTGTAGGGTGTGGGGTGTAGGGTGTGGGGTGTAGGGTGTGGGGAAGGAAACCTCTTTCATCTCTGGTGGTGAAAATTTTTTCATCGGGACTGTCTCCTGAATACTGATATAGCCAGAAGAAAAAAGGAATAGAGCCTGAAACTCTACTCCTCAATCAAAAATTGCAGTTAATTTCTAACCCTATACTACCACAGAAGTCAAAGCTTCTTTGAGGATAGCGGCTTTATCGGTTTGTTCCCAGGGTAAATCGAGATCATTGCGACCAAAATGACCATAAGCGGCCACATCTTGGTAAAAACGCTCGCCTCTTTCACTGGGTAAACCACGCAGGTTAAAGGTTTGGATAATGCCGGCCGGACGGAGTTCAAAGTATTTATTGATTAAGTCCAGAATCACATCATCAGCGACTTTGCCAGTGCCAAAGGTTTCCACGAAGAGACTCACCGGACGAGCTACCCCAATCGCATAACCCACTTGAATCTCGCACTTATCGGCCAAACCAGCAGCGACGATATTTTTAGCCACATAACGGCAAGCATAGGCCGCGGAGCGATCGACTTTGGTAGGATCCTTACCGGAGAAAGCGCCGCCACCGTGACGAGAATAGCCACCGTAGGTATCGACGATAATTTTCCGTCCCGTTAATCCCGCGTCGCCTTGGGGTCCACCAATGACGAATTTTCCGGTGGGATTAACCAGATAACGGGTGTTGGCATCGGGTTTAATCTCTAAATCGCTGAAAACTGGCTGTACTACCGCTTCCCAGAGATCACTTTTAATCTTTTGTTGGACGAGATCATTATCAGTGATATCGCCGATATTAGCATCGTGTTGGGTAGAAACAAGGATAGTATCGATACCCACGGGACGACCATCTTCATAAATGACCGATACTTGCGTTTTACCGTCGGGACGCAGATAGGATAGTTCACCCGTTTTTCTGACTGCCGCTAGACGGCGAGCGATGCGGTGGGCTAAACTAATCGGTAAGGGCATGAATTCGGGGGTTTCATTGCAAGCGAAACCGAAGACAATACCCTGGTCTCCCGCACCAATTTTATCGAGTTCATCATTGCTGAGAAGTTCGCGATTTTCCTGAGCAGCCGTGACCCCCTGGGAAATATCGGGAGATTGTTCGTCTAAAGCGACTAAAACGGTGCAACTATTCGAGGAAAAGCCGTTATCTGCGTTGATATAGCCGATTTCCGCGATTTTCTTGCGAACTAAATCAACGAAATGAACCTGTGCTTTCGAGGTGATTTCACCGGTAATCAAGACTAACCCCGTATTGACAACCACTTCAGCCGCTACACGACTGTGGTCATCTTGGGATAACAGGGCATCGAGAATAGTATCAGAAATCTGGTCACAAATTTTATCGGGATGTCCCTCTGTAACCGATTCGGAGGTGAACAAATAACGTTTAGACAAGTGATGTCCCTCACATGGTAGTACATTTGAACGCAAAAAGATTCCAAGAAATCTTTGATCATACAGTGTAACAGGGAATTTGTAGAGATCGAGTATTTTCCATAAGAAACCGCCCGAACATTGTCCGGACGGAGTGTGGTGTGAGGAGTGAACGGAAACTTTCGTCTCCGCTAATTCCATTGTAGATGACAACTTAGAATCTTGAGCGATTTGAAGCAAACTAGCCAAAAAAATTTTTATTTCTTGAAGGGGTTGACTAATGCCCGATCCCCGTCTCGATGATGTAGCCTGAATAATAGAGGTCGCAGAGCTATATGGAAAGATTATGACAGTCACAGCCGATTATTTAGAACAACTCAATCCTTCCCAGCGCCTTGCTGTCGAGCATTTTTGCGGCCCCTTGTTGGTGGTTGCTGGAGCAGGATCGGGAAAAACTAGCGCTTTAACCTATCGTATCGCCCATTTGATCCGTCATCACAAGGTCGATCCAGAAAATATTCTCGCAGTCACTTTTACCAATAAGGCGGCCCGGGAAATGAAAACTAGAATTGAAAAAACTTTTGCTCAACAAAAAGCACAGGAAAAATACGGTCAAAGATTAGAACTTTTGGAAGAATACGAACAGAAAAAACTCTTTTCTCAAGTTTATCGGAATTATACTAAAAAACTCTGGATTGGGACTTTTCACAGTCTTTGTGGTCGGATTTTGCGCTATGACATTAATAAATATCAGGATGAATATGGTCATAGTTGGCAAAGGAATTTTTCGATTATGGACGAATCTGATGCCCAGAGTTTGGTGAAAAATATCGTCACTAAACAAATGAATTTAGACGATAAAAAATTTGATGCTCGCAATCTACGTTATGCGATTAGTAATGCCAAAAACTTAGGTTTAACTCCCAGTGATTACGCCAGAGAAAACCCTCATTTTCGGGGAAAGGTCATTTCTGAGGTCTATCAGGCTTATCAGATGCAATTGGCTCAAAATAACGCCCTAGATTTTGATGATTTGATACTGGTTCCAGTCCGTCTTTTTCAGCAAAATGAATCTATTCTCGGTTATTGGCACACGCAATTTAAGCATATTTTAGTCGATGAATACCAAGATACTAACCGGATTCAGTACGAGTTAATTAGGCTTTTATCGACCAATGGTGAAACCAAAAAAAGTGAGTGGAATTGGACGGATCGATCGATTTTTGTGGTGGGTGATGCCGACCAATCTATCTATAGTTTTCGGATGGCAGATTTCACTATTCTGCTCAATTTTCAAGCGGACTTTGGCGATGGTTTACCCGATGATGATACTCGCACGATGGTGAAACTACAGGAAAACTATCGTTCACGGGAGAATATTCTGCAAGCGGCAAATAAATTAATTGAAAATAATAGTCAAAGAATCGATAAAGTCCTTGTCCCCACTAGAGAAGGGGGCGAGAGTATCTATGTTTTTAAAGCCAGAGATGAACAGGAAGAAGCGGCTTTTGTTATCGATAAAATTCGAGAATTTACCCAAGAAAACCCCGAATTAAATTGGGGTAGTTTTGCCATTCTCTACCGAATTAATGCCCAATCTCGTCCCTTTGAAGATGGGTTAATTCGCAATAATATCCCCTATAATATTGTCGGGGGATTTAAATTTTATGATCGACAGGAGATTAAAGATGCGATCGCTTATTTACGAGTGATTGCCAATCCTGCTGATACCGTTAGTTTACTGAGAATTATTAACACTCCCCGGCGCGGTATTGGTAAAACCACAATCGATAATTTGCTCAAAGCTGCCCAAGAATTAGGAGTACCTTTATGGGAAATTATCAGCGATGAAACTTCCGTTAATACTCTCGCCGGTCGTGCGACTAAAAGCATCAATAAATTAGCTAAAATTATCCAAAACCTGCAAGAAAAAATTACCGATTTATCCGCTAGTGAAATCCTAGATAAAATCATGGAAGATTCGGGATATATCGATGAATTAAAACAGCAGGGAACCGAGGAAGCTGATACCCGCATCGAGAATATTCAAGAATTGTATAGCGCCGTCGTACAATTCCAAGAAGAAAACGAAGAAACCAATCTCCTGGAATTTCTCGCTAGTGCTAGTTTAGCCTCGGACTTAGATAATCTTCAGGAAGGTCAAGAAAAAGTCTCCTTAATGACCCTTCATTCGGCCAAAGGTTTAGAGTTTCCTATCGTCTTTTTAGTCGGTTTAGAACAGGGCATTTTTCCCCATAATCGTAGTTTAAACGATCCCATTGCCCTTGAGGAAGAACGCCGTTTGTGTTATGTGGGAGTGACTCGGGCCAAGGAACAATTATTTTTAACCTACGCAAAAGAAAGATATGTCTGGGGAAATAAAGAGATGAAGGTAGCTTCCCAATTTTTGCAGGAATTGCCCCCAGAATTGCTCACAAGCAACCTGAAACCGAAAAAGACCCCAAAAGTGGTTGCCATGGAAAAAGCTGTCTCTGATCAAAGAAAATGGCAGGTAGGCGATCGAGTGTTACACTCTACTTTTGGAGAAGGAGAAGTGACCCATATCCTCGCTGCAGGCCAAAAAATGAATCTAGCGGTCAAATTTTCGGGTTTAGGTCAGAAAATCATCGATCCTCGCACCGCACCCATGCAACTTATCCACGAATAGGTAATCATCTGTAGGGTGCGTTAGGCGAAAATAAGTTATACTCTGACTAAAAATTGAGTATTCGCCGTAACCCACCGGCTTTTTTCTCTCTATCTCCCCACTGATAACTGATTACTGTTCACTGATAACTGACACCCCCTGATTCCTCAACTCCGATCGCTACCTGCTGTTAGAATGGAGAATTGCGGTCAGACTGACGATAAAATTGAGAAGCTAAATCCTTGATTCTTAATAGTTGTTGCGAAACTTTCCGCCTACTATCGAAATTATCCGATAATATGGGCAACAGCGAGTTAGTCTATTCAGTCTGTTAAAATTGACCCCCGTTGGTCGTATTCGCGCACTGTCTAACCTTTATGATGAGGATCAGTTAATATGGAATCAATGCAACCCACCGAGACCAAAAATCCGATTAGAACAGATTTACCAGGCTCTCTGAGCAAACCCAGCAGCAGCAGCACCGAACAGATTTGGTCTGAATATGTAGAACCAGTTTGGGATTCGGTAATGTCCTATCTGGCTAATGTCCCCGATTATATCGGTAGTTTCTTCTCTGGATACAAAAAACCTTTAATCGTTCTGGGGGCAATTTTGGCGAGTTTTGTCACCGTGAAAGTTACCCTAGCGGTTTTAGATGCGATCGATGATATTCCCCTCCTTGCTCCTATCCTACAATTAGTTGGAATCGTTTATACTGGTTGGTTTGTCTGGCGCTATCTGCTCAAAGATGAAAATCGTCGCGAGTTATTAGCCGAAATTGATGCACTAAAAGCGCAAGTTTTTGGCAGTCACAATAACCCTTTATAGAATCAAGCATAGAAAACCAAGGAGTTGAGTGTTTCCGCTCAACTCTTTTGTTTTTGCACAACAGCAACAATCGAGGCCGTCTGGTTCTTAGGGACTTGCGCTTTGATAATGTACCTTTTGGGCGAACGCAGTTCGCCCCTACATTGTGGACAAAATCCGTTACTGTAGGGGCGCAATGCTTGCGCCCTCCGCGCGGAGGGGGTTTGCTGATCACCCTAAGTAGGGGGAGAGCCTTCGAGATGTTAGGGACTTGCGCTTTGATAATCTGCCATCTGGCTGGTCTGGTTCTTCTACAGAGCGATTTTCAAAGCTGGGATATTATTCCTACGCAAGTCCCTTATCACTGTAGATTAGGGCTTTTCTCTCTATTCTAACTCTCCTCCTCTGACAGAAGAGGAATATCTAAGAGCTAATTTCACGACCGAGGTACTCAAGCTTCTCTAGAACAGATTGAAGCAAAGATCGCCGCTGCTCGACGACAATATCTAAGTTAGCCAACATATACTTTACGTCTTTGTAGGCATTGTCTAGTAAGACAAGTAATAATTCGCGATCTCCTGCGATGTCTTTTTGCGATCGGGCGCGAGTCCGTTGGGGTAATAGGTCCGCTGGTGGAGAAGGAAGGGAGGGCGATCGCTCGGACTCTAGCTGTTGAATCGTTTGTTGTAAATTTTCAATCACCCCATACATTTCCATCGGGTCAAAAACCCTTAACAGACTGGTTTGTGTGACAATACCCAACCCGCGACCCCAGTTCCAAGAAACCACCAAACGCCCCACCCGCCGTTTTTGCATTTCCTGATGGGCCGTCCACAGGGAATCCTCGGGGCTGAGAAGAAATAACGGCGTACTCATCACCGTCTGGGCCCTAGTTTTGTGCAGATCGATTTGAACTGCTTGAAACTGAACAAGATCTCGCTCTGTCACAATACCAACGGGGTAGTCATTGTCTTCGGAATTTCTCTGGGTGATCACCACACAACTGACACGATGTTCAGCCATTAACTTGGCCAATTGCAAGACTGTGGCGGTGAGTGGGGCCTGTACCACTTGATGGGTCATCACATCCGATACGCGACGAAACCGCAATAGATTGGCCGGACGCAAAATCTGGCGAATACTTTCATGGGAGATCACCCCGATTAAGTGTCCTTGGTCATCCACAATCGGCAAATGGCGAATGCGGTAGCGCCGAAACAAAAACAGGGCAGCAAAAATGTCTTGAGCAGATTGCTGGGGTAACGTGATCAGGGGATGTACCATCACATCGGCAACGGTTGTCTCGGTCAGGTTAATTCCTTGAGCGGTGAGTCGCACCACATCCCGTTCTGTCAAAATTCCTAATAGCTCTTGCCCTTGTACCACCAGCAGACAGCTAACACTCACCTCTCCGGCCGGAGCAGCTAGAGGGGATAGGTCATCGGTGAGTAAACACAGACGGTTATGGGCCTGACCGATCATGGCGATCGCATCTGCCAGGGAAGTCGTTGGCGGCACCGTCAAGGGTTGGCGATCAATCGCCTTTTCCAGATCGGGGGCCCAACTCAGAGGTGTATCGAGGGACATCAGCACCATCCTGCAATCGCAAAGGCCAAGATAGACAGAACAGCCACCGGGCAAAGAACCCAGACTCTCAGAGTTGCCAAAACCCGTTCTAAAACTATCTCAAAGTGTAGCGTCATTTAACTTTTTCCTAAAAGATGTAACGTTTTGTTACAATTTTTATTAAACTCGTAAAGATTTTAGACCCACTTCGGTGTATCATAGAGGGATGTAACAGGTTAAAGCCTGATACTTTTTATTTAGGGGTTATTGAGCCTCTAATGGTTTCAGGAGCGGCATCACCAGGCGCTGGGGTGAGTACTTCCGGGTTCTGGTCGGCCTGAAGGGTTACTCCAGAAATTCTGGACACCTTTCCATAAAGTCGATCCAGCACCCGCTTTACGGAAATACGCTGCCATCGTAGACCGCGTTTGGTGGTGTAGCCCTGTTCATTAAGCCAATCGGCGATCTTCTGCAAGGATTTCCCTGATTTGTGATGACGGCGAATCAGTTCAATGATCCGGCACTCTTCCGGATCATCCACTAATTCCCCATCGATCGATCGTTGTCCAAAGGCAGGGGAGCCGTAGCCCGCATAACCACCGTTGCTTGCTTTTGCTTGTCTGCCTTGTTCTAGCCGCTCCCAGGCAGATAAATCGTTGGAAGGGGTCGCTGTCATAGGTTATCTAAATGCAATAACTTGCAAAACCATATTATCGCAACTTAACGTCGCAAATTTGTTTTGATTGGGGGCAGCCGATGACGACTTACACAGTAAAACCCCTGCATGAGCAGGGACTAGATGTCACCATCGATGTCTGGGACAACCAAACTATAGACGATACCCCCGGGAGGCGGACATTGACTGATGCGATTTTTCTTTATTCATAGTCCTGAACCCCAACCCCTTTCTGGGGGAAAGTTACAGAGTCAAAGGCCAAGCATTTTTAGAGGAGGAGCGGTTCAAGGCTGAATTTGTATTGTAAAACGCAGCGAGCAGAGAATTTGGACTAAGTTACAGAGCATCAATTTGGAGATATAAACATGGGTACGGCTACATTTATTCAAGATGAAACTGAATTTGATTCCCTGTTAAAGAGTGAATCACTGTTGGTGGTAGATTGCACAGCAACCTGGTGTGGACCTTGCAAACTGGTGGCACCGTTGATCGATCGATTGGCCGATGACTATCGCGATCGCGCCAAAGTCTTCAAACTTGACCTAGACAGTAACAAACTCGTGGCCAAACGCTTTGGGATTAGAAGTATTCCGGCTGTCATGGTATTTAAACAGGGGGAATTGATAGAAACATTAGTTGGGGTTAAACCCTATGAAGAATTTACGGCTGCCGTAGAACGACAATTATAGTCTTCCACCGTGAACAAACACTCTGGGCAAACCTCCGACGTTGACCCTTTCCTTCTCACACCACTATTTAATTTTGAGGTATGGCGATGAACAAGCTTATAGAAATCCGGTGTCCCAACTGTGGCAGCGTAGCTCAACGGCTCTTGAGCGATCGCCTACCCGCAGGATATAAGTGTCCGGCCCGACAGGTTGCTCAGACGGAATGCCCAGTGTGTGATTATTTCATCGCCATGTGTTGGCAAAATGGCGCTGTGCTGGAGGCCTATGCTCCAGGCACTCAGGGGAACACAGCTGCGGCCGTGCCGCCCCAGCCCCAACCAGCGATCGCCCATTGGTCTTTGTCATCTGTGTTCAAAGTGGCACTCAGCCCACAAGAGTCTAGGAAATTGCTATCGGGGCAACCCTAGTCAACTTTTGCGTTTATAGCGGTTCTCGCATCTGTGCGGCACACTTAAACCTTTGCTGATTAAGCTGTTCAGGATCGGAAATGTACCTCTTCTGAATCAGAAACGCTATATACCAGTTCTTTCATTTAAAAAAACCATAACCCTATGCTACAAGCTCAAGAAATTATGACCCAAAACGTTGTCACCATTCGTGGTTCGGCAACGGTTGCCGATGCCGTGAAATTGATGAAAGAAAAAAAACTGCGGGGTTTGATTGTCGAACCGCGCCATGAACAGGACCCCTATGGAATTGTCACCGAAACCGACATCGTTTACAAAGTGGCGGCCTTTGGCCACGATCCTAAAACTATGCGGGTTTACGAAATTATGGCCAAGCCCTGTGTGGTTGTCAATCCCGAACTGGGGGTGGAATATGTGGCCCGGTTATTTGCTCAAACCCGCATTCGCCGCGCCCCCGTGATTCAGGGCAAAACTTTGCTGGGCATTATTTCTGTCAGTGATATTCTCTTCAAGAGCGATTTTGTTGAAAAGCCCAAGCGGTTGTTCATTGAAGATGAAATTGAAGCAGCCCGGGAAGACGCGCGGGCAATTTGTGCGGCCAAGGGTGAGACCTCTTCAGATTGCGCTGCAGCTTGGGATGTGGTGGAGGAACTCCAGGCCGAAGCCTCCCATCAACGGGCCAAAAAACAGGGGAGTAACTCATTTCAGGCTTACTGCGAAGCCAATCCCGATGCCTTAGAGTGCCGCATTTATGACGATTAAATCCTTGCGGGTTTTAGGAAAATCGATCGCCTTGATCTGCCCTTAATGCGCTTAGGTTAACTTCAAAGCCGCCTGTCAGTTACTGAAAAATCAAGGGCAATGTTTTCTTCATTGCTGTGTATGCTGCCTAGTCATGGTTTCGATCTCCGCCGTGAATAGCTTTTGCTTGTCAAGGTAAGGATTTGGTTTTATCGCCCTGACATTTGGCAGCTTCCCAGCGTATCGGTGGGGTTGCCAATCCCCCACTATACGCTCCAATTTTAGAATCGAAAAGATTAAAAGAAAATGACTTAAATAATATTCGATTATTTGTCGAGCCTTTCGGTTACTTGAATCGCTTAAAAGCTTGGCTCTGTGTTTTCTTTACTCCTCGATTAATTAACTATTTTTCTTTTCTATATACTTAACTTAATCGATTGATAAATTCTCTGTTGGCATCCGTTTTTCCCTGTCATTTCTGTTTTACCTTTCTCTAGAGTGACGGAAAAGGGATATTCTGACTCCTGCCTTCCCAAAACGAAAACTTTGTACCTCACCATTAAGATAACTGCTATAGCTTCACACCATAGTTCGGGAACCCGTACCGATCGAGCAGTTGTCAGGGGTCCTTCTATTTCGCTAAATTAGCACTCGTAAGGTAAGAGTGCTAATCTGAAAAAAGCACTCACCCAAATATAAGAGAAACGGAGGATATTCCATGGCTGCAGTCAGCATCAACGTAACTACTGTTAAACCCCTAGGCGATCGAGTTTTCGTCAAAGTTAGTCCCAGCGAAGAAAAAACCGCCGGTGGTATTTTCCTTCCCGATGCCGCTAAAGAAAAACCCCAAATCGGGGAAGTCGTGGCCGTCGGCCCCGGCAAACGCAACGATGACGGTAGCCGTACCCCTGTAGAAGTAGGTGTGGGTGACAAAGTTCTCTACTCCAAATATGCCGGAACCGATATCAAACTTGGTGGCGAAGAATTCGTTCTCCTCTCCGAAAAAGACATTCTCGCCGCCGTTTCCTAATCATCTACCCTTGAAAACCCCTATTTTGCACGAATAACGATACATTATGGCTAAATCTATTATCTACAACGAAGATGCTCGTCGCGCCTTAGAAAAAGGCATGGATCTTCTGGCCGAAGCGGTGGCCGTCACCCTTGGCCCCAAAGGTCGTAACGTCGTCCTCGAAAAGAAATTTGGCGCACCCCAAATCGTCAATGATGGCATCACCATCGCTAAAGAAATCGAACTGGAAGACCATATCGAGAACACCGGTGTGGCTTTAATTCGCCAAGCCGCCTCAAAAACCAACGATGTAGCGGGTGATGGTACAACTACCGCCACCGTTCTCGCTCACGCTATTGTTAAAGAAGGTTTACGCAACGTCGCCGCCGGTGCTAACCCGATTTCTCTGAAAAAAGGTATCGATAAAGCTGCCGATTTCCTCGTCAGTCAAATCGCCAAACACGCGAAACCCGTAGAAGATTCCAAAGCGATCGCACAAGTGGGCGCTATCTCTGCCGGTAACGATGATGAAGTCGGTCAAATGATCGCCTCGGCCATGGATAAAGTCGGTAAAGAAGGCGTAATTTCCCTAGAAGAAGGGAAATCGATGACCACCGAACTAGAAATCACCGAAGGGATGCGTTTTGACAAAGGTTATATCTCTCCCTACTTTGTCACCGACACCGAACGGATGGAATGCGTCTTTGAGGATCCCGCTATTCTAATCACCGACAAGAAAATCGGTTTAGTACAAGATTTAGTTCCCATTCTCGAACAGGTTGCCCGTCAAGGCAAACCCCTAGTAATTATCGCTGAAGACATCGAAAAAGAAGCTTTGGCAACCCTAGTGGTTAACCGTCTGCGCGGTGTTCTTAACGTTACTGCGGTGAAAGCCCCTGGCTTTGGCGATCGCAGAAAAGCGATGTTAGAAGATATCGCCGTTTTAACCGGTGGTCAAGTAATCAGCGAAGATGCGGGTTTAAAACTGGAAACCACCAAAATTGACAGCTTAGGTACGGCCCGTCGTATCACCATGAACAAAGATACCACCACCATCGTCGCCGAAGGCAACGACGTGGCAGTGAAAACCCGTTGTGAGCAAATTCGCCGTCAAATTGAGGAAACCGATTCTTCCTACGATAAAGAAAAACTGCAAGAACGTCTGGCTAAATTAGCCGGGGGTGTGGCAGTGATTAAAGTCGGTGCCGCTACCGAAACGGAAATGAAAGACCGCAAATTGCGCCTAGAAGACGCAATTAACGCCACTAAAGCAGCCGTAGAAGAAGGTATCGTCCCCGGGGGTGGTACCACTTTAGCTCACCTGGCTCCCCAATTGGAAACTTGGGCCAAAGAAACCCTACACCATGAAGAATTAACCGGCGCTTTAATCGTTTCTCGCGCCATTGCTGCTCCCTTAAAACGGATCGCTGAAAATGCCGGCCAAAACGGTGCAGTTATTGCCGAACGGGTGAAAGAAAAGCCCTTTAATGTCGGTTATAATGCCGCTACCGGTGAGTTCTCCGATATGTTTGATGCGGGTATCGTTGACCCCGCTAAAGTGACTCGTTCTGCCCTACAAAATGCCGCTTCGATCGCCGGTATGGTTTTAACTACCGAGTGTATTGTGGTGGATAAACCCGAAAAAGAAAAAGCCGCTGCTCCCGCCGGCGGTGGTGACTTCGACTATTAATAATTAGTCTATTTTTTCTCGACTCGATCGCTTAAATGCGATCGAGTTTTTTTGAGAAATAATAGAAAACGGGTTTCTCGGAGAAACCCGTTTTCTCGCTCTGAAACCGCCTGATGTTCCATGCCACTTTCTAGCTACTTTGTCAATATACTATAGAAAGAATTAATAATTATATCGGGTAAATGATAACGATAACTGATCAATGGTTGAAAAGAAGAGACGGCTGGGATAGGCTCATCTACATAATTTCTTAACTTTTTTAGAGATCATGAAAACCTTACCTGTATCTTTGGTATTAGCGGGCGTTAGTAGTTTTCTTGTACTAACGGGGGGGGGTAAACCCTGTCCGTGCGGCGGTTCTGATTGGGAATCTCCCACAAACGAATGATGATAATTTCACTGGTATTTCTGGTTCCATTGTAAAAGCGACCGCCTTTACCCTGCCCGCAGGTAACAATTACAGCCTCGACAACGCCATCCTGCGACTCGGGGACTACGAGAGTGGAGATGTTCCCCTCGTCCAGATCCGCAATGATGTGGGGGGCAGCAATCCGGGCAGTACCGTCCTCGCCAGTTTCACCAATCCCACCGCTCAAGGATCGGGAATCTTTAACTACACCTTCACTCCCACTGCTCCCTTCACGTTTATTGCGGGGACGAAATACTGGTTATCCTTTCAATCTAGCAGTGGAAATTTTGTCTGGAGATTCTCTGTTCCTAGCACAACCCCGACGGGAATCGCGACGTCATCGGGAAACCGGTTTGGTAACGGCAGTTCTTTCTCTAACAGTAGCCTTTTTAACAGTTTCCAGATCAACGCGACCGAGATAACCGGTCCGGTGGCCAGTACTCCCGAACCTACTGCGATCGCGGCGTTGTCCCTGTTCGGATTGGGATTACTGGGGGTTAAAGGTCGTCGGAACGAGGGGTAACAGTAGGTTGATTCATCAATCAACTCTCATAGTAGCTTGATTCATGAATCAAGCTACCCCAACCCCCCCCGATGTCGGGGTAGCAAGGGGGGTAAGCTTTTAAGGATTCGGAATCGATCGCAGCAGCAGAGTCAGAATACTGGTTAATACTGCCACTACCACGGGAATAATCAACGATTTTGCTCCCTTAAGGTCAGAGACATCCTTAATTAAAGCGTCCTGTGTTCCCTCTACTTTTTCCCATCGCCTATCAATACTCTTGAGTTCGGTTTTCACCTCGGCCATATCTACTTTTAGATCGGTGACATCTTTCTGTAAAGAGTCTAACTTGCCTTCGATTCTTGTTAGAACAGTTTCTAGGGAATAGGTGATGGTGACGGGGGATTGACTCATCTGAATTTCCGGGAAATATTTGATCGCCTAGTAATATTGTAGGCTGATAATCGTTATTGGTAATTCTGTGATCTTTCGGGAGTGACGGAATTACAGCAATCCCATTGATCAAATATCTTCTTCAGAAAGTCCCGCTTATTTCAAAAAATGCGTAAATTTGATGGCTACCTTGAATTCTCAATAATTCCCATCCGTGACGCTCTCAAATTTTGGCGAACTTTTTCCCGGAAATTGATTTCATATCGCTATCTCTAGAATCCGAGTTTTCGGATCAGTTGGCAAGGATTCCACATCTATGGATAGACAACCTTCGATCGCCTCGTGTAAATTCTCTAGTAGTTCCTCGAAAGTTTCTGCTTGGGTGGCACAGCCGGGGAGCGCCTGGACTTCCCCCCAGAAGCCGCCTTCCTCCGCCTCGTGAACGATAACTTTCATTTTCATTGCTTATCTCCTAGATCGATCAATGGGAGGGATGGATAGATAATTATCACCACCCCTAAAATCTAACATTTCTACGGGGTTGTGTAAATAATCAGTCTTCAATAACTGGATTTAGTCTAAATATTGTAGGCTGTTTTTGTAGGTGATCCAATCCTTACCAACTGACGACATTCTGTTTTAATGGCTTGTTGTAGTTCTTCTGCCTCTGAATCGCTTAAAATGCCTGAAAACTTGGCCAGAGGATGACTTTTGCCTGTTGCCTGAACTCGATGTAAAAAATCTAACACGGTTTCTATTAGATCATCAGGTGCTTGTTCGAGTTCTTGAATTAATTGTTGACGATGGTTCATAGACAGTCTGAATGAGTAATACAGTAAATGTGATGGCTACCTTGAATTCTCAATGACGTTCTCAAATTTTTTTGGCGAACTTTTTCCCAGAAATTGATTTCATATCGCTATCTCTGGCTCTCTTCTTCTTTGTGTGATAAGTTTAACTTATATGGGAGCGATCAATCTTTGCGTCCTTTGTGTCTTTGTGGTTCGTTCCACTCGCTCGCCAGGAGGACTGTATCTTAGAATACATTTTATCCACCAAACCCAAGAAGGCCGACAGGCTTTGATCGCCTAGTAATATTATAAGCTAATGATCAGCAATGGCAGAGATGCTTGATTTTTCGCACCACCAAACCCCCAAGGGGGTGGGATAGGGGTGTAGATGCCCGCCACGAATACAGAAAAATTGTCTTAAATACTTCCTTTCCCTGGGTGAAATCACACAAGTTTTTATATAAAGGTTGTATCATAGTCAGAGTCAATGACATTGTTGCGATTGCTTTCCGCTTCTAATCTAGACTGTATTGGGATTGGTCAAAGCTAATTGCAATAGTGATCTTTTACAGTCAATGGTTTTTTAAGTCCTTTAATACACTATGTCTATCCTCAATCAAGAAAATCTTAAGATGGCAACCCTCACCCTGTTCCAAGAATACCAAAAAACAGGGGATAATAAGTTACGGGATCGGATTATGGAGTTAAATTTAGGATTAGTCAGAAAGGAAGCTCATCATTGGGTCAATCAATGCCATGAAAATTACGAAGATTTAGTGCAGGTTGGCTGTATGGGACTAATTCGGGCGATTAAGCGTTTTGACAGCAGCAAAGGTAATGCCTTTAGTTCTTTCGCTATTCCCTATATTCGCGGCGAAATTCAACACTATCTGCGGGATAAGGGTTACACGGTTCGTATTCCTCGCCGTTGGTTAGATTTAGGCAGACAAGCGACAAATGTGCGTCGGCATTTCCAAACTGTCCACAATCGTCAACCCAATGATACGGAAATCTCCCTCGCTTTAAATATTTCGATCGAAGAATGGCAAGAGGTAAAACTGGCTTTCCAAAACCGTGAACCTCTTAGTCTCGATGTGACGGTTAATAACGATGAAGATAATAATATTTGTTTAAAAGACCTCATTCCCGATCCCCATTATCGCAGCTTTCAACTATGTCAAGAGGATCGCATTCGTTTACAACAGGCACTCGCTCAATTAGAAGAAAAAACCCGTCATATTCTCGAATTTGTCTTCCTTAAAGATCTTACTCAACGGGAAACCGCCGAACAATTAGGCATTAGTGTCGTTACCGTCTCCCGTCGGGTGAAAAAAGGTTTAGAAATTCTCAAGGAAACCATGACTCAAGAAGTATTTTAAGAAAATTATCGGTTCTCAACCCTTAAAATCTCCAAAAATCAGAAAAATGATGAAAACACACCGCATCTATATCTTAAAAACAACATTATTAGGAGTGGCATGATCCCAGCTTATCTTTGCCCAAATAGCAAGTAATTTAAAACCCCAGCTAAATATTCATACTGCTCGATCGAATTATAGTAGTGAGCAGAAATTCTCACAATTAATGATGCTTCTCCCCAGGAAATTATCGGCACTTCAATCTGATATTTTTCCCAGAGTTGCCTAGATAAATCTTCGGCTGCCCAAGCATAATTAGGAATTATAATTGAGGACATCGATCCAATCATTGATTCTGGACAGGGATAATTGACCTGCAAGGCACGACAAAGCAAATTTCTGGCTTTTAAAACCAAATTATGATTCCTCGCCATCAGACCCAGTAAACCATCAATAGAGAGAGAATTTAAAAACTCGATCGCTTTTGGCACTGATAAATAAGCGCTGGGATCATCGGTTCCCATCCAAGCAAATTCTAACTGAAAACGGGAGCGATCTTGTCGAGGAGAATTAGCCCCATGGCTAATAGTTAAAGGTCGAATTATTGCTTGTTTATCCCCGCGCACATAGAGAAAAGCAGCCCCCTTGGGACTACATAACCACTTATGACAATTAGCAGTATAATAGGTGGGATTAATTTCCCTGATATTAAGGGGTAAAAAACCTAAAGCATGAGCGCCATCGATGAGAGTATCAATACCCCGATTATTTAATTCTTGCACAATTTCTGCGATTGGCCAAATTAAGGCCGTGGGACTGGTGACATGATCTAAAACTACTAATTTTGTCCGGGGAGAAACTGATGCTAAAATTGCCTGACTAATTTCTAAAGGGGACTGTACAGGAAAGGGAATTTTAGCAATAATTACCTTTAAACCCCATCTTTTAGCTATATGTTTAACTGCATTAGCACAAGCATTATAGGTCTGATCGGTGATCAGAATTTCCTCATTTTCCTGAAAAGTTAAGGAATTTAACACCGCATTTACTGCTGTGGTTGCATTGGGAACAAAGACTAAATCATCGCTATTGACTCCCACTAAATCCGCTAATTTTTGTCTAGCAATATCTAATAATCCCTCTAATTCTCTCCCCAAAAATGCTAAGGGTTGTCTTTCCATTCTTTCCCGCAATTGTTGCTGATAATCCAAGACTATTCTAGGGGTTGCACCATAGGAACCATGGTTGAGAAAATAGATATTATCGGGAATTAACCAAAAGTTTTTGGACATATTGAATTAATCTCAAATTATTCAAAACTAGAAAAAATAGCTAAAAAATTGCCTATTGTATTCAGATACTGACTAGCTAGTATATTTATGACATAACCACCTATTTTAGATTAATCTCCCATGGGTTGAAAACGATGAATAATTTCAGTGACAAAAGTTTCTCCATCTAAGTATCTAAGCACAATTAATTACACATCTAAGCCACTACTCCGTCAGACTTCTGCTGTGAGGAAACAGTGGACTGAAAACTCAAATCCGATCCCTAATAGCTGTATCCCGTCTCGGAGTCTCGGAGTCTCGGAGTCTCGGAGTCTCGGAGTCTCGGAGTCTCGGAGTCTCGACTAGGAAATTAATTTTGCACGACTACTTATGAGAGGATGATTTTCTGGAGATTGATATTTTCCCGTTTTCACTTTCTGTTGGATTAGATGCTCTGGTTGTGGAGTAAGATGTCGGTTCATAGGTATTATGACTATCTACTGAGAAAATAAGCTTTATCTTAATTTTAAACTAAATATCGACAAAAAAAAGCTCTCCGGGAAAAAGGAGAGAGGAGAGAACGAGTTAGAAAAAATTATTAATGTAACCATCCTTTCAGACGACGTGCGACTTGAGGACGACGTAATTTTCGCATCGCTTTACTTTGAATTTGACGTACTCGTTCGCGAGATAAATTGAACATTCCTCCCACTTCCTCTAGGGTATAGGGTTGACTGGTAGCTAAACCATAACGGAGGGAGATAACATCTTTTTCCCGTTCCGTGAGAACATCACTTAAAACTGCGAAAATTTCCTGACGCATCATCATCTCATTCATTTTATCTTCGGGAAGTTGTAGATCATCATCCTCCAACAGATCCACTAATTCCGTATCTTCTCCCTTCCCTACACGATGATTTAAAGAGAGAGATTGACGACGCAATTGTAATAATTGCCGCAATTGTTCGGGAGTCATTTCTAACGCTTCTGCGAGTTCCCGTTCATTGGGATTGCGCTGTAAATCTTGCTTGAGAATGCGCTGCGCTTTTTTGAGTTTATTGAGTTTTTCGACAATGTGAATCGGTAAACGAATTGTCCGCGCATCGTTAGCAATGGTGCGGGTGATTGCTTGTCGAATCCACCAATAAGCATAGGTAGAGAATTTATAACCTTTATTGGGATCGAATTTTTCGGCCGCACGGTTGAGTCCGATCGCACCTTCTTGAATTAAATCTAAGAAAGGAACTCCGCGATTTAAATAGCGTTTAGCGATAGAAACCACTAAGCGCAAATTAGAACGAATCATTTTCCGTTTAGCTGTTCGTCCGCGATAAAGACGGTTTTCCAGTTGACGTTCGTTCTCTAATTCTAAAGCGATCGCCCATTCCGTTTTCGTTGGGGGACGATGTAAATTTTCTTGCAGTTTTTGGCGCACTTCTTCCGCTTCCATGAGAAACTTAACCGAGTAGGCTAAGTCAATTTCTTCTTCCGCACTAAGTAGGGGATAACGGGCCATTTCTTTAAAAAATGCCCCAACAGTATCTTCATTGCTGCCTTTATCGTATCCCGTTCCACTACTCCCACGAGTGTTTTTTAGGGTTTCCGGTAAAGATTCAGTCAGATCCTCGTCAGTTCTTTCATTAAAATCCACGCTGTCCAGTTCTAAAGGATTTGTCTCCAGGGCAATGATTTGATTAAAATTATCATCAGAGGCTAGTTTAGAGATTTTCATAAGCAGTTATGGATGGAGTGGGGTTATAATAGCGGGGAAAAACTCAGTTTCCCCCAATGGGATGATTGTTACATTGAATTTTCGGGGAGCAGATTTTTTAAACGTTTTCTTAATTAATGGCGGCCATTTCTGGGATATAATTAGGCACTTCTGTGTGGATTGTTACAAATCGCTCAACCAGATAATCAGATTTTCTGGTGAATGGGAGGAGCTTTAAGTGTTTCTACTCATACACTCTAACTAAGGTTTTTGGTATTTGACTAGGTAAAGATCACGCTTCTTAACAATCAAGATAGCCATCAGCTTTTTATTACTATTCTTCGCTTTTTCTATTGAGAACTATTCTCAACTTTTGACCAACTATGGTGCGATTTAATAGCTAATAGTCAATAGTTATCATTAACTTTATCAATGCTTAAGGGTGGATAAAAATTCTTTTGGGAAGACTTCACTAGCTAAAAATCAAAATTTGTGGGCAAAAAAGCAATATTTAAAGTGTTTATGGGCAAAATTAACCTGTTTTATTCCCCTCAAGCTTTAAACTATAATTTAAATACCCCATTCCCCCCCCCGCAACGCACACGCAGTGATCTCCCCACTCCCCACTTCCCACTTCCCACTTCCCACTTCCCACTTCCCACTTCCCACTGATAACTGATAACCATGCTCGATCGCCATGCTACTCTAACTGTAGCGGAACCTCGCACACCTTACCAATTAACCACAACTGGACAACCGTGGTTAGAGGTTTTGGTCGATCGCCCTTATCCTAGAGATAGTCAAGAGGATCAGCAAATATTAACCTATAGTGTCCCCCCAGATTTAACGGTAGAAATCGGCGATATTTTAAGCGTTCCCTTTGGTTCTCAGGTAATTGGGGGAATTGCTCTTAGATTTCTCGAAAATTTGCCCGCAGGACTAGAAGAAAATCAAATTCGTCCCGTGGAAGATGTGATTACTAAGGGCTTTTTCCCCGATAATTATTGGCAGTTATTGACGAAAATCGCCCAATACTACGCAACAGATTTAATCACCGTTGTTCGCGTCGCTTTACCTACCGGTTTACTGCGAAGTTCCCAACGTCGCATCAGATTAAAACCAGAAGCGATTCCCCCTGGTGCAGAAGTTTTTTGTACTCCCCTCTCCCGTCAGATTTTATCCCTGCTCAAAAATCAAAAAGAAGGCGATTATTCGGCGAAATACCTGCAAGAAAAACTAAAAAATGCTAATTACGGGATCCGAGACTTAGTTAAGCGCGGTTGGGTAGAAAGTTATCTAGAAGCACCCAAAAGTACCAATATTAAACAAAAAAAAGCCATTACCCTGCTAATAACTGACTTTCCTGCTGATTTAACCGAAAATCAGCGCAAAATTGTCGAAATTCTCCGTCATCAGGGGGGAGAAATGTGGCTGCCGGAATTGGCAGAACTTGCGGGGACAAAACATTTTAAACCGCTCATTGACAAGGGTTATGTGGTGATTGAGGATCGGGAATTTCTGCGCTTATCCTCGTCAATAATGAGCAGGGATCAACCAAAAACACTTACTTCTAGCCAAAAACAAGCTTTAGAAGCCATTCAAACCCTAAAAGGTGGTGAAAGCGCTCTCTTACACGGAGTGACGGGATCGGGTAAAACAGAAGTCTATCTACAGGCGATCGCACCTATCTTAGCAGCGGGTAAATCTGCCTTGGTTTTAGTCCCCGAAATTGGATTAACACCGCAACTAACCGATCGCTTTGTGGCCCGTTTTGGCGATCGAGTTTATGTTTATCATAGCGCCCTCTCGGAAGGAGAAAGATACGATACTTGGCGACAGATGTTGACAGGAACCCCGCAAGTTATTATCGGGACGCGATCGGCGATTTTTGCCCCTTTACCCCACCTAGGCATGATTATCCTCGATGAAGAACACGATAGCAGCTTTAAACAAAGTCAGTTACTCCCCACCTATCACGCGCGTACCGTGGCTAAATGGCGCGCTCAATTAAACCATTGTCCCGTAATTTTAGGTTCGGCCACGCCATCCCTAGAAACATGGCTAGAATCCCAAGCTAATCCCAGTCTTTACCTATCTTTGCCCGATCGCATCCAAAATCGCCCCTTACCGCGGGTGGAAATCGTCGATATGCGACGGGAATTGCAGCGAGGCAATCGTTCCCTGTTTAGTCAATCCCTGGGTTCATCTCTGGAAACCCTGCGCGACAAGGGGGAACAGGCAATTTTATTCGTCAGTCGCCGGGGACACAGTACTTTTGTATCTTGCCGAAGTTGCGGTTATGTGCTGGAGTGTCCCCACTGTGATGTCTCCCTCTCCTACCACCACACCGAACCGGGAGCGCAAGAATTACTCCGCTGTCACTACTGCAACTATGGTCGCATTCATCCGAAACAATGTCCTGAATGCGGTTCTCCCTATCTGAAATTTTTCGGTACTGGCACTCAGCGCGTCACCCAAGAATTAACCAAAGAATTTCCTGATTTGCGCTGCTTGCGTTTTGATAGTGATACCACCCGCAATAAAAATGCTCCCCGGGAACTATTAAAACTATTTACTGATGGTGAATTCGATGTCTTAGTGGGAACCCAAATGCTCACCAAAGGATTAGATATCGATCGAGTTACTTTAGTAGGAGTAATGGCAGCCGATGGCTTACTTTATCACTCCGATTATCGCGCCTCCGAACGCGCTTTTCAAACCCTCACTCAAGTAGCAGGGAGAGCAGGAAGGGGAGAAACAGAAGGAAAGGTAATTATCCAAACCTATACCCCCGAACATCCCGTGATTAGAGCAGTGCAAACCCACGATTATGAGGGTTTTGTCGAGACGGAATTAATGCAGAGAGAGAGTTTAAATTATCCTCCCTACGGTAGTTTGGTATTAATTCGTTTTAGTGGTTTAGATGGGGAAGCGGTGCAGAAAAGTGCCGAAAATGTAGCGGAGGAATGTGTTAATAATTTCGGTTCCGATTGGGATATTTTGGGACCTGCACCCGCAACAATTATGCGCGTGGCTAACCGTTATCGCTGGCAAATTCTGTTAAAATTATCGGGAGAAAAGGCGGATATAGATCGTCTTTTTCGTCCTCTGAAAAGCTTAGTTTTACCCAAGGTAAGTATGGCGATCGATGTGGATCCGTTAACTATAGAATAATATAAGGATCAATGAGGCGATCGCCATTGTTCACGGGTGCAACCAGTTGTCTAAATCCGTCAAAGTGTTAAAGTCTAATAAAGCGAGTCCTAAGTCTTCTAACCGCTCCACAGGAAGGTTACGGATGGTTTCTTCTAGATTCTGGGGTATTTCACCGAAACGTCGCTGAAGT
>VYMB01000051.1_pt1 | contig 52257 bp, 40 predicted proteins | sample 5115321 | NCBI WGS metagenome assembly VYMB01 (sample SAMN12291794, study PRJNA351875) | freshwater metagenome | isolation source: freshwater lake | place: USA: Michigan, Wintergreen Lake | collected 2011-08-02 | reverse complement strand
AGTAGCCATCTTGCCACGCGAAGTGTTTGAGGTTGGGTTGTTGTTTGAGCCAGGATGATGAGCCTCGCTTGATGTTGAGCATGAGGTCGCTTAGAGCGAGGGTTTTGTTGAGACTGAGCAAGAGGTGTACGTGATTGGCAACGCCGCCGGCGTGCAACAGCGGGGAGTTGAGATCTCGGCAGATGCCGCCCTTGTATGCGAAGAGGTCCGGCAGCAATTCGACGGGGATCGTCGGTTCACGGTGTTTGGTTGAGTATGTGACATGCAGCACGATGTTTGTGAGCGTGGCGGCCATGATAGACGATACGGGTGGGTCGTCAGGCATTGATCTCGGCGAAGCCGAGTGGGTGGATAGCGACGGGTTGCCGCGACGCGGCACCCGTCGAGGAAGTTGTGTATGTCTGTGGCATCGCGTAGCGATGCAGGGCAGCGACCGACGTTGCGGATGAGATGAACGAATAGCAGCACCGCTGCGCGGTGCGCGACAGTTGTGGCTGCATGTCGTTGGGTGCCGCTTCGCGGCGACCCAACGCTATTGAACTGCATGGCGTTGCCATGCGACAGCGGGTGCGGGCATTTGGGGCGGTAGGAGGGATGTGAAGAAGAGAGTAGAGGTCGGCGGGGACCGCCGACCTACCCAGTCGATTCATCACCCCATGTGCTTGATCACGGCGTCGGCGAACTTGCTGCACTTGACATTTTGACGGTCGCGTCGCCTTCGGCTTTCATCAGGCGTTCGAAGTCGTAGGTGACGGTCTTGGCTTGGATCGCGCCGTCCATGTTCTTGGTGACGAGGTCGACGGCGTGGGTCGACGCGGGTGCGAAGAGTGGGCTGGGGTGAGCTATCTGCACGGGTTGAGAGAGAGAGAGGGTGCGGCGGTGCGGGTTGTGATTGAGATTCCTCCGCCCCTGCCGGGGCGGGGAGTTGGTTGTTCGTTGTCCACGGGTTGCGCTCGCTCGCGGACTCGCTCGCTGCACCCGTGGCTACAGGCCGGCGCTCCTTCGGGGCGATGCGCCTTGCTCCGGCAACTTCTTCGCCGGGGAGGCGTTGGTGGGTTGGGGTGCGGGTGGTTGGCTTTGCGGAGATGTGGTGCCGCGTGCGTTGCGTGACGGTCGGTGGTGGAGGTGGCGGCTTGGGGATGTTGAGCTATCAGTCGGGATGCGGGAGATATGACAACTGGCGGCACAAGCACAGCCGGCCCGCAGAGCCGGGCAGGCTGTGGCACGGGGCGTTTCGCGTACGATGGGTTGTTGCAGGTGGACGAGGGTGATCGCGTGCAGATGTTGTGCAGACTGCGCGATGTTGAGCCGCCTGGCGCGTGTTGTTTGGGCGTGCCGGGAGTGGTTTGGAAAGGGGAATGAGATGAGTTTTGCATCACGTGCGTTGCGTACGAGAATCAGCGATGCTCGCACAGCGGTGGGGGCTCTGCGGGTGTGGGTGCTGATGGGTGGTCTCGCGGCGGTCGCAACGGTGTCGCTGGCTGGGGGGTGTCGGGCGCGCGGGGTGCAGTGGGAGAGTGGGCTTCACGCAAACGACGTGGGGTCGCAGGTTGTGATTCGTGGGGGGTATGGCTCGAAGTTGACGACTCTGTTTGTGTTCGCGGGGATGGGCGAGCGTCGGGGGCAAATCTATGTGTGGCAGAACCGGAATCGGGCCAGTGCTCCGAGTGATATGGACAGGTGGTATGAGTCGCCCGCCGCGTTTGTCGAGGCGATGAACGCAGAGGATCGGATTCTCTATGAGCTTTGGGCTGGAGATGAAGCAGACGCCGCTGGCGTTGGGCGCAGCAGTTCTGTGCCGATTCGCGCGTTGCGTCGGGCGGAGCTCGATGTCATCGTGGCGGGCATTCAGGTGAACGCGGCGCACCCTTGACGGTGTGGCACGTCAGCGCGGTTGTGCGCATGCACGAGCGGTTGAGAGGTGCGGCGTGCGCCCGTGCGTTACGCGGCGGCGCGGGCCGGGGTGGTGAGTTGTTGCTTCTCGAACTTCACGGCGATCATGGCCATGTCGCCGCTGGAGAGGACGCGGAGCACGGTGCTGGGGACGCGGTGCTTCTCGCTGAGGACGACGTGTTGATCGGGTGGGATGTAGATGTCGACGGCTTCGCCGGGTTTGATGGTGGTGGGCCAAGCGACTTGGAGGAGGACGCCGCCGCCGCTCATGTCGCAGGTGTGGGCGGGGATGAAGCGGGCGGTGGCGGGGTGGAAGAGCTTGACTGGGCGCGTGGTGAGGACGCGCGGGCTGCTGCGTTGATCGCTGGGGCGACCGGCGGCGATGGGTTGGAGAGGGAGGAAGTTCGCGCTCATGGTCGTGCTCTTTCTTTGTGCGTCGGCGTTCAGCTTTGGCGGTGTGGCGTGAGACGCTTTGTCGCCCCCACGAGCATCGGCGGCGGGGTGCTTGCACTTTCGCGTTTGTTTCTGATAACACGCCAAATCGCCCGGTGGAATGCGTCGATAGTGCTGGCAATGGACATTTCCGTCATTATCCCTGCTTCCGCATGGCAGCCTGGCATCGCTGTCACGCTGGAGCGTCTTGCTCGCCAGCAGTTCGCCGCTGATCGGTATGAGGTGTTGCTTGCGTGCCCGTTGACGACGGAGCACGCGACGGCGGCGGAACTTGCGTGGACGCGAGCGGGTGGCAGTCGCGGGCATGCGCTGCGATTTGTGCAGCCGACGCTGACTGCGCCGGGGACGTGGATGCATTATGCGAACGCGGCACTGGGCACGGCGGGCGGGCGCATCACGTTGTTGTTGCAGCCGGGGCTGTTGCCTGAGCCCAATGCACTGGCGGCGCATGTGCAGTCTCATGGCGCGCTGGCGGGGTCGGGCGTGTCGTGCGTGACGGGGCGCGTGCTCGCGCCGGCGACGGACAAGGCGACGCTGTGGCAGGCGATGCTGGCGCGCTGGTGCAGTTCGTTGCGGCGGGCGGATCGGCCTGAGGGCGATCCGCGCGATGCGATGCATTGCAGTATTTCGAGTGATGCGCTGCGTCGTGTGGGCGGGTTCACGTGCTTTGCGACGGGACAGACGCACGCGCTGGCTGATCTTGTGTGCAAGCTGCGGGCGCGGACGGGTGTGACGATGCTGGAGCAGCCGGAAGCGAAGGCGTGGCTGGATGATCTTGGTTCGCCTTTGCAGACGATCACGCGGGACTATCAGCTTGGGTGGTCGAGCGTGCACACGTGGTTTACGAGCAACTGCTGGCGCAGTGCGTGGCATCCGGCGCAGCTGGATGATGATGACGCGGTGACGCATTTGCGGCGGGCGATTGAGAATGACAGCGTGGTGTGCGAGAAGATGCTGGCGTGGTTCCTCGCGCTGGCAACGCGGCCTGCGCCGGTGGATGCGGCGTTGACGGATGAGCTTGCGCACGATGCGTGGGAGCGGGCGCTCACGCTGCGGCGGTGGGCGTATCGGCGTGGGACGCTGGCGGCGATGGAGATGGCGGGAGACCGGCCGGCGGTGTACGCGAGTTGTCCGCAAGTGCCATTCTTATCGGGGCTTGCGCTGGCGGCGTGAGGCGAATCAATAGTTTCAATCACTTCTGAAAGTTCCGACGTGAGCCGATATAGTTCGGTATGGGTACTTCTGTTGTCATCGCGGGCGGGTCCGGGTTTCTAGGGCTTTCGCTAGCCGAGTATCTTGCGGGGCGCGGGTATGAGGTGACGATTTTGTCGCGAAGTGTGCCGATGGCGGGGCCTTGGCGGCATGTTGCGTGGGATGCGAGGACGATGGGTGCGTGGTCAGCGTGCTTGGATGGCGCGGGTGCGCTGGTGAACCTGGTGGGGCGATCAGTCAATTGCGTGAAGACGCCTGCGCACTGCGATGAGATTCTGCGATCTCGCGTGGAGGCGACGCGCGTGTTGGGCGAGGCGTGTCGGTCGGTGAATGTGCCGCCTGCGGTGTGGGTGCAGATGAGCACGGCGCACATTTATGGTGATCCGCCGAGCGCGGTGTGTGATGAGACGAGTGCGACGGGGTATGGGCTTGCGCCGACGGTGGGGGTGGCGTGGGAAGAGGCGTTTGCGCGTGCGAAGTTGGCATCGCAGCGCGGCGTGATTCTGCGGACGAGCTTTGTCATTGGGCGCGATCGCGGCGGGCATTTTGGCGCGCTAAGCATGCTGCGGCGGCTTGCGCGGCTGGGATTGGGCGGCACGGTGGCAACGGGGACGCAAGGGATGAGCTGGATTCATGAGGAGGACATGAACTCGATCTTCGCTCGCGCGATCGCGGATCATTCGATGCAAGGCGTTTACGTTGCGTCTGCGCCGCAGCCGGTGAGTCAGCGAGAGTTCATGCGGACGTTGCGGCCGCTTGCGGGTGGATTGGGGGCAGTGGGGGTTGCGCCGCCGGCGTTTGGGTGGATGGTTCGGGTGGCTGCGCCGCTGGTGTTTGGTACAGATCCGGAACTCGTTCTTTATGGGCGATATGTTGTGCCGACGAGGCTGATGCGCGAGGGGTTTGGCTTCAAGTTCGCGACGCTGGATGCCGCGTTGCGCGATTTGTGTGCGCGGGGCGGGCCTGGTGCGCGGGCGGCTCGTCTATGAATGCTGCGTGAACGTGGGCATGGGGTGGGTTTGCGGCGGTAGACTGAGCGGCATGACTCGAGCTCTTTTGGCGTTGCTGATTTCGTTTGCGTGTCTGGCTGGGTGTCATGCACCATCGCGCGTGCCAGTTGGCAAAGTTGCTCCGCGCATTCCAGATGGTGTGACGGTGGTGCAGTTTCCGGGTGGCGACAGCGATGTGACGCTGGAGGGATGGTGGATACAGGCTGCGCCGGATAAGGACTTGACGGCGGAGCAACTGGAAGCGTTTTACAAGCGGCGAGCGGTGACGGTCGTGTATTGCCACGGCGTGTATGAGTCGCAAGATGGGGTGTCGACGTGGCTCTTGGCGGATGCGGGATACAGCGTGCTGACGTTTGACTATCGCGGGTTTGGCCATTCGACGATGAAGCGCAAGACGAATGAAGGCATGGCGCGGGATGCGATGGCTGCGCTGCGGTACGTGCGATCGCGTGATGATGTTGATGCGGATCGTGTGGCGGTGTTTGGGCACAGCATGGGCGCGGCGTATGCGCTCAGCATGGGCGCGGATGCGCAGAAGGCCGGTGAGCCGGTGCGCGCCGTGGTCGCGGCGAGCGGATTTTCATCGTGGCGACGTGCGGCGGATGCGGTGCTGCCTGTGGTGGGGCTGCTGGTGGCATATACGGATGGGCGCGACCCGGTGGATAACGCTGCGAAGCTGGGGGAGACGCCGCTGCTGGTGGCGCACTGTCTGGACGATGACGTGATGCCTGTGTCGAATGCGCGGCGGATCTTTCGCGCGGCGGAGCGCGCGAAGGTGCCTGCAACGCTGTTGCTCAACAGCGATGAAATGGGCGGGCATGAGTTGCCTTACGTCTGGGACGGGGCGTTTGCGCACGCGATCGTCGCGTTCATTGACGCGCACACGCAGGCTCGTGAGTAAGCGGTGACGATCACTGCTTTTCGAGTTGCTTGAGCTCGTCGCGCAGGATGGCGGCGAGTTCGTAGTTCTCGGTTTCGATGGCGCGCTGCAAACGCTGCTTGAGTTCGGCCTTCTGGCTGATGGGCAGCTTGGGTGCGAGAGCTTCGCGCATGCTGCGGAGCATGCGGACTTCGTCGGCGAGTTCGAACTGCTGGGGCTTGTCGGTGCTGGCGAAGTACTTCTTCAAGTGATCGAGCGCGTTGTCGATGGCGAGGACGGCGGCCTTGAGCTCGTTGTCTTTGATGCACTGACTGGCGAGGGCGCGGGCGCGGACCATGATGATGTACGCGCGGAACTGTTCGAGCACGTGGCGATCTTGCTCTTCTGCGGCGTACTTGGCGCAGACGTCGAGCACGCGGAGGTTGCGGGTGGTGTCGCGGATGACGCGCTCAAAGTCCTCGAGCGCGAGGCAGGCGACGTAGCGCTGGTAGAACTGGGCGGCTTCTTCGCGCAGGGCGCGGCAGTCGTCGCCGGTGAGCGTGACTTCTTCGGGCTCGCCCATGTCGGGCTTTTCCTCTTCTTGTTCGCTGCGGAGGCGGCCGCTGCGGTCGTCGCCTGAGGCTTCGTCGATCTTGGCTTCGAAGTATTCGAGGAGGGTGGGGAAGCTGAAAGGGCGGATGCCGTCGGGGCGTTCGTCGGCGTGCATTTGGAGGATGCCGAGGTCGAGCCTGACCTGGACGCGTTCGGCGCCATCGTTACCGGTCACAAATCTTGCATTGACCTGTCCGGGTTTGAAGGGCCATTCTTTGAGGAGCGCAGAAATGTCGCGTTTCATGGATGGAAACCCTTAGAAGGGAGTTATTGGCCCTTGCAGAATACAACCGACAGGCCATGATAGTTGACCGAAATGGCAAGGAATGCCGCATGATCTGCTGGAGATGCAGGCGAAGGCACGGGAATCTGCTCAGACTTGAAAAAAAAGTCGCCATTTTCCTTGCACTCGGAAAAACCGGTGTCATGTTCATACTGGGAGGATGCGCGAGAGACAGGGCCTTTAGGTCCCCATCCCCCTAGTCGATGAAACCCCAGGACGGGGCGCGACGGATAGAGAAGTGGCTCCTCCAGGAACCGCCTCCATTCGTTTGGCGCGTGTCTTGCGTGGTGAGAGGAGACGGCGGTCATCCGCCGAAGGATGGGACGAGAGTTGGCAAGCAACCAAGACAACACGGCCACATCCACCCCGGGTGCACAACCCGCCGGGCGCGCACGTCGCGCCGGGACGGAAGTGCAGTCGGAGATGAACCTCTATTTCCGCGAGCTGAGCAAGACGGAACTGCTGACGGCGGAAGAAGAGCGCGAACTGGGTTGGAAGATCATCAATGAGAACTGCCCGCACGCCCGTGAGCGCATGATTCGCTGCAATCTGCGTCTGGTGGTGGCGATTGCGAAGAACTACACCGGCCGCGGCCTGCCCCTGTGCGACCTGGTCGAAGAAGGCAATATCGGCCTGCTCCGCGCAGTGGAAGGCTTTGACCCGGCACAAGGTGCGCGTTTCAGCACGTACGCCAGCTGGTGGATCAAGCAAGGCATCAAGCGTGCTCTGGTGAGCGCGAATCAGACTGTGCACATTCCGGCATATATGGTTGAGCTGATCTCCAAGTGGAAGATCGCTCACCGCAAGCTGGAAGCTGAACTGGGCCAGCCCCCGTCGCTGCAGGACCTCGCGAAGGCGATGGATCTGCCTCTGCGGAAGGTTCGCGTGATTCGTCGCGCGATCAAGGCGTTCCAGAATCCGCAGGCCGCGCCGCGTGATGCGAGCGGTGAGCTGATGAGCATGTCGGAGATTCTGGCGGACCCCCGCGTGGGCACGCCCGAAGAGCGGACGTTTGCGAATGAAGAACTGCGTCTACTCCGCGAACTGCTGGAAAGCATCGATGAGCGTGAGGCGCAGATCCTTCGGATGCGTTTCGGCCTGGACGGCTGCGAGCCGCTGACGCTGAAGCAGATTTCCGAGGAAGTCGGCATCAGCCGCGAGCGCGTGCGTCAGGTGATTGATGAAGCTCTGACGAATCTGAACAAGCAGATCACGCACGAGCGTCCGCAGCAGTTTGTGCGCAAGAACGAAAGCATGTTCGTGCCGGTTGAAAGCGAAGATTGATGGCGGGCAAAGTCGGGTGATTGAGAAACAGGCTCTCTCTCCAGCGACCATCGCTTCTGGCGATGGTCGCTTTGTTTTTGCAGCGGCTTATCGAGAGGGCGTTTGGTGGCGGCGAGGGGGATGCGTGAGACCGCCCGGTCGGGCCTCAGTCCGCTATCATGCAGCCTATGCGTAACTGCCGGATGCTTTCGTCGTCGCTGTTGTCGCTGTTTCTTGCCGCCGGGTTTGTGTACGCGCCTGCGGCGCATGCGCAGTCTGACGGCTTCATTTCGCGAGTGAATGCGCTGTCCACGGGGATCGTGGAGTCGCGTCGGAGCGATCTGGTGCTGCTGCCTGCGATGGCGAAGATGGCGCCGGCGCAGGCGGGCGTGGCGGACATTCATGCGGCGCGGCTGCTGCCTGCGGGCGCGAGCGGGTTTCAGGCGGCGGCTGACTGGGCCAAGGCTCCTGAGCAGCAGGCGGTGATTGACGCGCTGAAGAAGATCACGGAAGAGACGGACTGGAAGAAGGCGTTCGTGTTTGCGCAGCCCTACGGGGTGGATGGAATCAGCCCGGACCTGATTCGCGCGAAGCTGTACACGGAACTGGGCGATCCGCCGACACTGGCTGCGGCGCAGCACCTTTACATGCCTGCGATGAACACGCTGGAAGTGCTGGCGAACGTGGAAGCGACGCGGCTGGCCAGCGAAGGCAAGGTGGATGATGCGCTGGAGCTGATGCTGCGGATGACGTTCTTCGGCCGCCAGATGGCGGACCGCAAGTTCTATGTCGAGTCGGACTGGGGCTTTGATGTCATGCTGCGTTCGCTGGAGCGCCTGCGCGACATCGCGTACATCGACTTCCGCACGGATGCAAAGAAGATTGATCTGACGAAGCTGCGCACGGTCATTGATCGGCTGACGCCGGTTGCTTCGCGCGACGCGAAGGGCAGCGGGTATCCCGATGTGATGCGTCTGCCTTTCCCCGATGGCGACCGCATTGCAGCGGAGCAGATCATCGAGCGCGTGTATGAGCCTCGCGGCGGCGTGCGGGCGGATGTGTTCGCACGGACGATGGCGAAGGTGGGCACGGCGGGGCGGCCACTGCGTCTGTTCAGTGAGGCGGCTCGCTGGCGTGGCGCGGCGCAGAGCCAGGTGAACCAGGAAGACGCATCGCGTCTGCTGGCGGGCGTGTACAACGACTGGTCGCAGCGATGGAGCCTGAACTGGTTTGATCGCCTGCAGGCGATTGAATCGAAGTTCAGTCAGCTTGATCGTCCGAAGGCGATGGTGCTGGGCGGCGTGCCTGATGTGTCGCAGCTTCGCACCAAGCGTCAACTGGTCAAGCTGGAGCTGGGCGGCACGCGTTCGTCGCTTGCGGCGCTGGCGTTCACGTATCGCAACGGCACGTTCCCTCCCACGCTGGCCAGTCCGCGGCCGCTGTTCACGCACGAAGTGGACGTGGACTTCTTCAACACCGGCGCGGGTGACACGTTCACGAAGCCATCGTTCAACTACATCCGCCCGGGCCTTGACGGCGGCAAGGACAAGGAGAAGGGTGTGACGTCGGTGATCGTGGCGCAGGTGCCCGATACGGAAAACGCGACGTTCAGCCTGACCTTCAAGAACGAGTCGATGGTGATCTACAGCGTGGGCAGTGACAACGCCAACAACGTAGTTGCCAATGTGCAGAACACGCCGGTTGTGGTGCGTGGGGCCGACTACATGGTGTGGCCGCCCGTGCTGAGCCTGTACCGTCAGCACCTGACGGATCTTGATCTGCTGAAGTAAGGTTCGGGGCGTCGCAGTACCTGTGTGAAACACCAACTTGGCGAGGCGAACGCGTCGCGCAAGGCATCTAATCGACATGACCATGTCCCACGATTCCGCTCACAAAGTCGTCATCATCGGATCAGGTCCTGCTGGCTGGACGGCGGCGATTTACGCCGCTCGCGCGCAGCTGGACCCGATCGTCTACTGCGGCGTTCCCAAGCAGGATCCGGGTCCGGTGCTGCCGGGCGGGCAGCTCATGCTGACGACGGAAGTGGAAAACTATCCGGGATTTGAGCATGGGATCATGGGGCCGGAGATGATGGACAAGTTCCGCAAGCAGGCGGAGCGATTCGGCACCAAGGTGATGGAAGATGACATCGAGCGGTGCGAGTTCTCGAAGACGCCCGGCAAGCCGCACACGCTGTATCCGGCGGATGGCAAGCCGATTCAGGCGCACGCGGTGATCATCTCGACGGGTGCGACGGCGAACTGGCTGGGGCTGCCCAATGAGATGCGTCTTGCCACCAGCGGGGGCGGCGTGTCGGCGTGCGCGGTGTGCGATGGCGCGCTGCCTGCGTTCCGCAACCAGCCGCTGGCAGTGGTGGGGGGCGGCGATACGGCGATGGAAGAGGCGACGTATCTGACGAAGTTCGCGAGCACGGTGTATGTCATTCACCGTCGCGACTCGCTGCGTGCGAGCAAGATCATGCAGCAGCGCTTCCTGAGCCGACCCAACGCGAAGGTGCTGTTCAACAAGGCTGTCGCGGATGTGATCGGCAGCGAGAAGATCGAAGCTGTGCTGCTGGAAGACACGGTGACGGGTGAGAAGTCGCGGCTGGATGTGAAGGGGCTGTTCATCGCGATCGGTCACACGCCGGCGACCAAGTTCCTGAAGGAATCAGGTCTTGAGTTCAACGACAAGGGCTATGTCGCGCTGAAGCAGCGCAACAGCTACACGAACATTCCGGGCGTGTTTGCGGCGGGCGACGTGGCGGACGCGGACTATCGCCAAGCGGTCACGGCGGCGGGCATGGGGTGCCAGGCGGCGCTTGATGCGGAACGCTGGCTGGCGGCGGCGGGCGTGCACTGAGAACGGCCGGGATAGTCGTATAACTTTGGGCGTCGCTCATCGTGCCGCAGATTTATGAGCACGAGGGTGTGGTTCTTCATGGCTTTTTGCCATAAGGCTTGCTCTTGCAAGCGTGTGCAGTATCCTCCGATTGTGGATCTGACAAGAACCACAGAGGAGGAAGAGAGATGATTCGTACTATGTGCATGGCTGCCGCCATTGCGGTGGCTGGCGGTGCGTCGCAGGCGGCGACGCTGCAGTTTGAACTCACGCGTGAGTTCAGCGGCTCGGGCTTCAATCCGAGCGGGTCGGCTCCGTGGGGCACGGCCACGTTTGTTGATGTCGTTCCCGGGCAAGTGCAACTAACGCTGACGCGTTCGAGCGGCATGACCAGCGGCGAGTTCATTCGCTCGTGGTTCTTCAACCTCGATCCGGCGATCAGCCCCACTGCGCTCACGATGACGCAGAACAGCGGTCCGGTCGCGACGGCGCTGGAAGCGGCGACGAATGCGTATCGCGCTGACGGCGGTCCGTTCATGGACATTCGTCTGAGCTTTGCGACCAGCGGCGCGCAGCGCTTTGATGGTGACTTCAGCTCGGCAGTGTTCACGTTCAGCGCGACGGGCCTGACGGCGAACTCGTTCCGTCAGTTTGGCTTGGGCGCGGGTAACTCGCCCAACGGTCTGCTGCACGCGGCGCACATCCAGGGCATTCCTGGTGACGGCTCGGCGTGGACGACCGGTGGCGAAGTGGTGATTGTGCCGCTGCCTCCGGCGGCATGGGCCGGCCTGAGCGGCTTGGCTCTCGCTGGCGGTGTTGTGCATGTTCGTCGTCGTCGCGCCGCGAAGGCGTGATGCACGTGCGTGGCATGTGCTGACATGGGAAACCAAATGACAAGACGCCCTTGCTTGTGCAAGGGCGTCTTGTGTTTTTGAACTGCGTGATGTGCGTTGGTGGGCTGGTTTACTTGGGAGCGGGAGCTGCGCCGATGGGCGTGATGGTCGGGCGAGCATCCTGGTTGGGTGATGCGGGCGAGGGGTTGGCGGTGCCGCGGCGGATGAAGACGGGCTCCTTGTCGGCTTCGGTCTCGGGGCGCTCGATCATGTCGCGAGCGTTCTGAGCGGCGGCGAGAGCGGTCTTGAGGCGATCGCTTTCGGTGGCGAAGCTGGCGGCAATTGCGCCGCTTTCCTGCAGCGAACTGAGTGTCGCGACGATCTGCGAGTAGGTCAGGTCGAAGCCGGGGCGCGGGTCGCCCGGGCTGTTCTCGCGAGCGAGGGCGAGGATGAGATCGGGCAGGTTGGCGCGAATCGACTGCTGCACAAGCTGGCGGCCCGGACGATTGAGGCGGATCTTGAGCGTGTTGGGACTGTCGTCGTTGGCGATGAGCAGCGAGTTGTCCCACATGCTGATCATGGTCGGGATGTTGACGCGCTGATCGAGCCCGAAGACGACGATGCGCGGCGTGTTCTGCTGCGTGACGTACAGCATGGGCTGGCCGCCTTCGACGATGTCGAGCAGGAACTTGGCTTCGACCGGCATGCGCGAGACGCCTTGGATGGAGCCAGCGGGCAGGCTGAGGCGGGCGATCTCTTCCAACTGCGAGGGGCTGTACTTCTGGCGGCGCAGGTCGGGGTCTTCGTTCTGGATGCGCGAGAGGTAGGCGAAGCGCAGACGCTCCGCACGCTTGGCCAGGGCCTCGTACGCAGCGATGCGCACGAGCATGTCTTCGTCGTTCAGACCTTCACGCAGGGCCACGTCGATGCGGGCGCCGGCGTCGATCTCGCCCAGCAGTTCGAGGGCTTGCGTGCGGACGGTGGTCTGGCCGGTCTTGGCGAGGTCGCGCAGGAACGTTGCGGCGCGAGGATCGCTCAGGCGGGCGCCAGCCTTGAGGCCCGCGAGGCGCGGGACCAGCTCGGGATACTCGTAGAGGTCGCGAATCATCGGCAGAGCACGCTCGCCGAGTGCTTCGAGGGCCCACGACAGCTCGGTGGCCATTTCGGGCTGCTGCTTGATCGATTCAACGTAGCGACGGGCGTAGGCCTCGGGCGATGCTTGGTCGATCTGGATGTTGCGGACGAGGTTCAAGAAGGTGACGGGCTCATTGCGAAAGCGGCCTGGAATGGTGAGTTCCACGGTGCTGTCGCTGCGACCACGTGCGGTGGCGTTGGCATCTCCCGCGCCGCTGGGGAAGCGGCTGTTGATGGCGCTGACGATGGCGCGAGCGCGGCCGTGGCTGGGGGCGTTGAGCGTGAGGACGACGTCGAGCGAATCGACGACTTCGCCGCCGCCGAGAATGCGGCCTGCACGAACCTGCACACCACTCACGCCGGCTTCTGCTTCGGCGAAGGGGTTGATGTAGACAGGGCCGCGGGCGACGCCGACTTTGCGTGCTTGCGTGCCGCCGAAGACGCTGGGCGGACCCAGACGCAAGTCGGTGCCCCAGAGGCGGCCGCCTTCGAGGCTGCTGGCGTTGAGGGCGACGACGCGGACGTCGTAGCGCGAGCCGACGGGTGCGCCGGGGGCGACAGCGGCGGTGACTTCAACAACGGCGACGTTGGGATCACGCAGGATTTCGCGAGGGGACTTGCCGAAGAGCGGGGTGCCTTTGAGAGCCTCAGCGTTGCGCGAGAGGCCAGCGAGGGCCATTTCGCGTTCCATGGTGCTGGCGACGGCGTCGTTGAGTTCGAGGCCACCGGTGCCGTCGAGGCCGACGACGATGCCGTAACCGGAAACGAGCGTGGGCGTGACGTTGCGGAACTGGACTTCGCTGCCGATGAGGCCGCGAAGTGCGGGCTCGACGGGAGGGAGATCGGTCTGTACCACCGTGGGGCGCTTGGGCGGGGAGCTCTCGCAGGCGGTCAGCACAGTGCCGGCCAATGTGGCAAGCACGAGAGCAAACATAACCGACGGGGCGACAACGCCTTGGCGCAGCATGCACAGACTCCTACGCGGAACTCCTCGAGCGCGGGCTCCCCTGCGGGGTGCCTGGCTCAGTCGCGCGGTGCGCGACGGGTCACCACTGTACACGCTCTGGGTGGGGTGCGGTTGCAGCGTTGGTGTGCAAAACCCGGGTGAAGATTGGGGGAATGCACCCGAACAAGTTGTCTGGAGCTGTCGGCGGGTGGCGGATGTGGAAAACCTCCAGAGAATCATCAGTGGCGCACAACTTGCGTCAAAATAACAACTTGGGCGCAGTTTACAGCCTTTCCGCAAATTTCACACTGCAAATTGTGTCTGAACCCCTTGGAACATACGATCCGTAGTGGTATGCTGTCCCCCTCAACACATCGGCCTGTGTGTCGGCTGGTGGGTTTGGGTCTTTCCGCTCAGGAACTCTTACGCGTTCTTCATGGTCAGTCGCCAGTCGCAATGGCACTCGATGTCACATCGATTGTACGGATTGTGATTGGTTTCTGATTGGGCGTTTGATTCGATTTGGTGGATTGGGTGGTCTTCCGGGTGGTGCCGGGAGAGTAGTTCGGGTGTCTCGGTCTCACGCGGGTGGCTCTGCGCCCCCAAGGAGCGTGCGGTGGGTGTTCTTGCTGACAAGCAAATTCGCAAGCTCGTGCGCATCGAGCCGTTTGAAGAAGCCAAGAAGCGGCCGGGCAAGATCAGCTACGGCGTAAGCAGCTATGGCTACGACGTGCGCGTGGGCCCTCATTTCAAGATCTTCACGCCGACGCCTCGGACGGGGCAGATCACGGTGGTTGATCCGAAGAACTTCACTGACGACCTGATGGTCGAGGTGGACTGTGAGAAGCTGGGAATTGATCACGTGATCATTCCGCCCAACTCGTTCGCACTCTGCGAGACGGTTGAGTACCTCGAGATTCCGCGCGATGTGCTGGTGATCTGTGTGGGTAAAAGCACGTATGCGCGATGCGGGCTGATTGTGAACGTGACTCCTCTTGAGCCGGAGTGGAAGGGGAAGGTCACGATCGAGATCTCGAATACGACGCCGCTGCCGGCAAAGGTGTACGCGAACGAGGGCATTGCTCAGTTCGTGTTCTTCAAGGCTGACGAAGTCTGTGAAGTGAGCTACGCCGACAAGGCAGGCAAGTATCAGAATCAGGGTGGGTTGACGTTGCCGAAGGTGGACTAAGCGGCATTCGTGAAAGGCACTTGGAATCGTCGGTGGTTGGAGATGAGCGAGATCAAGTCACATCGCGATCTGCGTGCGTGGCAAATGAGCATCGCTCTGGCGAAGCGTGTGATAAAGGCGGCGAACACGTTTCCAAAGACGGAAGCACTTGGGTTGGCATCGCAGGTTCGTCGCTCGGCGGTGTTTGTTCCGAGCAACATGGCAGAAGGTATTGGTCGCGGGAGTCGCAAGGACTACCTGCGTTTCTTGAAGGTCGCACGAGGCAGTCTGTTTGAACTCGACACGCAACTGCTCCTCGCTCGCGAACTCGATTACATCACTGCACGCGGGCACGACAGCCTTTGTGCGGATTGGAATGAGGTCAGCAAAGTTCTCGCAGGGTTGATTCGTCATATGAGCGCCGGACGCGCGAGTACGAATGCCGAATCACGAATGCCGAATGCCGTTTCTCCCAAGCAAGGACGCTCCAAGGGACCACGCCCATGAAGATCACTCGCAAGTTCACCACCGCCGGTACTGACCCCTTCGCCTCCACGAACTGGGTCACGCGCTCTTCTCGTATCACCAACCCAGACGGCTCGGTCGTCTTCGAAATGAAGGACGCCCAGATGCCGGAGGGCTGGTCGCAGCTTGCCACCGACATCATGGTGAGCAAGTACTTCCGCAAGGCGGGCGTGCCTCAGTTTGAGGATCCGTTTGGCCTGCCGGGCGTGTCTCCTGTGAAGATGGAGAACGGCAAGCCGGTGACGGGGCCCGAGCGCAGCGCGAAGCAGGTGATTCACCGCCTCGCCGGTTGCTGGCGGTTCTGGGGTGAGATGTACGGGTACTTTGACACCCAGGAAGACGCGCAGGCGTTTTATGACGAACTGGCGTACATGATGACGCACCAGATGTGCGCTCCCAACAGCCCGCAGTGGTTCAACACCGGCTTGAACTTTGCGTACGGCGTGACGGGGCCGGCGCAGGGGCACTTTATTGCGGATCACAAGACGGGCGAAGTGACGCTCGCGCCGGATGCGTACACGCATCCGCAGCCGCACGCGTGCTTTATTCAAAGCGTGGATGACGACCTGGTGAATGAAGGCGGCATCATGGACCTGTGGGTTCGTGAGGCGCGTCTGTTCAAGTACGGCTCGGGCACGGGCACCAACTTCAGCAGCCTGCGCGGCGATGGCGAGAAGCTGTCGGGCGGCGGGCGCAGCAGCGGGCTGATGAGCTGGCTGCGCATCGGCGATCGCGCGGCGGCGGCCATCAAGAGCGGCGGAACGACGCGTCGTGCGGCGAAGATGGTGTGCCTGGATATGGATCACCCCGACATCGTGGACTTCGTCGAGTGGAAGGTTCGCGAAGAGATCAAGGTGCAGGCGATGGTGGAGGGGCTGAAGCTGCTCAAGAAGCACAACCCCGACGTCGCCCAGCAGTGCGAAGATCTGAAGCTCAAGTTGGACTACGACTTCAACGGCGAGGCGTATCAGACGGTCGCCGGCCAGAACAGCAACAACAGCGTGCGCATTCCTGACGAGTTCTTTGAAGCTCTGGATGCGGGCGGCGAGTGGAAGACGTACTTCCGCACGGGCGGCAAGGCGGGCGGCGAGCGCAAGCTTGCGAAGGTGTACAAGGCTGACGCGATCTGGGACAAGATCGGCGATGCGGCGTGGCGCTGTGCGGACCCGGGCGTGCAGTATGACAGCACGATCAACGCGTGGCACACGTGCCCCAGCGGCGGGCGCATCAATGCGAGCAACCCGTGCAGCGAGTACATGTTCCTGGACAACACGGCGTGCAACCTTGCATCGCTGAATGTGCTGAAGTTCTTTGACGCGAAGACCAAGAAGTTTGACGTCGAGGCGTTTGAGCATGGCGTGGACATTTGGACGATCGTGCTGGAAATCAGCGTGCTGATGGCCGCGTTCCCCAGCAAGAACATCGCGGAATTGAGCTGGAAGTATCGCACGCTGGGTCTTGGCTACGCCAACCTGGGCGCGATGCTGATGCAGGCGGGCATTGCGTACGACAGCGAAGAAGGTCGTGCGGTGTGCGCGTGCGTGACGGCGATTCTCACGGGTCGCAGCTACCGCATGAGCGCGCTGATGGCGAAGGAACAGGGGCCCTTCCCCGGTTACTCAGCTGACAGCGGCAACATGCTGCGTGTGATGCGCAATCACCGTCTGGCGGCGTATGGCGTGGCTCGCGACAGCAGCAGCTACGAGCAACTGAAGATTCGCCCCGTGCCGATTGATCACACCCTTCTGCGTAGCGGCAAGGTGAACGTCGCGAATGCGATGGAACTGCTGGAGCACAGCGTTGAAGCGTGGGATGAGTGCGTGCAGTTTGGTGAGAAGTGGGGCTATCGCAACGCGCAGAGCACGGTGATTGCGCCGACGGGCACGATCGGCCTGCTGATGGACTGCGATACGACGGGCGTGGAGCCTGACTTCGCACTCGTGAAGTTCAAGAAGCTCGCGGGCGGCGGATACTTCAAGATCGCGAATGAAAGCGTGAAGCCTGCGCTGGAGTCCTTGGGCTATAGCGCGACGCAGGTGCGCGAGATCATGGCGTATCTGCTGGGCTCGCTGAGCCTGGATGTGACGATTCCGGCGGGTGGTGCGGGCGCTGGCCAGAAGCTCAGCGACTTCCTCCGCAGCAAGGGCCTGCCCGAGAGCACGATCACGAGCATTGAAGGCGGTTTGCCTGGCGTGTTTGAACTCAGCTTCGCGTTCGCGAGCTGGGCTCTGCCTGCTGACGCCATCAAGGCTTGCGGCGTCGATCCGGCGAAGGCTTCGGCGGACAGCAGCTTCAACCTGCTGAAGACTCTGGGCCTGACCAGCGCTCAGTGCGATGCGCTCAATCTGATCATCTGCGGCACCAGCACCGTGGAAGGTGCGCCGCACCTGAAGGATGAGCACCTGCCTGTGTTTGACTGCGCCAACAAGTGCGGCAAGCTGGGCAAGCGCTACATCGCGGCGGAAGGCCACATTCGCATGATGGCGGCGGCCCAGCCGTTCATCAGTGGTGCGATCAGCAAGACGATCAATCTGCCCAACGAGGCGAGCGTGCAGGACATCAAGGACTGCTACCGCCTGTCGTGGGAGCTTGGTCTGAAGGCCAACGCGCTGTATCGCGATGGTTGCAAGCTGAGCCAGCCCTTGAGCGCAACGACGGACGAAGCCAAGAAGGAAGCGGGCAAGGAAGACGAAGCCAAGCCGGAGGCGAAGGTGGAAGCCAAGGCGGTCCCTACGCCAGCGGTGGTGGAGGCGAAGCCTGCCGCCGTCCCGGCTGTGGCGACTGACGCGCACCGTGCGAAGCGTCGTCGGCTGCCTGATACGCGTCGCAGCATGACGCACAAGTTCAACGTCGCGGGCCATGAAGGCTACCTGACGGTGGGCCTGTTTGAAGATGGCAAGCCGGGCGAGCTGTTCATCACGATGAGCAAGGAAGGCTCGACGATCGGCGGGCTTATGGATAGCTTGGGCACGGCGATCAGCGTGAGCCTGCAGTATGGCGTGCCGGTTGAGAGCCTTGTGACCAAGTTCAGCCACCAGCGGTTTGAGCCGGCGGGCATGACGGAGAATCGTGACATTCCGTTTGCGAAGAGCCTGGTTGACTACATCTTCCGCTGGATGGGCATGCAGTTCATTCCGGGGTATCGCGAAGCCAACGCTCCCAACCGTGGCGATGCTCCCGCGGTCGCACCGGTGACGATCAACCCCGCGCCTGGTCGCATGACCGAGGCGAAGGCGAAGTCGTCGCTGAACGTGGGCACGCTGCCGATCGAGCTGTCGGGCGGCACGGGCGCTCACATTCATATGACGGAGCGCACGATCGATATCGATGTGTCGCCCAAGAACGCGGCGAGCGTGCTGAGCGAGGTGCTGGCGGATGCACAGAGCGACGCGCCGGCGTGTGATGTGTGCGGCAACGTGACGGTTCGCAGCGGCACCTGCTACAAGTGCCTCAACTGCGGGAACAGCATGGGCTGCAGTTAAAGACCTTCAGCGCTTGCCCGCGTTGAGAGACGCGGGCGGCGATTCAGAACATCGCACTTCAAGGGGCCCGCTGAGAGGGTCCACCGTGAAAAGTTGTCGCTTGTCCCGCAGAGGCCGGTATGTAAATGGACTTGCACCGGGACGGGAAGGACAGGATCGAACTCGTTCGTAGCCTCGCTCGAGGCGTGGTCAGACGGTGAACCGCTTTGCGACAACGTCGCGAAGCGGAGACAAAGGACAAGTCTGGTTCAGCACTGGCATTGGACGCCGCCGCTGAATCCTCGCCAAGGAGATCGCGTTTCGAGCGGGCGGGACAGGCGGACAACGGAGGGGGCCTGACGGCGTGCCCCTTGATTGTGCGATGCGATGAGCGGTGTGATAAGACCACCCCAAGGCGGGGTTATGTGGCCGGTACTGTCCACCCCAGACCGGCGTCGCCCGAATCGGGCCTGAATCCCGCCACTTTTTGAGCCCCTCGGTCCCACCGCCGGGGGGTTCATTTTTTGGCCTTCGCGACCATGTTTGGTATGAGAAGGTCGTTGGAACGTGCATAAAATACTGGCAGATTTTGCGTTATCCCCTTGAAGTGAGACCGGAAATCGCAGACACTTACCGGTCAGAGACAGTGCACACCTTGGAGAGGGTGCGCACACAGAGACAAGACCTCAGCGAAAGCTGAGTGTTTCTGCGGGCCGCCGAGAAGCTGCACGTAGGGACAAGGAGGAGATTGCACATGCGGTTGACTGGCATTAGCTTGCTGTCGGCGTTGGCTCTTGCGAGCGGCGTGGCGATGGCGCAAACGGGCTTGGCTTCGTTCTCATACGACAGCCTGGCGGGTGGATACACGGCAACCAGCGGTTCGACTGGCGTCTTCACTGCCAACGCAGTGAACACGGTCGCGCTCAAGACGGTCGGCGATTTCAATCGCACCGTTGCCAGCACTGGCAGCGCCGACTTCCCCGCTGGCTTCGTCACTGATCCGAACCTCGCTGACATCTCGATCACGATGAACGTGAACGTGCTCGGCGGCGGCGTCGCGGCGGGCACGGGCACGATCGAGATCACCGACACGGACGGCGACGTCTTCTCGGCGACGGTCGCGGGCACGTGGTACGACATCTCCCCCGGTTTCTACTTCTTCAACGGCGACCTGACGAGCATCACGCTCACCGACAACGGTGTTGCTGACGGCGCGTTCAACGGGTACAACGGTTCATGGCTCATGAACCTCCCGGGCAACCCGCTCACGGGCGCCATCGTGAATCTCGTGTTCGGCACGAGCAACCCCGGCTTCTTTGTGAACAACTTCAACGACTTCGCCGTGGGCGTGTCGGGCCAAGTTGTTCCTACGCCCGGCGTCCTGGCTCTGATGGGCCTGGGTGGTCTGGCTGCGGCTCGTCGTCGTCGCTGAATCTCGTGCGTGCTGCAGCCTCGTAGAGGCTGTAGCGCGGATGAAGGGTTGCGCGTGACGTATGCATGCGCGACACACCTTGGAAGCACATTTACGGTCAGCGCGAATCGCTGATCGTTTCGCAGGGAGAGTAGAGATGCAGGTTTCTCACTGGATTATGACGGCAGCGGCTGCCGGGCTCTTGGCGGGTACCGCCAATGCCCAGGTGACTGTCGCGTCGTTCACGTTTGACAGTCTTGCTGGCAACTACGTTGCCACGACGCCCAACACGGGCTTGTTCACGGCTCGCGCGGTTGATACCGCCACGCTCCGCTCGGTCGGCAGCTTCAACCGGATCAACAACGCGACGCCCGCGCAGTTCAACGCTGGCTTCGTCTCCGGTCCTGACGTCGCTGACGTGCTGATCACCATGAACGTGACGCGTCTGAATGCCACCACGGCGACGGCGGTGGGCATGGTTGTCCTGACCGACATCAACGGTGACGTGTACCGCTCGCCCATCAACGGCGTGTGGAGCAAGAACCTCACGGGTGCCGGCTTCGGCGGCGCGATGACTGCTCCTGTCTTCGACAGCACCACCGGCAACGGCCTGATCGAAGGCAACACCGGCGGCTGGTCGCCCAACTTCGGTTCGGGCCCGCTCAGTGGCGCGATCTCGCTGATCGTGCTGAACGCCAACGCCACTTTCTTCACCACGTCGTACACGGGTGAAGCGATCGGTGCTACGGCTCAGATCATTCCGGGTCCTGCGGCGCTCGCCCTTGCAGGTCTCGCGGCTGGCATCGCTGGCCGTCGCCGCCGCTAACGCGGTGGCTCTCACGCTGGGATGAAAGGGATCTAGATCCCAGTGTGATTCTTCGTCTTTCACTTGCAGTGCAAAGTCTCCCACAACCCTCGGCAGCCAGCCGAGGGTTGTTCGTTTTGGATCGCGAGCAATGAAGGTAATCACTGCCAGCCGGCTTTGCGTCGTGCATCAGGGCGGGGAGAGGCCGACACCGTGCGGGCTCGTGCACGTGATGTGATGGTCTTTGGGCGGGCGGTGTGACGGAGTGCGGACATGTCATACGAGTGGTTCGCGGCGAGATTCAAGACGGTTGTGCGGCTGATGTGTCTGCTGGCCATTGAAGTTGGCCGCACTCGGCGCACGGCTGCAGTCCTTGGTTGTGCTGTGCGAGTGGATAGGCACAGGCGACGCAGCGGCGCGATTGGAATCTCGCGCGAATGCGTCGGCCCTGGAGAATCGATCTGCCCGCGGGCAACGCCACGATGAGCAGGAAGAGGCCTGCCAGCGCGAGGAACTTGAAGGTGGCGAAGCGGAGGGTGCCGGTGAATAGGTTCTCGTAATGTGATGCACGCAGGATGAGGCGAGAGCGGGATGCATCGAGGACGACGATGTCGCGGCGATAGAGGCCGCGATGGAGGTAGTCCTGTACGTTGTAGAGCGACTTGTACTGGTGTGCGGGCCTGCGGAGCTCGTAGATCCAGACGCGGGATCCATCGTCGAGCGTTGCCTGCATCACGAGCGAACTCGCAAAGTAAGCAAACTCGGCGCCGTCGACGGAGAGAGGCGGATCGACATAGAACGCGGCACGGCTCCGCAGAATGAACTCGTCGCTGGTTGACGCCGCGAGAGATCGCGAGAACAGCGACGCATCGAGGTTGCGGGTCATCTTCCAGTTCTTGCTTGTCACGTCCGAACTTTTGTCAACGCTGGTGTTGTGATGAGTGGGCGGGCCCGCAAAGCGAGAATACGTGAACTCGCTGGCGCGGTGAACTGACTGGATGCGAGCAGGCAGGGCGGGTGTTTGAGCGAACAGCGACGCGCCGAACCACCAGAGCCATTCAGCAAGCACGACGATCGCCGCGAGCAGGATCGCGCCGGTCACGAGCCGGCGTGCGAAGCGGTCGTGTCTGCGCCAGGGGCGGTCGGAAGTGATGATCACTGTCAGACACAACGGCACATTGGGGCAGGCAGCTCCACTTGGAAGATGAAAAAACCCGCGACCTTCGTCGCGGGCTTGTGTAGAGCAGTGGGGGACTTTGGACAAGCCGATCAGTTGCCGGCGCGGCGAACGGGGCGGGGGGTCTTGCCAGTCAAGGTGTAGAGGCGGTTCTCGTTGAGGACCGGGATGCCCGTGGCGGTGGCTTCACGCAGGAGGTTGTCGTAGCGTTCCACGTCGCGGAAGCGGCGGGTGAACTCCAGGGCGACTTCGAGCGGGGCATCGGCACCCGGACGCGGGGGCAGCACGGGGCGGCCACCCATGACGACGAAGTCGGTATCGCCCGCCATGTCGTCGGCGATGACGCCGCCCCAGGCGCGGATCATGTTCTCGACTTCGGTCTTTTCCGAGGGCGTCGCGAGGCTGTCGCGGTCGGTGTCGAAGTTCCCGAAGACCACGAAGCGGTATTGTTTGTTGGGGTCGTACACCGCGTTGGCGATGACATCGCCACGGACGACGGGGTTGCCACGCAGTTCGCTGGTGATGCGGCAGGTGGCGGTGGTTTCGCCAACGTTGATGACTTCGAGCGTGGCCTTGCCCGGGGTGTACTCGCCATCGCCCACGACCTTGATGGAGGCGGCGTTGGGATACACGGCGAAGGTCATGCCCAAGACGACCTTGCGGTCGCGGCCGATGTTGATGACGACGCTGCGGTCAACTTCGTTGACGCTCAGCACGCCGCCGTCGACGAGGGTCGATTCATCCTGGGGCTTGAGGAGATCGCCGCCGCGATCGCCACGGAGCTTGGCGACCTGCGATTCGAGGACGAGGATCTTTTCGTTCTGCGTCTTGATGGTGTCCTGCAGGCGGTTGCGCTCTTCTTCGCTCTCGGTGCGGATGCGCTCAACAGCGGCGGCCTGAGACTCACGGAAGTTGTCGGCACCCTGGCGATACTCCTCGACCTGCTTCTTGTACTGAGCGATCTCAGCGCGGGTCTGGTCGAGCGTTTCGCGGTTGGTGCTGTCGATGGCGTTCACGCGATCGACTTCGTTCTTGAGGTCGGCGAGGGCCTGATCGCGAGCGGACTTGGCCTGATCGAGCTCAGTCTGGAGGTTGGCGATGCGGGATTCGCGGCTCTGGACCATCGAAACGAGCGGCTGGTCGTTGCCTTCGTAGCCCTTGAGCTTTTCTTCGATGGTGGCCAGCGTATCGCGACGCTCGCCGCTGATGCGGCTGGTGAGCGCGCCGTTCTGCGCGGCGAGGTAACCCACGAGGGTGCGCTGCTCGCTGCCCTTGGCTTGCTCGAGCAGGGCGCGAATCTGGTCGTTGTTGCGTTCGTTGCCGATGATCTCGGAGTTCTGCGCGATCACATCGGCGTTCTTCTTCTTTTCATCGCTGTACTTGCTGAAGAAGACCGCGAAGGCCACAAAACTGGCCAGACCGAGCACGGCAAAGATGACCGTGGTGACGATGAGACCGGTGGAGGCGCTGCTACGACTCGCCATGCTGATTGCTCCGCTGCATTCACAGATGCGTGCAGCCGAGCGCGGCCAAACCGCACACGCTGCACTGGTTCACTTCCATACGCCCGGGATCGCTCCCAAGCCGCACTCAACGCGAGCATTGTTGCCATGCTCGGCACATTGAGGTCAAGAGGATAGCAGGAATTCGTCAGGTGTGGAGGGATCGAAACGTAAAGGTCTTCGGAATTGTTTCCTGACACAGGCCGAACCTTGCGAGCGATCACTTGGGAAGGCGTCTGCGCGCTTGTTCGAGCAGGCGGGTCTCTTCGGCTGTTTCACGCTGAATGCGCTCGATCGTCTGGTTGAAGGTCTCGGCGGCGGCGTCATCCTGAAAGACGAGCTGCGAATCTTCGACGGACCAGGATCCCCAGGTTGTATCCAGATGCACGAGCAGGTCGCGAATGGCCTGGCAGCAGCGGTTCTGATTGGCGTAGAGCTGAAACTGCACCCCGGCGTTGCCCACGAGAGACTGAGCGTTGGACTTGGAGAGGCGCGGGGACAAACCGGCACGCAGAAAGCGATTCTCCGCGTCGTCCACGATGATGCGGTAGTGGCGTTCGGCGTCGGTCAGACCCAGAAGGGTCGCGTCCATCATGGCGATGCGCTGCTTGAGAGTCGCTCGGGAGTCGATGGATGCAGCATCGAAGGAGCCGGCATCGATGAATCGGCGCAGCGGCGTCTGGTAGAGGAGCGTCGCTGCGGACATGTCCTGCAGCAGTTCCGCAGTCGTGCGGAAGAGCTTGACTTCGAACTCGGAAAGGTTGGGAGCGGCGGCGTCCACCGTTTGTGTGAACTCGCGGGCGACGGCGCTGGGGTCGGGCAGTTTGCCTGCGGCAGCGTCATTGAGCACGGCTTCATTCATCGCGATGAGCTTGCGGAATGTCTGCTCGCCCTGGGGGCTCAGCTTGTCACTCTGGTGAGCGATGCTGGAGTAGATGCGCATGGACACCAGACACGCCATGAACGTGATGAAGACGATGTGGCCGATGCGGCTTGAGCGACGGCTGATGAGATAGGCGATGAGGGCGAAGAAGGCCGCGATGAGAAATGTCGCGAACCAGACGCCGACCACGGCGGAGACAGCTTCCGGCGTTTTCGCGTTTCTTGCCGCGGGGATGATGAGAAGCAGCAAGCTGAGAGCGGCGACCCCGCCTGCAACCCACGTGAGCACCGGTGTCTTGGTATTGCGTACTTCCATCATGCACCCCTTTTCTTGCGCGCGGCGAGTAGTTTACTCGAGCAACTGGCAACGCATCAGCTTGCTGCGGGGTGCCACATCGTCTTGAAGTCAACGAATGACTCGATCCACCAAGGCGAGTTGCAGGTGGGGTCGGTCCAGTCGAGGCTATCGATCTTGGCTGACTTTTTGCTTGTGGGTTTGGCTTCGCGAATCGTCACGCGCTTGAGGTTCTCGGCGGCGCCTTCGCGGAGGAGCGTGCTTTCGGCGGGGGTGAGGCCGCCGGCATGGATGGCGTCGATGTCGCGGTGGGTGGCGATGTGGGAGAGCATTTCGGCGCGTTGGCCCGTGAGGATGTTGATGACGCCGGCGGGCACGTCGCTGGTGGCGCAGACTTCGCCCATGATGACAGAGGGAAGAGGGTTCGCTTCGCTGGCGACGAGAATGACGCTGTTGCCGGGCACCATGGCGGGAGCCATGAGCGACACGAGCGCGAGCAGCGGCGAGGCATCGGGGCAGACGCAGACGACGACGCCTGAGGGCTCGGGTGAAGTGAAGTTGTAGAAGGGGCCGGAGACGGGGTTGTTGCAACCCAGCACCTGCGCGTACTTGTCGCACCAGCCGGCGTAGTGGACCATGCGGTCGATGGCGGCGGCGACTTCGGCCTTGGCGGCGGCGGGCGTGACTTTGGGCAGCAGCTTGCCCTTTGCATCGCGCACGGCGGGATCCATGATGGCGGCGGCGAGTTCGTCGCGCTTGCCTTCCATCATCTCGGCCATGCGATACATGATCTGGCCGCGGTTGTAGGCGGTGGCGTTGGCCCACTTGGTCTGCGCGGCGCGGGCAGCTTCGACGGCATCACGCAGGTCTTTGCGTGAGGCGTGCGAGATGTGAGCGAGGACGTCGCCCTTCGCGTTGACGATGGGCAGAGAACGGCCCGACTCGGAGCGGGGGAACGCGCCGTTGATGAAGAGCTTGTAGGTCTTGGCGATATCGAGACGGGTGGTCATGGGGGATTCCAAAGACAGTTTTCAACACAGAGCACACAGAGAGCACAGAGGTGAGAACCGGTTACATGACTCGGCGGATGATGCCGTCCTTGAGGACCTTGGTGTTGAAGTTCAAGATGAGACCAACTTTGTGACCCGAGAGTCTGAGGTACGTCAGTAACTGAGCCTCGTGTACGGGCAGGAGTTTCTCTACCGACTTCACTTCTATCACGAGGCAATCCTCCACAACGAGATCGAGGCGGTATCCGATATCGAGACGAACGGACTTGTATTGCACTGCGAGCGGTACCTGACTTGCAACACGTAATCCCTGTGTGGTCAGTTCGTGGACGAGACAGGCCTCATATGCCGACTCAAGCAGGCCTGGCCCGAGCGTTCGATGCACTTCGATCGCACAGCCGATCACACGTCGAGTGAGCGGGTCATCTTGCATTTGGTCCATATGACTCTCTCTCTGTGCTCTCTGTGAGCTCTGTGTTGAACATGGTTTACAACTTCACATACGCCCGCAGACCATGCACGCCGCCTTCGCGGCCGAAGCCGCTTTCTTTGAAGCCGCCGAAGGGGCTGGCGGGGTCGAACTTGTTGTATGTGTTGCACCAGACGACGCCGGCTTGGAGTTTCTTGGCGACTTCGAGCACTTTGCTGCCTTTGTCGGTCCAGATGCCGGCGGCGAGGCCGTAGGGCGTGTTGTTGGCTTTGCTGATGGCTTCTTCGACGGTGCGGAAGCTCATGAGGCTGAGGACGGGGCCGAAGATTTCTTCGCGGGCGATGGTGTGGCTGGGCTGCACGTTGGCGAAGAAGCACGGCTTGCACCAGTAGCCTTTGCTGGGCAGCGTGCTGGTGCTGGGTGAGCAGAGTTCGGCGCCTTCGTCCTGGCCCAGTTGCAGATAGCGATTGATGGTGTCGAGCTGCTGCTTGCTGTTGATGGCGCCGACGTCGGTGTTCTTGTCCATCGGGTCGCCCACGCGCAGACTTGCGAGGCGTAGTTCGAGTTTCTTGCGGACTTCGCTGATCACGCCTTCCTGCACGAGCAAACGCGAGCCGGCGCAGCAGACTTCGCCTTGGTTGAAGTAGATGCCTTGCACAATGCCTTCGACGGCTTGATCGATCGCGGCGTCGTCGAAGATGATGTGGGGACTCTTGCCGCCAAGTTCGAGCGTGAGCTTCTTGCTGGAGCCCGCGGTGGCTTTGGCGATCTTCTTGCCGACATCGGTGCTGCCTGTGAAGGCGACCTTGTCGATGCCGGCGTGATTCACGATGGCGGCGCCGGTGCGGCCGTCGCCGGTCGCGATATTGACGACACCGGGAGGTAGGCCGACTTCTTGCAGAATCTCAGCGAGGCGTAGCGCGGTGAGCGGCGTGGTTTCGGCGGGCTTGAGCACGCATGTGTTGCCGCAAGCGAGAGCAGGGGCGAGTTTCCACGCGGCCATAAGCAGCGGGAAGTTCCAGGGGATGACCTGACCGCAGACGCCGACGGGCGCGGGTTGACGGCCGTAGACCCATTCGAGTTTGTCGGCCCAGCCGGCGTAGTAGAAGAAGTGGGCGGCGACGAGGGGCACGTCGATGTCGCGCGATTCTTTGATGGGCTTGCCGCTGTCGAGAGTTTCGAGCACGGCGAGCTCGCGGGCGCGTTCTTGGATGCGACGTGCGATACGGAACAGATACTTGCCGCGTTCGACGGCGGGCAGAGCTGACCACTTGGGCAACGCAGCACGAGCGGCTTTCACAGCGGCGTCGACATCGCTCTCGGTGCCTTGTGCGACGCGTGTGATGACGGCTTCGGTCGCCGGGTTGATGGTGGCGAAGGACGCGTCGTCGCTCTTGCGCGAGGCCTTGGGCTCGATGAAGCGGCCGTCGATGAAGTGGCCGTAGTGATCGGCGATATCGACTTTCACGCTCTCGGGCGCGGGGGCGTAGGCGATACCGGTGCGGGGCTTGGACGCGGTTGTTGACGCGGCGGCGGTGGTCTTGGCGTTTGGGTGGCCGTTGGTGTGAGCGGTTGTCTGGCTCTCACTCGCTGAGTGCACGCCGTTGGTGTCGCTGGGCATGGGGGAATGTTAGGAAGTCGGGAATTGGTTCACTTCAGTGCCGCATTCTGGACAAATACGCAGGTGCGAGGTGGGGTATCCGCATTGGACGCAGACGCCGGTGACGGCGGCGCGGCGAAACCGTCGCAGCGTGATCCACGCGGAGGTCGAGCGACGAACCTTGACCAAGAGTTGCCAGATGCCCGCGAGAGCAAACGCGTAGAGGATCGCGTTGGGAATGAGCCCCAACGAGGGTCCGAAGTAGATGCGGACGTCGCCAACCGTCCACTTGGGTTGCACATTCTGAAAACGCAGTGGCGCCGTGAGGATGGCGTGGCGATCGGCTTCGTAGAAGGACAATGCGCGAAAACTGCGAATGGGCCAGCCTGCCGACACTGTCATTGTGTAGCGATCTCGCTCTCCTGCAGGCTCCACTTTGCCCGAGTAGGTCACGCCGGGGAATCGCCACGTTTGCGAGAATGTGCCCGCGCGAGAAATGGCTTCGTGTGGACGAACGTCGAGGAAGTCCTTCAGGTTTGGTCCGCCGAATCGCGAGTCGGCGATTGTGGCGGAAACTACCGCACAGACGACGCCGAGCACTGCAAAGATGGACGCGCTTTGCCACCGCTTCATACGCGCTCACCTGTTGACTTCGCGAGGTTTCCCGGCACGGCGAAGCCGCACTCGCTACAGACTGGCTTGGCACCGATGGGATACTTGCACTTGGGGCATTGGCCGCGGGACAAGCGTTTGCCCAAGCGCGCGAAGCGGAAGAGGCGAGCGATCCACGCGGCGATGAGTGACCAGAAGATGGTGTTGAGGATGAAGCCGGGCCACCATGGCAGGAGGGGAAAGCTGGTAATAGGCATCGCGCCGGGAATCATCGTCTGCCGCGAAAGTCCATGGAATTCCAGCCCGCGATACGGAAAGGCTGCATCGTTCACAAAGTCCCGCGAGACATGCATCGCGTGAACGTGGCACCAGTCGGCTCGCATCGCCGGAAACGGGATGCCCCAGATTCGCTGATGATAACTGAGCGACTCTGTGTCCCACGAGCCCTGAGACTCGTTGATATCGAGCAATCCAACGCCGACAGAGATGGAGCGTCGAGGTGTGAAAGTCTTTGCTTGTGGGTTGTCCCAAAAGGATGGCGGGGGACCAGCCCATGAGAAATCGCTCAGCGGGACATCGCGTTTAGAGAGTTCCAACGTGTCGTACTGCAGGGATTGGAACGCGAAGGCGGCAATCCAACTGCTCAGCACGGACAAGAAAACGCCGATGCACAGCAGGCACAGCACTCGTGCAACGGTTGGTCGCTTCCAGCTGCTCACTTTCATCACGCCCCCCTCCAGCTGCTTAGGCCTCGGCGAAGTCATATCCCGCCACATAGCGGCCTGTCTTCAGCTTCACGAGCTGCCGCAGGATGTCATTGCACAGCGTGCTTGCGCCGAAGCGGAAGTAGTCGTTGATCATCCACGGGTTGCCGGCGACGGCGTCGAAGCCGGGGACGTTGAGGGGGCCCATGACTTCGTGGACCATGACGAGGAAGTGGACGCTTTGCTTGGCGGTGCGAATGCCGCCCGCGGGTTTCATGCCGACGAGGTTGCCGGTTTCGAGGTACCAGTCGCGGATGGCTTCGAGCATGACGAGTGTGACGGGCATCGTCGCGGCGGGTTGCACTTTGCCGGTGCTGGTTTTGATGAAGTCCACGTTGCCGTCGCCCGTGCCGCTGGGGCAGACCTCGTGCATCGCGCGAATGGAGATGTCGCTGGCGAGACGCACGTTGTCGAGCGTTTCGAGTTCGCCGGTTTCGAGAATGACTTTGAGGTGTGCGTACGTGCCATCGTCGCGGCGGCAGGCTTTCTTGGTTTCGCGCACTTCTTCCCAGAGTTTGTCATGCTTGCCCGCGAGGAACAAACCGCGTGAGATGACCATGTCGATTTCGTCGGCGCCCATGGCGACGGCTTGGCGGACGTCTTCGAGGCGGACGTCGAGCGGGAACTGGCCACTGGGGAAGCCCGTCGCGACGGCGGCGATCTTGACGCTGCTGGGGTTACTGGGCGAGCGAAGCATCTCGACGCAGGTGGGAATGAGGCTCGGGTAGACGCAGACTGCGCCGACGCTGGGGAGGCGCTGACCTAGCACGCGCTCGTCGCGCTCGTAGGGGCGTGCGGCTTTGGCGCACAGGGCGCGGACCTTCTCGGGACTGTCTTTACCTTCGAGTGTCGTCAGGTCCAGCATGCTCAGCGCGGTCAGCAGCAGCTCACGCTTGCTGGCGTTCTTGATGGATCGCTTGGTGAACGACGCGGCCCGCTCGGCGGCCATGGTTGCATCGACGGGACGGGGACGGAGGGGCGAAGGCATGAGCAATCGTAGTTGCCGCGCGTGAAAGACGCGGCAAGCCGGGATGTGCTGCGTCGCATGCCCGATATCGCTGCAATTCCGCCGACATTCGGCAGTGGTTCGTTGGTGATTCGTTGGTGATTCATGCGGCGGCCGACACCTACTCTCCGCATATGACAGTCCTCGACACTCTTGCAAAGAACAAGCCCGCCGCGCAGCAACGATTGATTGACTGGCTGCGCATTCCCAGCATTTCGACTGATCCCAAGTACGCGGGCGACTGCCGCAAGGCCGCGCAGTGGGCGTGTGATCAGTTGCTGGAGTTGGGCTTTGAAGCACGCCTGGTGGAAACGGGCGATGTGACCAACGGCAAGGGCTCAGGCCACCCGGTGGTGCTGGCGACGATTGCGCCCAAGGCTGGCTACGCGGGGCCGCACGTGCTTTTCTATGGGCACTACGACGTGCAGCCTGTTGATCCGCTCAACCTGTGGGAAAGCGATCCGTTCAACCCGGTTGTTCGCGCGGCACGCGCGGGCGAGCATGGCGGCGAGCGCATCGTCGCTCGCGGCGCTGTGGATGACAAGGGCCAGGTAGCGACGTTCCTTGAAGCGTGCCGGGCGTGGAAGCAGACCAGCGGCCACGCAACCAACGGCGCGGCGTACACGATTCTGCTGGAAGGTGAAGAAGAAAGCGGCAGCGCGAATCTCGAACGCTTCGTGCGCGATCACGCCGCGATGCTGAAGAAGACGGATGTGTGTCTCATCAGCGATACCGGCATGGTGGATCGCGATAAGCCGGCCATCACGTACGGCGTGCGCGGGCTGGCGTACACGCAGGTGACGCTGCACGCAAGCAACCAAGACTTGCACAGCGGCCTCTGGGGCGGGCGGTGTCCGAATCCGATTACCGAGTTGTGCTACGTGCTGTCGCAACTGCACGACAAGGACCGGCGGATCACGATTCCGGGGTTCTATGACGATGTGCGCCCGATCTCGCAAGGTGAGCGCGAAGCGTGGGCGAAGTTGAGTGCCGACACGGGCGTGACGGCGGAGAGCACGCTCGCGAAGATTGGCTTGACGCGTGCGGCGGACGTGGGTGAGAGCGGATACACGTTCCTCGAGCGTGAGTGGGGGCGGCCCACGGCGGAGATCAATGGCATTTGGGGCGGCTACACGGGTGAAGGCGCCAAGACCGTGATTCCCGCGAAGGCGAGTGCGAAGATTTCGTTCCGTCTGGTTGCAGATCAGAAGCCCGAAGTCATCACGCAGCAGTTCTTCGCGTGGCTCAACAGCAAGACGCCGCCGGGCTGCAAGTGGGAACTCGAAGACCTGCACGGCGGGTACGGCGTGACGACGCCGACGGAAAGCGTGACGCTGAAGAAGGCCATGAAGGCGCTCGAACGCGCCGCGGGCAAGGCTCCGTACATGATCAAGTCGGGCGGCAGCATTCCCGTCGCGGGCATGCTCAAGAGCATGCTCGGTCTCGACACGATCTTCATGGGCTTTGGCCTCGATGACGACCGCGTGCACAGCCCCAACGAGAAGTTTGAGATGGCGTGCTTTGAGATGGGCATGAAGGCGCACGCGATGCTCATTGATGAACTGACCAAGTGAACTGATCGAGCTGCTGAGCACACGCCATGACCACTTCACACTGGCAACGCAGCAATCGGCTCGGCACGCTTCACAGCGATGTGGTGGTTGTTGGTGCCGGCATCTGCGGCATCTCCGCGGCGTTGCACTTGCAGCGGCGCGGCGCGAGCGTGCGCGTCGTCGAGCGAGGCATCGTGGGCGGTGTGGGCAGTGGCGCGAGCGCTCGCAACGCGGGCTTTCTCATGCGGGGCTGTGCCGACAACTACGCCGACGCGGTGAAGCAGTATGGCCGGGCGAAGGCGGCGATGCTGTGGCGGCTGACGGAGCGCAACCTCGAAGGTTTGCGGCGCGAAGGCGTGGATTCGTTGCCTGCAACGCAGCGCGTGCCCAGCGTGCTGCTGGCGCTGGGTGAGCAGGAACTCGGCCGACTGCGCGAGAGCCTGACGCTGATGCGTGAGGACGGCTTTGCGGTGGACTGGTGGGACGACGCGAACAACCCGCGTGATGCCGCCTGGCGAGCGGCGACCGGCGCACGTGCAAAGGCTTTGGGCGCACTCGTCAATCCCCACGACGGCGCCACCAACGGCGTGCACGCACTGCGCATGCTGGCGGCCAAACTGCTCTGCCCCGTGCACGAACAGCAAGAGGTGCATGCCATCGAGCAGCACGGCACGGGCGTGCGCGTGCACGTGACGGATGGCGAACTGCTCGCCCGCAAGGTACTGGTGTGTACGAACGCGTACGTGCCGCTGCTGCTGCCGGGCTTTGCGGGCGTGGTCGAGCCCAAGCGCGGGCAGATGCTCGCCATCAAGCCCGGCGTGTTTCAACTCGCGGCGAGCTACTACGCCAACTTCGGCAGCGAGTACTTCCGCCAGACGTGGGACGGCAGCGTGGTCGTGGGCGGCTGCCGCACGTATCACGCCGAGAAGGAAACGGGCTACGAAGACCGCGTGACGCCGTGGGTGCAGGATGATCTGGAACGCTTCACGCGCGATGTGCTGGGCGAGTTCTCGCGAAGCGACATCACCGCGCGGTGGTCAGGCGTCATGGGCTTCACGCAGCATCACCTGCCGATCATCACGCGATGCTGGGGCGAGAACGCGGCAGTGTCACACGCTTCGCGTGAAGGCGCGGGCGATGCCAAGAGCGACAACGTCTGGTTCTGCGGCGGCTTCACGGGCCATGGCATGAGCATGGCGTATGAAGTGTCGCGGCTGGCGGTTACAGAGATGCTCGACGGCACCGTCAGCGGCTTCGGCGTGCCGATGTAATCGACAGCCTGCCTGCCTTCGTGCCTCTGGTACCCGTTCACAACTTCTTCAGCGCACCCACCAGCGCATCAATATGCTGCGTCGTGTGCGCCGCCGAGATCTGGCAGCGCAGCCGTGCGTGGCCTTCGGGCACGACGGGATAGCCGAAGCCGATGACGAAGACGCCCAGGTCGAGTAGTCGCTTGCTCATCGCGATGGCTTTGGCCGTGTCGTGCACGATGATGGGGCAGATGGCGGTGGGGCTGGGCAGCACATCAAAGCCTGCGGCCTTGAGTTGCTGGCGGGCGTACTGCACGTTGTCTTTCAGTCGCTGCACGCGCTCCGGCTCGCGCAGCGTGATCTCAATTGCCTTCTGCGCACTGGCCGCCACCGTCACCGGGAGTGCATTCGAAAAGAGCGTGGGCCGCCCGCGCTGGATGATGAGGTCAATGGCCTGCTGCGTGCCCGCCACAAACCCGCCCGCGCCGCCGCCCAGCGCCTTGCCCAGCGTGCCCGTGAAGAGATCAACGCGTCCTGCTCCCCCTCGCTCGCTTGCTCGCTTGCTCGCTTGCTCGCTCAACCCATCCACCATGCCCCAGTGCTCATGCGTCCCGCGCCCCAGCTTCCCCATCACGCCGTGGCCGTGGCTGTCGTCCACTACCAGCATCGCGTTGTATTCATCGCATAGCTTGCGCATCGCGGGCAAGTCCGCGATGCTGCCTTCCATGCTGAACACGCCGTCCGTCACCACCCAAATCTGCCCGGTCACTTCTTTGTTGGCCTTCGCCGCCTCGAGCGCAGCGCGCAGGCTCTTCTCGCCTTCCAGTACGTTGTTGCGATACACCGCCTTGTGCACGCCCTTCTTGATCGTCGTCGCCAGGCGAATGCTGTCGATGATGCACGCGTGGTTGAGTTCATCGCTGATGATGATGTCACCGGCCTCGCACAGCGTGGGAAAGACCGCCTCGTTGGCTGTCCACGCGCTCACAAACGTGTACGACGCCTCGGTCCCCATGTACCGCGCGATTGTCTTCTCCAGTTCCCAGTGCGGACCAAACGTGCCGCAGATAAACCGCACGCTCGCCGTCCCCGCGCCGTAATCACGCAGGGCCTTCGCACCCGCTTCGACGACCTCGGGATGATTCGCCAGCCCCAGGTAGTTGTTGGAGCAGAAGCACAGCACCTTCTGCTTGCGTCCTTCGCGAACAAGCGTGATCTCCGCATCCATCGGCCCGTCGATCGTCTGGAGCTGCTTCCACAGTCCATCAGCGCGAAGTTGCTTGAAGAGAGCATCGGTACGTGTGGCGAAGGGTGTCATGATGCGTAGGGTACGGCGCAGCATCTCCCACGGGAACTGCACACACCCGCGCCGTGCCGCATCATCTATCATCCCGCATGGGGAACGCCAGCGACGACACGACATCCGCACCGTCGCCAGCAACCGCTGGAGCATCAGCCGTCGCCGCGCCGCCCAGCGCCGAACCGTCCACCGCCGCATCCCTCACGCTCGACGATCGTGGCCGCCCTTTCAAACTCATGTCACCCGTCGAACTGGGCAAGGCCATGCACGAGGCCAACGCCACCGGCAAGGCCGATGTCTTCGCCGCCCTCATGCAGGCGTACTCGGCGCGCGTGCCCACGTCCAAGTGGGGCCAAGTCCTCTCGCGACAACTGGTGACGCGCGTGCTCTCGGTCATGCTTGTCGGCGGTCTGCTTGTACTCGTCCCGACTGCGCTCTTTCCGATGCCAAGCTGGACGGGGTATCTGTTCATGCCGGTCCTCATGCTTGGCATGCTGTGGGCGTTCAACGCTCCCCTCACCGCGGAAGATCTGCAAGGCTACCGCAACGCGATGGCATCGCGCGATCTCTGCCGCGGCTGCGGTTACGACATGCAGCGTCTCACGCCCGCCGACGATGGCTGCGCCGTCTGCCCCGAGTGCGGCTGCGCATGGCGGCTCACACTGCAAGGCCGTGCTCTGGAACAAGTCGATGTCATTCGCGCCGTGCACCCCGGGCGCCTCGATTGGTGGAATTTCAACAGCCGCGGCATGGTCACCGACGCAGCCGGCGTCGCCCAACCCTGCGTGTCGCTCGCAAGCCTGAACGACCCCGCCATCACCGCCCTCGCCCGCCGCTACGCCGTCCGCACGCGGATCAAGTGCATCCTCGCCACCATCGCCATGGTCATCCTCAGCGCGTTGCTTGTGTGGTCCAGCGCGCCCAAGGTCATGCAACCGGCTCTGACAATCGATTGGTTCATGTCGCTTGCCATGATGCTCAGCGTCGTGTACATGGTCGTCCAGTTGCCGCTGCTGCTTCTCAACCTCCGCACCGAATCCGCCATCTTCGCACCCGCCACCGCCCTCGCGGCCATCCAAAACAACCGCTGCCCCGCCTGCACCGCCCCCCTCGCCCCCCTCGCCGAACCCGCCACAGACCCAGCCGCCCCCGCACTCCAGCGCAGTTGCACAACATGCTCCGCCGTGTGGGACACGAAGACGAAACCCAAGCGCGTGGGGTGGGGATGACGGGCTGTAAGTGAGCGCGATGTAGGGCTTGCCGCGTGCAGGTGCTAGCTGATATCGTGCAGCTTGAAGCTGACATGTTGGTGCGAGCGGGTTCGTATTCCAGTGTGCACTGATTTTTGCACACTGCGGCCATTCAACCGCGAGTTGCAGCCACGCAATCGCCAGTTGCTGACGAGCAAACGCCGGTTGCTGACGAGCAGTTGCGAGTTGGTGCCACGCGGTTGGCGGCAATAACGTTCCGTATGACACCGGCTCGCCCATTGCACGACGACTACAAGGAGCTTGAACATCACGCGCTAAGCATGTGTGCGTGCTGGAATTTGCTACGTGGTCTTATGCCGATACGGCGGTCGTTGACAACATGAACAAGGTGTCGCCAATTGGCTTTGCAATGATGCAGACCGCTCTTACCAACGATGTCGTCATTCGCTTGTGTGCGCTGGCGGATCCACCGAAGACCGGGAAGTTCAAGAATCTGTCTGTCGATGCGCTGCTCGATCGGGCTTACGCCGAATTGCCGCGAGATCGAACAGCGGCTCTACGCGATCTCCGCCAGCGATTCGCTGACGCCTTCACTCCAATCGACTTGCACCGAAACAAGCGAGTGGCACACCTGGACTACGAGACACACTGCGTCTTACCACTGCCGCCGACAACGGTTGATGAGCTGACGAAAGCGGTCGATGCGATGACGGCCCTTTTGCAGGCGGTGTCGCTAGCGATACATGGCGAACACGCCGTCATCTTTGTTGCAACGTCGCCCGGTAATGCAGTTGGTGAACTGGGCTGGCTTGTGTCGGACGGAGTGCGGTTTCGGGAGCTGCGTGAACTTGCGAATAGGAACGACATCTCAGACAGCGACCTGCGCGCTCGTGTGAAACTGCGCGCAGACTACTAGTTTCTCGGGCGCTTCGATAGCACGCCCTACGCACGAGTAGTTGCTTGGCCGTTCGTAGTCGATCGGTGCATCCAAAGCTGCGGAGACGGTGCCGATTTCCAGACCTTGGTCGCTGATGCCAGAGGAAAGGGCTTCGCCCCTTCCTCCGGCACCTCCTTCCCCAGAGGCGTGGGCGTGCGCGGGGGTTTGGCACGAATGCCGAATCACGAATGCCGAATGCCGCATCCCTCTCCCCGAATGCCGTGTCTTTCGTGCGTCTTCGCTCACGCACCACGCGTCCGGCGGCCACTGGCATCATGTAGTATGCTGGCGCAATATGGCGGGTGTCGTCAACAAGTTGGTGCGGTGGCGGCGGGTGCGGCGGTGGTGCGGCATCGCGGGGGTGGTTGCGCTGTGGGTGTGGGGGTTTTCGTTGTCGTGGGCGGTGGTGTTGCAGACGCGGCGACTGTATGAGTATGGCGTGGCGGGCGGGGCGGTGTTTTACACGGCGGGGCATCCGGACAATGCGGGCTCGTGGGACGTGAACGTCTATCGAACGGAGTACGGGCCGGTGTGGATCGCCACCACGCACATGGTGGCGGGGCATGATGACCCGGTGACCAAGCTGCCCACGACGCGCGTCCATCATGCGAGTGTGGCGTTCTATCCGTTGCCGGTGGTGCTGCTGGCGGCGGCGGGCGTGGCCCATGTGCAGGTGCGTCGGCGGCGGCCGCATCTGTGTGCGTCGTGCTTGTATGACCTGCGCGCGACGCCGGCGGGCGGGGTGTGTCCGGAGTGCGGGCTGCCGCGGGTGGCGGGGGCGTAAGGGGAGGTGGACCGATGCTGGCCGTGAGCATGGCAACCGGCGGCGTGCGCGTGATTGTGTGGTTTGTCGTCGCCGCGCAGGTCGCGGCAGTGCTGCTGTGCGCGGCGATCGTGGTGGTCTGCCTGGTGCTGGCCGTGCGCTGGCTGATTCGCTGGTCCCGCCGCCCCTAAACGCCGAGCGCACGGCCTCGCGTCTTCCCCCTCGCTCGCTCGCTCGCTTGCTCGCTTGCTCGCTCCCCTTCGTGCCCCCGTGCCTGCGTGCCTCCGTGCCTGCCCCCCCGTGACACACTCGTGACAATCCCGCCAGCATCCCTTGTCCCTCTTGCTCGTATCTTCATAGTGATCGCGGCCTCACGTGTTGTTTCGCGGCGGCGGGCGGTGCGCAAGGTGAGTACCCTGTGCCCCCCCGGCTTTGCGTCACGCGAGGACGGGTTGTTGTGGCGTTTTTGGGTTTGTTCGCAAGCGTTCACGGACGCTTGACTGTTCACCGGGCCATGGTGGCCCAATTTCAGGCCTGTATTGGGCCTCTTGGAGTGATTCCGCATGCCGGCGAGCAATGTGTGCTGGGGCATTGAAGTGGGGGCCGCGGCCATCAAGGCCGTGAAGCTGGAGAACCTGGGTGATGGCAAGTGCCGTCTGGTGGACTGGGCCATCGTCCAGCACCCCAAGGTGCTGTCGACGCCGGGCGTGGACCCTAACGACGTGATCCGCGTTGCGCTGGGGCAGTTCACCAATCAGGTGGACTTGTCCAAGGCGACGATTGCGATTTCGGTGCCGGGGCACAGCAGTTTCGCTCGGTTTGCCAAGCTGCCGCCCGTGGAACCCAAGAAGGTTGCCGAGATCATCAAGTTCGAGGCGGCCCAGCAGATTCCTTTCCCCCTGGAGCAGGTGGAATGGGATTACCAAACGTTTGTGACGCCCGACAGCCCCGAGCTCGAGGTGGGGATCTTTGCGATCACCAAGGAGCGGGTGCAGGAGCAGTTGTCGCGTCTGGATGACGTGGGCATTACCCCTGACTTTGTGGTCCAGAGCCCCATCGCCGTGTACAACGCGTTGGCGTATGACCTGGACTTCAGCGACAAGACGCCCGGGACCATCATCGTGGACATCGGGACGACCAGCACCGACCTGGTGGTGGCGACGCCCGGCCGAATGTGGGTCCGGACCTTCCCCCTGGGCGGGCACCAGTTCACCGAGGCGCTGGTTAACCAGTTCCAGTTGAGCTACCCCAAGGCCGAGAAACTCAAGCGCGAAGCCCAGGACACCAAGCACGCACGCCAGGTTTTCCAGGCGATGCGGCCGGTATTTACGGACCTTGCCCAAGACATCCAGCGCAGCATCGGGTATTTCCAGAGCCTTAACCGCGATGCCGAACTGACCCGCGTGATTGGCGTGGGCGCAACGTGGAACCTGCCCGGCCTGCGCAAGTACCTCAAGCAGCAACTGGGGCTTGACGTGTACCGCATCGATACCTTTAAGAAGGTGGGCACCGGCGGCGGCGGGTTTGGCGAAGATGCCGACAACGAAGAGGCCACCGCGGCCGCGGCGGCGGCGGATCCCAACGATCGCAACGCCCAGTTCAACCGCGTGAGCCTGGAGATGGCGACCGCGTACGGCCTTGCGCTGCAAGGACTTGGGCTCAACAGCGTGTCAGGCAACCTGATGCCCACGACGCTGGTGCGCAGGAGCATGTGGCGCGAAAAGGGCAAGTGGTTTGGCATGGCAGCCGGTGTCGCCGCGGCGACGGCGGGCGTCATGTTCATCAACCCGCTCCGTAACTACTTTGCAGTCAACGGCCCCGATGCACGCCCGGATGCGATGATCCAGCAGACGCTGCGTCAGGCCAATGACCTCAAGCGTCAGGCCGATGAGGCCCAGGTGACGACGGCGGGCACGCCCGACTTCAAGGCTGCCAACCTGGTTGCGCTGCAAGACAAGCGTGAGGCGTATCAATATGTAGTCGCTGACCTGCAGGCGATGTTCGCCGATGCCAACGCCCGCAAGGAAAAGTGGGCGGAAGCGGTGAGTATCCCCGGTCAGCCGCCGGTGACGATGCCCGAAGGGCCGGCCCTGCGGATGATGAGCGTGCAGACGATGTATCTGCCGCCCGAAGACGCGGCTGCTCCTGCTTCACCTGATCGTGCGACGCGCACGGAGTCGGATCAAGAGAGCTTCGTGAACTGGTCGGACGAACTCAAGAAGTTCCCGCGTATCGAAGTGCTGCTGTCGGTTGACACCGCGGTGCCTGAGCCTCGCAAGTTCATGCAGGCGGCGGTGCAGCAGTGGCTGCGCGACAACGCGCGTCGTGAAGGTCTGCGGGCGGACTTGCCTTACGAACTGGTCTATACCGGTGCGTTCCTGCTGGAAGAGACTTCGGCCGCTGACACGGCGGGCATGGACAACAACTCACCGACCGCGTCGAGCCAGGAAGGCGGCGGTCGCCGCGGCGCACGCGGCACGGGTGACAACACCAACAACATGCTTCGCAACACGCGTCGCGGCGCACGCGCGACCGCGCCGGTGCGTGCCATCGCGGGTGAGTCCGCTGCGGCACGTGTCGCTGCGGGCGAAGGCATGTCGATGAACGAAATGGCCCCGCTGGAAGCTCCGGCGGATCTGTTTGCGACGCGAACGGCCAACGCGGCGTTTGCCTTCGGACTTGTCTTCAAACCGCCGACACCGCCTGCTGAAGGCACGGACGCTGGGGCCACCACGCCCACGACGGGAGGTACGCAATGAAAGTGACTGCCAAAGACATTCTGGCGTGGGTCAAGAGCCACATCGTCATCGTTGTCAGCGTGATCTTCATCATCGCTGTGCTGCCTGTGGCGTTCATCGTCAGCAGCGGCTGGCTCAAGAAGATCGTGAACGCCCAGCAGGAAGCGGCAAGCAAGGAACTGACCGCTGTCAAGGGTGCGGACATCACGTACAACCTGCTGCAGGTTGATCCCACGCAGCCGGCTGTGAGTGAAAAGAACGCTCCCAACGCCGCGCTGATTGACTTCTTCAAGAAGGCCAACGAACGCGTCGCAGCTTCGGCGGCGACCGCAACAGCCAAGGGCGTGGAGTTCAACCAAGGCAAGGGCCCGCTCGCCGCCGCCGTTGGCCGCAGCGAGTACAAGCCGCTGGTGGAAGGCCTCTTCCCCAAGCCTGCGCTGAGTGAAGCCCAGGCCGCGAGCCCGACCGCCAAGGACATCTTCGTCGAGCAGGAAGGCATCAAGCTCAACGAGATGGAAGATGCCATGCTGGGTAAGCGCGGCCGTCCCAATCCGTATGGCAAGCTGCTGGAAGACATTCGCGCAGGCGGCCCGATGGATGCGGCTCGCCTCGAAGAGATTCTGCGTGACATGCGGGCCCGCGAGATCGAGAAGATCACGAGCAACGCGCGTCAACTGACGGAAGAAGAAGCCGCTCGCCTCAAGGCGCAGCTACAGGATCGCCGGTTGGCGGAACTGCAGGCCAACGCCCGCCGGGCAGGCGTGTACATGTCGATGGACGCGCTGCTTGCCAACCCCGCCGCGAGCATGACGAGCGGCCAGCGCGGTCGTCGCGGCCCGGTGACGGAATCGCGTGCGATCAGCGCGATCGTGCACGATCGCATCGCACCCGCCGAACTCACGCGTCACAACATGTTCCTCAAGCAGTGGGACGTGTGGGTGCTGGGTGACTTCCTCGCAGCGGTGCGCCTCGCGAACCAAGGTACCGACGGAGCTGACAAGGCTGTTGTCAAGCGCGTCGAGAGCATTGAGATTCGCTTGCCTGACGGCATGAAGGAGATTGATCCTTCGGCTGCTCCGCAAGACGCCGAGATGGCCGCTCTGACTGCTGCCGAGCCCGAAGCTCCGCCCACGAGCGATGTGCCCGCGGGCATGGTGCCGCTGGATAAGAGCAAGAGCATCACCGGTCGCGTGCGCGGCGGGTGGAACGAGATCTACGAAGTTCGTCGCATCAAGGCAACGTGCATCGTGTCGTCGGCGCGTCTCAACGAGTTCCTCGCGGCTATCGCCAAGGTGAACTTCATGAGCGTCACCGATCTTGATCTGAACGAAGTCGATGCCTGGGCCGCTTTGGAAGAGGGTTACTTCTATGGCGACGAGCACGTCGTGCGCGTCACGCTGGAAGTGGAGAGCATCTGGCTCAAGAGCTGGCTGGTCCCCATGATGCCCGAAGAATTCCGCAAGTCCCTGGGCATGAAGGTCGAAGAAGCCGCGCCTCCGGCGTAACGCTCCGTTGTCGTCCTTCATTCACGTCGCACTCACGCACCATCACAACCACGCACGCGGCGATCCGGCCGCGTTCAGTACGAGGAAGTTCACATGAAGCTCAAGGGAATCAAGCCTTGGGAGCAGCACATCGAGAAGGGCGTCCTGGGCCTGTGCGGCATCGCACTCGCCGGCGGCCTGGTGTGGCAGCTTTTCATCCAGAAGGCCGAAGTCAAAGTCGGTAACGACACCGTCGCTCCGGCCGACGCATTCGACCCTGTGAAGGCCGAGGCCGACCGCCTGCGGGCCCGCATCGAAGCCGCGGAACCTCGCCTGCCCGAGATCCCCAACGTCGATCTCGCGTCGCGGCTCAAGCTCGGCGCCAACGCGACGGCCGTCGCAACCGGGACGTCACCCACGCCCTTTGGCCCCAATCCGCGCGTGCGCGTGTCGGGGCCTGCGGTGCAGGTCGCCAACGCGTCGTTTGCCCTGCCCACGGTCGCAGCTCCCACAGCGGTTGTCGCTGCTCCGTACCGAGCGACGATCGATCCCGTGGAAGCCGCCAGCCTGCCTGAGCTGGCCGCGATTCTGCCGCCTCAGCAGCCGTTTGACAAAGCCAGCGTGAGCATCGAAGCCACGTTCAGTGGCGCTCAGGTTGCTGAGCTGCTCGCGACCGACCCTGATGGCCCGGGCCCCATCGAGCCCATGCCGCAGAGCTGGTGGCGCGATGTGGCGACGGAAACGCCGAGCATCACCATCGTGGGTGTCGAAGTGGAGCGTCGTCTGGTGCGCGGCGCTGACGGTCGCACACCGGCGGAAGACCAAGCCGTGACCACGGTGCCGCCGATGCCCGGTCGTGCCGCGTTCATCGATGTGTGGAAGGAAGAAGCCCGCAGCGCGGGCGATGTGCCGCCGCTGGTGGAAGAAGTCACCGTGGCGATGGACGAGATTCTGCGTCCTGAGTTCTATCGCACGATCGCTGGTCCCGCGTGGGAACCGCCGTCGGAGATGGTTGTCTCGACGACGGAAGACCCCAACGCTCGCCAGATCCGGAGCCTCAAGAGCCGCATCGGCCAGATCGATACGGCCCTCCGCCGGTTGCAAGCTGCTCCAGTCGCTCCTCGCCGGGAGGCCAATCGCGAGGAACCGCCGCGTCGCGGTGGTGGTCGTGGCCAGCCGCCGCCGGAGCGTCGTGAAGCCGACAACCCTGAGCAGGACAAGGAACGGAACATCAAGCGTCTGCAAGACGAGCGTGCACGCCTCGTTGAGCGTCTGAAGGCCCTGGGTGACAAGTCACAGGACGATCCCGCAGCGGCCCAGCCCGCGACGGAAGACACCCGCCCGTGGCTTGCTCGTAATGACATCAAGGTCTTCGCTCACGACCTCACGGTGGAGCCCGGCGCTGAGTACCAGTACCGCGTTCGCATCGTGATGAACAGTCCGCTGTTTGGCCGTGGCCTGCAGGAATCCCAAAAGGAGCTTGCGGAACAGAGCCTCATGACCTCGGCGTGGAGCGAGTGGACCAGCGTGGTGCCGATTGATCGCAACAGCGAGTTCTTTATCGTGAGTGCAGGCAACGACCCGCTGACGGGCCGTGCAACCGCGAGCGCTCAGTTGTTTGAGTTCTACTACGGCTTCTACCGCCGTGCTTCGGCCTCGGTCGAGCAGGGCGATAGCTTCCGCGCGAGTGCTCGCCTGCCCGAAACGCTGCCCAACTTCTTTGACTTTGAGAAGCTGAAGGCTGATGTTGCGGCTGGTAAAGCCCCTGTGGCACCCGGCGCGCCTGCTCCGGGCCGTCGCGTGCCGCCGCCTGACGATCAGCAGGATCCGGGTCCCGGCCCAGGCCGCCGCGGCGCGGCCCCAGCGAATCAGGACGCGCCCGCAGGCCCCAACGCACCTGCAACGCCCGCGATTGACCGTGGTCCGGGCACGATTGCACCGCCGGAAACTCGCGTCCTGACGGTTCCCTCGATCTTCCTGGGTATTCGTCAGGTGCCGGGCTTGGATAGCAACAACAACCCCGTGATGCGGACGCACGCCGTGCTGCGTGACCAAACCAACAGCGTCAGCAGCTTCGCGTCTGAGGCTGTTCGCACGAGCGAGCTCTATAAGCGCTTGTCAGCAAACGCTGAACTGGGCGAGCGTCAGGGCAAGGAAGAGGATGCCAGCGTGCCTCCGGCCCCGGGTGGCCGGCCCACGCCTCCGCCGCCTCGGCCGGGTCCTGGCGGCGGCGGTGGTGGGGGTGGCGGCGGGGGTGGCGGTTAAGCCTTGAATCAGAAACGGTTTAGGGACTTTGGTACAAAAGTGATGAAAATTGAAGGGTCAACTGGCTTGACCCTGACGGATCGAAACCTAGTATCTTCTCCCCCAAGTTTCTTCCGCAAGGTTGAAACGCAAGGGACAGCCAAGTGAGCCCGCAAGGGTGCAGCAAGGCCTGATCTTTGACAACCGGATACAGACGACATGTCTCCTCCTGGTATCGGAGTGGAGAGTGGGCAACCACTCGAAGCTGCCGGTTCTGCGAAGCACGCTTCCCAATGTGACGTGCTTGCAGGGAGTCGCCAGGAGGAAGCTGCAAATGGCAACGAGTCGCGGTGGCGTAAGCCATCGTGATAAGAAGAAGAATATGTAGCGCGTAAAAATGGCTGAGTTGTCGGTGGAAACCAATCGTCGCAAGACGGTTGCGGAAGCTGATTCGTCCCGAACATATGCCGGGACGACGAAAAACCAGCTGGTCGCGAAGTGAGCGAGGTCGAAAGACCAAGCGAGTTTCGACGCCCGGTTGGCGTGATCGAACAAGGGCGCACGACGGATGTCTTGGCATCAAGAGGCGATGAAGGACGTTGGAGCCTACGAAAAGCACAGGGGAGCCGGCAACCAGGCTGTGATCCTGTGATATCCGAATGGGGCAACCCACTCGAAAGAGTACCTAGTCCTGAATGCATAGGGACTATGGAGCGAACGCAGAGAACTGAAACATCTCAGTACCTGCAGGAAAAGAAAGCAACAGCGATTTCGTGAGTAGCGGCGAGCGAAAGCGAATAAGCCAGTGGAACTACGAACGCATTGGAATGTGCGACCGAAGAAGGTGAAAGTCCTGTAGTTGGAAACTGGTGAGCCCATTGATTAGATTCGGGCTCGGGAAACCCGGATTGAAGATGGGGGGTCCACCCTCCAAGGCTAAATACTACTTGATGACCGATAGTGAACAAGTAAGGCGACTGAACGATGAAAACAACCGCGTCGAGCGGTGTGAAAGAGAGCTGAAATCGTGCGCTTACAAGCGGTCGGAGTCCTTCGGGATGACGGCGTGCTTTTTGCATAATGAGCCGGCGAGTTACTCTGTACGGCGAGCCTAAGGCCCAACGGGCCGGAGGCGGAGCGAAAGCGAGTCTGATAAGGGCGCTAAGTCGTACGGAGTAGACGCGAAACCTTGTGATCTACCGTTGGTCAGACTGAAGGGCGGGTAACACCGCCTGGAGGGTCGAACGGGTGACCGTTGAAAAGGTCTCCGATGAACTGACGGGAGGACTCAAAGTGTAATCAAACTGGGAGATAGCTCGTTCTCTCCGAAATAACTTTAGGGTTAGCCTCAGAAAGTAGCACGTGGGGGTAGAGCTACTGGATGGTTTGAGCGGCCTACCGGCTAGCCGAACCAACCAAACTCCGAATACCACGTGTGTAATTCTGGGAGATAGACGGTGAGTGACAATATCCATCGTCAAGAGGAGAACAATCCTCATCACCAGCTAAGGTCCCTAATCTCTGCTCAGTTCGAAAGGAAGTTGAATTGCTGTGACATCCAGGATGTTGGCTTAGAAGCAGCCACCATTTAAAGAGTGCGTAACAGCTCACTGGACGAGGAATTCAGCGCCGATAATGATCGGGAATAAGCAGAGAGCCGAAGCTGTGGGCTCGTAAGAGCGGTAGGAGAGCGTTCTTCGCAGCAGTGAAGCGATGCCGAAAGGCTTCGTGGAGCGCGAAGAAGTGAATATGCCGGCTTGAGTAACGATTAACCGGGTGAGAATCCCGGTCGCCATATATCCAAGGTTTCCTGGGGAAGGTTCGTCCGCCCAGGGTTAGCCGGGACCTAAGACGAGGCTGAAAGGCGTAGTCGATGGACATCAGGTCAATATTCCTGAGCCAGCACCGAGAACGCATGTCTGAGTTTCACGGCCTTAACAGATTGGCAGGCCCTTGTGGCCGAAGTGAGACAAAGATGTGACTAGAAAAGCAGGTGCATAGCCCGTACCAAAACTGACACAGGTGGATGAGGCGAATAGCCTAAGGCGCGCGAGAGAACGGTCGTGAAGGAACTAGGCAAGTTAACCCCGTAAGTTCGCAAGAAGGGGGGCCTCTCCTCACGGAAGGCCGCAGAGAAAAGGGTCTGGGAACTGTTTATCAAAAACACAGCTCTGTGCTAAGACGCAAGTCGACGTATACAGAGTGACGCTTGCCCGATGCCGGAATGTCAAGGAAGCGGGTCATCGAAAGAGAAGCTCGCGACCGAAGCACCGGTGAATGGCGGCCGTAACTATGACGGTCCTAAGGTAGCGAAGTTCCTTGTCGGGTAAGTTCCGACGCGCATGAATAGCGTAATCACTGGACTCCTGTCTCCACGACCGACTCGGTGAAATAGTAGTGGCGGTGAAGATGCCGCCTACCCGCAGCAAGACGGAAAGACCCCGTGGACCTTCACTATAGGCCCGTATTGACCACGAGCTTAGACTGCGTAGCATAGGTGGGAGCCTTTGACGTCCGGATTCCGGTCCGGAAAGAGGCACAGGTGAAATACCACCCTGGCTTGGTTTGTGGTCTAACGTCGATTCCCATTATCTGGGCGACGGACAGTGCGCGCTGGGTAGTTTGACTGGGGCGGTCTCCTCCAAAAGAGTAACGGAGGAGCGCAAAGTTCGGCTCAACACGGATGGAAACCGTGTGTCGAGTGTAAGAGCACAAGCCGGATTTACTGTGAGACCGACGGGTCGAACAGTCTCGAAAGAGGGCTCTAGTGATCCTGCGATCCCGTGTGGAAGGGTCGTAGCTCAACGGATAAAAGGTACCCCGGGGATAACAGGCTGATCGCTCCCGAGCGTCCATAGCGGCGGAGCGGTTTGGCACCTCGATGTCGGCCCATCACATCCTGGGGCTGAAGGCGGTCCCAAGGGTCTGGCTGTTCGCCAGTTAAAGTGGTACGCGAGCTGGGTTCAGACCGGCGTGAGCCAGGTCGGTCCCTATCTGTTGTGGGCGTTCCAAACTTGATGGAAGTCAACCTTAGTACGAGAGGATTGGGTTGGACGAACCCCTGGTGATCCAGTTGCATTGCTAAATGCACCGCTGGGTAGCTACGTTCGGCAGGGATAAACGCTGAAAGCATCTAAGCGTGAAGCCCCTCCAAAGATGAGGTTTGGTCTGAGACCGCAGGGAGACTACCTGCTTGATAGGCCGCATGTGTACGGGCTGAAAGGCCCTGTAGCTGAGCGGTACTAACGGTCGATGGTCACGCCAACCAGCCGTCGCGAGTTTGTCACGCAAGTGGCACACTTCGCGAATCGTGCTGCATCTTCTTCCTCTATAACGCCTGCCAACTTGCAACTTGATTCAACGTCAATATGTCGTCTGTCCCGGCTATCAAGCCGGCAGACATGCTGAAAAGCATGTCCGCTGGATTGTCGGTGAGTATAAGCGAAAGGAAACACCTGTTCCCATCCCGAACACAGCAGTTAAGCTTTCGCTGCCGATGATACTTCTCTGAGGGAAAGTAGGTCATCGCCGACTTTTGAGCCCTGTCTGGTAAACCAGGCAGGGCTCTTTTCGTTTTTGCGTCTCACAGCTCGTCAGTATGATCTGACGCATGGCGATCGAAGGGGTTTCGCTCATTCCGACATTCGTCGTGCTACGAACCGCACCGACGACGACCAGTTTCGCCACGGTGCGCGAAGTGCTTCGGCGCTGTTTCGGCGACTCAGCTGCCGAAAGTTCGAAACTGCTCGATGCTCACGAATCGGGTCCTTGCTATGTCACCTGGCATGTGGCAAAGGTACCGTACTACCTGCTGATTCACAACGCGCAGTACGACGGCACATGGCAAGCGGCGTTGCAGCGTGTCCAGCCCGATCGGGCGGATGACGCGACATCTGAATTCAAAGAATGCAAGCGACTATGGGCAAATCACACGGCTTATGTCGTTGTGTGGTGCTTGGCGCATCTTGTGAGAGACGACGAACGGCTCGTCGCTGAACATGTGCGTCGGGTCATGCTGCTTACCAGCGAGTATGCGCACCATGACGCGGCATTGGTCTGGCGATACAGCCATCTAGACGCATTTGCCCTGCTGACACCAGACGTCGTCGCGAACATGCGAGCAGGCGAGTGGGTGCCTGCATGAAGTGCGACGTATCTCGTACTTCCTCGCGTGTTTCGAACACGGGCTCGAAGGTCGCACTTTGTGACTTTGTTCGTTCAGTCGCAGGCGTTTGAGCTTCTCGCGAGGTTTGGTGCCCGGCTCAACACCCGTGGCACCACGCTTACTCACCCCTGCCTCTTCGCCTGCTCCTCGCGCAAGTGCGCCTGCAGCGAATAGATCTCTCCGATCGCCTGGTCGAACATGGCATCGGCTTGCGCATCCGTTTGCGCCTCCGCGGATCCGTCGCCGCCAATTGCTGAGCGCTTCGAAAGCTGCAATCCCGCCTTGTCCGGCTCTGCCGTCTCGTCTTCCGTGAACGAATACGTGCTCACGACATCGCGCAGGCGCTTGCGGAGCACATCGCGCACGCGGGCCACGCGGCGGCTCACCGTCGGCTCACTGGTGCCCAAGGTCGCGGCAACGTCTTTGCCGCTTTGGCCTTCGAGCACGCGCATGCGGAACGTGGCAAAATCCGTGAAGTCGCTCTCTTTGCTGACGATGCGGATCGCCGCTTCAACCTTGGCTCGGAAGACCGCTGCTTCGTACTGGGCATCGGCGGCCGGCTCATCGCTTGCAACCATCCAGCCTTCTTCCAGGCTTGCTGCTGGCTTGTTGCCGCCGCGTTTCTGCGCGTTGCGGCGATCCATCTCGTCGCCCAGCACGTGCTTCGCAATAGACAGCAACCAAGTCGAGAATCGCACCCCGCGTTTGGGGTCGAATCGATCGATGGATTCCGATAACGCGGCGAGCGTTTCCTGCGACAAATCCCGCACCGTCTCCTGACCAATCCGGCCCTTGCCCCACTTGGTCAACTGCGCCTGCACAACAGGCCCAAAAGTCTCCCAAAGTTCGTACCACGCCGCTTGGTCGTTGGCTCGCAGGCGTCCGAGGAAGTTGGTGGTGACGGGCGAAAGCATGGTGGGGGAGCGTAGTGCGGGAAGGCGAGCGCCTGCGTGCGGAGGGCGGCGATGGCGACTGGTCAATCGGCGAATATGCGTGAACGGGGCTGGCAGGAGTTTTACGTGCAACAGCTTTTCCCGTTTTGCGTTGTCGCCGCAGAGACGGGAAATCGTGGTTTGGTGGGCAAAAAGACGCACGTTGCCCGCGTTCCCGTCATAATCTCCGGCTGATACGTAGCTCGAGCGCCGGTCGGAGACCGGTGGGTGCCTTCGCGGTCCTTCCACGCGACTGCGCCATGCTTCATGGAGGAAGGTCAGCACGCCGCCGAATGGACACGCCGGAGCGCGTCGTCATTCGTGCGGGGAAAGGCTTCGCGTGCTTTGGGACAAACTGCTTCGCGTCTTCAGCGTTGACATCGGCATCGACCTTGGCACCTGTAACACGCTTGTCGCGGTGCCGGGCCAGGGCATCGTGCTCAACGAGCCCTCGGTGGTGGCGGTGCGCAAGGGCACCAACCAGGTGCTCAATGACGGCAAAGCGGTCGGCGTGGTCGCGAAGGAAATGCTGGGCAAGACGCCCGGCAGCATCTCCGTCATTCGTCCGCTCAAGGACGGTGTCATCAGCGATCTGGACATCACCAGCGCGATGCTGAGCTACTTCATCAACAAGGCCAATGGTTCGTCGCGCATCGTCGGACCGCGCGTCATCATCAGCGTGCCCAGCGGCATCACCGCTGTTGAAAAGTCCATCGTCTTCAACTCCGCGCACCGCGCGGGTGCTCGCGTGGTGTATCTCATCGAGCAGGCTCTCGCCGCCGGCATTGGCGCGGGGCTGCCCTTCATGGAGCCCCAAGGCTCGATGATCGTTGACATCGGCGGCGGCACCAGCGACGTTGCGCTGCTGTGCCTTGGTGATATCGCCGTGTGTGAAAGCGTCCGCGTCGCGGGCGATGACATGGACGAAGCGATCATCAACCACATGAAGCGCAACTACAACATGCTCATTGGTGAGCAGACCGCCGAGCGCATCAAGATCGAAATCGGCAGCGCATCGCCGCTCGATAAAGAATTGACGATGGACGTGCGTGGCCGCGACATGATCAGCGGCCTGCCCCGCAAGACCGAAATCAACAGCGAAGAAGTGCGCGAAGCCCTGAGCGAGCCCGTGTCGGCGATCATTGCGGCCATCACGCACACGCTCGAAGGTGCGCAGCCCGAACTCGCGGCGGACCTGGTGGAAAATGGCATCGTCATGGCCGGCGGCGGCAGCCTGCTCCGCGGCCTGTGCCAAGTGGTGGAGAAGGCAACCGGCCTGCCCACCAAGCTTGCGGATGATCCGCTCACCTGCGTCGCCCGCGGCACCGCGCTGTACCTCGAAAACTTCGACCAGCTCAAGGCGAGCCTTGAGAATGACGTTGGTTGATGTGAAAGCAGGGTCGCGGAGAAGCGGAGCGGAGCGGAGAGACGCGGAAGTGGTGGTGGGGTGAAGAATCCCGTTCGCTGCTTTGGGCGACGTCTGCGCGACCAACTGTGACGTGACTTACTCACACTGCTCACTGCCCACTGCTCAGCTTTATCCGTTCTCTGTTCTCTTTTCACCGCTCTCCACCCTCCACTCTGCATCGCCTCCGCGTCCCTCCGCCCTCCCTCCGCTCCTCCGCGACCCACCCCATGGTGATCCTCACGCCCAAACTCACCAACAAAGCACTGCCGATTTGCATCGGCGCGTGCGTGTTGTTGGCCTTGTGCGTGCCCGCGCGGTGGCAGCGAGATTGGGTGTCGCCCTTTGGCCAACTTGCCACCATGCTGGTTGCGCCCGTTTCGGGGCCGGTTAACCGCGTGGTGCAGTTCGTCGCGCCCACGCCCGCGCCGCCCAGCGATACCTATCTCGCGCAGCTCAAGCAGGAGAATGACGAACTGCGCACGCAACTGCTCGCGGAGCGTGCCGAAGCCACGCGCCTGCGCACTTTGCTCGAGCAGCAGCGCATCGTGATCTCGCAAACTCCCGACGGCGTCGTGCACGTGCCTGCGTCCGTCATCATGGCAAGCACCGATGCCAAAACGCTGACCGTGCGTGCCGGCACGCGAGAGGGCCTGGGGGAAGGCGATGTCGCGACCGTGAACTTCGTGCACTTGCTGGGCAAAGTCTCCGCGGTGCGCTCGCGCGACGCGACTGTCACGCCCATCACCGCGCGCAACGCAGGCGATCTTGAGGGTGTCGTCATCATCGAAGGTCTTGCAGTGACCCTCAAGACGCGCCTCACGCCCGCAGGCGACGGCACGCTCGTGGGCGATGTGGAAGACAAACGCACCGAAGATGGCAAGCCCATCGAGCCCGCAGCAGGGCAGGAAGTGCGTCTGCTCGACAACGCCGGCTGGCCCGCCCACGCGCAGATGCTCATTATCGGTAAGATCGAAGATGTCTCGCCCAGCCCGCGCCAGCCCCTGCGCAAGCAGATCACTGTGCGGCCGGTCATTGGCGATCTTTCCCGCGTGGGCGAAGTGGTGCTTCGACTGCCCATGCAGCGCGATCGCATCGCGGGTGAAGATGAAAGCAAGCAGTGGCAAGGAGGCCGCCCATGAACAAGCTGGGGCTGGTTCTCCTGTTCTGGATCGCGCTGGGGCTTGAGCTGTCGCTACGGCCCGCGCTGTCGCTGGGCGCTACTGCCATCTCGCCCAGCTTCGTGCTGTGCGTGCTCACGCTGGTCGCCATGTTTGCGCCGCCCACGGCGGTGCGCTGGACGGCCCTGCTCGCTGGCTTGTCGGTGGATCTTCTCTCGACCCTGCCCATCGTCAACGCATCGAGCGACTCACGCATCATCGGTCCGACTGCCCTCGCGTTCCTGCTGGCCGCCCAGCTTGTCCTGAGCGTGCGCAGCATCATGATGCGCCGCAACCCGCTCACGCTGGGCGCGCTTTCGCTCATCGCGGGGCTCGCCGTTGCGATTGCGCTGGTCTTCATTTTCACGCTGCGCAGCTGGATGTTTGATCCGCTTGCGTGGAGCGTGCCGCGGGAGTTGCTGACGCGCGGCGGCAGCGCGGTGTACACGGGTGTGCTGGGCGCGCTGCTGGCCTTTGCGCTGCTGCCGCTGGCACCCATGCTGGGCCTGAAAATCGAGTCGAACATGATGGCTGGCCGGGCCGCAAAGTACTAGGGCCTTCACCGCTGGCCTGGACTTCCGGTGCTTTCCGTTCCCTTTCCTCCGCTCCCCTTTGCCCGTTCCCCGGTCTCAGCACCCGGCACCCTAAGCCTTGGCCCTTGTGCCATTTGCCAACTGTGGTATAATCGGGCCACGATTTGTCAGGTTTCGCCCACGTGGGCCGTCCGTGTCGGGTCGTCGGTGCTTCCACTCTGCCCGGGTTCAAGCATTCGTCAGGTTTCGGGCATTTTGGGAGTGGAGCGCATGAAGCTCTACGTTGGTAATCTGCCTTTCCGCGTCACCGAAGACACCCTGCGTCAGGCGTTCGAGCAGTTCGGTGAAGTCGTCAGCGCCATCCTGGTGATGGACCGCGAAACCGGCCGCCCCCGCGGCTTCGGCTTCGTCGAGTTCAAGGATCGCGCGGGCGGCGAAGCCGCAATCGCCGGCATGCACGGCAAGGCCTTTGAAGGTCGTGACCTCACCGTGAACGAAGCCAAGCCCCGCGAAGAGCGTGGTGGTGGTGGCGGCGGCGGCGGTGGTCGCGGCGGCTGGGGCGGCGGTGGTGGTGGTGGCGGCGGTGGCGGTGGCC
>VYMB01000050.1_pt1 | contig 53229 bp, 42 predicted proteins | sample 5115321 | NCBI WGS metagenome assembly VYMB01 (sample SAMN12291794, study PRJNA351875) | freshwater metagenome | isolation source: freshwater lake | place: USA: Michigan, Wintergreen Lake | collected 2011-08-02 | reverse complement strand
TGCCCAACTGCCGCCGCTTAAAGCGAACAGAGGAACTTGGTGACTCGTGACGGGCCACCAGATGCGCATTTTCGCAGAATGTCTGGTGTGATGCAAGAAGAATCGGGGCCGAGGGCATGGATTGAGCGCACAAACGTGGTCCGCGCATGTAGATTTCGAGAAGTGTGCGCGCGCGGAGTGCTGTGTTGGGGAGTTTTCCAAATTGAATGTGAACGCGACGTAAGTGCGACGGCCCTTGGTGGGGCGCGGCTTTCGGCATTCGTGATTCGTGATTCGGCATTCGTGGAAAGGCACGTGACGAGAATCGAGCAGGCATCAAGGCATGCGGCATCAGGGCATGAGTTGGTGGCGATGCTGTTTCACGAGGCGGGCCACTGGATGGTGGCGGTGGTGAGGGCGTCGGCGATGGGGCCGAGTGTGTCCACGCGGTTGGTGATGCGGTGGGTTTGTGTGTCGATGGCGACGATGCTTTGCACTTCGCCTGAGCAGACGGCGTAGACGGTGTTGCCGTCGGGCGAGTATGCGACGGCTTTGGGGGATTGCTGCTGCTTGATGGTCTGGCCTTCGAGGATGTTGGTATCGACGAAGCGGATGAGCGAAGGCGTGGATGTGTCGATGAATGCGATGGCGTTCGCAGCTGGACAGGCGACGGCGACGGTCTTGCCGGAGGGAGCGAACTCCATGCGGAAGGGGATGCCCGGCAGGATGAGAGATTGCGTGACTTCGTTGGAGGCGGTTGTCACGATGCTGATGCGTGACTCGCTGTGGCTGGCGACCCAGACTTGTGAGCCGTCGGGTGATGTGGCGATGGCTTCGGCGCCTTCGGGGAGCTTGACGACTTTGTCGGTTGTCGCTGTTGCGGTGTTGAAGACGGACAGGTTGCCCGGCATGACGTGGGAGACGTAGACCGTCTTGGCGTCACCTGACAGCGTGAGCATGTGGCCTGCGCCGCGGCGGAGGGGGAACTTCTCGTAGGCGCCGGTGACGGCGTTGAGCTTGATGAGGTGCTGGGGCGCTTCGGCGGTGATGTAGGCGTCGGTGGTGCCTGGGATGAAGGCGATGTCGTTGGGACGCTCGACATCTTCGAGCGTGACGACTTTGTGCACGGCGGCTTTGGCGAGGTCGATGATGACGATGCGCTTGTCGGCGGGCAGGTGGCCTGGGCTGGGGCCGCCATAGGCGGAGCCGACGAGATAGCGGCCGGAGGAGTCGACGGCGAGTTCGTGGAGGCCTGCGCCGGTGTCGATGCTTGCGAGGAGGCTGAGGTCCGACGCGTTGAGGACGTGGACCTTCTCATCGCCACGCGTGGAATAGATGACCGCAGTGACTTGTTTGGTTGCGGGGGCGGCGGACTTGTCGGCAGCCTTTTCAGCGGCGGGCTGGGCCGCGTGGGTTCCAGAGGCGACGGCGGCGATGCACGCGACAAGGGCGCACGGAAGCGTGGAGCGCAGCGAACGGACCTTGGGGGAGGCGAGGTGGAGACGGGACATGGTGCTTTCTTTCGTGCATCCGCGGCGAGGCTTACGCGGCGATATGTGGAGTGTTACGCACGCTGGGTGTGACGCAGGTGAACTAACCTGCGGGTGTGGCGTGTTGCTGGTTGTGAAAGCGGACGGCGACGCAACCAAAGAACGCGGCAGCGTGCAGCGAGTGTGTGTGGATGTGAATTAGCAAGAACGAGTGAGGGGCGACCCATGGATGCGAGCAGGTTTCGGCAGTATGTGTCGGCGCGAAATCGGATGATTCGCGTGGTGAGCGGCGAGGAGCGCGAGTGCATTGAGATGGCGGTTGAAGCCGCGCTCTCGATGAATCTGCGGCCATACACGTGGACGGTGACGGCGGGGATTACGTCCGCGTGGGCGCAGGGGGAGAAGCCGATCAATGAAACGATGCATCCTGCGGCGGCGCTGACGTATGCACGTACGAAGCTGGACGGGCCGGCGATGGTGATATTGTTGGACCTGGCGGACCACCTTGGTGAACCGGCGACACTGCGTGCGCTGCGCGATTTGTATGAGCTGTATGCGGGCGGCGAGCGCGGGCCGTCGTGCATTGTGATGATTGATCACAAGGACGCGGTGCCCGCGGTGATCGGGGCGTGCAGCGTGCGCTATGAGATCAGTGCGCCGGGCGATGAGGAGATTGGTGACCTGATCAAAGAGACGATTCAGTCGCACATGCGCGAGCGGCCGGTGCAGGCGACGGTGACGCGTGAGCTGTTTGATCAGTTTGTGCTGAACCTCCGCGGGCTCACGCGGCGGCAGGTGCGTCAGGTCATCACGCAGTGCATTCTGGATGATCGCGCGCTGAGCGAGAAGGATCTGGTGACGATTCAGCGGAGCAAGCGCAAGCTGCTGGAAGACGCGGGGGTGCTGGACTTTGTGGAGTCGCCAGCGTCGCTGGATGACATCGGCGGGCTGGCGAACATGAAGAACTGGCTGCGCAAGCGAGAGGCGCTGTTCAGCTCGAAGAGTGAGAAGCCGCCGCGGGGCGTGCTGCTGCTGGGTGTGCAGGGAGCGGGCAAGAGCCTGGCGGCGAAGGCGATTGCGACGGCGTGGAAGCGGCCGCTCATGCGGTTGGATGCGGGTGAGTTGTACAACAAGTATGTTGGTGAGACGGAGCGCAATCTGCGCGATGCGCTGCGGCAAGCGGAGGCAATGGCTCCGGTGGTGCTGTGGATTGATGAGATTGAGAAGGGGTTTGCGAGCGCGAGCAGCACGAGCAATGACGGCGGGACATCGCGGCGGATGTTTGGCAGTTTGCTCACGTGGATGCAGGAACACAAGAGCCATGTGTTTCTGGTTGCAACGGCGAATGACATTGAGGCGTTGCCGCCTGAACTGCTGCGCAAGGGGCGGTTTGATGAGATCTTCTTTGTTGATTTGCCAACGGAGGGAGTGCGTGAGGTGATCTTCCGGATTCACTTGCGCAAGCGCGGGTATGAGCCTGATCTGTTTGATGTCGCGAAGCTGGCGGACATGAGCCGGGGCTTCAGTGGCGCGGAGATTGAGCAGGCGATTGTGAGTGCGCACATTGACGCGAGCTTCGCGAAGACGCACATGACGGGCGCGATGATTGAGGAAGTGCTGCGGAACAGCCCGCCCCTTAGTGTGACGATGGCGGAGAAGATCGCGGCTCTGCGGGAGTGGAGCAAGGGACGGTGTGTGCCTGCGGACTGATGGGAGTCAGTCGGGCATGTCGCGCGAGACGTCGAAACGCTGGAAGGTTTTGGCGACGAGGAAGATGCCGAGAATGGACGCGGCGGCGATGACCAGCAATGCGACGATTGCGGCGATGGTTGTACTGGATGTGATGAAGTAGGCGAGCCAACCCAGCAGTACGGCAGGAGCGAGGGTCAGGCCGAAAGTGAGAATGCGGGCGGCGGTGGTGAGGACGCGGCGGCCGGTCATGGCGACGTTGACGCCTTTGGTCTGCATGGGGCGTTCGGGCAGCAGCAGGAAGAGGGCGTTGTCGATGCAGAGGACGATGAGGATGAGCAGGGGAATGGCGGCGAGGGTGAGGGCGATGACGGAGCCATCGATGGATTTGAGCAGCGAGCCTTGGCCGACGACAATCGCGCTGACGGCGAGGCCCAATGCCATGAGTGAAGCGACGACCAGCGGCGTGAAGAGCTGGGCGCTGACGAGGCGGATGGGTGAGAAGGGGAGCGTCTTCAGCGTCTCGATGTGATCGAGGTCGGCGCGGAAATCCATGCGGAGCATGGCGGGGGAGATGAGAACAGCGGCGGGCAGCAAGCCGAAGCCGGCGATGGCACCGACGCCCGAGGCGACGTCTTTGGTATTCTGAGCATCGTCGGAGACCGCGACGACGAGATACATGATGATGGGCGTGAGCAGGCCGATGATGGGCATGGCGATGACCATGGGCATGCTGGCCATGAGGTGGCGACGAGCGACGGCGCGGGTGGGGCCCATCCAGTGAAGCTCGGGCGCGAGGGCGGCGAAACGCTTGCTGAAGGAGCCGCGTGTGCGTGTGCCTTTGACGAGCTTTTCGGCGGCGCGTGCGGATTCGTCGCTGACGCGGACGGCGACTTCTTGCCAGGCGCGGTGCATGCGGACGATGGCGAGCCAGAGGCCGAACGTCATGACGGCGCAGAGTGCGCCCCAGCCTAAAGCTGCGAGCGGGGTCGTTGCGCCGAAGAGGTGGGCGAAGGGTTTGAAGGGAGTCGTCACGATCGCGACCAGAGGGTCGCTCATGACGCCTGAGACGCGGGCGCGAATGCCGATTGCATCTTGCACGGCTTGGAGGCGCAGTGCGGCGTCGGTTCCTGCGGCGGCGGATGCTGCCTGTGCGGCGTCTTTGGCGGCGCGGGCGGCGAGTACGAACTGGTAGACGACCCACGCGACAGCGAGCATGATCACGCCTCGCGCGATGGAGAGGACGATGATCTTGCGGTAGCCGGCGAGTTCTCCGACGAGGCCCAGGGCGATGCCAGCGAGGGTGGAGAAGAGCGTGGCGAGGACACCGGCGAAGAACGCGGTGACAAAGTGGCCCGTGTGGCGAGCAAAGATGAGGGCGTAGAAGATGCCTGAGAAGATACCCGAGGCGAAGATGGTGAGCAGCTTGTAGTTGATGAGCGTGCGCGGCGCGTAGGGGCCTGGCACGACGAGATCGAGCTCGGCGGGGCGGAAGGTCATGAGCTTGGTGCCGCCGCCGAAGATGAGGGTGATGGCGGTGATGCCGCCCATGGCGAGGGTGGCGATGTTGATGACATCTTCGGGCGTGGAAATGTGGGTTGCGCCGCGGCGGCCGCTGAGGGTGGACCAGACGAGGTAGTTGATGATCCAGCCCGCGAAGAGGATCGCGCCGATGATGGCGGAGATGAGTCTGGGGATGCTCTTGCCGGAGAACTGGGCACGCAGCCAGCCTTTGAAGCGCATGCGCAGCAGGAGCCAGAGGGACTTGTGGACGAGGAAGGTCATGGGGTGGTTGAGGGAGCTGGCACAGGGGCGGCTTCAGGCTGAGCGGGTGCGCCTTCGGTGACGCGGAAGAAGAGATCTTCGAGTGATGCGTCGCCTTGTGCGGCGAACTGGGCGCGGGCCTGGGCGATGGTGCCGAAGAACATGCGCTGGCCTTTGTGCATGATGAGCAGCGCGTCGCAGAGGTCTTCGACAAGTGCGAGCAGGTGACTGCTGAGCATGACGCCTGCGCCTGCGCTGACGCGTTCGCGGATGCTGTCTTTCATCGTGCGAATGCCGCGGGGGTCGAGGCCAGTCATGGGCTCGTCGAGCATGATGAAGGCAGGCTCGCGCACGTAGGCGGCGATGACGGCGATCTTTTGGCGCATGCCGCGGGAGAGTTCGCTGGTGGGGGTGTCGCGCTTGGGCGAGAGTTCGAAGCGGTCGAGCCACTGGTTGGCGAGTGGCTGCCAGTCGCGCAGTTCGTAGGCGGCAGCGATGAACTCGAGGTGTTCCCAGACGGTGAGGTTGTCGAAGAGTTTGGGATCGTCGGGCACGTACGCGACGCGCTTCTTGGCTTCGGCGGGCTTTGTCTCGAGGCTCATGCCGGCGATGGTGATGGCGCCTTGCGTGGGAGGCAGGATGCCGGCGATGCAGCGCATGGTGGTGGTTTTGCCTGCGCCGTTGGGGCCGACCATGGCGAGTACCTGGCCTGGCTGGACGGCGAAGGAGAGGCCACGCACAGCGGTGAGCGTGGGATAGCTTTTGATGAGTGCGTCAACTTGCAGGGCGGGGACTGCTTGCGGGGCGGCGGGCGTGTCGCTCATGCTTCCATCGCTTTCAGGATCGCGTCCAGATCATCGGGCACGCGGACGGGGCGGTTGACGCTGCAGCCCAGCGGGATGTGGACGTCGCGCGAGGCTTCACGCTTGCCTGCGTCTTTCTTGCTCATGCCGGTGTGATAGGCGACGGTGACGTCGGGGTCTTTGAGGACGTGGCCTGTCAGGACGCAGGCGACGCGTTCGTGCTTCTTGATGACGCCTTCACGCAGCAGGATGCGGGCGCCGGCGACGCTGGCTGCACTGGCGGGCTCGCAGCCGAAGCCGTAGCGGCCCACGAGGGCTTTGTGCTCGACGATGCAGTGATCGTCGACGCTGCGAACGACGCCGTTCATGACGTGGAGTGCACGGAGAGCCTTGGGGAGGTTGACGGGACGGTTGATTTCGATGGCGGTCGCGATGGTGTGGGCGCGTTCGTTGGCGGCGTCCATGCGGGCGTATTCGGCGTCGACCTTGGCCATGTCCCACGTGCCGCGGAGGCTGGCGAGGCCTTCGGCGGAGCGGCTTTGGGCGGTGGCAGCGGGTTGCCAGCGGACGTTGAGCTCGTTGTAGATGCGGTCGAGCGTGCGCGAGCCCTGGGCCTGGATGATCGCGAGGCGCGGGATCTTGTTGATCATGCCGAGGGCATGTAGTTCCATGAAGGCTTTGCCGAAGGCGGAGCAGTTGCCCAGGTTGCCGCCTGGGACGATGATCCAGTCGGGGACTTCCCAGTTGAGGCCTTCCAGGATGCGGAACATGATGGACTTCTGGCCTTCGAGGCGGAAGGGATTGACGGAGTTCATCAGGTAGACGCCGACGTCTTTGCGTTCTTCGGCGATGTAGCGGATGCGGGCGAGGCAGGCATCGAAGTCGCCGGCGATTTGCAGCGTCGTTGCGCCGTACTCGAGAGCTTGGCTGAGCTTGCCGTAGGCGATTTTGCCGTCGCCGATGAAGACGTAGCAGCGCATGCCGGTGAGGGTGCCGTAGACGGCGAGTGCCGCACTGGTGTTGCCGGTGCTGGCGCAGGCGACGCGCTTTGCGCCGACCATGCGAGCGTGCGTGAAGGCGGCGGTCATGCCGTTGTCTTTGAAGCTGCCGGAGGGGTTGAAGCCTTCGTATTGAAGGTAGAGGTTGCCGGCGTCGAGACCGATGACGCTGGCGAGCTGGTCGGCGCGCTGGAGGTTGGTGCGACCTTCGCCGATGGTGACGATGTTGCGTTCGTCCTCGTAAAAGGGGAGGAGGTCGCGGAAGCGCCAGACTCCGGAGAAATCCAGCATGGCGGGTGTGCTGGGATAGACGCCTGCGGCGGAGCGCGGGCCGGTGGTGTTGCTGCGCAGTTCGAACTCGTGCCAATCGCGGTAGGGGAAGCGCGACCAGTCGTAGTCAAGATCGAGCAGGTTGCCGCACTTAGAGCAGGCAACGAGCGTGGTGCGGATGTCGAAGGTTGCGGCGCAGGCGGCGTTGATGCAGCGTTGGCGCGCCATGGGCGCTGAGACGGCGTGCGTTGATGCTGAAGCGAGAGCGGTCCCTTTCCCGTGAGTCATGGGCGAGTGTAACCAAGTGATATGGATATGCGAAAGCGGGCCTTGTGCATTCGCGTCGGCTATCCTGCACGCTCATTCAGTCAAGAAGAAGGAAATTCACGCATGTTTGATGACATCAGCATCGCTCGCAAGGGCGCCGTTTCGGTTCTGGTTCTCGCGCACTTCAAGGGCGAGGCTCTTGACAAGAAATCGGCGGCGCTCGACGCGAGCGGCGCGGCGCTGGCGGCGAGCAAGCGCACCGAAGCGACGGGTGACGTGGGCGTGGTGGTTGAGGCGTTTCCGGGCAAGGGGCCGTTTGAGCGCGTGCTGATTGTGGGACTGGGCGAGAAGAGCAAGCTGGAAGCGGGCACGTTCCGCGCGATCGCGGCGGGCGTGGGCCGCAAGATGGCAGCGGTGAAGGCCACCAGCATGCGCGTGGACTTCACGAGCGCGCTGGCGCAGACGAAGGTTGACGCGTTTGTCGCAGGCAGCGCGTTTGGTGAAGGCGTGGGCATTCTGGGCTGGGTGTGCGATGTCTTCCGTGGGAAGGCGACCAGCGACCCCAAGCGCACGAAGCAGGCGATGCAGTTTGCGGATGCGGAGTTTGAGACGGGTGTTGATCGCGGGCTGGGCCTTGCGGAGAGCACCAACTTCGCTCGCACGCTCAGTCAGTCGCCTCCGAATGTCGCGACGCCGGACTTCATGGCGGAGCAGGCGACCAAGCTTGCGCGCAAGACGGGCATGAAGGTCAAGGTGTTCCGCGATGATGAGTTGGTGCGCGAGAAGTTCGAAGGGCTCATCAACGTGGGCAAGGCGAGCGAGAACAAGCCTTGCATGATTCGGCTTGAGTACGCGCCCAAGGGTGGCGGCAAGGGTAAGCCCATCGTGCTGATCGGCAAGACCATGACGTATGACACGGGCGGCTTGTCGCTCAAGGTCAACAACGGCATGGTGGGTATGAAGCGCGACAAGGACGGCGGGTGCGCTGTGCTGGGCGCGATGCATGCCATCGCGACGGTGATCAAGCCCAACAAGCGCGTGGTCGCGTATCTCACCGCGGCGGAGAACAGCCTGAGCGATGAGGCGTATCGCCCGGACGACGTGCTGACGTATCGCAACGGCGTGACGGTGGAAGTGACCAACACGGACGCGGAAGGCCGCCTGGTGCTGGCCGATGCGCTCTGCTACACGTGCGAGAAGGACAACCCCGCGTGCATCATCGACCTCGCGACGCTCACGGGCGGCGTGGTGGTTGCGCTGGGCAGCACATACGCGGGCATGTTCTGTGAAGACGACAAGCTGCGTGCGCAGGTTGAAGCCGCGGCGACGGTGAGCGGTGAGCGCGTGTGGCGGCTGCCCATGCACAACGAATACCGCGACATGATGAAGAGCCCCGTGGCCGACATCATCAACAGCAACCCCAACCGCAAGGCACATCCGATTCAGGGTGCGGCGTTCCTGAGCTACTTCGTGAAGGAAGGCGTGCCCTGGTGCCACCTGGACATCGCGGGCGTGCACGCGGTGGAGAAGAACGCTGGCATGTTCATCGACGGGCCGACGGGCTGGGGCGTGCGGCTGCTGGCTGAGATGCTGGACGCGTGAGCGGAGAAGGCAAGCCAGCACGCGAACACGCTAGCGAGCAAAGTTGAAGACATTTCGGTGTGACACCATGTCGCTGGCTGTGCAGCGACATGGTGTAGTCCTTCCACGCGGTGTTGGGCACTTCATCTGCTGCACTCGTGTGAGTGGCGATTTGCTATGCGCTGATGGGAGGAAACGACGAGTCTGTCACCGTCGTATCGTTGATCGTGAACGAGCAAGGGGAACACCGGACCGCTCCGAATGTCGAGTTCGCGTCGCCCAAAGCGGGCGAACCGCCGATGCATCGCGCGGCGCGGGAGGGCGATCACAACGCCATCCGCGCACTCGCCGCCGCGGGTGCGAACCTGGACGAAGTTTTTGATATGGCGCTCGATCCGAACACTCGTGATCGGCAGGCCACGCCGCTCATGGTCGCGGCGGGCTCGGGTGAAGGGGCGTCTGCCGCGACCGTCCAGCTTCTGCTCGACCTGGGCGCCGACCCCGCGCTCATCGTGGACAACGCGACGGCCGCAACATTCGCCTTTGAGGGATTGGGCTGGAAATACAGGCCCGGCGGCGACGCGGCCCGAGCGGCGCTGTTGCTCGCGGCGGGCAGCCCGTTGCCGACCGATCTTGGTCACATCAACGATCTGCTCTGCGATGTGGCGCGGGCAGGAGATGTTGAGCGTGTGCGACTGCTGCTCACGCGCGGCGCCAACCCCAAAGGTTACTGGGATCCGCAGTCTGCGAGAGAACACGCCCTTCGCATGCGGGCCAGAATGGATGCCTACGAGGCAACGAGGCCCGACATCTTCGCGATGTTGCCCGAAGCTATGCGAGCCGACTTTGCCGCCTCGCGCGAAGCATCGCGGGCCGAGCAGTTCGAGCGGTCAACTAGCGCGCCATACAGCAGTGAGATTCCGCTCTTTTGTGCCGCCAAGTCGGGCAGCGCGGAGTGCGTGCAGTGCCTGCTCGCCGCCGGGGCGGATGTGCTCGCACGCGACAACAGTAAACGCACCGCGATCTTCTACGCTGAATCCGCTCAAGCCGCCCGCGTATTGCTCGAGGCGGGACAATCTTTGTGCGACGTCGATGAGTTCGAGTGGACGCCGCTGCGCAGCGCGGTCACTGACGGCTCAACTGGTCTGCGCCGTGTGCAGGCGTTCATCGCCGCGGGAGCGGATGTGACCGCTGCGGACGAGGACGGATACACCATGTTCATGAGCGCTCTGGGCGGTGCACGCTACCTGCCTGTACTGCAGACCCTCGTCGCCGCTGGTGCCAATCCGCTCGCCGTGACGAACTATGGCTCCAACGCCTTTCACGCCGCCATCGATCCCGCGGCGGGCAGCCGTGTCGAGGAATCGGTTCGCGAAGTCTTCGGATATCTCAAGCAACTGGGCGTCAACATCGAGCAGCGTGTCAACCAGGGAAGCACTCCCTTGGGCACGGCCGTCAAACGCGGGAATGGCCTCGAAGTCAAAGTCCTTTGCGATCTGGGGGCCAACCCCAACGCGCTGGCTCCCAAGCACCGCTGCGGCGACGAGACCTGCGACAGCATCGATTTGCCTCTGCTCTTTCATGCCATCGATGGCCCGTGCATTGACGAGGCCGCCAAGACGGCCGCACTGCTGCACGCGGGAGCCGATCCGCTGGCCACCGACGCCGAAGGCTACTTGCCGATGGACATCGCCATCGGGAAACTGTGCCGCGAAGCTGCCGATCCCGATGCTGCGTGGCGAGCCTTCTACGAAGGCCTGTACAAGCTCACGCCTGCAGACGTTGCCACCGCGCCCAATCGAGATGCATATATCGCCGCTCTGACGCCGATGGTGCGGGAGTACGTGACCACGTTCGCCCGAGACATTCCCATCGCCAGTACCTCCCGATTCGCCGACGAATGGCGCGACGAACTGATCGAAGTGATCATCAGCCTGCTTAACTTCACTGCGTGGGCTCAATGCACCCGGGCTGAGAAGTGAAGAACGGCAGCCGCGCAGCGCGGCGGAATTGGCCAGATGGTCAATTAGCCAAACTGCCAAATAAAAGCCAAGCCGCGACGTATCTTGCTTTGGCGGTGTGGTCATTGATCGCTTAACCAATTGCTCATGCCGCGCCGCACTCGGGACAAGCCTTCTCACGCTCTGGTCCCCGCCGTTCACTTCCGCGCGGGGCAAGCGCCCAGTTGCTGACGGCGACGTGTGCGTGCGTCGGAATGCCACGCCGCCGCGTCTGTTCTCACCGCGATCAGAAATCGTGCCCAGGGCGGCAAAGTCGTAGACCGTGCATACTCCAGGCGGAAGACCAAAGCTCGTTCATCTTCTCGGGGTGAGACGCGTGTTTGCGGCCACCGCCCCCCCATTCCAGCCACAAGAGCGGTCTGTCCACGCCCAGCACACGGGACTTCACGCGAACGAAGCCGCCATGGCACCATCCACAACACCGCTTACCGAGAACTTCCCACCCACGCTGATACGAGCAGCCCCGAGGCGGCGAGCCCGCAGTGGCCTCCCCTCATGGGACGCGAGCGGATCTCGCCCAGCGGGCGGAGGATGTCGAGTACGTGCTCAAGGAACTCGTTGGTGACGGCCATGAACAAGCGTAACGTAGCGCGTGGCGATGTTGACGCGGCAGTTTCTGGCTCGATCGGCGGAACAGGTGGCGCGGCACCTGCTGGGGTGCGTGCTTGTCCGTGAGGTTGATGGTGTGCGGATGGCGGGGCGGATTGTTGAAACGGAGGCATACCTGGGGGTGAAGGATGGCGGCTCGCACAGCTTTGGTGGGCGGCGGACGCCTCGCGTGGAAGCGATGTACATGCAGGCGGGCACGGCGTATGTGTACTTCACGTATGGGATGCATTACTGCATGAACGTGGTGTGCGGGGAAGTGGACGAGCCGGTTGCCGTGCTCATTCGCGCGTTGGAGCCGACGCAGGGGCTCGATGCGATGCGAGCGAGACGTGGGAAGGCGGCAAAGCGCGATCGTGATTTGTGCAGCGGGCCTGCGAAGCTGTGTCAGGCGATGGAGATTGGTCCCGCGCTCAACACGCACGACTTGTTGTTGGGACAGGCGATGTGGCTGGAGTGCGGGGAGCCGGTCGCGAACAAGCAGGTGGCAAAGACGGCACGGATCGGGCTGGGTACGGAGAGTGTTTGGAAGGACAAGCCGCTGCGATTCGTCGTGCGAGGGAACGAACACGTGAGCGTGGCGTTCAAAGGTGCGGGGAACTGACGATGTCGGGGGATTCGCGGGCAAAGTTTGTCTGAAACCACAAACTCACGCGGAGCTACCCAACAATCCGAAGTACGTGGAGCGGGATTGTTCTGGCGCAACAACCGAATGGGCGTTGCACGCGAATAGGTGGGTGCGGGATTGGTGGTTTTCAGGAGTGCTGGCACTTGGCTGAGCAGGTGAACTGGAAGTTGATTCGTGAGAAGGCGGGACCGTTCCCGCCGCAGGCGTATCAATTCGTTCGCGATGGGCTGGCGCACACGGCTCGCATGGTGCATGGGGACTACGCGGAGAGCGCGGGGAACGATCAATCGCGGCACGTGAGTGGCCAGCAACTGTGCCTTGGGCTGCGCGATCATGCGATTCGGCAGTACGGCGCGATGGCTCGCACCGTGCTGGAGAGCTGGCACATTCGCTCGACGCTGGATTTTGGCCGCATCGTGTTTGCAATGATCGATGCGGGCATGATGCGCAAGACCGACGAGGATGACTTGGCGGATTTCGACAACGTGTTTGAGTTTGATGAGGCGTTTGCGGATCTGACGCCGGCGTGACCGGGACTTGCGCGCTGGAGCAAGAGCGTGTAACATGCGCTCGTGAGTGACGCACAGCAATCATCCGCCGAGAAGCAACAATCAAACCCGCAGCCAGCTGATTGGACGCAGCGGCATGTCTGGCAGATTCAGCCGGTGCGTGATCTATTGATTCTCGCTGCCATACTGGGGCTGGTTTGGCTGGGGTATCGGCTGAGCATTGTGACGGTGCCGCTGCTGCTGGCGCTGATGTTGGCGTATCTGGTTGAACCGCTGGTCAAGCGTCTCACGCGGGAGCGGTGGGCGAGCCGCAGTGGCATGGCGCTGGTGCTGATTGTGATGGGCGGGTTGGCGGTGCTGCTGCCCGTGACGTTGGGCGTGGGATATGGCGTGGCGCAAGGCACGCAACTGGTGCGACGCACCACGCAGAAGGTTGATCTGCTGGTCAAGAGTGTACAGACGCCTGAGGATGCGGTGCTCCGTGAGCGACTGCCTGAGAAGAGCTGGCGACGCATTCGTGATTACATCGTGGAGCAGGAGGAGCGGCGCAAGGCGTTGGAGGCGGCGACCGCCGCTGAGATGGAGCGTGTGCTGGGCGAGGGGCATGATGGTGAAGAAGCGACGAGCAAGCCATCATCAGGTTCGCAAGTTCCGCTTGCGAATGCTGATGCGCAGCCGCCCAGTGACGCGACGAAGGCCGACGCGACTCGCGATGTGAACGCGGTAACTGCAACAATCGCTGGTGAAGACCCGAAGCAGCCGGCTGCCAGCGAGTCAGTTCGCTTAACGGCGTCGCGGTCGTACTTGCCGCCTGAGGTGTACACGGGGCTGATGTGGCTGGTGGAGCGTGCTCGGGAGAATGCGGAGTCGCTGGGCAAGCGTGCGCTGGAAGCGGGCGGCGGGGCGATTGGCGGAGCGGTCAGCGTGTTCGGCTCTATTGGTGCGGTGGTGTTCGGTGCAGCACTGACGGCGTTCTTCTTTTTCTTCTTTGTGACCGGGTGGGGCAAGGTGACGAGCACGTGGCAGGAAGTGCTGCCTCAGCGCAATCGTGAGCGCGTGCTGTACTTGCTGGGACGCATGGACAAGGTGATTGCTGCGTTCATCCGCGGGCGCATCACGGTGTGTGCGGCGATGATTGTGCTGTACACGCTGCTGTACTGGTTCATTGGTGTGCCGGCACCGTTTGTGATGGGGCCATTGACGGGGCTGTTGACGCTCGTGCCTTACGCGGCGGGAATGTCAGCGCCGATTGCGATGCTGATGATGTGGCTGTCACCCGGGGCGGTACCGACGTTCCGTGATCAGTGGTGGTGGATCATCGGCGCGCCGCTGGTGGTGCTGGCCATCGCACAGGCGCTGGATGACTGGGTTCTCACTCCATTGATTCAGGGCAAAGCGACGGACTTGCCTATGCCCACGATCATCTTTGCAAGTATCGCGGGCGGCAGTCTGGCGGGCTTCTACGGGTTGCTGCTGGCCATTCCGATCGCGGCGTGCATCAAAATTCTTGTGGAGGAGATCGTGGTGCCGCATGTGAAGGCGTGGGCCAAGGGGGAACGCGGCGACCTGCTGCCTGTGGGGCGCGGGCGGGATTGAGCGGGGTGCTATGGCGGATGTGAAAGCACGTGTCGAGGGTTGGTTGAGCGAGATGCGCGAGCAGTATCGCTCGGGTCGCTCGACCGGGCTGTCGGCACATGTCGATGCATTTGGCACAGGCGAAGTGCCTCGCACGATGTGGCTGAAGACGGGGCTTGAACTGTGGCGCGAGCTCTGTGATGCTGTTGAAAGCGTGCCGGAGTTCGAGCCAGCCTTTGCAATTGAAGTGGAAGGCGATGTTGTTCTTGGTGAAGATTCTCAAGAGGCGTTCGTGCGAGCATGTGATGCGCAGCTGCATGAGTTCACGCCGCCTGAGCTCTATGTGTTTGGTCGCGAGGATGTTGATGCCGTCGCAACGCAGTTGGCGCAGCAGGGGCGGCGCGTTGGTGGGTTGCAGCTTGGGGCGCGGCGGCACGTGGTGATGCAGACACGGGGACCGCGCGGTACGGGTCCGAGGTCGAGACCTTTCGCGTGGTGTGGGTGCTGCCTCTTGGATCGGCTCTGCTTGCGAGACTGCCTGCCTGAGTTTAATGGTGCGGCTTGCGCTGCGCCAGATAGCGGCCCAAACCTTCGAGCACTTCGCGTTCCATGGTTTGCGCGGTTGCGACTTCCTCCACCGTGACGACATCAGCGCCGAGGGCCATGGCGGTGAACTTGCCGCTCAGGAAGTTGGTGCGTGCCGCGATGAAGACGTGCGGGGCGAGCTCGCGGATGGCGTGGCAGGCGCGGAGCGTTGCCTCGTCGTCGGGGATCGTGAGGATGATGGCGTCGGCGTGGTGGATGCCGGCTTGGTCCAGGACTTCACGGTTGGTGATGTCGCCGTAGACGACTTTGCGACCCAGCAGGGATTGGCGCTTGACGGTGCTGGCATTGAGCTCGACGACGGTGAAGTGCACGTGCTGAATGGCGAAGCGGTCGGCGAGGGCGCGGCCCACCGGGCCAAAGCCGGCGATGATGACGTGCTTGGGGCGCAGCAGCGGCGTGGCGTCGCCCGGTTCCACGTCGAGTGCGTCGGTCACGTGCTCGGCGATTTGCGTGCCGGTGTCGGCATTGGCGCCGGCTTCCAGCTCCTTCTGTATGTTGCTGGGGGCGATATCGGCGAGGGCGGCGGACTTGGTGAGGGGTGAGAGCTTGAAGTTGGCGAATGCCCCGGCCCACGTGTGCGCGGGGCCTGCGAGAATGGGCGTGGCGACGAGGGTGAGAATGACGACGGCGATGGCGGTGGACATCTCGGCTGGCGAGAGAATGGCGGCACCTGCGGCGATGACGACCAGCGTGAACTCACCGGCGTTGCCGAGGTAGATGCCTGAGATGAACGCGGTGGGGGCGCTGGCTCCGGCGAACCAGGTGGCGAAGGCGGTCGTCAGAAACTTGAGCGCGACGACTGCGGCAAAGCCAATCGCGATCGGTGTGATGTTGTTGGCGATGACTTCTGGTGCAACGCGCATGCCCACGGCCGTGAAGAAGACTGCCATGAGCAGGTCGCGCACCGGGCTCAACTGACCGGAGAGCTGGAAGCGGAAGGGCGTGCCCGCGAGTAGGAAGCCGGCGATGAACGCTCCCATCTCAGGGCTGAATTTGAGGAACGTTGTCCAGACCGCGCTCGCGAGAGCGATGGCGGCGCTGGCGACGAGGACAAGTTCGGCGGAGCCGACGCGGGCGACGGCTTGCAGCAGGCGCGGCAACAGAAAGCGCCCGCCGATGAGAAGCAGGAAGACGCCTGAGATGCTGAGTGCGCCGGTCAGGGCAAAGTTGAGCCACTCGGGAAAGCCGGTATTGAGCGTGGGGGAACTATGGGGCGCGATGCCCTTCCACTTTTCGAGCAGCGGAAGCATGGCCAGTACGACGACGCTGAAGAGGTCTTGCACGATGGAGACGCCCATCGTGATGCGGCCGTAGGAAGAGCTGAGTTCGCGTCGCGCGAGAAGAATGCGGACGAGGATGGCGGTGGACGAAAGGCTGGCAGCCAGGGCAAGAAGCACAGCGGCCGGGCCGGAAACTCCTAGCAGCGCGAGCAGTCCGGCAAAGAGCAGAACGAACGCCACCGTGCTGGCGATGCCAATGGCGACAATGTGCACCATGCCCTTGCGGATCGACTCAAGGTCGAGGTGCAGACCGATGCCGAACATAAGGAGCACGGTGGCAAGGGCGGAGACTTGTTCGACACTGGCTTCAGACTGGACGAGCCCGAGTGCGTGGGGGCCGACGAGGGCTCCAGCGAGCAGGTAGCCGGGGATGACCTCGAGCTTGAAGCGCTTGAACGCCCAGGAGAGGATGGCGGCACCGAGGATGAGCCAGAAGAGCACGAGGCCCAGAGGCTGTGAGCCGTCGGCAGTTGCGCCGTGTTGAGCAAGTAGAAGGAGCGAAGGCATGAGCAGGGAACGTAGGCTCTGCCGCTGCGGGGGGGCCGTCAATTGGCGGGGGGAATCAGTCGGTGGCGACGGACTCGAGCAGGGCGGCGATGCGTTCCTGGCGGAAGGTGTCGTTGGTCCAGATGGTGCGGGCGTCGCTGAAGGACTGGCTGATCACTTTGGTGATGGGCGAGTCGGGTGGATGCACGGAAGTCTGGTTGTGGAGCAGGCTGGGGGGTGAGTAGCTGCTGCGCTGCGGCGCGAGCTGGGGACGCGTGAGGGAGTTGGGGTCTCCCAAGACCCAAACCAATCCCGGCGGCAGCGTTGCAGCGGCGACGCCTGGCGCGACGGGGACGTAGGTGCTCTCGCGGAAAACTGCGATGAGGGCACCGCTGGCGCGGGCCATGTGAGCGCCGGCCTGCTTGGCTCCCGGGTAAAGCTCGAGGTTCTGGTTCACGCGGTAGACGCGATCCCAGTTTGACGGGGCTCGCATGTCGACGGCCTGCTCGCGGAGACTGTTGCGCAGCGCGTTTTCGTCTTCGACACCCTGTTCGATGGGTTGGAGCAGTGGCTGCTGCAAGCCTGGCGTGGCTGGAGGTTGGGCAGCCAGCAGCGGGCAGACCGCGAGAAGGACCACACATTGGACGGGGCGGACAGGCATGGATGACAACGGTATCGGAGATTCGACGCAAGGAAGTGTCAGTTTCGGCGTTGAACATTCTCCGGTCGTTTCGGCACGGTGCGGGCGGATGTGAGCAATTGCGCGGTGTCGTGACGGAAGTGGCGGACTCACGCATCTTGAAGGGCAGCACGGGTGTGTGGCCCTCTCGCGATCGGGAGATCTTGGTACACTGACAAAGTCCGGATCGTGCCGTAACGCAAGGGTGCTTCGGGCGTATCACGGGTGACTCGGCGTACGGACTGCGTATCGGCGCGGCGTGCGACGACGGAAGGAACTGGAGACAGCCTGTCATGCTCAAGACACGCTTGCACGTGCGATCATTCTCCCGGTGGCTTGGCCGCAGCCTGAGTGGGGCGACGCTCGCGATGGCGATCGCGGTTGGAACGCTGGTGACGACGCCTGAGTCGGCGCACGCGCAGGGCATGCGCATGATGACCGGCGGCATGGACCTTTCGGCGACGCGCATGACGACGCGCAGCCTGGAGGACTACGCACGCCTGCTGGGACTGGACGAAACGCAGAAGGAAGCGGCGACCGCGCTGCTGGATGGGTACATCGCGGCGCACAAGACGGCGACAGAAGAACTCGAAGCAAAGTTCGAGGAGATGCAACAGAAGGCGATGGAGTCTCGCGACTGGCAGAAGATGGGCAACGATGCCTCAAAGCTGACCGTCGAATACCAAGACAAGACTCGCAAGCTGGAAGAAGACATGCTGGCGAACCTGAAGGGGCTGCTGACGCCCGAGCAGGACGCCAAGTGGAATCAGGTCGAGCGGTATCGCCGGCGTGAGACGAACCTGCGGTACGGCTTTTACAGCGGCGCGGGTGTGGACCTGGTCCGCATCATCAACCGTTCACGGATCAGTCTGAACGGCGAGGAAGCCAAGCAGATTCTCGAGCAGTACGAAGCGGACATGGACCGCCGACTGGTCGAGTATGAGAAGATCGTTCGCGACGAAGAAGAGAATCTTCGCAAGCAGGCGGAAGCCGGCGAAGTGGACATGATGAGTCGCATGAACACTGTGGACAAGTTCGCGGAGCCTGCCAAGAGCATTCGTGACTTGAACAAGGACTTTGTGCGTCGCCTCGGCCTCGCCATGAGTGAGGACGATCGTGCGAAGTTTGAAGCGGAGTTTGCGAAGCGTGCGCACCCGCGCATCTTCCGTGAATCGCACGAGCAGCAGTTGTTCGCTGCGGCGCTGGGCTTCAGCGATCTGGATGAATCACAGCGCACGTCGATCACTGAGCTGAAGGAGCAGTACGCACGTGACGTGAAGACGGCGAACGCGAACCTGATGCGTGCGACTGAATCGGCGGAAGACACCGCGGGCGGCATGATCAACCTGATGATGGCGCAGTGGATGCCTTCGAGCAAGGAAGGCGTGAAGGAAGCGCAGGACGAAGTGAAGAAGGCTCGCGACGCACGTCGCGAACTGGACAAGAGCTTCAAGGCTCGTCTGGACGGCGTGCTCAAGTTGGAGCAACGCAATCGGCTGCCTTCGCGGAAGCCCACGAACGACAATCCCTGGGACATCTGGGGCAGTGCAGAAGATGAGGAGTGATTCGACTCGGGCGGCTCTCGCCCGGCGAATGATGTGAAGCATGACACAGGCAGCAACGAACGGAACATCAATCACCGCAGCCGCGCCGAACACATCGGCGCGGCTGGCTGCTTCTCGCGTGCTTGAGCAAACGCCGGAGATTGACGCCGCCGTTGCGGCGCAACTGCCGGCGGAGCATGCAACGCGTCGACGGGTGATTCCGTACGCGCTGGATGGTCGGCGCGTGCTGGTGGCGATGGCTGACGCGACCGACATCGCTGCGGCGGATGAAGTGAGCGTGGCATTGGGCAAGCCGGTGACGCGCATCGCGACGACGCCGCAGGTGTTTGCTGACATGATGCGCACGGCGTATGGCACCACGGCCGCCGCGATGGGCGAGCGGCTGGGCGGTGATAGCGCCAATGACGATCTTGTCAGCAATCTTGAGGCGATCGAGGCGGACGACCTGCACCGCATGGCGGAGCAGCCGTCGCTCATCAACCTCGTCAACCTGCTGATTCTTGAAGCCATTCGCGCACGGGCGAGCGACGTGCATGTGGAGCCGTTTGAGAAGAAGCTCAGTGTCAAGTATCGGGTGGACGGCATGCTGGTGGAGCAGCCCAGCCCGCCCAAGCAGTTGCAGCCGGCGATCACCAGCCGTATCAAGATCATGTCGGGCATGAACATCGCTGAGCGATATGCGCCGCAGGACGGGCACATTTCGCTGCGGTTTGAAGGCCGCAAGATTGACATTCGCGTCAGTACGGTGCCCACGCTCTACGGCGAGAGCGTGGTCATGCGCATCCTTGACAAGGAAGCGGTGACGCTGGATCTGGAAACGCTGGGCATGCGTGCGAGTGATCGCGACGGCATGCAGAAGCTCATTGACTTGCCGCACGGCATGGTGCTGGTGACAGGTCCGACGGGCAGCGGCAAGACGACGACGCTTTATGCCGCGTTGACGAAGCTGTATGACCCGAGTCTCAAGATCATCACGATCGAAGACCCGGTTGAGTATGAACTGGCGGGAATCAATCAGATTCCGGTAAACCCCAAGCGCGGGCTCAGCTTCGCGGATGGTTTGCGCAGCATTCTGCGTCAAGATCCCGACGTCATCATGGTCGGCGAAATTCGTGATGCGGAGACGGCGGAGATTTCGGTTCGTGCGGCACTGACCGGACACTTGCTGTTCAGCACGCTGCACACCAACAACGCCATTTCGGCGGCAAGCCGACTGCTGGACATGGGCATTGAGCCGTTCCTCCTCAGTAGCGTGCTGGAAGGCGTGCTGGCACAGCGACTGGGTCGGCGTGTCTGCAAGTATTGCAAGACGCCTGCGACGATCTCGGAAGAAGTGACGCACCGTCTGACGCCCAAAGAGCGGTTGATGTTCACGGACAACATGTGCGTGCGCGGGCGCGGCTGTGACAAGTGCAACGGACAAGGCATGCGCGGGCGTCTGGGCTTCTATGAGCTTGTGCTGATGACACCAAGCCTGCGGCAGAGCATCGCTCGTCGTGAAAACGCGATGGAGATGGCCAAGCACACGTTGCCCACGTTTGTGACGATGCGCCGCGACGGCATCATCAAGGCGGCGGAAGGCATCACGACCATCGAAGAAGTCTTGCGAGCCACGCAGGACGCGGACGAAGGCGTGGGCTGATGCGTGGCCTGCAAAGGCGGGCTGCGAAGACTGGGCCAGAAAAGCGTTGGTTTGAGCAAGACAAGCTGCGGTCAATCGTTCTGAAGGATGCAGCTTCACGCGACTGAAGGATCGGTAGAGAAGTTCATGCCAAGATTCGCATATAGGTCGGCAGGAGGCGGCGGGGGCGGCGTAATTGAAGCGCCGGATCGCGCGACTGCACTGCGCGAAGTCATGCGCCGCGGCGAAGTTCCCGCAAGCATGGAAGAACTCGCCGGAGCCCCTCGCAACGGCTCTGTCGAGCATGGCACGAACTCGTCAGCGACTGCGCAAAAGGGCGGCGTGTCGCTGGAGATCGGCAGCGTGATGAGCCTGCCTGAGCTTTCGTACTTCATGCGTGAACTTTCCACCGCGCTGCGAGCGGGGCTGCCTCTGATTCAGGCGCTCAAGACGATCGCAAAGCAAGGACGCAAGCAACGCCAGAAGGCGATGCTTGCGAGCATCATCGATCAGGTGGAACACGGCAAGAGTCTTTCGGACGCGTTCGCGACCCAAGGGCCGCCTTTCACGGAGCTGGTGATCAATCTCACTCGCGCGGGCGAAGCCAGCGGCAAGCTGGGCGAGGTGCTCGCGCACGCGGCGGACTTGCTTGACAAAGATGTCAGGCTGCGCCGCAGCCTTATGGCGGCGACGCTCTACCCGGGCATTATCGCGCTGCTGGTTGTGGGCGCGGTCATCGTCGTCACCACGTTCATCGTGCCCAGCATTCTCAAGCAGGTTGCGGCGCAGGCGGCCACGTTGCCCTGGCCCACACGCGTGCTTCAGGAAAGCGCAGCTTTCTTTGCGAGCTGGTGGTGGCTGGTGCTGCTGGTCATCGCCACATGCGTCATCGCCTTTCAGCGGTACTACGCGACGCCCGCGGGTCGGCTGGCTGTTGACACCTTCATGCTGAAGACCCCTCTGTTCGGCCCCTTGATGCGAGAAGTGGCGGTTGCGCGATTCACTCGCACGCTTGCAACGCTGACGGGTTCGGGCATTCCGGTGGTGACGGGTCTGCGCATCACCAAAGGTGTGCTGGGCAACCGCGCGATGGAACTGGTGATTGAACGCGTGATTGAACAGGTGTCAGCCGGACGCACGATTGCGCAGCCGATGGAAGAGAGCGGCTACTTCCCGCCCATGCTCGTGCAGATTGTGAATATGGGTGAGCGCTCGGGCCGGCTGGAAGAACTGCTTGGGCAGGCTGCGCATGCGTTTGAAGAGAAGACTGAACAGGCAGTCAAGCTGTTTACAGCCGCGCTGCCTCCGGTGCTCATCATGTTCCTCGCAGGACTGGTGGGTTTCATTGTGTTGGCGATTCTGATGGCTCTGCTGAGTATGCAAGATGCGGCGATGCGCGGCTAAAGCGCGATGGCCGAAGAGAAAGGAACGAGAAGTGACATACGTTCGCAACAACACGAGCAACGCCCGCCGATCGCGTCGCGCAGGCTTCACGGTCATGGAAGTCATCGTGGTGGTCGTCATCATCGGTGTGCTGGCAGCGGTCATCGCGCCGCGCCTGCTTGGACGCGTCGGGCAGAGCCGTACGGCGGTGGCGCAGAGCAATGCGTCGAGCCTTGCAACGGCCATGCGCAGCTACGTGATGGACTGCGGCACGCCTGAGGGCGGCGCGACTGTCAGCATTCTGTGGGAGCGGCCCGGGAACATCGAAGAGGGCAAGTGGAAGGGCCCTTATGTCGAAAACATCGACGCGCTGAAGGATCCGTGGGGGCGTGAGTACATCCTGCGGATTCCGCCGGAGTTCAACGCGGACTTTGACATCGTGAGTTACGGCGCGGATGGCCAGCCGGGCGGCGAAGGTGAGAACGCGGACATCGTGCACGGCAAGCGCAACTGAAGTGAGTGACTGTGGCAAGCGAGCGAGCACAACGTGAGACGACATCCGTGAGCGATCGCTCGCGTGTTGTTCGCCGCGCCTTTACGGTCGTGGAGATTCTCGTTGTGATCGTGCTTCTTGCTGCGGTTGCGGGGCTGGTTGCGCCGCGGCTGACGAACACGTCAAGCCGCCGCGTGACGGCGGCGGCGGAGTCGGCCGCGGAGACGCTGAGCGCCCTGGCGCGGCGCGATGCGATGCTGAGCCAGCCGTTGGCGTTGACGTATGACAGTGCGAACAACGTGCTGCGGACCAGCGTTCTGCAACGCGATACGAAAACCGGCGACGTGGCGTGGAAGGTTGATCCGTTGCTGCCTGACGCGGATCTGCTTGATGCACGTGTCGTGGCGGTGACCAGCGATGGTGCGGAAGTCGGTGTTGACGCGATGCGTATTGAGTTTGATCAGTATCAGCCGCGGCCTGCGCTCCGCGTGGTATTGAGTGACGCGAAGGGCGGCAATCTGGTGACGGTGGATCTGCCCGCGAGCAGCTTGCAGGCCACGGTGGTGTATGGCGACATGCGCGAGCAGGCGGGCGGCACGCGCTCGATCGATCTTGACGATGAAGGAAAGGAGCGGCAGGCTTGGTAAGCGGCCGCAGGCCAACTTCTCGCCGGGATGCACGCATCATGCGTCCGAGCTTTGTGCTGGCTGATGCGATTGTCGCAACGGTGATGCTGGGAGCCGCACTTTCGGTGATCGTGAGCCTTGTGGGGCGTGCGCTGGCGGCGCAGCGCGTGGGCGAGCGGCTGGAAGTCGTGGCGATGCTGCTGGATGAGCAGTTGCAGATGGTGGTGGCCCGCGGGCCCGACAACTACCTGCAGCGTTTCCCGGCAAACGGCAAGTGCGATGCGCCATTCGCGGATTACGAGTATCAACTGGCGATCACCAGCAACGGCAGCGCAGATGCGTATAGCGTGAAGGCGACGATCTCCTGGCGTGAGGGCTCTCGGTCGCTCACCGAAAGTGCGGAGACACGCATCGCGCCGCGCCGCGGCGACGAGCCTGATCCTGATCGCAAGCCCGCGGAAAGCGTGGTGCGGCAATGAGCACGCTACGTTCTACGAATGGCTCCGCAAGTGTGCATCGCCGCGGATTTACAGCGGCTGAGCTTATTGTGGGCATCGTCATCATCGCGATGATTGCGATGAGCACGACAACGGTCATGACGCGGCTTGTGGCATCACGTGAGGCGGCAGCGAGCAATCGACAGGCGTTTGCAAGGGCGAACGATGCGGCCAGTCGCATCGCGCTGGATCTCTCCAACGCGGTGCGCGACGCGGAACTCGGGCAGTGCAAGGTGCAAGTGATTGACAGCGGCGCAAGTGGCCCGCCTCGTGATGAATTGCTGGTGCTCATGCGGTCGCTGCGAGGCGTGCGCGGCGCAGCGGTGCGCGGCAGTGCGTCGGAAGGCGACGAGTTTGAAGCCCAGTATCGCCTGGTGCAGGGTGATGGCGGCATGATGGACTTGTGGCGCCGCGTGGACCCTGGGCTGGATGAAACGGTTGACGGCGGCGGGGTTGCGAGCCCGGTGGTGGCGGGGCTGACGTCGCTCTCGATTGATGCGTACGACGGCACCAAGTGGTACAGCGCGTGGGATAGCGATAGTGACGGTTTGCCGCACGCAGTACGCGTGGTGGTGACGGCGCGGAGCGACAACTCACGCACGGAGACAACCGTGCGGCGTGTGGTGGCGATTGATCGCGTGCCGCTTGAGCCCGAAAGTGAAGACGAAAGCGGTAACACAGACAGCACCAACGACAGCGCAGCGCCCAGCGAGACCCCAACCCAGCCCAGCGGTACTGGCGGCACGGGGACGGGCGGCACTGGCACCGGTGGCACGGGCGGCGGAACCGGTGGCGGGACTGGTACCACCGGCGGCGGCAGCGGCGGGGCCGGTGGCACGGGCGGAACACGCGGGGGAGGTGGCGAATGAGCAATCGCCTGCCTAGCTTCTCTCGACGGCGCGGCTTTGCCACGCTCATGGTGTTCCTTGTCATCATTTTCGGGGCGATGGTCGTCAGCATGGTGCAAAGCGCGAGCTACGCGCAAGCGGCGGCGGGTCGCGAAGCGATGGCACGGGTGCGGGCGCACTGGGCGGCGCGGGCCGGTGTTGAGTCCGCGCTCGCGCGGCTTGAAGCGGTGCGAGAAGATGACGATGATAGCGATGCGTATCGCATGCTGAATGAGATGGCGGCGGTCGCTGACGGCGAAATGGATGGCGCGTCGTGGAGCGTGCGATCGACGGACGACGGCAGGGAAGTTGCCGGGCCAGCTGACGCGGCGAGCCGGATCAATATCAATCTAGCGACCGCAGAACAGCTCAACACGGTTGAGCCGTTCATGATGCCCGACGTGATCGATGCGATTCAGGATTGGCGGGATGGAGACGATGATGCGTTGCCGCAGGGGGCGGAAGCCGGCTACTACGGCGGATTGATGTATGCCGCGGGGCCTCGCAACGGCAGCTTCCGCACGATCGCGGAACTGGAACTGGTTGCAGGCGTGCAAGCGGATGATGTGCGGGGTGAGGATTGGAACCTCAATGGCTTGCTTGACCCGAATGAGGATGACGGCGACACGAGCTTCCCGCCAGACAATGCAGACGGTCGGCTGGACCGCGGGTGGTCGGGTATCTTCTCAACGATGAGCGTGGAAGACAGCCGCGGACGCAGCGGCGAGCCCAAGCTTGATTTGACTGTCGCGGAAGAGGGAGAGATTCAGCAGCGTTTCCGTGTGTCGGCCGAGCAGGCGAAGGCGATTCGCGATTACATGCAGAGCGGGCAGACGGGCGGGATTCCTGATTTCATTCGCAACAACTTGAGTGATCTTGCGCGAGTCGCGGTGCAGCGGCGGGGCGGCACGCGTCAGGAGCAGCAGCAGGCGGCACGCACGCAGAACCTGTCGCGCGAGCAGTTGGGCTTGTTGATTGATGAAGGAACGACCATTCCCGCCGAAGTGCTTCGATTCGTGCCCAGCCGGCTGAATGTGAACACCGCGAACGTAAAGACGCTCGAGTATCTGCCTGAGATCGAACCCGAGGTGGCGGATTCGATCATCGCGGAACGCTCAAGCAAGCCGCAAGGATTTGGGAGCGTTGCAGAGCTGCTGGATGTGCCCGGCATGACTCGCCAAAGTCTGTCGATTGTGGCGCAGCTGCTGTGCACGCGGAGTAATGTGTACATCGTGACGTGCAAGGGCGTCGATGAACGGTCAGGATTGGAAGTGGAGATGATCGCCACGCTGGACGCGACAACGCTGCCGGCGGTGATTCGTGAAGTACGAGTTCGGTAGCGGGTTGGTCAGAGGATGAGCATGAGCACACGGTCTAGCAATTCGCGCAGGCAGCGCCCCGATGTTGTGATCGGCTTGCAAGAGTCGGGCGATGTCACGCAGATGGTGGTGGTTCGTACCAGCGGCGCGGGGCAGGCGGCCCGCGTTGTATTGGCCAAGTCGCTGAGTGCCGCGTCGCTCAGTACGGAACTGGGCATGTTTAGGGGCGCGACGGTCGTTCGTGTCGCGCCGCTGGAGCAGACGATCGCGCGTGTGGGTGTTGTGCCCACGGCGAATGACGCGGAGATGGCCGCGGCGGTCAACCTCATGGCTGAGGCGGAGTTTCCGGGCAGTGTGCCGGCTCACCGCATCGCGGCAGCGGTACTGCCAGGTTCGCCAGCACAGACTCGCCCCGCGCTCTTGACGGCGTGGCTCGGGCGGAGCGCGGCGCGGTCGCTGCGAGATGGAATGAGTGAGCGTTGGACCACCCCGCTCGCCGCGCTCGTCGGTTTGCGCGGCGGCAAGGCGGGGCCCATCGTGCTTGCCGATCGCAAGGCGGGCGCTGTGGCGGTGCTGCTGCAGGATGACGCGATTCAGGCGGCACGCGTGGTGATTGACGATGTGAACGATGACGTGCCTTGGGAGCGCCTGGCGGCATCCAGCGTGCAGGATCTTGCGGCGATGTCTGGCGCGGATCTGTCCGATGAAGCGGCCCATCAGCTCGTGGCGGAGAGCGCGTGGAGCAAGCGGACGGAATGGCTCTCGGGAAGAGTGACAGGCACGTTGATTGACAGCGCTTGGCTGGAGAAGTATGGCACGGCGCTGGGCGCTGCGATGCTCTTGGCAGATGAGCAGCTTGGTCTGAGCTCGCTTTGTGAAATCACATCAGACGCGCCCAAAATTCGCAAGCCCGCGCTGGTGACTTTGGGTGAATGGCTGAGCACCGGTTCACGGCCGATTGTTGTGGGCGCTGTGGCGCTGGTCATGCTTGTGGGTGTGCCATTTGGATTGGCGTACGCACGGCATTCAGCTTTGCAGAGCCGTCGAGCGGGGCTGGAGAGCATCAACAAGTCTTCAGGCGATATCAAGCTGACAGCGGCGATGTATCGTCAGCTTGAGACATCGCGTGCGCCGATGACCAAGCTGCTGAGCGACATCGCCGGTGCAGCGCCAGTGGGCGTTGAGATCGTGGAGACGCGTCTGAGCGTGGATCAAGACATCGCCATTCGCGGCAAGGCGACCTCGACCGACCTGCACGCGCAGTTTGTGAAGAACCTGAACGCAACCAAGCTCTTTGCAGGTAGCGTGAAGCCCACGCGGACCGAGAGCAAGGATGGCGTGACGGAGTTCGAACTCTCCGCCAAGCTGGATAATCCGCATCTGCCCGTGAAGGCATCGGCGGATTTCACGACGTTGCCTTTGGCAGTGCAACTGTGGGGCGAAGGTGCGAGCAACACCACAATGCCGGTTGGTGCGGTTCGCCAAGTGACGGCGAGCGGCAAGCCCGTGACGGGAGCGACGCGTGCGGCAGGTTCAGCAGCACCAGCGTCAGTCGACCGTCGGCCCAGCAGTTCGTCATCGGCAAGCAGCACGGAGCCGCCGCCGGAACTGAGTGATGCTGATATCGCGAAGATGAATCGCAGCGAAGCGATGAAGGCGTGGAGTCTGCGTGCAGGCTGGGTGACGGCCAACAGCAAGGCGGATCCGTCGATTCGGGAACGTGTGGTTGCCGAGCGCGACAAGCTGCGTGAACGCATGACAGCAGCCGGCAAGGAAGAAGGGGGTGCAAAGTGAGTCAGTTTGCTGCAATGCAGCCTCCTGTAGGAAGCCAGCAGGGTGGGAAGCCGTCATCGAGCATCTCGCAGTTGCCACGTGCGGTACGCTGGGCGCTGGTTTTCGGCGTGTTTGTGCTGGCGTACTTCTTCGCGATCGAGCCCGCGATTGATCAGATGAATAAATGGAACGCACAGAGCGACGTGCTGACGGAAGCGCTCAAGAACTACGGCAAGCAGGAAGCGGAACTGCGGGCTGCGAGCGATGCCATCAAGCTCGGGCAGCGCCAGTTCGGTGAAGTTGCGTTGCCAGGCGATCCGCGCACGCGGCCCGATGAATTCCGGGACGCTATCAGCCGGATTCTCGACGCGCGGGGTGTGGATCAACGCACGATCAGCGCGCGATCGGGTTCTTTTACGCAGGGGCCACTTGTTGATCATGTCAAAGGCGTCTCGCGTGTGGAGAAGCAGATCGCGGACGTGTCGTTTCTGTCAACGCCCGAGACATTCGCCGCGGTGCTGGCGGACCTTGAACGTGAGAAATTCGTGACCAGTGTGCGCCGCGCGCAAGTGCGCCAGAGCGAAGGCAAGGAAAAGGTTGACCGTCTGCTACGCGTGTCGCTGGAACTGGAGACGTGGACGATGAGCAAGGTGGAGAAGGCCAAATGACGCCAACCTCAACCGCGAACACTCCTCCGGCGATGCAGGCCTGGCGCAACACCACTGTGGGCGGCAAGATCGCCGCTGCGCTGGTGGTGGTCGCCATAGTTGTCTGCGCCAAGCCGGCGTACAAGGCAATCGAAGCAGCGCTGTTGCCAGCGCCGGGCGAGTTTGAAGCGAGCAAGGAAGACAAGAAGGCCGCGGACGCATATGCCGCGGGATTTGACGGCTTTGTCAAGCAGCTTGACGGACGCAGCCTGTGGTGGACGCCAAGCAAGCCCGGCACCGATGCCACGGTGGTCGTGGAAGAAGAGCCGACGGAAGGTGATCAGCCCGCACCAGCGAAGTACGACGGCCCTGCGATCGCTGCCATCGTGCTCGACAGTGTGTGGTTTGCTGACGGCACACGACTTTCGACGACGGATGATGAGAAGGATGGCATCAAGGTTGTATCAACGAATGCTCCGTGGGATGCGGTCATCCGCTACCGCGGGAAGGAATTTACGGTCCCGTTCTTTGAGCGTGATCGTGTGATCTTCAAGGACGCGTCCAGCCGCGAAGCTTCGCGAGCGGGCAACGCAGCGAGCGGATCAAACTCTTCAACGACGGAAACCAAGGAATGATGACGATGCGACGCACCGCCCACCGCTTTGTGACAGCCTGCCTGCTTGCCGCGTGCGCAGGTACGCTCGCGCCCGCTCTTGCGCAGAACCAGCCCGCGAAAGACGGGGAGCCAGCCAAGCTCGCGCCCAACGGCCGTCGCGTGATCGACGGTCCGCCCACGACACTCGCGTTCAAGAACGTGACGATCGAAGAGATCGTGCCGTTCATCGTGCAGGTGACGGGCAAGGTCGTCATGCCGCAGCAGGCGGTTCTCAGCCGTCGCGTCACGGTGCTGAACGATCAACCGATTCCGCGCGAAGAAGCGTTGGATCTTGTCGTGCTCGCTTTGCAACAAAACGGCACGGCGGTGGTGGAGACCGAAAAGACCATCACGCTGCGCGATATTGGTGAAATCACGCGCCAGGACGTGCCTGTGCTGGGACCCGATACCAGTACGCTCGATCGCACGGACCTGGGCATGTTTGTGGAGAAGGTGTACGCCCTGCGCCACAACACCGCCAAGAAGATGGGCGACGTCGTGAAAGTGGGCCTGCCAGAGTTCGCCAAGCTCACCATCGATGAAGAGAGCAATCAACTGACCGTCATGGGCAACGTGGCCCTGCTGCAACGGATTGAGCGGCTCATAAGTTCGCTCGATCGTCCTGCCGCGGGTGCGCTGCAGACGGAGACATTCCGGCTGCGATACGCCGACGCAACGAGCGTGCGCAATCAGATCAACGACCTGTTTGGCGAGAGCTCCGGCGCCGCTCGCACCACCAACAACAACGACAATCGCCAGCAGTGGCGTTTTGGCGGCGGAGGTGGTGCGGGCGATCAGGCAAGTGCCGCCACATCGGGCGAAATCCGCGTGAGTGCGAGCACCCAGCAGAACAGCGTGACCGTGGTCGCTGACCCCGCGGTGCTGCAGCAGATTCGCATGCAGATCGAAAGCGAGTGGGATCGCCCGCTGGCTGAAGAAGCGGTCACGCCTCGCATTTACGACCTCAAGCACACCGACCCGGTGAAGGTCGCGCAGCTGCTGACGGGGCTGTTTGGCGGCACCGCAACCACGGGCACGACTGGCGGCGGCAACAACCAGCAGGGCAACCAGAACCGCCAGGATCAAGGCGCGCCCACAAGCGGTCAGGGTGCGGGCCGGTTGGCCGGGCAGTTCACCTTCCAGGCAATTCCGGATGCGAGTCGTTTGGTGGTGGTTGCCAAGAGCCCCGACAATCTTGCAGTGATCGACAACATCATTGAGGGCATTGACCAGCCGCAGACGGTGGGCTTGCCTGAAGTGATCGAACTCAAGCACGCGAGCGCCGAAGACCTTGCCGAACAGGTCAACGCGCTGCTGGCTCAAGATGGCACGCTTGCACAGATTCGCCGAGCCGAAGAAGGTCTGAGTGCGGGCGACAGCGCGGGCGCGAGCCCCTTCGCCTCGGACACGAGCACGACTGGCAACGCAGAAGAGGCGACAGCGCGTGAGAACTTGAGCTTCTGGTGGCAGCGTTCACGCACACCCACGGATCGTCGCAATGCCAGCAACCTGATCGGTCAGTTGCGCATCGTGCCGGTGTGGCGGCAGAATGCGTTGATGGTCGTTTCGCCACCGGAGTATCGTGAGTCGATCCTTGATCTGATCGCAAAGCTCGACAAGCCCGGCCGGCAGGTTCTGATTTCCGCCATCGTTGCCGAAGTCTCTCGCGAGGACGCCACGAGCCTGGGTCTGCGGTGGAGCAATCAGCAGATCACAACGACCAACCCCGACAACAGCGTGGGTGTGCGCCTGAGCAGCAGTGGCTCCGAAGAGACCTTTGCAAACAGCTTGTTTGACACGTCGGTCTTGACGGCCAACGCCGACCTCAACCTGCTGCTGCAGGCTCTGAACGAGAAGAGCGACGTGAGCATCCTCAGCGAGCCCAAGATCTTCACGAGCGACAATCAGGAAGCGGAGTTCTTCGACGGTCAGGACATCCCGTTCGTGACTGACACGCAGACCAACTCGCAGGGCAATCTGGTGCAGAGCTTCGATTACCGAGCTGTCGGCATCCAGCTTCGTGCAAGGCCTCGCATCACCATCAACGGCGATGTGGACCTGCGCGTGAACCTGGAACTCTCGAGTATTGTGCCGGGCGAAACACTCTTTGGCGGTTTCGTGGTTGATCGTCGCGAGACGACGACGCACACCATCATCCAGAACAAGCAGACCATCGTCATCTCGGGCATCGTGCGTGAAGAGGCCACGAACATCGTCCGCAAGATTCCGCTGCTGGGTGATATTCCGTTTATCGGCGAACTGTTCAAGAGCCGCGATGTCTCACGGCGCAACACGGAACTGCTCGTTTTCATCACGCCGATTGTCGTGAACAACACCTCAGACAACGTGCCCACCAATGCACCGTTCATCGAACGGTTGGAAGCGATTCGCGAGAGCGTCGGTGAGAGCATGGGACGCGAGAAAGAGGACGAGAAGGACAAGCCCGTGCTGACGCCTGTGCAGCCCGAGGGTGAGCCTGCTGCTGTTCCCGCCGACAAGCCTGCGGAGGTCGCGCCATCATGAGGCCGCGGGCTTGGCACATCACGCAAGTGCGAGCGACGTTTGTCACGCTGCTCGCGTGCGCTGCAGCGCTTTCGCTCAGCGGCTGCGTGACCGAAGTGGACAATCCTCGCGGCGTGCCTCTGCCTAAGCAGAAAGAAACACAGCGAAGCAAGCTGCCCACCAAGCCCGCTGGCAAGACAAGCGAGCGTTCGCCTCGGGAGCCTGCGGAAGTTGTGCCTCCCGGTCAGTTGCCGCCACTGCCCGACGGCGAGATCGCTCGACGCGCGGATTCGCCAACGCTGACCAGCCGCGTACAGGTAGCGGTGGTGCCTCTGGGCGTGATTTCGTACGACGGGCAGACGCTGCCACTCGTGTCACCTGATGGCCGCTTTATCGCGGTGCAGCAAGGTCAGCCGCCCGCATGGCAGACGGTGCTGGCCCAAGACAGCGCACCGCTGCCGCGTCAAACTCGTGTCGTGATCTACCAATGCACGCCCACGGGTGTGCAGGAACTTTCTCCTGTCGATCCGTTGCCGGATGGCCTGCTGCTGGGACGTGATGCGACAAATGACCGCTTTCTGGTTGAACAGCAACGCCCCGACGGTTCTCGGTGGATTGCCACCGTCTCATGGGTGACGGGCGCGGCGAAGTGGATCTCGCAAGGGACGGACGTGGCGGCGCATGCGGTGTTTGTCGGCGCCAGCGATAGTGGTGCCATTGCGTTCACGCGGCGCCGCCAAGGTATTGACGGTGCGAATCTCGTGCTGCAAGCTCGCGACGGCACCGAGGCTCAGCTCCCGCCGACGATCGGAACTTTTGCCTTCCCCATGCCTTCTTCAGCGCAAGATGTGATCTTCGCCACGCACGTGACGTTCGATGGCGTGAGTCTGGTGAGTTTCGGAGCGACCACCACCAGCGGCCCCAAGCTCACTGGTCCGCTCGCGACGCGACGTCTGACCGACGCGAAGGATCTGTTCACGGCGTACCAGATGTTCGCGCCGCTGCAACCCAGCGTGAGCACTGCGTCACCTTCGCAGACCGACGATCCGCAGGGCCTGTTCATTCATCCCACGCGTGGCAGAGCGGCGATTTACGCTCCACGTGGCAACACCGTGACGAATCTGCCGGCCCGCACCATTGCCGCGGCACGTTACGAAGATTCAACCAATCGCGGCTACTTCGCAACTTCGCCACAGGGCCTCGTATTCGTGCCCGACGCAGGGCTGGGAAGCGATGAGCAATTTGCCCGCGTTTTCGCGGGGCCGTATGTGCCGCGCGTGGTCACGTGGGACGGTGTGCCGACGCTGATGCTGTTTGGCCCTGATAAGCGGGACTCGAAGCGCTTGGAAGTGCTGCGGATGCGTGTGCAGTAAATGCCCTCATCGAGTGCGTGTTCGCGAGTGAATTCCTATCATCCTCGCTTCCCTCGACGCACGTGACGGCCCCGCAATGCCCGCTCTTGATCAGTCCCTCCATCTCCTTGAACAGCTCGCGCCGCGTCTTCAGCAGGTGATGATCGTTGACCGTCAGCGCCTGATGCGTCGTATGCATCAACTGCGAGATCTCGCCCGTGGGCGAAGCAATCAGTCAGTGAATCCGGAAAGGCTGGCGCAAGACGTCGCGGAGTTGCTCCAGCACGTGGAGAAGGCTCAGCAGCGTGTGATCGATCGCGTGGCCCTCGTGCCCGCGATCGCCTATCCGGAAGACCTTCCGGTCGTGCAGCGGCGTGATGAAATCAAGAAGGTGATCACGGACCATCAAGTGGTGGTGCTCTGTGGCGAAACAGGCAGCGGCAAAACCACGCAGTTGCCGAAGATCTGTCTGGAACTTGGCAGAGGTGTGCACGGGCTGATCGGCCATACGCAGCCGCGGCGCATCGCAGCTCGCAGTGTGGCCAAACGCATCAGCGACGAGCTCGGTTCGCGACTGGGAGAACTGGTCGGCTTCAAGGTGCGATTCGGTGATGAGACGAGTTCTCGCAACTTGATCAAACTGATGACCGACGGCATTCTGCTTGCCGAGACGCAAACGGATCGGTTCCTCAGTCAGTATGACACGCTCATCATCGACGAAGCGCACGAGCGCAGCCTGAACATCGACTTCATGCTGGGCTACTTGAAGACGCTGTTGCCGCGTCGCCCCGATCTGAAGGTGATAGTCACCAGCGCAACGATCGACCCGGAGCGATTCGCACGCCACTTCGGCACGCAGCGCGATGGCGTGCTTCGCGAGGCTCCGATCATCACCGTGTCGGGACGCACATATCCGGTGGAGGTGCGGTATCGTCCGCCTGCGAGCGACGATCTTGACGAACGCGATGAGGAGTTTCAGCACCACATCATGCAGGCCGCGGATGAGTTGTGCCACGAAGGACCGGGCGACATTCTGGTGTTTCTCTCAGGCGAACGCGAAATTCGTGAAACAGCGGAAACGCTCGAGAAGCACAAGGATCCGACAGGACTGCGTACGCAGATTCTTCCGCTCTACGCGCGGTTGACAGCCGAAGAGCAAGCGAAGGTGTTCGAGCCCCACGACGGCCGACGGATTGTGCTTGCAACCAACGTCGCCGAAACCAGCCTCACTGTGCCGGGGATTCGGTATGTGATTGATCCGGGTTACGCCCGCATCAACCGCTACAGCCCCAAGACCAAAGTGCAGCGACTGGAGATTGAGCCCATCAGCCGGGCAAGTGCCGACCAGCGCAAGGGCCGCTGCGGTCGTCTGGGTCCGGGCGTGTGCATTCGTCTGTATGACGAAAAGGACTTCTCCGATCGTGCGGCGTTCACCGATCCGGAGATCGCTCGCGACAATCTCGCAAGCGTCATTTTGCAGATGGCGTATCTGCGACTGGGCAAGGTCGAGGATTTTCCGTTTGTCGAAGCGCCGGACCCGCGAGCAGTGCGAGACGGCTACGAAACGCTCCACGAACTGGGCGCAATTGATGACAATCAGCAGTTGACTGCGATCGGGCGCGACCTCGCGAAGTTGCCGATCGATCCGCGTATCGGCCGCATGATTCTTGCGGCGGGGCGAGAGGGGGCGCTTGCGGAGGTGCTCATCATCGCGGCGGCGCTCGCGATTCAGGACCCGCGGGAGCGACCGATGGCGTTCGCCGAGAAAGCGGACGCGGCGCACGAGCAGTTTGACGACGCGGCGGGTGACTTCATCAGCTACCTCAACCTGTGGCAAGCGTGGCGCGAGAAGAAGCGCCACCTGTCAGGCAGCAAGCTGCGACGATGGTGCAAAGAGTCGTTTGTCTCGTTCGTTCGCATGCGGGAATGGGAAGACGTGCACGCGCAGCTAACAGAGCTGGCGGGTGAACTGCGACTGCGCATGAATCGCGAGAAGGCGACGCCCGAGCGCATCCACCGCGCGTTGCTGACAGGCTTGTTGTGCAACATCGGGCAGAAACCCGAAAAGCTCGACGCCACTGACCGTGAGAAGGGAAACTACCTGGGCGGTCGTGGCAATCGCTTCCACATCTTTCCCGGTTCGGCGTTGTTCAAAGCCGGTCCCAAGTGGCTCATGGCGGCGGAAATTGTGCACACCACCAAGGTGTACGCCCGCACCATCGCGCCAGTGACCCCCGAGTGGATCGAACAACTGGGCGTTCACCTGCTCAAGCGCACGTACAGCGAACCCCGCTGGGACCAGCACACGGGCAAAGTCGTGGCGAATGAACGCGTCACGATCTACGGCCTCGATCTGGTGCCGAAGCGACGGATCAGCTACGGCCCCATCGCCCCTGATGTGTGCAGGCAGATCTTCGTGCATCACGCGCTCGTACTTGGTGAAGTGGAACGCCCGCCCGAGTTTCTGCGGCACAATCTCGATCTCGAAGATCGCGTGAAGGAACTGGAAGTTCGCACCCGGCGCAACAACTTGATCGCCAACAGCGACAAGCGATTCGCCTTCTACGACACTCGCGTGCCCAAAGACATCATCGCGGCGGGGCCTTTTGAAAAGTGGCGGCATGATCAGGCAAAGAAAGAACCGCGGCTGCTTTTCATGTCCCTCGAAGACCTGCTGAGCGACAATGCGGGTCTGCCCACGTCCGAGGCCTATCCCGATGAGATCGATATCGGCCCGTTCAAGCTTCCATTGAGTTACGTGCTTGACCCAGCCAGTGAGAAAGACGGCATCACCGTGCACGTGCCGCTGGATGCTCTGGGGCAGGTGCAGCCCGAGCGTTTCGCGTGGCTGGTGCCCGGTCACATGCGTGAGAAGAGCGAGACGATTCTCCGCGGCTTGAGCAAAGAGTGGCGACGGCTTCTACCGCCTGCTTCGCAACTGACAGAGCAGGTGCTGCCACTCATGAAGTTCGCAGATGGCATTTTCATTGAGCAATTGCGGTTGGCGATGCTGAAGGTCACGACGATCGACGTGCCGCGCGAAGCGCTGAGTGCAGTAGCCCTGCCACTGTGGATGAGCATGCGGTTCGAAGTGGAAGGGGACGGCGACGCAGTGCTGGCGGCGGGGCGCGATCTGAACCAGCTCAAGGCGCTGCTAGCGCCCAAACTCAAGGCGGGCATGCTCACCAGCCCCAATCGCTACAACCGCGATGGCATCAAGCAGTGGGACTTTGGTGATCTTCCCGAGCGGGTGGAGATTGACCGCGGCGGCGTGCGATTCGGCGCGTTTCCAGGCATTGTGGACAGCAAAGCGAGCGTGTCGCTGCGACTCTTCGACACGTTTGAAAGTTCGCAGGCCGCCACACGGCACGGCACGCGTCGTCTCTTCATGTTCGCAGCGACCGATGCCATTCGCCGTCATGCAACGTACATCCCAGGCGTCGAAACCGCCGCGATGCTCTTTGGCCAGGTGGGTTCCCCCACGCAGTTTCGCGAAGGTGTGGCCGAACTCATCGCCGACCGCGCGTTCATCGGCGACATGCTGCCGGTCCGCACGGAGAAGGAGTTCGCCTTCCGCGTCACGCGCGGCATCGAGCGGCTTGGGCCCGCGACGCAGGAAGTCGCGCCGCTGTTGACAAGTCTCATGCAGTTGTATCACGCGGTCGCGCGAGATCTGGCAATCAAGCATCCGCCAGCGTTTGAGCCCGCCGTGAATGACATGCGCGATCAGCTTGGCAAGCTCATGAGGCCGGACTTCATGGTCGCGACTCCCTTCGAGTGGCTCCGTCACTTTCCGCGGTACTTCCAGGCCATGCGGCTGCGACTGTCGCGGCTGCCCGGTGGGGGCATTGCGAAGGATCAGAAGCAGTTTGCCGAGATCGCGCCCTTGCTGCGCGGGTACGAGGAACTGGCCCGTCGCCAGAAGGAGCTGGGGCTGAATCCGCAGAAGGTTGAAGAGTTCCGATGGCTGCTGGAGGAGCTGCGCGTGCAGCTCTTCGCACAGGATCTAAGAACCGCGGTGCCTGTGTCCGGCAAGCGCATGATGGAGCTCTGGCATCAGATCGTGAAGCAGTAATCCCCGCGTGCTACACGTCCTCATCATCCTCGCGCTCGCCCTTGCCCGTCTGCCCGATGTGCTGGTGGGCATCGCCTTCGCCGCGCCACTGCCAGACTTCGCGTGGCTTCCCATACCTGCAACGCTCGGCCTGTGGACGGTCTTCCACATCATCTCGCGTCACGCGGCACGCACACTGCAGAAGCCCGGCGGCGGTCGGCGGATCCAGTCGCTATATCGCCTGCTCGACACGACGCGCTGGGCCTCGCTGCTCACGCTCGCTGCCGGTGTGTTCGGCTTCGGGTGGGACGTCTGGTTGCGAGCCGCTCTCCCCCGGGTGCCGCTGCTTGATGAACTGCTGATCGCATCGCCCGTTCTGCTCACGTTGATTTTCACGTGGTGGAGCATGGCGCCGGTGGAGCGAGCGATGCAGGAACTCACGCTCATTCGGCGCTTGGATGACGGCGGCGTTGTTGCGCCGCTGCCCACGCGATGGCAATCGGTGTGGCAGCACACACGCTTCACGATGCTGCTGGTGCTGGTGCCCATCAGCCTGATGATCGCATGGCACGACACGCTTGATCTCGCACCTCACTGGCTGGGTGCATCGGGCGAATGGCTTTCGCGGAACGAATCGTGGCTGAGTTGGCTGGGTATCGCTTCGATCCTCATGCTCACGCCGGTCATCATGCGTGCCGTGTGGGACACGGTGCCTCTGGAGGATTCCGCCCTGCGCGAACGCATTCGCGCGGTGTGCGACGCACATCGCGTGCGCGTCACCGGTCCACTGGTGTGGCGCACGCACGGTTCCATGGTCAACGGTGCGATTCTGGGCGTCTTCTGGCCGGCCCGATATCTCTTGCTGACCGACGCGCTGCTCGAGCGCATGGCTCCGTTGTATTTGGATGCCATCGTCGCCCATGAGGTGGCGCACGTACGCAAACGGCACATGCTATGGCTTGGCATCGTTGTCACCGCTACTGCCGTGGCCTCAGGCTGGTTGTTGGAACTCATCTACAGGATGTTCCCCACAGAAGCCAGCGCGGCGATCATCAGCGTCGCAGCAACGCCCATCGCCTTTGCTCTCGCTCTGACGGCGTTCGTACTCACAAGCCAACGCTTCGAGTGGCAAGCTGACGCGTTCAGCGTGCAGCACTTGGCGCGAACCAGTGGCCATGATCACATCGACGAAGCGAGTGCTGCCACGGTCGCCGCCACGCTTGGTGAAGTCGCTCACGCCAATGGCATGAGCATTGACAAAGTCAGCTTGCGCCACGGTTCAATTGCCACACGCCAGCGCAAGGCGCGTGAGTTGGTGGGCAAGCCCATCACCGCGCTGCCCATCGATCGCCTGGTGAAGCGGATCAAGATCGTCGCGGCGGTCACGCTTGTCGTCGGTCTTGCGGCGATGCTGCTGCCGCTGCCTTGACCACGCGTGACGGGCACGCCCGTATCCTGCTGCATGCTTTCCGCACTTGAGCAACGCATCACGGGTGATATCGCATCGCGTCACAATGCATTGGTAAAGGACCTGGCATCATGGGTCGAAATTCCCAGTGGTCGCGGCCACAAGCCTGCGCTCGATGAAATGCGAGGCATGCTGGTCGGTCGCCTCGTCAAGCTTGGCGCGGTGCCCGCCGAAACACCCGGTGCACCCGCGCCGACCTGGCTGCGCGAAGGGCCGACCAATGCCGCCGAGCCGCCTCCCTTCGTCGTTTGCCGTCGTCGGCGTGAGAACGCGAAAGCCCACATTCTTCTGTGCGGCCACATCGACACAGTCCACGATCCAGACGGTTCGTTTCGCACGCTCATGAGTTCATCGGACGGCGCGAAAGCCACCGGGCCCGGATGTGCCGACATGAAGGGCGGCTTGCTTGTCGCCATCGCCGCTCTCGAGGCGCTCGAAGCTGCAGGCACGCCTGTCTCGTGGAGCTTCGCCATCGTGAGCGATGAAGAGACGGGAACCTTCCATGCTGATGCAGCGCTTCGCGAGGAGGCGGCCCGCGGCTACACCCACGGCTTGGTCTTTGAGCCGGCGCTGCCCGATGGCAGCCTGGTCATCGAGCGCCCCGGCAGCGGTCAGTTCATGATCGAGTGCCGAGGTCGATCCGCGCATGTCGGCCGCGACTTCACAAAGGGCATATCAGCAGTCAGGGCTCTCGCAGATGCCACCATCGGCGCGCTCAACCTTGCAGACCCTGCTCGCGGGTTGCTCGTGAACATCGGTCCGCTGGAAGGCAACGACGCAACCAACATCGTGCCCGACCGTGCGCGTGCCTGGGGTAACGTGCGCTGCACAACCGCCACCGCGCAAGCTGCCGCACAAGAGGGGCTCCTGGCTCTCAATCAGAATCACAATGCGTTGCCTAGCACGCGCGTGGAACTGTTGTTCAATCGCCCCAGCAAGCCCACAACACCTGCCGTGCAGCAACTGGCGGAGCGTGCTCGTCAGGCGGCCGAGTCTCTGGGCCAGCAGTTGCCCTTTGGCGTGACCGGCGGCGTGTGCGATGGCAACAACATGCAGGCGGTGGGGCTTCCCGTGATCGACACGCTGGGCGTGCGAGGGGGCGGTTTGCACACGCTGGATGAGTGGATCGATCTGACGAGTCTGGTGCAACGCACGCAGCTCGCAGCAGTGCTTATGTCGCGCCTGTCTCAGTAGTTCGCTACAGCGAAGCGTTGGTGGAGCTTGTCCCGTCTGCACGCAGGACGACGCGGGTGGTGCCGCGCTTCTCGCGCAAGTCCCATGCCGCGCCGCACTCTGGGCACAGTGTGCACGCATCTTCTTCTTCGGCTTCCAGTCCTCGCATGTCGTATCGGCACGCAGGGCAGCGTCCGCGTGCTTTCAGAGCAATCCGCGTTCGGGTCAAGTGTCTGCCCAGCGCGCGATTGGTCCACAGCAGCAGCGCGATACTGACGAAGATGAGCGTGCTGCTGACGGGGCTGAACAGTGTGACAGCGATCACCGCTGGTCCTTCACGCAGAGCGAGTGAAACCAGAATGACCACGCCCAGCACCATGATGGCAGGTGGAATCAGCACTTCGGGCGCACGCCGCAACTGCCGCACAAGCCACGGGCGCGTGCTGTCACTGATGTCATCGGGTGTGACAAGACCCAGGCGAACACGAATGACATTGCCGCGATCATCGCGGGCTCGAAAGCGCACGAATCATGGTTCGCTCGATCGTCGCAATCAGGCGCGAGAACCGGTCGTTATCGCTCATGAATCCTTTGTGCAGCGCCCGGGCACATCGCACATGCGGCATCATATCCCTATCATCTGCGTTCCATGCCCGTCAAGAATCGCATTTCGTCTCCTGCTGAAGTTGATGCCGCATACGCCGCTGCCCAAGTGGTGGTGGAGTGCCACCGCCGCATCGCCACGTTCCTGAAGGCTGGCCAGACGCTCGCTCAGATCGACAAGTTCGTCGGCGATCAGATCGCGGATCAGCACGCCAAGAGCTGCTTCCTTGGGTACTCGCCCCGCCGCAGCCGGTTGCCTCCGTTTCCGAGCCATGCGTGCTTGAGCCTGAACGAATGCGTCGTGCACGGTTGGCACGGTTATGTGCAGCGCCCGATGCAGGAAGGTGATGTGCTCAAGATCGACATCGGCGTGACGCACAAGGGCTGGATCGGCGACGCGGGCTGGACGTACGTTTTCGGGCAGCCCAGCAAGCAGATCGCCAAACTGATGGAAGCCGGAAAGGAAAGTCTGCGTCGCGGCATCAAGCAACTTGTGCCCAGCAAGACCTACCTCGCGTGGGCCCGCGAAGTCCAGACATGCGTCGAGAAGGAGTATGGCTTTCACCTCGTCAAGACGATGGGTGGCCATGGCCTGATCGATGGCAACAAGCCCTGGCTGCATGGCCCGCCATACATCTCCAACGTGGTGCCTGCCAAGACCAGCGATTGGCCCGAGAGCCAGGAACTGTGCGAGCCCGGCACACTGATTGCCGTGGAGCCCATGCTCGCAATCGGCACGGGAGAGCTGGCCGACAAGCCGTCACGTCTGTTGCCCTACGAACGTTGGCCTGAGTACATCGCCGATGGCAGCATGAGCGTGCACTACGAGCATGACGTGCTCATTACCGAGAAGGGCAATCGCGTGCTGACCGAAGGCATGGACGAATTGCCCGATGTGATTCTGAGGTAAGAGCCGCGCAGCGTGGCTGCGTGTCGCTTCTACCATGCGGCATGAATCTGTCGCTGCACAACAAGCGAGCGTTGGTCTGCGGTTCCACGCAAGGCATTGGCAAGGCCTGCGCTCTTGAGCTTGCCGAGCTTGGAGCTTCTGTCACGCTGCTTGCTCGGAATGAAGACCAGCTGCGCAGCGTGCGTGAACAGTTGCCCCGCCGCGATGGGCAGACGCACGAGTATCTCGTCGCCGACTTCTCACAGCCTGCAAGCCTGCGCGACGCGTTGCAGCGGATGGATCTACGCGCACCCTGCCACATTCTCATCAACAACACAGGCGGACCCAAGGGGGGGCCGATCGTGGATGCTCAGCTTGACGAGTTCCGCGCCGCCTTTGAGATGCATCTAATCTGCAACCACATGCTGGTCCAGACGCTCGTGCCGCACATGAAGCGAGAGCGATACGGCCGCATCATCAACATCATCTCAACAAGCGTGAAGGCGCCGCTCGAGAACCTTGGCGTGTCCAACACGGTGCGTGCGGCGGTTGCCAACTGGGCCAAGACCCTCGCGGGCGAACTCGGGCCGCATGGCATCACGGTGAACAACGTGCTGCCCGGCTTCACGGATACGCAGCGACTGGCTTCGCTCTTCTCGGCTCGTGCAGAGAAGTCCGGCAAGTCAGTCGACGACGTAACGAAAGCTGCGGTTGCGACAATTCCTGCAGGACGCCTCGGTGATGCACACGAGATTGCCGCCGCCGTCGCGTTTCTCGCAACACCCGCCGCGGCGTACATCAACGGTATCAACCTGCCCGTGGATGGCGGGCGTACGCAGTCGCTCTGAGTGGATGAAAGATGGATGTCCAGACGAAAGGTTTGCGCGTGCTCACGCTGACCAACTTCATCCAAGGCAAGCACCAGCCCGCCGCGAGCGGGGCCACGCTGGCAGTCTTCGAGCCCGCGACCGGCGAGCAGTATGCCACCGTGCCCGCGAGTGATGAAGCTGACATCGCAGCAGCAGTGCAAGCCGCCCACGACACCTTTCCGGCGTGGAGTGCGACAACCGCCCACGATCGCGCGGCGATCTTGCTGCGCATGGCTGATCTCATCGACACCAACCTCGACGCGCTCGCGCAAGCGGAGAGCATCGATACCGGAAAGCCGCTTTCACTCGCGAAGAACGTCGATATTCCACGAAGCGCGTCCAACTTCCGCTTCTTTGCAACGGCGGCACTGCACACCGCGAGCGAGACACACGACTTCGATGGCGCCGGCGTCCCCGGCGGCATTCGCGCTCTGAACTACACGTTGCGCAAGCCGCGGGGTGTGGCGGGACTGATTTCACCGTGGAACTTACCGCTGTATCTGCTGACGTGGAAGATCGCGCCGGCTCTCGCAACTGGAAACACCGCAGTCTGCAAGCCATCGGAGATCACGCCTGCAACCGCAACCATGCTGGCGGATATCGCCTCGCAGGCAGGGCTGCCGGCAGGTGTGCTGAACATTGTGCACGGCTTGGGGCATCCCGCAGGTTCTGCACTGGTGCAGCATCCGCTGGTGCCTGCTGTCTCGTTCACCGGTTCCACGCGCGTGGGCCAGTGGATCGGAGAACGCTGCGGTGCAACGAGCAAACGCGTCTCGCTGGAAATGGGCGGCAAGAACGCGTTTCTGGTCTTCGCCGATGCAGACATGCCGAAGGCTGTTGAGACTGCGGTGCGTGCAGGGTTCACGAATCAGGGCCAAGTATGCTTGTGCGGTTCACGCCTGCTGCTGCACGAATCCATCGCCGCCGAGTTCTTGCGAGAGTTCACCGCCCGCGTCGCCGCACTGAAAGTGGGCGACCCGTTCGATGCTGCCACCCAGCAGGGAGCCCTGACCAGCGAAGCCCACTTCCGCAAAGTGACTGCGATGGTTGAGGAAGCCAAGTCCCTGGGCGGCGAGGTCCTCTGCGGCGGCGCTCCAGTCGCCGCGAGCACGCTCCCATCACGATGCAAACTCGGGTACTTCTTCCAGCCGACGGTCATTCGGGGCCTCGATGCTGGTTGCTCCGTCGAGCAAGAAGAGATCTTCGGGCCAGTCGTGACTGTCCAGACATTCCGCACCGACGACGAAGCCCTCGCACTCGCGAACGGCACACGCTACGGGCTCGCTGCGACTGTGTTCACGCAGCACCTCACGCGTGCTCACGCTCTCGCCGCAAAGCTCGAAGCCGGCATTATCTGGATCAACTGCTGGATGGTGCGCGATCTTCGCACGCCCTTCGGCGGCGTGAAGCAAAGCGGCGTGGGCCGCGAGGGCGGGCTGGAAGCCTTGAAGTTCTTCACGGAGCCCAAGAACGTGTGTATCGCTCTCTAACCGCGTGAGTTTACCATGACCCAGCAAGCAAACATCACAAGTGCGAAAGCCGCCGAAGCACTGGGGGCGTACGCCCATGCCCGTCGCGTGGGTGACCTGCTGTTCCTCGCGGGCATCGGTCCACGAGTGCGAGGCAGCAAGCAGATACCCGGTGCGAAGGTCAGTGCTTCGGGCACGCTGAGTGATTACGACATCGAAGCAGAGATGCGATCATGCTTTGCCAACGTCGCCGCGGTGCTCGCAGACGCTGGCAGTTCGTGGGATTGCATCGTCGACATCACGGTCTTTCTGACTGACATGAAGCGCGATTGGCTCACGTACAACCGCGTGTACAGCGAGTATTTCCCGGCGGGTTCGCCGCAGCCAACCCGCACGACTTGTGAGATTTCCGCACTGCCCCAAGGCGGCGACACGCCCATCCACTTTGAGGTCAAAATCATCGCGACGGTAAAGCCTCAGAAGTGAGCTCATCGATCGCGCGGCGCACGTCTTCAAGCTGCTTGCGAACTGTCGGCCCCGCGCCGCGAGTGTTACCGGCGGCAAGGTGTCCGTCGATCATCGCCAGGACACGCCGGGCGTTCTCCGGATCACGCACCCGGACGTAGAACTCAGCAACGGACGCATAGGGGGCCGCGTCAAACTCCGGCGACATGTTGGCGAGGCGCGGCTCGGCGTTGCGCATCATCTCAATGGACTTCTCGCGATCGCCCAGTCGGTGATACACCTCAGCGAGATTGCCCCGGAGATTGAACACGTGCGGCTTGAGTTCCACCAACTCAAGCAGAATGTCGCGGGCGTACTCAAGTGACTGCCGATCATTCGGCCTGTCCCGCATCAGCACGAGAGCGTCGCTGTTGCCCCATGTCAGAATCGGGCCCAGCCGCGTGAGCCAATGGTGGGCGAGTGCCCGCGCGGTTTCGCTCGAACTGGCGGCTTGTTGGATCATGCGTGATCGCACGTCGAATGGACGTATCTCCGACATTGCATCAGTCACCAGCGTGTCGGCCTGCTGGATCACGTTGCGCGCTTCGACCAGTGAATCTGGTCGCGGAACGTCTTGGGGCCACGCAGATATCGCCTGCGGCGACCATGTTTCGCGTTCGCGGTCGTCGACCCCGTATCGAACCACTTGAGCACGAATGGCGGTTGCGAGCAGCGCGTCATCGGGTGTGAAGTGGAGCGAGCGCACCTCGGCAACCGGGCTTGGCAGCGTGGCGACGGCCTGGCCGCCACGGTTGAGAATGTGCATCTGCGGACCGATGGCAGCTGCCGCGATGCGTTGACCGTCGGGAGACACAGTGACTGTTCGAATGTTGTCGCTGCTACCCAAGTCCGTTCGCCAGAGGCGTGTGGCCTTCGTCGAATCCCAACCGCAGACAACCCCTCCCGAGTAGCCCACGACCAGCGTGTTGCTGTCGCTCGACCATGCCGCCGCGAACGCGGCTTCTTCCGCAGGCAGCGTCGCAAGCGTCTGCAGCGTGACGGCGTCAACCACCACAACCGGTTGCGCACGTGTCATCCGTTCGACCTGATCGGAATACACGACAGCGACTTTGGAGCCATCCGGGCTGTGCACCAAAGCGTGCATGACAGGCGAAACCGCCTGTACACGTGCGACGGGCTCAGGCAGCATCGACCATGTGTTCGTCTCGATGACGCGCAGTGTGCCGTCGATATGAGCCGACACAAGGCGCGGACGATGCGGATCAAAACTCACCGCGCGCACGCTGGCGTCCCACGGAGCCAGTGAGAAGCCGTGTGCAGGATCAATGGTGGTGGGTGAGGTGCTGTAGCCGACCAACTGCTCGCCGGTTTCCGCATCAAGCACAAAGAACTCATTCCATGTGCCTTCGCGGTCACCAAACCAGACGATTCGTCTTCCATCGGGCGAGAACGCTGTCGCTCCCGGAAACGTGCGACCCAAATTGCGTCGCCAAATCGGAAAGCCGGTCAGTGTGTCAGTCATTCCCACAAATCCCCAGCCGATGCTCATGGCACGCGAACCATCGGCGGAGATCGGTCCGGGGCTGGTTCGTAAATCAGCGGTGGTGCGATAGGGCAGTTGTAGCGAGAGCACCGAAGCGATGCGCACGGCACCAGTCTGGTCCACGGTTGCAATCTCGCGTGCGTGGCGCAGAAACGTCATGGCTTGAAGCACGCCGTTGCCCATGGGCAGCGTGCCTGCGTCGAGGTAGGCGTAATCGTTAGCGGGATCGCGCGTGTACATCGTCACGACGCCGCGCGTGTCGCCCATCGCGATCATCGATGCGTCATGACTCACCTTCGCGACGCTCCAGACGGCATCTTGCGGGGCGGCGCGGCCGGGGTACTCCTCGCCAAATCGCAGAAAGAGCGTCCAGCCAAAACCCACGCCCATGTTGATTGACGGTGGTGACAAACGCAGTTGAGAGCCGTTGGGAATCCACGCGCCGTTGCGAACATCAATCCACGCCTGTTGCTGTGTGGGAGAGGCCTGCCACATCGCAACGATGAGCGGAAGCGCCGGATCTTCCGTGCGCTGCACGATGCCTCGGTCACAGCCGAACTCACTGGTGGTCAGCCATTGGCGCTGCCCAGTCGCGGCATCAACGCTCGTCATCGCGAAATCGCCAAAGATCACAACCCGCCAGGGCTCGGCGTCATCCACGCGGCACAGCGTGGGCGATTCCCAGCGAGTGCCGGCAACTGGCGGCTCTCGCCACAGCATCTTGCCAGACGCGTCAAGGCACACGACATGCCCGCTGGAATCGATGCCGGTGAGGAACGCGCCGTTTTCTGACGCATGCATGTTGCGCAGCGCGTGTGTCGCGATCAGACGGCCATCGCCGGTACTCCATTCAAAGGTCTTGTAAGGCGTGTCGCGCGACTCCGACAGCACGCGTTCACCATCCGCGAATGAAGTCAGAGTGCGAACAGCCTCGGGCAGTTGCACGCCGCGCCCGGGATGCACCGCGCTGTGCAGGTATCGCCACTCCCAGCCGCGCAGTTCTGCCGGTGCATCATCAAGCGACTTGCGAGCTTCGACCGGCGTTTGTGTACGAATCGCCGCGACTGCAGCAGCGATCGCGGCACGATACTGGCCTCGTTCGGCTTCCTCTCGCTTCCGCTCAGCGAGCGAGCGTTGCTCTGCTTCGCTTGCAAGTGCCTGATTCGCACGCACGTACTGCGCCGTCGCCACAACCGCGGCGCTGATCACGAGCAATGCCGACGCAGCCACCAGTGCTGACACGCCCTGACGCCGTCGCATGAACTTGCGCAGCGTGTACCACGTGCTCGCCGGTCGCGCCAGCACCGGCTCGTGGCGCAGGCACCGTCGCAAATCAGCGGCGAACTCAGCCGCAGACGCGTACCTGAGTGCCGCTTCTTTCGCAAGCGCTTTACGCACGATGAGATCAAGATCATCACGCATCCCGCGCTCGCCGCCGCTGGGCAGTGGCGGCAACGGTTCAGGTTGTTTCTCCCGAATGCGCCTCGCGGCCTCTGTGAGTGACGCGCCGCGGACGTCTACCGGCAAGCGACCTGTGAGAAGTTCGTAGAGGATGACGCCAAGCGAGTAGATGTCGCCGCGAGTATCCGCCGACTCGCTGCCATCAATGGCTTCGGGCGGCATGTACCCGAGTGTGCCGATGATTTTGCCCTTGTCGAGCGAGAGCGTGGTGTGCTGCTCTGCCTCTCGGCTGAGTGACGCGACGCCAAAATCAAGCACTTTGGGTTGGCCGGTGGCGTCGCTTGATTCCTCAACGAGAATGTTCGACGGCTTGAGATCGCGGTGAATGACGCCGGCTTGGTGTGCGTGTTGCGTCGCATCGCACACGCGTGCGAGCAGTTCAACGCGTTGTGCCACAGAATGCTGCTTGCTCTGCGCGAATGCCGTCAGCGGCGGGCCATCCACATACTCCATCGCGAAGAACGCCGCACCGCTGGCGGGGTCCGTCGCCGCTTCAAAAACTTGAGCGATGCCTGGGTGCTTGAGTCGTCCAAGTACTTCCGCCTCACGTCGAAAGCGTGCAAGCGCGGTGCGCGTGGGCACAGAGCTCGATAGCATCTTGATCGCAACGCGGCGATGCGGACTAGCCTGCATGGCCTCATACACCACGCCCATGCCGCCCTGGCCCACCGTACGACGAATGTCATACGCGCCCACGCGTTGCGGCATGCTGACGGGCGCTGACGCATCATGCGTCGTGCGCGGCGTGCCGCCACGCGTGAAGAGCTCGGACGTCAGCAGGCGATCTTGCAGTTTGCGGGCAAGTTCCTGTGCAGGGCCGCCATCATCAAGCAGCGGGACGCTTGCCTGCGAGCCGGCGCCGAGGAGTGAGCGGACTTCCGCGAGCAGCTCCAGATCTTCTCCGTGAGAGCGCTCGATGTGTTCAATCAGCGCGGTGCCTGTGAGATCACCCGCGCTGTCCAGCGCTTGTGCAACACGCTCGTGGAGAGGTTTGCCGGCTTCATCTTGCACGTCAGATCACCCCGTCGCGCCCAATCGTCGAGCGAGCCAGCCGCGAGCCAGAAGCCAGTCGCGCTCCGCCGTCGCGTCACTGATTCCAAGCCACTGTGCGATTTCGGCCGACTTCAGTCCGCCAAAGTACCGCAACTCTACCACATCCGCCGCACGCGGGTATTGCTGGCTCAGCGCCGCGATCGCTTCGTCAAGGTCGAGCACATCCACTTCGCGCAGTGCATCAGGAGAAGCTGACTGCTCGAGGGCCACAAGACTCCTCGCCATCGGTTGCCCTGCTCCGCGCTTGAGCGCCCGCTGCGCCCGCGCATGGTCCACCAGTAACTGTCGCATCACCTTCGCCGCCACTGCCATGAACTGTGCCCGACTGTGTCCGGCTTGGCCGCCGCCCGCCAGTCGCAAGAAAGCTTCATGCACGAGAGCTGTCGGCTGCAGCGTGTGCTCAACGCGCTCACTCTTGAACATCGAGCCTGCAATGGCTCGCAACTCATCATACAGCAAGGGCATCAGCCTGCCAACCGCTGAACGATCTCCTGCTGACAACTGCTCAAGCAATATGGTCACTTCGTGTGATTGCTGCATGCCCGTGCCTCCGATGCGACCCCAAATGGTACCCAAACCGCGGAAAGAACAAAATTCGGTGCATCATGAGGGAAAGCGCGACCAGTTTTCGCTCCTGCTGGTGTCAGGCCATGCTCTCTCGTGTTGAGATCACAGGCATGTGCCGCCCCAAGCCACTTTCTCAGGAGACTCTGCCATGTTCAATAGCGCCCGCAACGCTCTGCTCGCTCTCGCCCTTGCTGCCGGCTGCGCCCAAGCGCAGACCGCCACCACCCTGAGCTACCAGGGAAAGCTCGATGTCGCCGGTCAGCCCGCGACTGGCGTGTACGACATGCAGTTCCGTCTTTTCGATTCACCCACGCTCAACGCTCCGGCGAACGTCGTCGGTAGCGAAATCTGCGTCTTTGATGTCACCGTGGTCAACGGCCTTTTCACGGTCAATCTTGACTTTGGCTCGGTGTACAACGGCAATCGCTGGCTCGAAATCCGCGTGCGCCCCGACGGCACCAACTCCTGCTCCGGAGTCGGCACTGTCACGTCCCTCGCGTCGCGCCAGCTCATCTCCTCCGCCCCGCGTGCGGTCTTTTCTCAAAACACCCGCGGCATCACCATCGACGCCGCTGGAAACTTTGCCAGCCGTGGCGGCAGCGATCCCATCCCGCTCGCTATCGCAAGCACAAGCACTGATGAGTGGCTCAGCCTCCGCAGTCAGTCGGGCACCGAACGCTGGCGTGTGATGCAGGGCAGCAGCGGCGAACTGTCATTCCGCAACTTCACTGGTTCCAGCGTCGTTGAGCGCGTTCGCTTTGGTACCTCGACGGGCACAGCCTTGAATGTAGCAGGGACCACCACCACGCAGGTGCTCACCATCACCGGTGGTGCCGACATCGCCGAACCTTTCAACATCCACGCCGCCGAAGGCACCGCCATTGTCCCGGGCATGGTCGTCTCGATCGACCCGGCTCGCACCGGCGAACTCCGCGTCAGCGACGCTGCCTATGACCGCACCGTTGCCGGCATCATCTCCGGCGCCAACGGTGTCAACCCCGGCCTCACGCTCACGCAGGCCGGCACCGTCGCAGACGGCAAGCACCCCGTTGCCCTGACCGGTCGCGTATGGGTGCTGGCCGATGCGACAAACGGCCCGATTACTGCCGGTGATCTGCTGACCACCAGCGACACGCCTGGCCACGCCATGAAAGCTGGCGACACCGCCAAGTCCGGCGGCGCGACCATCGGCAAGGCGATGTCGAGCCTTGAGACGGGCAAGGGCTACGTGCTTGTCCTTGTCAACCTCCACTGATCGCGTGTTCTTCCCCTCGCTTCATTCGATCAAGGAGACTTAACTATGTCACGCACTCTCACCATCATCGCGGCTGTCAGCGCAGCACTCGCTCTCGCCACAGTCGCACAGGCCCAAACCTACCTGCGCGCCGTGCCCTGGTTCAACCCCAGCGGACTCGCCTCCGCACCCTTCAGCAATGTGCTTGCCGCCCAGTGCGCGTCAAGTTCGGGCGGCACCATCATCTTCCGGCCCGGCACGATCTTTCAGTCTGTCACTCTCGACCAGCCTCGCACCTACACCGCCACCACCGGCGCCGCGACCATCGACGGTCGCGCCAGTGCAACCACCACGCTTCGCGTCGGATCCTACAACGTTCGCCTTTGGCCGAGCTTCTTTCTCAGCCTCACGCTTTCTGACCAGGAGCGAGCCAACCACATCGGCCCGCGCCTGCAAGCTGAGAACTGTGACATAATCGGTCTGCAAGAGGTCTGGGACTACCGCAACGACAGTCCTGATGCGTCCGGCTTCATCAACGCCCTGCGCGGCAACTACTGGTATTACTACGGCGATAACTTCGGCGACCTTGGAAACTCCAACAACAGCGGCTTGCTCACGCTCACCCGCAACCAACCTTCAGCTTTCTCGCAGTCGGCATATACCGAGTGCGATGGCAACGACTGCCTCGCGAACAAAGGTTTCATCCGCCTCTCCTTCGTGAAGGACGGCTTCAACGTCACCGTCTTCAACACCCACACGCAGGCAGGCAGCAGCAGCGGCAACCAGACCACGCGCCAAGACCAGCTCAATGAGCTTGCCGTATCCGTCAACGTCTGGCGCGCCCTCAACCCCTCACACGTCGTCTTTGTCGTTGGTGACTTCAACGTCGACGGCAACAACATCGAGTTCATCAACATGGCCAACGCCATGGGCGGCGTCGCGGCGACGGCCGACGCTCGCACCAACTTCCCTTGCAGCCCTGACTTCAGCGACTGCACATCATGCTCGACCAACACCATCAAGCAGATCTTCGGTGGCGACAGCAACAGCACGATCCTCGACCACATCCTCTACGTTGGTAGTGCCGATGGCACCGTCAAAGTTGTTCCCACCGCCTACGAAGTCAAGCAGTACCGCCGCACCGACGGTGGCCAGTGGTGCCGCAACATCGAACCCACGGGCTGCGCCAATGACCTCTCTGACCACGAAGCCGTGTTCGCCAACTTCCAGCTTCGCCGCGTCACGCCGTGAAGTCGGTTCATGATCGCTGATACGGCCCGTCCTCATCGCACCCACCACACCTTCCCCGGCGAGCGGCACAACAAGATCCGCTCGCCGGTTCTCATTCCCGCACGTCTTGCAGCCGCCTGAGTTTCTCTATAGTGCAGCGATGCAATCGCCTCTCACCGTCTCCGACATGCTCCCCCGCCTCGCCGACGGCTCGCTCACCAGCGAAGCGATCATCACGCGTTGTTACGACGCCATCGCCCAGCGCGAGTCCACGGTCAAGGCCTTCATCTCGCTGGTCCCGCGTGAAGATGCCATCGCTCAGGCTCGCGCTATCGATCGCCGCCGCGCAGCGGGAGAAAAACTCCCGGCCACTGCCGGCATCCCCATCGCCATCAAAGACAACATTGTCGTCGCCAATATGCGTGCCACAGCAGGCTCCAAAATGCTCGTTGACTACGTGTCGCCGTTCCACGCAACGGCGGTCGAGAAGTTGCTGGCAGCCGGGCTCATCGTGATTGGCAAAACCAACACCGATGAATTCGGCTTTGGCTCTTCGACAGAGAACTCGGCGTTTGGGCCGAGCACAAATCCGCACGACCCGACGCGTGTTCCGGGTGGTACAAGCGGTGGTTCTGCGGCGGCGGTCGCGGCTGGCTTTGTGCCGTGGGCCCTCGGCTCAGACACGGGTGGCAGCGTGCGGCAACCGGCGAGTTTCTGCGGTGTTGTCGGTGTGCGTCCTACCTACGGCCGTGTTTCGCGGTATGGCCTGATCGCCTACGCCAGTTCAATGGACACCATCGGTCCCATCGCGAACACGGTGGAAGACGCCGCGATGCTGCTGAGCATCATCGAAGCCCGCGATGAAAATGACATGACGTCGCGCAGCTTCGCGGCCGCGCAAGCCCCAGCGCAGCCGCGCGTCGCGATTGTGCACGAGTATCTCGCGCCGCCGTGTGACCCGCAGATCGCCGCCGCGGTGCGAGCGGCGGCGGAAGCTGCGCGAGCGGTGGGGGCGTCGCTGCATGAAACGTCTTTGGCGACGACGCCGCACGCGCTCGCGACGTATTACATCATCGCCTGCGTCGAAGCGGCCAGCAACCTCGGGCGATACGACGGCGTGCGATATGGCCACCGCGCGAAGGACGCGGGCAGCATTGATGAGATGATCACCCGGAGCCGCAGTGAAGCGTTTGGCAGTGAAGCCAAGCGGCGCATCATGCTCGGCACCTATGCGGCGAGTGCGGGTTACAGCGATCAGTACTACCGCAAGGCGTGCGAGGTGAGGCGGCTGATCAAGCAGGACTTTGACAAGGCCTTTGCGACGGCTGATTTTCTTCTGACGCCTGTGTCGCCAACGACGGCGTGGAAGCTCGGTGAGAAATCGAGCGACCCGATGGCCATGTACCTCGCGGACATTCTGAGCGTGCCAGCATCGCTGGCGGGCGTGCCTGCTGTTGTGATTCCGTGGGGCAAAGACGCCAACGGGCTGCCGATGGGCGTACAGCTCACGGCCCAGTCGGGCAACGACGGAGCATTACTCGCGTTTGCAAGCAAGTTGCAGCAGCATGCACCGTGAGGCTTATGCGCTTTCCGGCTTGATTTTGCCAATCACTTCCGCGGGCTGCTGGGCGATCTGCTCAGCGATCTCGCGGCGGTTGATTTCGACATCGCGGGGGAAGTCGAACGCGATGCGGACGCGTTCACCCTTCACGCTTGCGATGCGGACGATGCCGATCGGGTTCTTGGGGTCGCCGATGACGACTTCTTCGCCTTCCCTGCGGGTAATGACCAACATGATCCAACTCCCATCCTGGGCGCACGCGCGTCATCGTGACGCGACCACCGTGGCGCTCCACCACTGAGGCTGTCTCGGAGAGCCCACCACAGGCGCGAGACAGCCGAACCACCGAGCAACTTTATACCGCGCATGTCACGAATCGCCAAGAGCTTCTGACATTTGTGAGATGTGAATTCTTGAGTATGCGTCCGAAAAACTAGCGTTGTAACGTCTTTTCAGATCGGAGTTTGGGATCGACTTTGCGTGAGCTTCATAATGGGGAAGGGCGTTTTGTCCACGGTCTATCCACACGAGAATTCGTGTGAGTCACGCAATTCAGTTGGAAAAGACAAGAATGTCTGTTGCTTACTCGACGGCTTCGACGCCGGTTACTTCTGGCACGTGGGCCTTGAGGTTGCGTTCGATGCCGACTTGCAGGGTGATCATGCTGCTGGGGCAGCCGACGCACGCGCCGTGGAGGCGGATCTGCACTTTGCCTTCGGGTGTCACATCGACAAACTCAAGGTCGCCGCCATCTGCCTGGACGGCGGGGCGGATCAGCTTGAGCACCTTCATGACCTTCTCATGGACGGAAGGTGAGGCGGGATTGGCGGCTTGCGAGGACATGGTGGGATGGTAGGGCGGAAGGGGGCGAGCGAAGGAGCGAGCAAGCGAACGAGCGAACGAGCGAACGAGGGGGAAAGGCAATAGAGGCAAAGCAGGACCGGGGCCGCGTTTGCGGGCTCGGTGCATTTGTCAGATTGAGCCAGCTTTCAGTTTCCGCGTGCGTGGGATGATCGGCCTGCTTTGCTTGGGTAAGCAA
>VYMB01000048.1_pt1 | contig 53598 bp, 45 predicted proteins | sample 5115321 | NCBI WGS metagenome assembly VYMB01 (sample SAMN12291794, study PRJNA351875) | freshwater metagenome | isolation source: freshwater lake | place: USA: Michigan, Wintergreen Lake | collected 2011-08-02 | reverse complement strand
GGGGAGCGGGGGCGGTGGGGGGATTCGGTTGTGAAACGGGAGTAGGCATCAAGGCATTGGGCATCAGGGCATGAGGCGGGGGAGAGGGAGGCGTGGGGGCGTCGGGGGGGACGGCGAGGCACATGGCGATGGCGGGCTCATTGGCCCAGCGTTCGATTTCGAAGGCGGTGAAGCGGAGTTCTCTGGCGAGGGCGTAGAGGTCGCGACCTAATTCGAAGTAGCGGAGGACGCGCGGGACTTCGTCTGACGGGATGCAGGCGAGGTGGGCGTCGGTGAGTTGGGATGGGCGAGACATGTGGACCCCTTTCTTGTGGCGCGGAAAAAAACGTGCCTCCGTATAGAGGGGTCAAAAGCGCGGTTGTGCGCGCGCTGGTGGTTGTGTTTTGGGCGCAAGTGCTTGTGGCTGCTGGCGGCAGATTTTCGGCGGAAATCTGGCAGATTTTTGGGGAGGGAGGTTTTGGCATGCGCCGGCCCCGGAGGGGCGGGCCACCCGACGGAAAAGAAATTGGCGCGGATTGGTGGCAGGCCGCGAAAGTTGTGGCATATTTGGAACATGAGCAAAGCTGCTGCTGGGGTTGTGGCGTTGGGGGTAGTGGTCGCGGTGGCGGCATGCGCGCATGCGCAGACGCAGTTTTTCACGGACCCGCTGAGCGGGGCGGAGTTTTCGCGGATTGGGGCACTCAACAACCCGGCGTATGGCGGACAAGACCCGTTCAACATTGGGGTGACAGGGCGCGGGTCGGTTGGATATGAGTATTCGATTGGTCGTTTTGAAGTGACGACGGCGCAGTGGGTGGAGTTTTATAACGCGGCATTTGCGAGGCCAGATCCGTTGCCGATTCCGGCGGGGACAGTGTTTCTGCCGCCAGTGTCTTGGGGCGCGATCACAGACCCGGGCTATGCGGGGCCGGGCACGCGGTGGATTGTGAACCCCAACGTGGCTGGTGCAGGCATGCGCGGGGTGCCGGTGTCGTGGCGGACGGCGGCGATCTATTGCAACTGGCTGCACAATGGGAAGAGCACGGACGCGGCGGCGTTCATGAGTGGCGCGTATGACGTGAGCACGTTCAGCGCGAGCGACTTTCCGACGTTTACGGATCAGGCATCACGTAGTCCAGGAGCGCGGTATTGGATTCCGAGTTGGGATGAGTGGTTGAAGGCGGTGCATTACGACCCGCTCAAGCCAAATCTTGACGGATCGCTAGGTGGGTGGTGGCAAGGACCGCTTGGATCAGACGCGTTGCCGCTGTATGGGCCGCCGGCTGGATTTCCCAACGGCAGCGCGGCGAACCAGGCGAACTCAGATTGGTCGGGGCCGAACTTTCCGGGGCGTTTGGTGCCGTTGGGTTCGTATCCGAACGCACAGACGCCGTGGGGGTTGTTGGATGCAGCGGGAGGGACTGGGGAGTGGACCGAGAGCATTTACACGGTGCAAAGTCGCATGTCGCGCATTTCCGAAGGTTCGGAATGGGACGACGACGCATCTGGAGACGAGATCTTCCTTCTCGGAGGTACCTTCAGGCCCAACACCAGTTCAACTGACATCGGTTTGAGGATTGCCACAAGCATTCCACAACCGGGCGTGCTTGCAACCACGATCCCGTGTTTCTGGTATGCTCTGCGTCGTTCACGGCGAAGTGCCGAGAACACCAAGGAGCATCGTCATGGTCAATCGTCGTTTGGTCGTCGTGGGGGGTGTGTTCGGTAGTCTCTTCGGACTCGCGAGTGCGGCGGGTCAGTCGGTGCAGGTCGAGATGTACGACAGCGCGGGGACGTTGGTGCAGCCAGCTCAGAACTTCACGAGCGGCAGCGCGGTGAACTTAGGCACCATCGGTGCGAACGTTGCGCGGATCAACATTTTCAGTGTGGGTAGTGGGCTGGCGGATATCGGTGGCGTGACCCTGGCATCGGCCATTCGGAATGATGAACTCGTGGTGTTTCTTGGGCAGGGTGTCCCGTTCGCCGATGGGGAAATTGAATTGCCGGTCGTCGCCAACGACTGGAACGGACTGGATGTTGATGCAGCAACGCAACAGTGGATTCGGCTCAGCGCGGGGATTGCGGGTGATTTGAATGGACCGGTGCTTGCCGACACAATCAATCGTTTGCAGATCGGCGGCGTTCAGCGCGGGCGGATTGAAGCACTGGGTACACTGGGTGATCTGCTGGATATAAAGTTCATCACAGCACAGTCCAATGATGGTGACGCTGACATCTTCACATTCGGAAGCATCGGCGCACTAGAATTCACCGTACCTGCACCGGCGAAAGCTATCTCATCAAGCGTGATCGCGGGCGGGAGCATTGATCGCATTGAGGCGTCGGGCAATGTTGGACCCGCCGCAGGAACACCACTCGTGCGGATTGAAGCCCGCGACGGCATCGGACTCATTCGCGGGGCAAGCGTTTATGCCTCGATCGAGGCGAACGCAAACAACGGCACTGGCGGAATCGGACAAGTGATCGCGACGGACGGCGGATTTTATGGAGATCTTCGGGCTTCGTCCGCGGGCGACCTGCAAACCCCACAGCAGGCCTGGCTGGCGACTTCAGGAGAGCCTTACGTGTCTGAGGCCGTCGTGACCATCGAAGGGAACGCGTGGGGAGTTATCACAATGCAGAACGCTCGACCGAGCAATATGTCGCGACTGCAAATCAACGGTTCGTGGGACATTCCAGCGTCGGGGATGGCACAGGCAGAGGTGTACGGATTTGCCGATGTCCATGTCACCGGTGATTTGAGCGGCACCCTGCGGTTCGAAACTGGTCGATTGATCCAAATCGACGGGGTTCTTCGTGGCATCATACTTGTAGACAGCCTGGTTGGTCTCACACCGGGTGTGTCGTCGGGCATTGTGATCGGGGAATTTGCGTCGGGCACGATAGCGGGAAATGACCAGCGCGGTCCCGATCTGCTCGGACCATACGAGTTTCTTGCTATCGAACACATACAGCTGTGTCCGCTCATCCACGTCCTAGGCAACGTCGCTAGCGAGGGTCCGGCATTGATCGCGGATGCGCTCGACACAACTCTCATCGTTGATGGAAACGTTGGCCCACTCGCAGACTGCTATCGATGGAGCGGATTGCTATCTGAGGGAGGGAAAGCACCGCTCGTCGTGGGTGGATCGCTAGCTGGAAACATCTTCATTCAATCTCTCGATTTCATCGACGCAGACGGCATCGCTACACCCAACAGCGCAGATTTCACCGACCAAGTGATCGTCGGCGCGAACGGGGCACCTGCCACCTGGACCGGCGAGCTCATGTTTGTGGACGAACTCGAAGGCATCGTCACACTTCGGCGGGACCAGTTGACGCTGGAAGATTACACGTTTCCACACTACGGCTCGTATAACACGAGTGGCTCCATCGGCGTCGTGCCCTTTCACGTGCACGATGAGACTAGTTTCCCCGAGAATCTGATTGCGTATCCGTTGAGTTCGGAGGCGGTGCTCACGTCGGTCTTCAATGGGTCATGCACGACGGGTACGGGCGTGCAAATCGAGTTCTACGGACCAGTTGCGACGACCGGCAGCGTGAACCAGCCGAAAGCGCAGGTGGTTCTGCTTGATGCAAACGGCAATGATCTGCTCGATGTGTCGCGGTTTGTGTCTGTGACGCGCGACACCGCACGACCGCGTCAACTGAACATCCACGCGAAGGATGGAGCCATGGTGCCGCTGCCGTCGGGTGTGTACGAGGTGCGGCCGGTAGTCGAGAACAGAATTGTGTGTGCTGACCTGCTGCCCGGCGCATCGGTCACCCCGGTGGCAGCGTTCACGTACCGATTCCGCCTGACTCCTGACTGCATCGGCGGCGGCCAGAGTGGCGACCAACCTGATTGCATCCCCGACTCGGCGAACTGTGGCGATACATCCATCTGCGACTCAATCGACTTCAACAACAACGGCGTCTTTCCTGAGGAAGAGGATGTGACGGACTTTTTCAATGTGCTCTCGGGCGGTTCGTGCAGCACGGGCGATTGCAACGATATCGACTTCAACAACAACCTTGTCTTTCCTGAGGAGCAAGACGTGATTCTCTTCTTCCATGTGCTCGCTGGGGGCGAGTGCTGAAGACAGTGAAGACGGATGCTTGACGGGCCCTGCGGAAAGCGGGGCCTTTTTCGTTTTGTGGCGGGAGGAGGGGCGGGGGAAGTCGTGTCGTGGTCAGGGCGTGCGCCCGCCCCGGAGGGACGGGCCACCCAGGAGGTGTTCGCAGGCTTCGCGGTAGAGGACGCGCAGCATGTTGGGCGGGAGATTGAGGCCTTGCAGGCGTGGGGCGGGGAGGGTTTCGGTGAGGGCGGGGTTGACCATTTTGAGGTCGGGGTCGGCGATGGGGCTTTCGCCTGTGTAGTCGGTTTCGAACATCAGTCGCAGAGCGAGGTAGCGGCTGGCGTAGAGGTCGAAGGCTGCTTCGGGGCTATCCGCGAGGTCGGCCATGGGGTGCTTGTTGAGCAGGTCGGCGGGCTTGGGCGTGAGGTGGTCGTCGATGGTGACGATGTCGCTGCCGAAGAGGATGCGGCCTTGCCATTTGCTGAAGAAGTCGAAGACGCGGCCGCGCGGATGGCTGCTGAGTTCGCGCACGACCCACTTGGTGGCGCTGGTGTCGAGGCTGAGGTTGGGGTGGCGGGTGAGGAGGCCATCGAGGAAGTCCAGATCTTCGGGCCAGCCGCCCATGTGCGCGGCGAGCCAGGGGCCGGTGAAGCGATCGATCATGCGTTCGAGCGGCGGGTAGTGGTCGCGCTTCATGCCGTAGACGGCGGGGTTGCTGTATTTTGTGGCGAACCAGGTGTCGGGGTCGGCGACGTGGACCATGATGCCCATGCCGAGCTGCTGGGCGAGTTTGGCGTGCTCGACGCGCCAGGGGCTGTCGAAAGCGATGAGATCTTTGCCGGCTTCGCCCGGGAAGACTTCGTACATGCGCGGCGCGTTCCAGAGCTTGATCATCTTCGCGCCGAACTGGTCGCGGAACTGCTGGATGTCTTCGAGGTAGCCGCTGGTCATCGCCTTGCGTTTGTCTTCTGTGCGAAATTGCGGAAAGGCGATGAAGGAGACGAAGTCACCCAGCACGCGGCGGACGAGCGGGGCATCGGTGATGCGGACCTGGGTGAAGACGTGCTCGATGCCGAAGGTTTGCGCGACGTCGCGATAGATGAGCGCGGCGCGTTCGCCATTGATGTGGGCGTGCACATCGATGATGGGGCAGGGTAAAGTCGGCAAAGCGGCGGCGCATCGCCGATAATCAAGACCGAAACGATTCTCGGCGCGTGGCGTCTTGTGGGCGGCGCCAGCGAGAAGGACCGGATGGGCGAGCGAGTGCGTCGGCGAACTCATACGATCCTTTGAGGCGAGCCTTCACGGCGAAGGTCGTGTGCGAGCCGTACGGGCTGCCAGACGCTGTCACCACACGATGATAACTGCACCAGTCATCTCGCACACTTCGATGCCGATTGCGGCGAAACGTCCCTTGCGGATTGTTTTGGCGCATGACTGGCTGTGCGGGTATCGTGGGGGCGAGGGCGTCTTGGACCGGCTGGTGCAGGTGGTGTCGCGGCATCACCGGCTTGTTGATCTGTTTGTGATGTTTGATGATGGCGGGCATGTGACGCCTGCGATTGACGCGACGCCTCGCACGGTGAGCAAGGTGGGCAAGTGGCCGCTTGCGAGCGGGCCGCTACGGCGGTGGCTGATGCCGTTTTATCCGAAGGCGGTACGCGATCTGTCGCGCAAGCTGGAGCGGCTACACAACGGCGAGCCGATTGATCTGCTGATCAGCAGCAGCAGCGCGGCGATCAAGGGATTGCGGCCGCCTTATGGCGTGCCGCACTTGTGCTATTGCCATAGCCCGCCGCGGTATGTGTGGTCGCAGGCGAGTGAGTACACGCGCGACTCGTTGCTGCGATCGCTGGGGCTCAACATGTTTCGCAAGAGCTACCAGCGGTGGGACCAGCAGAGCACGAGCGCGGACACGGTGACGCGGCTGGTGGCCAATAGCACGTACACGGCTGACCAGGTGACGCGGTGCTATGAGCGCAGCGCGAGCGTGATTTATCCGCCTGTGCGGACGGAGTATTTCACGCCGGCGATTGAGAAGATTGGTGACTCGCGCGAAGACTACTGGCTGTATGTGGGTGCGCTGGAGCCGTACAAGCGCGTTGATCTGGCGATTGATGCGGCGAAGAAATTGGGACAGCGGCTGGTGATTGTGGGGACGGGCTCGATGCGCGGGAAGCTGGAGGATCGCGCTCGCGCGGGGAAAGACGGCAAGGCGTCACGGGTGACGTTTGCGGGGCGCGTGCAGGATGCGGAGCTGCGCGAGCACTATCGCAAGGCGCGGATGCTGATGTTTCCGCAGGTGGAAGACTTTGGGATTGTGGCGGTGGAGGCGCAGGCGTGCGGGCTGCCGGTTGTGGCGCGCAAGGCGGGCGGCGCGCTGGACACTGTGCAGGATGGTGTGACGGGCGCGCTGTTTGACGAGCCGACGGTGGAAAGTTTGGTGAAGGCGACGATTCGCTGTCCGCGGCGGAGTGATGCGGCGTGCCGGGTGAATGCGGAGCGGTTCAGTGAGCAGGCGTTTGACGCGGGGATTTTGCGGGAGATTGAGATGTTGCGGGATGAGCGGGAGGGGCGGTAAAGCAGTACGGTGCTTTCAGTTTCGCGGTGCAGCGGAGCTTCCGGCGAGGATGCCGCCATCGATGACGAATTCCGCGCCGGTGACATACGCCGATTCATCGCTGATGAGATAGACGACCATGTGCGCCACGTCCTGGGGCGAACCCATGCGGCGCAGGGGTACCTCTGCCGCGAGTTCGGCGATGGCGGCGTCGCGGTCTGGGGCGGCGGCGAGCATGCTTTCCCACATGGGTGTGAGGATCGCGCCGGGGTGAATGGAATTGCAGCGAATGGCGTAGCCGTGCTGTGCACAGTGGAGTGCGACGCTCTTGGTGTGGTTGCGGACGCTTGCTTTGCTGCTGGCGTATGCGCAGGCTGCGGGGATGCCTACTTGGCCGCTGCGTGAGCTGATGTTGACGATGCTGCCGCCTTGTGCGGGGGGCTTCATGGCGGCGATTGCGTGCTTGCAGCCGAGGAAGACACCTTCGGCGTTGGTGGCGTGGACAGCGCGCCAGGTGTCGAGGGAGGCGGACTCGCAGTCTTGCGGGCCCAGCGGTGGATCGAAGCCGGTGATGCCGGCGTTATTGACGAGGCCGTGCAAAGCGCCGGTGTGGGAGCGAATGTGTGCAAGGACTTCGATCCAGGCTGACTCGTCGCGAACATCGAGCGGTGCGGCGTGCACGCGCAGGCCTTGGGCCTGCAATGCAGATGTGCGTGCGGCAAGTTCGGCGGTGTTGATATCGGTGAGCCACACGATCGCACCTTCTGTGGCGAGGGCGGTTGCGGAAGCAAGACCGATTCCACGGGCGGCACCGGTGACCAGCACGACCTTTGAAGCGCAGCGGGGCATGGAAAATGGTACTGTTGGGGAGGTGGGTTTGTCATCGAATCCACGTGTGGGCATGTGCGAAAGCATGGCATGCCTGTCACGTTCATCACCGGTTGTTCATCTGGGTTTGGGAAGTCGCTCGCGATGGAGGCGTTGTCGCGGGGGCATCATGTGGTTGCGACGGCGCGGGATGTGGGCGCGCTTGCTTCGCTGCGGGAGTCGTACCCGGAGAGCTGCACGATTGAGCAGCTTGATGTGACGGATGCTCGGCAGTGTGAGGATGTGGTGGGGCGCGTGATTGCGGAGCGCGGGATTGATGTGCTGATCAATAACGCGGGGCGGGGGATGCTGGCGAGTGTTGAGGAGAGCGATGAGGCGGCGGCGCGGGCGAATTTTGAGGTGAACTTCTTTGCGCCGCTGCGGCTGTCGCGCTTGGTGATTCCGCACATGCGTGAGCGCGGCAGTGGCGCGATTGTCATGATGTCTGCGGCGGCGGCGATCAACAACTATGCGGGGTTTGGCGTGTATGGGGCGAGCAAGTGCGCGGTGGAGGGGCTGGCGGAGAGTCTGAAGGCGGAGGTCACGGCGTTTGGCGTGAAGGTGATGATTGTGCAGCCGGGGCCGTTCCGGACGGAGTTCATCAGCAAGGGTGATATGTCGCGCGGGCGCGGGGCGACGTATGCGCAGAGCGTTGGCCGGTTTGCGGCGTTGCTTGCTGGCATGCCGGGCAAGCAGCCGGGAGATCCGGCTCGCGCGGCAAATGCGATGCTGGACGCGATTGCGGCGGAGAACACGCCGCTGCGGCTGGTGCTGGGGAAGTACGCCGTGAACAAGCAGAAGACGAAGCTGGCGGCGGTGGGGACGGAGCTGGCGGCGTGGGAAGCTGTGAGCGCGGGGACGGATGGGCGGTGAGGGAAGTGGGCGCGCGGTGGCGTTGCGCGGTGAGGTTGCGCTGCTTGAAACTGGGCTGTGGGGGTTGGATCACTCCCGCCCCGGGAGGGGCGGGCCACCGCGATCAGCATGCGCCGCCGGCGAGGACGTTGAAGAAGTCGATGACGTCTTGCTCTTCGGGGAAGACGTCGTTGTTGTTGAAGTCGATGTCGTTGCAGGCGGGGCAATCCGCGCCGGCGAGGACGTTGAAGAAGTCGATGACGTCTTGTTCTTCGGGGAAGACGTCGTTGTTGTTGAAGTCGATGTCGTCGCAGCCGGGCAGTGGGGGCGTGAGCACCACGGTTGCGAGGTCGTTGCCGGTTGTGCCGCCATCGCTGCGGCCTACGACCACCACGCCGCCCGAGGGCAGAGCGGCGATCACGGCGGCGCGATCGTCGCGTGCGGGGTTGATGGGGTTGGCCCAGCGAGCGGTCCAGTCGAGGCTTGTGTCGTTGCCATCAAACACGGCGACGGCGAAGTCGTTGTCGCCTGGCGTGCCTGTGGACGTCTGTCCGGTGATCAGCGTGCGCCCGGTGGGCTCCATCGCGACACCCAGACGTGCGCTGAACTCGGCGAGGTTCAAGCCAACGTCTTTCGTGCGAGCCGCGATCAGATCGCCGGTTGTCTGATCAAACGAGGCTACGAAGAAGTCCGCTGGGTTGTCGCTTGTGCTGCCTGTGTGTCCGCCGATGCGAATCACGCCGGCTGCGTCCACCGCCACTGCGCGGCTGACGACAGTGCGTCCATCGCTCATGCGCCACGTGCGGCTCCAGAGCTGCGTGCCGGCGGCATCGAGCTTCGTGATGACGGTGTCACCGCCTGCGTTACCGATGACAATGACGCCGCCGTCGCTGGTCAGGGCAAGGCTCACGCCTGTTGAGCCCTCACCCAGTGCGGGCACATCATGCAGTGTGGCTGCGCCGGTGGTGGCGATGCGCACGACCTTGGCTCCGCCGCCCGAGATTCCCGCGAGGGCCACACACGCACTCGCGGGATCTCGGACAAGCTGGATGACTTGGGAGAAGGGATAGCCGGCGCTTGCGGTCCAGACGGGCACGCCTGCGCCGTCGAGCAGCGTCACGAAGCTGTCTTGTTCATTGGTGTTGGCCTTCGCGGTGCCGCCCACGTACAGACCGAACGCGCCATCGGTGATCATCGTGGTGGCGAACGAGCTGAAGGCGGGATCGCCCAGCAACTGATACCACTGCACTTCGCCGTCGCTGGAGAACTTCACGACGCCGGCCTGCGTGAAGCCGAAGAAGCCATCGGCGCTGTAGCGCGTGGTGGCGCGTCCTGATGCGACAACACCGCCGTCGGGCGTTGTGACCATGGCGGCCATGCTGTCGACACCTGAGCGCGTCTGCGCGTCGGCCTGGTCGTCGCCTTCGGTGGGGAAGTCAAAGAAGCCCGTCCACAGTTGTTCACCGGCGGGCGTGTACTTGATGACGAGGAAGTCGTCGTGCGCGACGAACTTGAGGCCGGTCGCGCCGGTCACGTTCTCAAAGCGCTGCGTGATGCCGCCTGCGAAGATGCTGCCCAAGGCGTCGACGGCGACGGCGCGGGGGTCTTCGAGTGACCCGGTGGTCGCGCCGGCGGGGGGTTCGCTGGGGCCGTTGTAGACCTGTGACCAGGCCAACGACTGGGCGCGGGCGTCGACGGCGATTCCTGCCGAGACACCAGCGGCGGCAACAAGATACGCGGCGGCCTTGCGCATGCAGACTCCAAGCACCCAGACGACGTGCGTGCAAAATCACACCAGCGGACGGCATGAATGTGCATCACGATTGGCGAATTGCAAGGGAAGTTGCTGATTTGTTATCGTGGCAGCACAGATTCTCGGACGCAAATCCGGAGAAAGTGGGATTTGTTTGAGGGAACCGGGGCAACACATGGGTGCGTATGACATAATACAAGACTCCTTCATCCAGTTCACTGGATCAGGGTGTTCCTTGGGTCGATAGAGCGTTCTTTGCGCAGGTTCTGCGCTGGTGGAGGATCGGGATCATGCGTCTGAAACTGCCCCGGCTCAAGGCCGAGACCGTGTACGTTGCGCTCATCGCCGGAGCGGCAGTCGTGGTGAGCTTGGCTGTTGCAACACCTGTTCCGACCACGCTGCGCGATTTCTTCAATGGCGGCACCCAACCCAACACATTGGTCGAGCCGCTGATGACCGCGCAGGTGTGCAGCAACTGCCACAGCTACTACGACGAGCACACGGAGCCGTACACGCTTTGGTCCGCGAGCATGATGGGTCAGGCCGGGCGCGATCCGATTTTCCACGCGGCCTTGGCGATCGCGAATCAAGACGCGTCGTTTGCGGGCGAGCTCTGCCTGCGCTGCCACGTGCCGCAAGGCTGGGAACGTGGCGCGGTGTCTGCGGACACCACGGGCGGACTGCTCGAAGGCGAAGACCTGCAAGGTGTGAGTTGCAGCGCGTGCCACCGCGCGGTGGATCCGGTCTATCGCCCGGGCATCAGCCCCGAGCGCGATCAGGGCATTCTCGCCAACCTGACCTCTCCCACGCCCACGCACACGGTGCATGGTCGCGTGGAGGCACTCGCGCACAACGCGAGCTTCGTGTGGGATCCGGAAGACTATCGGCGCGGCCCGTATGACATTGAGGTGAACCCGCACCGCTGGGTGCGCAGCGAGTATCACCGTGATCCGGCGATCTGCGCAAACTGCCACGACGTGAGCAATCCGGTGTACAGCAAGCAGGCCAACGGGAGCTATCGCCTCAACCCGATGGACACGCCGCACGAGACGCAGAACAAGTACGACATGTTCCCGGTGGAGCGCACGTACAGCGAATGGCTGCACAGCACCTTCGCGACGCAAGTGGTAGCGATGCCCAAGAACCCCAACGCCACGCCTGATGATCCGGACTGGGGCATCAACCGATTTGGCGGCAACAACATCAATGTGCGCACGTGTCAGGACTGTCACATGCCGCGTGTGGAGGGGTACGGCGCGAACCGCGTGCACGGCGCGCTGCTGCGCACCGACATGGGCAAGCACACGTTCAATGGCGCCAACACGTGGGTTCTTCGCGCTGTCGCCACGCTCTACCCCGACTATGAAACCGACTTGACTGAGCCGGCGGTCAACGCATCCATCGAGCGTTCGCAGGAGATGATGGCTGCTGCCAGCGATCTTGAGCTTACTTTCGACGGCTACAGCACGCTTACCACGCGGATCGTGAACTTCTCAGGACACAAGTTGCCCAGCGGCTATCCGGAAGGGCGCCGCATGTGGATCAATGTGAAGTACTTTGGCGTGAACGACGTGCTGCTGACGGAGCACGGGGCGTACGACACCGATCTCGCGACGTTGACCACCGGCGACACCAAGGTCTATGAAGCCAAGATGGGCCTTGATGCGCACGCTGCTGCGGCGAGCGGCAAGCCTGAGGGCGAGAGCTTCCACTTTGTGCTCAACAACCAGTGGCTCAAGGACAATCGCATTCCGCCCATGGGCTTTACGAATGCGGCGTATGCCAGCGTGGGTGCGGCGCCGGTTGCTGCGGCGTACAGCGATGGTCAATACTGGGACGACACCGCTTTCCCTGTGCCGCCCGCCGCGGTGCGAGCTGAAGTGCGCGTCTATCACCAGACGACCACGAAGGAATACATCGAGTTTCTGCGTGATGCGAACACGACCAACGGCGCGGGGCAGATTGCTTACGACCAGTGGGAACTGCACGGCAAGAGCGCACCGACGCTGATGGACGAGAAGATCATCGCCGTCAACTCCTGCGGCATCGACGTGAACGGCGACGGCGTCTTCCCCGATGATCGGGACTTCGAAGACCTGGTTGACATGTTCTTCATGATGGATCAGCGAGCGGACATCACGCGTGATGGCTTTGTCAACACTGCGGATATCGCTGCCTACATCGATCGCTTGAGCGGCGTGGGATGTGAGTGAATAAGTGACGGAGTGTGACACGCGCGGGAGCGTTTGTGACTTTGTCGCTACGTTACTCTGTCACTGCACTTCTCACGTTCTGACGCTTGTTACGGCGGCGATTGCCAGCGGCAGCAGCATCATCGCGGGTAGGAAGACGCTGACGATGGGCGGGAGGCCGGGCACTGTCATGGTTGTGCCTACCAGCGTGAAGGCGAATGCGCCCAGTGTGATGGGGCTGGCGATCAGGCTCTGCGTGAGCATGTTCGCGGGTTCCTTGCGCAGGAAGCAAGGCAGCGTGATGAGCAGGCTGAGGAAGCTGCACACCAGCGACGAGATGCGGCCCCAGCGGATGCGCTCGAACGTGTCGATACGCCGCTCGTTGGTCTGGGTGGGGGGCAACTGCTTGTAGCGAGCTTCGAGCTGCGCAAGCTGCAGGCTGCTCAAGTTGTTGGCCATGCCCTCAAAGCGCCGCAGTCGGAGCGTTGTGGGATCAATGTCCGTGGGCAGAAAGTCCACGCGATCTTGGCGGAGGCGTGTGCCCGGGCCCACATCGTCCTGCGACAGTTGGCGCGAAAGGGCCTTGCCCTGCTGCAGATCCCAGCCGCCTTCGGCGTAGCTTGCCTTGGGGGCGTTGATGCGGCGCGTCATCAGGCCTGACTCATCGCGTTCGTACGCCCACAGGCCTTCGATCTGATTCGTATCGAGATCGGCCCTGCGGATGTACATGAGCCGACCCTGCGCATCGCGGATGAAGTCAGACTCAAGGCGGCCCAGTTCGTTGCGTCCGGCAGTGGTCTTGTCGCGTGTCAGCAGCGGGGCGAGTTTGGGCACGAGCAGTTCGCGATTGGCCGCCTGCAGCGTCAAGAGGCACAAGCTGGTGATGATGATGGGGCGAGCGACGCGCCACAGGCTGATGCCGCTTGCGAGGATGGCGACAAGCTCGCGCTGCTTGACGAGCTGCGCGGCGGTGAAGCCGAGCCCGCCCACCATGCAAGGCCCGAGCAAGAAGCCCGCGAGCAGCACGAAGCGAGGCCACCACAGGTCTGCGGCGTTGATGACCGCGCCCAGGCTCACGCGGAGGAATCCCATGTCTTTGCCGGCCTGCTCGCCAGCCTCACGCGCGAGCTGGGGCGATGTGCCGGCTGCGAGTTGAGTCTCGGTCACGGTGCGCTGCGCGGCTTCACGCACGTTGCTGGAGTAGTTGTCAAAGTTGAGCGAGAAGTCCACGGCGAAGATGACGGCGCACAGAATCGCCAGCAGCAGCAGTGTGTTGGTCAGAAAGAGACGGATGATGTAGCGGTCGAGAATGCGCACTGCTTAGCGAGAGGTCGCGGGGTGATTGGCTCCACCAGGAAAGCCGCTGGCAAACCGCCAGAGGCTCCAGCACACAGCGTAGGAAAGCACGACCGCGACGTAGACGTCAGTCGCGTAATGCGCGCCGACGATCATCCGCGTCATTGCGCACATCAGCGCGATGATGAGAAGGGGCCATCGCAGTGCGGGAAAGAACCAGCCCAGCATGATTGCGCCGCCGAACGCCGTGCCCGCGTGGCTGCTTGCGAGGCCGAAGCCGCCCACGTCGCCTTCGATCCATCCGAAGCGGTAGAAGCCGGTTTCGCCGGGGCGTGCGCGTTGTGAAAGGCCCTTGAGCAGTTCTGCCGCGCCGCCTGAGAGGCCGGCGGCCAAGATGATCATGAGTCCGCGGTGCAACGCGCCCGCTTTCGCAACAGCGTCGCCCGGTCGCTTGGTGCGAGCGACGTGCGCGTCGTGCAGGATCAGGCATGCGCCCAGCAGCAGCCAGAAAAGCAGCGAGCCGAACTGCCGAAACAGTTGCCACCAGTCCTTGCGCTCAAGCGACTTGTCGGGGTCCAGCAGCAGCGCCTGCCAGATTGCGCGGTCATAGAGCGACAGCACTAGCAGGCCCAGCGCGAGTGCCACGCCGAGCATGAGCCGGCGCGTGCGCTGGTGTGTTTGTTCCATGGGCGAGAGGTACACGTTGGTCACGGCGTACCTCCCGCAGGTGGCAACTGCGCAGGTGCCACGGGTTCTGCATCATCGGCGTCAATCTCGGTGTCGTTCCAATCGCGCACGCCGTCTTTTGGAAAACCCTTGAACCCAAACGCCAGATAGACGGGGCGACTTGGCTTGCCCTTCTTGTTCACTTTGTGATCGCCCGCGATCAGTCCGACGCGCTCCACGCGCTCAAAGACTTGCTTCCAGTGGAACGCTGACAAGCCCGACACGACGGCAGGTCGGCCCAGCAGGCTGGGATCGTGCAGCGACAGCTCGGGCCAGAAGTCCCAGGGAGTTGTGCGGCCGCCAGGCATGAGGCTGCTGCTGCAGTAAATGCGAGGGTGCCCGGGCGTGTAGTACCAGAAGTGGCTGGCGCGGCCGTAGTGGTTTGCGACGATGAAGGGCTCCTGCTTTGTGCGATCACGCAGGATGTGCACGAGACGAGCGATGTCTTGGCCCATGAGGTGGGCGTTGGTGAAGCGGCCGGCGGGGATGAACCCAAGGCCGGGCACTTTTGCGAGCAGGTCCAGCCGAAGCGTGGCGACGCACAGCAGCAGGGCCATGACGATGCCGAGTCGCCAGACGAAGCGCGTCCAGTTGCGGGCTGAAGTCATGACCTGCGTTGCGCGGACGACGCGCATGGCTGCGAGCACGGTGAGCGTGACGCCTGAGGCGATGGGCCAGTTGCCTTCGGGCTCGGTCACGAAGCTCACAAATAGATAGAAGATGAGCACGGGCAGCGAGCAGGCGAGCAGGAAGCTCTCGCCCAGCCACGCGGCGTCGGCAGCGGTGGGGGTGTTGCGCTGGCGAAACGCTCGCAGCCCTTCGAGCAGCCCGAGCACCAGCACGGGGCCGATCATGGCGAGCTGCGTGCCGATCAACGTCAGCGTCCAGCCAGGGTTGTACGACCACGACTTACTGGTGAGCGCGGCCTGCTGCTTGCCTTCAGCAAAGCCCAGGTGGCCCATCAAGTGGTTGACGGTGGCCCAGTGGTTGTTGGCATTCCAGACGATAACGGGCAGCATGGCGAGGGCTGCGAGCAGGACGCACAGTGCAAGCCCTGCGAGTGGCGTGCGAATTTGACCGCGTTGCAGCACGGCCCATACGAGAAGTCCGGGCACCAGCAGCAGAATGGTGTATTTGAAGAGCACGCCGATTGCCAGCACCAATCCCAGCGCAGGCCAGCACCACCATCGGCCTCGCACTATTGCGCTCCATGCGCACCATGCGGCGAGCACCCAGCACGCGACGAGCGGGCCGTCAATGGTCATGAGCATTGCCAGCGCGAGGTACGCTGGGATGATGGTGATGGCCACCATGCTCAGCAGCGCGATGCGCACGCTGCGGGTGATGTCGAAGGCCAAGCCCGCGATGCCAACTGCGGCGATTGCACTGGCGAGCACGGCGGGCAGGCGCACGACCCACTCGGCGTCGCCCAGCACGCTTGTCGCGAGCCCGATCGTCCACGCGACGCCCGGGCCCTTGGTGTAGTAGCTCCAGTCGAGCATCTGCGACCAGACCCAGTACTGGGCTTCGTCTTCGATGAGTGTGTAGGGGCAGAAGAAGGCGAGATAGATGAGGCGCAGGAGGGCGATCACGCCGGCGAAGGCGCAGGCAGGCAGCAGAGCGTCGCGAAAAGTCGCGCGGCGATCACCGATGGCATCGTCGGAGTTTTCGGAGCGCATGAGTCGCGACTGTAGCGAGTCGCCTCGCGCTCAAGAGACTGCACAAGGCTACTTTCCCGGTCTTGCCAACGGAAAGGGAACCGCATGCAGGCTGGGGAAGCGCAACTGGAGCCATTTGTCCGCGAGTACTACCGCGAGTTGTACAAGCTGGGCGATGCAACGTCCACGCTCATCGAGCCGCGAGTGGGCCGCGAGCCGGGCATGACCCTCATCATCATGGGGATCATCGGCCTGCTCGTGCTTCCCGTGGGCATCGCGCTCTTTCTGGTGCATTTCACTCGCGTCAGCATGTATCGCAAGCGGCGTGACGGCATCAAGCGTGCCGCCACGCAAGGTCGCCTCCGCGCGTTCGAGCCCGTGATGATCAATCAGGACTTCCTCGACGGCAAAGTCGAGATATCCGCCGGTCTGTTCATGGGCGTGGCTGACAACGGCGCACCGCTCGACAAAAACGCCGTGACCGATGCGCTGGTCGAGGTGCAGTTCGCCGAGGAGGGATCGCGCATCTCGCGCATGCTGGCAGATGAACGCTTCGAGCTCTTTCGTCGTCGTCTCGTGCCGCTGAGAACTGTCGCTGCGGGTCGCATGCAATTCTTCGATATGAGTCTGGTTCGCGCTCGTCACGCGTTCCCACTCTCATCGTCGCAGGAGTTCTTCGCGATGGTCGATCCCGGCCTCGCGCAGAACGCCGCGTTTTTCGTGCCCGATGTGATCATTGAGTACGCTCGCCGCCGCGCCGCTGGCGAGAACGTGCCCATGCCAACTGAGCCGCTGCTCGCTGCGCCGTAACGGTCGCTCGCCACTTATCCCAGCAACCTCGCAACGCGTCGACGCACAACCCCCAGCGGCGTGTGCGGTTCATTCGCACTTCGCCACCAATCTTGCACAGGCGAGTGCTCCGCCGCTGCTTCGATCACTTGCCAAGCAGGTAAGCCATCATCACCTGTGCGCACGAGCAGCGTCGCTCGTGCGCGCTTTGCAATCATCTCGGCATTACCTCTCGCCACACGGACCCGTCCGGCGCCTTCACTTTGTGTGCATCGTGAGGTATCTATGTTTCCCTCGCACACCCATGTCACGCTGCCGGCAGTGGTCTGAGCAAGGAGGGCGACGACGCTCATAAGTCCCGCGCCCTGCACCACGATCGCTTCATGAAACAGTGATAGGTGCAGCAAGTGCAGCAGCCGCTCTTGCATTGGGGCGTTTGCGCCCGCGGCCTCCTTCACCAGTCGTAGCGGCTCCAGCGCCGGTGCTCGCCAGTTGGTCTCCGCAATGCGCCGCGCCTTGTCGCCGCCAGTTAAGTGCATGATGTAGTGCTGCGGCAGCTCATGTTGCTTGCGCGTGTGCCGATTGAGCAGCCGCGACATGCGGCGAATCGGCAGATGAAACAGTCGTTCGCCGACTTCGTGCCACATGGGCTGTTCGTAGATTGGGGCGTGGCTGAATCGACCGTGCATGTTCCACCAGCCCAGCATTTTCTCGAAGGTCTGCCAGTGCAGTTGGGGCGAGTACAGGCAGACGCCGCCCTGAAGGTGGTGCTCAATGCTCACGCGCCGGCCGAGGTGATTGCGCCACTGTGCGAGGGCACCATTCCACGGGTAGGGCCCGATGCGATCTTCCAGTGATTGCAGCTCCATCGCCATGCAGACATGCGTGCGCGGCGCGAGTGCGAACACATTCGGGCAGTCCTGGCTGATGAACACGTCAGGATCAAGCACGAGGACCCGGTCGTAGTCGCGCAGGTGCTTGGCGAGTTCGAGGCGTGCCCAGCTAGGGTGCGGGGCGTATGCAAAGTCAAAGACGCGCACGTCGCAGCCCCAGCGCGCGGCCGCTGCGTCGATTGACGCGCGCGCGTTGGCGGGCCACGGCTGGGTGCTGTGCATGACAATCGCGTGCATGAGCCTTCTTCTGTGTCGGGCTTTCAATATCCCGCCGGTGCCCCGCCTTTGCGCGGGTCGCTTGCGGGTTCCCAGCCCTGTGGCTGTCGGCGGATCACTTGCACCGCCGCGATCGGGCTTCGTCGCGTGACGGTATGGCCCTTGTCTTCAAGCTGTGCCCGCAGCGGTGTCTCTAGGAGCGCAGGTTCGAGCTGCAACGTATCCGGACTCCACTGATGGTGAAACCGCGCCTCGCTCACGCATCGCTCTGCGGGCAGATCAAACAGCGTGGCATTCAGCACGGCCTGCAGCGTGCCTGTGATGATTCGCGGTCCGCCGCTGGCACCGGCGAGCATGAAGCACGAGCCGTCGGCATCTTGCACAATCGTCGGGGTCATGCAACTGAGTGGCCGCTTGCCCGGTGCGGGCAGGTTCTGGCCTTCGTGCATCAGCCCAAAGGCATTCGCCACGCCCTTTCGCGTGACGAAATCGTCGATGCTGTCGTTGAGCATGAAGTCGAATCCATCGACGCCCACCAGCGAGCCGAATTCAAAGTTGATCGTTTCGGTGCATGCAACGGCGTTGCCCGCATCGTCAATCACGCACAGGTGGCTTGTGCCATGGTCATCGCGCAGTGGATCGGCGACGCCGTATGACGCGTGCGGCTGCGTGCGAGTCATGTTGATTCGCTGCGCGGTGTCGCGCAGGCGCTCTGGTGAGAGCATCTCTTCCAGGGGCAGCTTTGCGAAGTCCGCATCACCCAAGTATCGCGCTCGGTCTGCGAACGCGTGCTTGAGCGCTTCACACACGAGATGTGTATAGGCCGCACTGTTGAGTCCGCTCTCGGTTGCGATTCGCCGCAACTCATCGCCGCGACTTTCCAGCATCGCGAACACCTGCGCGAGCACAATGCCGCCGCTGCTGGGCGGCGGCGCGCTCAGCACTCGCTTGCCTGCCCATCGCGTGATGAACGGGTGCTGTTCCTGCACGCGGAAGTTCCGCAGATCTTCGAGCGAAAGCACGCCGCCGTCGCGCTTTGCGGCATCCACCATTGCTTGCGCGACTTCACCCTCGTATAACCCCGCTTTGCCCTGTGCGATGATCTTCTCGAATACGCGTGCTTGTCCTGCCAGCCGAATCGCGGCCCCCTCGCGTACCGATCCTTGCAGCAAGAAGTCCCGCATGAGCAGCGGAAAGCGTTCGCGTCGCCCGGGCTGCGCGTCCAGCCATGCGAGCACTTCCTTCGCGCAGCTTTCGTAGTGCTTGTCAGCGGCAAAGCCTTCGCGTGCCAGCTTCATCGCCGGTGCAAGTACGTCGGCGACGGGCATGGATCCGTACGCACGCAGTGCATGCAGCATGCCCGCCACATGCCCGGGCACCGCGATGGATTTGCCGCCGCGAAGGCTCGCAAACGGATCGCTGTCGCCCTCAAAGAACGCTTCATGCAGTGCGGCCGGGGCGGAATCGCGATAGTTGATGCATGTCGTGCGTCCATCGCGCATGGCAACCAGCATGAATCCGCCGCCGCCGATGCCGCATGAGTAAGGACGCACGACCGAGAGCGCAAAGCTCGTCGCCACCGCGGCATCGACGGCGTTGCCACCGCTGCGGAGAATGGCGACGCCCGCGTGCGATGCAAGCGCGTGATCAGCTGCGACAGCGGCGTGCGGATACATCATGTGATCTTCACTTCTTCGCGGCATGCATCGCACGCCACTTGGTCACAGCTTCGGGTTCTCGCGGATAGATCGGCGACAAACGCGCCGGATCAACAGCTTCAAGCCCAACAGCCGCTCCGGCGCACGCCAGCGGGTCAAACGTTGGCGCAATCACCGGCCAGTTGTTGCTTCGCGCCACATCCCGCATGGCAGCCGGCAAGAAACTGTCCGCGATCACGCACGCCACGGGCTGGCTTGCCAGCGCTGCTGCGTCCATGATGCGACCCTCGCCCACCATGCGTCCTTGCTCCACGATCGTGACGTGAGCCGTGTCACCCTTGCTTGCCAGCGCGATTGCCGCTGCCCCGTTGTGCTGCGTGCCTGCCGCCACCACCAGCGCCGTGGGCACGCCGATCAGCGTTGCTCCCGTCACTTCCGCAATCATGCGAGCACATGTCACCGCGATGCGCACGTTTGTGAATCCGCCGGGACCGATCGACACGGCGATGCGTGCAATATCACGCGGCGTGACGCTGGCTGTTGTGCACGCGCGATCAATCGCGCTCATCAGGTCATCATGCTGCGCGTTTGCTGTTGCAATCGCTTCCACCGCAAGCTGCGTCCCGCCGCGCAGCAGCGCAACCCCCGGTCGTGCTGTCGCGCCCGGCGCAACACCCGAGGGATTACTGGTTTCAATCGCAAGCGTGACATCTCGCACGAGCCAAGCGTACGGCAATCACGCGGTGAATGCAGACGTGCAGGTCGCGTGTTTCGCTCTCAGAACCGCATTGCGCCGCAAGCGTCCAACCGTGGCGGCGATAGCATTCGTCACACCGTGTCCGCGGTCCTTCGGAGTCAGCCATGCGATCCATCCGTTCGTTTTCATCTGCTGTTCTGTTCACCGCGTGCGCCGGCCTCGCCTTGGGGCAAGCCACCGTCAATCCCGACGCCGCGAAGAAGCCCGCTGTCGAGATCGACATCTCCAAGCCGAAGGAAGGCCCGGGCCATGTGGGCTGGTGGAACGATGCAGTCTTCTACCAGATCTTCGTTCGCAGTTTTCAGGACAATCCGCGCGGCGCCAAGTCAGGCGACGGCATCGGCGACTTCCAAGGCCTCATCACACGCCTTGATTACCTGAACGATGGTGACCCCAAGACCGACACCGACCTGGGCATCAACGCCATCTGGCTCATGCCCGTCATGCAGTCGCCCAGCTATCACGGCTACGACGTGATTGACTACAAGACCATCGAGCAGGACTACGGCACCAACACCGACTTCCAGAAGTTCATGGAAGAAGCACACAAGCGCGGCATCAAAGTCATTCTCGATCTGGTGCTGAATCACACCAGCGACAAGCATCCGTGGTTCACTGAATCCAGCAAACCCAAGGGCGAACAGCGCGACTGGTACATCTGGTCACCAAAGGACCCGGGATACAAGGGCCCTTGGAATCAGAACGTCTGGCACAAGCGGGGCGCGGGCTTCTACTACGGCATCTTCAGTGATCGCATGCCCGATCTCAACTACGCCAACCCGCTCGTCACGCGCGAGATGCTCGAGATCACCAAGTGGGGCCTGACGGATATGAAGGTCGACGGCTATCGCCTCGATGCCATTCGCCACCTTTTCGAAGACGGTCAGTTGCAGGAGAGTGCCCCGCAGACCTTTGAGTGGCTCAAGCAGTACTTCGCTGCTACCAAAGAAGCGAACAAGGACGCCTTCAACATCGGCGAAGTCTGGGCTCCCAGCGATCAAGCCGCCATGTACGTGGGCGGCATGATGGACGCGGTCTTTGAGTTCGACCTCGCCAGTGCGATGATCGACGCGGCTCGCGATGGCGATGCCAAACGCATCATCGACGCGCAGGCCAAGGTGCGAGCCTTGTACCCGCCCAACCAGTACGGCCGTTTCCTGAGCAATCACGATCAGACTCGCGTCATGACGCGCCTGCGCGACGACGAAGCTTCGGGCCAGGTCGCCGCCGTCATGCTGCTCACGGGTCCGGGCATTCCCTTCATCTATTTCGGCGAAGAACTCGGCATGACAGGCGACAAGCCCGATGAGAACCTCCGCACGCCCATGCAGTGGGAGAACTCGCGCACGGGCGGCTTTACGAGCGGCAAGCCGTGGCGCGCCGTTCAGCCCGACATCGCCCGCAAGAACCTTGCGACGCAGCGCAAGGACGATGACAGCATGTTCAACCTCTATCGCAAGCTTGTGCAGCTCCGCACGAGCAGCGAGGCCCTGCGCGCCGGCCAGTACATGCCCGTCGAAAGCGGCCATCCGGGCGTGTACGCCTTCATCCGCTACAGCGGCACCGACGACAGCCGCGGCCGCAACGCCACCGACGTCAAGCTCGTCATCGTCAATCTCACCGCCCAGCCCGTCACCCAGTACTCGCTCAAAGCCCCCGTGCGTTTCGGTTCGCGAGGCGTGAGCAAAGAGTTGCTCCGCGGCATCGCCGTGAACGAGGCTGACTGGTCCAACTCCGGCATGTTTGTCGAGTGGAAGCCCATCACCCAGCTCGAGCCCAAGCGTGGTTATGTGATTGACGTCAAGCTCGTCAAAGACTGAGCCAGCCACGTGAAAGATACAAGTTCGAAATGTGACAAACGGCGCGAGCAATTGCTCGCGCCGTTCGTCTTTCACGGAGGAATCAGCTTGAGGCTTTAGCCAAGCAACTGCAGCGCGCTCTGCGGCTGGCTGTTGGCGATGCCCAGAATGTTCGTCGACGCACTAACCAGAATCTGCGAACGCGTCAGGTTCGCCGTTTCCGCGGCGAAGTCCGCGTCACGGATCACGCTCTGGGCAGCGGCGGTGTTCTCAATGTTCACACCCAGGCTGCGGATGGTCGCACCGACGGTGTTCTTCTGGAACGCGCCCAGTCGACCGCGAAGGCCCGAGACCTGCTTGATGGCTTCACCCACGACCTTCTGCGCGTCGCTGATGTCGCCTGTCACCATGTTGTTGGCCTTGCCGCTTGCAAGGCTGCTGAGGAAGCCGACAGCCGTGTTGCCCAGCTTGCGGGCCGCTACATCTTGGATGCCCATCGACACCTGACCGTTGATGTCAACCTTGCTGGCGAGCTGAAAGTTCGCGCCGCCGCCGGTGATGGTGAAGGTCGATGAACCCGTGCCGCCCACCGTGCCGAGCGTGCGCGCGGCGGTGGTGCCCAGGGACACCGAGACATCGAGGAAGTCGGTTGCGAGGCTGAGCCTGTTGCCCTCACCCGTCGCGACGACACCGTTGATGGTGCCGCGAATGTCCTGGCCGCTGTCGCGCACAGGGTTGCTGGCTGCGCTGAACTCGGCAAGCTGAGCGGCGCGAACATTGAAGTTCGTCGCGCTCAGTGCGTAGATGCCGCTGCTGCCGGCCACGATACCGCCTGAGTTGCTCGACTTGACCGAGACAAACTCGCTGTCGCCGTAGCCTTCGCTCACCAGCTTGATGCCGGTGCCCGAGGTCGTCGCGACGATGCCGGTGACGTCGGAGAACTGATTGATCGCATCGCGCATCGCGGTGATGCTGGTGCCCGAGCTGAAGCTGAATTCGCGGCTGCCCTTGCTACCGGCGATTTCAAGAACGAACTGTGCATTCGCGCTGCTCAGGTCAATGTTCGCGTTGCCCAGCGACAGCAGCAGACCCGCCTGCTGGGCCGAGCGCGTCACCGCGACGTTCACGTTCAGGCTGTTGCCGCTGAACTTCGCGGCGTTCACGCGGTAGTCCGTCACGTTTGCCGCGTTGATGCCGCTGGTCGTGAAGTCAAAGTTGCCGTTCAGGAGCTTGATGCCCTGGAAGTTGGTCGCACCTGCCACGCGGTCGATCGTCTGGAGGATTGAATCCACCTGCAGCTGGTTCGCGGCCTTCTCTTCAGCCGAAAGACCGGCTTCGCTCGCGCTGGCGGTCAGAATGCCTTGCAGTTCCGTCAGCAGCGTGCTGACTTCCTGCAGACCGCCTTCGGCGATGTTGAGCACCTGGTCGGCACGGTCGGCGTTTGCCACCGCCTGGCTCAGCGACTTCTGTTCGCTGCGAAGTGTCTCGCTGGCGATGAGGCCGGCGGGATCATCTTTCCCGCGATTGATGCGAAGGCCTGTGCTCAGGCGTTCAAGCGCCTGACCGAGCCCCGTGTTATTTGTCCCCAGCACGCGCTGAGCGACGAGCGACTGAACGTTTGTATTGATCCGTGCCATTGTGTGCTCTTCCTTCCGTGGAATGAGTTCGCCGGTTGAAACGAATGAACCGGTTAGCTCTGCCATCGAGCCGAGAACCAATGCAGGTGATGCATGACACCTGGAAGGGCGTGAAATATCTCCGCCTCACACAAATGACGGATATGTCTCTGCGCACAAGGGCCGGAAACCGGGTCAACGTGCGCCGTTCGCGTCGCGCGTGCTGTGCGGCGCGTCTGTGACGGTGCATATGGACCTCCCCAGAACGAATAAACCCGGCTGCACGCCGGGTTCATGGGGGTCGTTCATGCGATCGTTATGGTGGTCGCGTTATCCGAGTAATTGCAACGTCGACTGCGGAGAAGCGTTCGCGATGCTCAGAATGTTCGTCGACGCGCTGACGAGAATCTGCGAGCGTGTGAGGTTCGCCGTTTCCGCTGCGAAGTCCGCATCGCGAATCACGCTCTGCGCCGCGGCGGTGTTTTCAATGTTCACACCCAGGCTGCGAATTGTCGCGCCCACCACGTTCTTCTGGAAGGCGCCCATGCGTCCGCGCAGGCCCGACACCTGCTTGATGGCCGTCGCTACCACTTCCTGTGCCTGGCTGATGTCGCCATTCACCACGTTATTGGCCTTGCCGCTGGCGAGACTACTCAGGAAGCCGGTCGCCGTGTCGCCCAGCTTGCGGGCCGCGACATCTTGAATGCCCATCGAAACCTGTCCCGCGATATCGACCTTGCCTGCGAGCTGAAAGTTTGCGCCCCCGCCGGTGATCGTGAATGTCGACGAGCCGGTGCCGGCAACCGCGCCAAGCGTCTGCGATGCTGTTGTTCCCAGCGTCATGGAGACATCGAGAAAGTCCGTCGCGATGCTGAGCGTCTGGCCGTCGCCCGTGGCGATCTGACCGTTGATGGTGCCCTCGATGTCTTGACCGTTCCCGCGTATGGGATTCATCGATGGCGTGGAGATGTTCGTCGTCGCGCCGGTCGTGTTGCTGTTGGCGAAAGTTGTGAATCGTCCGCCGCTTGCCGTGTCGAGGCCGCCCGCATTCACCACGCGCACCGACACAAACTCGTCGGAGCCGTAGCCTTCCGAGAGGAAGTTCAGTTCATCAAATGCACCGCCCACCGCCGCCGCCGACACCTTGACGCCAGTCACATCCGTGAACTGATTGACCGCATTCGCGATCGCCGTCATCGATGTGCCGCTGGCAAATGAGAACTCGCGGCTGCCCTTGCGCCCCGCGATTTCAATGACAAACTGCGCTGTCGCGCTGCTCAGGTCCAGCGCAGCGTTGGGGCCAGGTCCGTTCGCAAAGAAGCCGGGTCCGCCAAGCTGTACGCGCGCCTGCTGCGCGCTCTGCGTCACGGTCGCGTTCACGTTCAAACTCGCGCCGCTGAACTTCGCCGCGTTGACGTCGAAGTCCGTCACATTCACTGAGTTGACGCCGCTGACCGTGAAATCCATGTTGCCGTTGAGCAGCTTGATGCCCTGAAAGTTCGTCGCACCCGCCACGCGATCAATGGTTTGCAGAATCGAGTCAATCTGCAGTTGGTTCGCGTCTTTCTCTTCTTTCGAGAGTCCCGCTTCGCTTGCGCTTGCCGTCAGCAGTCCTTGCAACTCCGTCAGGAGGCTGCTCACTTCCTGCAGCCCGCCTTCCGCGATGTTGAGCACTTGATCCGCGCGATCCGCATTGGCCACCGCCTGGCCCAGCGACCGTTGCTCACTGCGCAGGTTCTCACTGGCGATGAGCCCCGCCGGATCGTCTTTGCCGCGATTGATCTTGAGGCCGGTGCTCAGTCGCTCCAGCGACTGGCTCAGGCCGGTGTTGTTGGTCCCCAGCACGCGCTGCGCGATAAGTGACTGCACATTGGTATTGATGCGTGCCATGCGGGAGTTCCTGTCTCAATGCATCTGTAAGCCCAGTATCGGGTACTTGGGCATCGAGTAATTTGCGCTCTGCGTGCAGGGAAAACCGCTGGATTGGCAAACTTCCGGACTTGCGTGACGACAAAAACGACAAGCCCCGGAGTATCCACTCCGGGGCTTGCTCAGATCAGACTCACTGTGCGATCTCGTCTCCGAGATCGGGATTCACTTAGCCGAGCAACTGCAGGGCCGACTGAGGCTGGCTGTTGGCCAGCGACAGAATGTTCGTCGAGGCCGACACCAGAATCTGCGAACGGGTGAGGTTCGCGGTTTCAGCGGCGAAGTCGGCGTCGCGGATGACGCTCTGAGCGGCAGCCGTGTTCTCGATGTTGACGCCCAGGCTGCGGATGGTCGCACCGACGACGTTCTTCTGGAACGCGCCCATGCGGCCGCGGAGACCCGAGACCTGCTTGATGGCTTCGCCAACGACCTTCTGAGCGTCGCTGATGTCACCGCTGACGACGTTGTTGGCCTTGCCGCTGGCGAGGCTGCTCAGGAAGCCGACCGAGCTGTTACCCAGCTTGCGGGCTGCGACGTCCTGGATACCGATCGACACCTGGCCGGCGATGTCCACCTTGCTGGCGAGCTGGAAGTTCGCGCCGCCGCCGGTGATGGCGAAGGCAGCCGTACCAGCGCCTGCTGCACCGTCGACGTTGCCGAGCGCCTGCGATTCGCCGGTGCTCAGGGCCACGTCGACATCGAGGAAGTCGGTCGCCAGCCGCAGGTTCTTGCCTGAGCCGGTGGCGATGACGCCGTTGATGGTGCCGCCGATATCCTGGCCAGCGTCGCGGACGGGGTTGCTGGCAGCGGAGAACTCAACGTTGCTGCCGCTGCGAGCCTGACCGAAGTTGGTCGAGCTCAGGTTGTAGATACCGCTGCGCGAAGCCAAGATGCCGCCCGAACTGGTCGACTTGACCGACACGAATTCGCTGCTGCCGAAGTCATCGCTGCTGAGCTTGATGCCGTTACCTGAGGTGGTAGCGGTCACGCCCGTGACGTCGCTGAACTGGTTGATGGCATCCCTCATGGCCGCGATGGTGGTGCCCGAGCTGAAGCTGAACTCGCGGCTGCCCTTGCTGCCGGCAACTTCGACGACGAGCTGCGCGGTTGCGCTGCTGAGGTCGATCGCGGTGCCGCCCAGTGAGAGGAACAGACCGGCTTGCTGAGCCGAACGCGTGACGGCGACGTTGACGTTGAGGCTGCTGCCGCTGAACTTGGCTGCGTTGACCTTGAAGTCGGTCACGTTGCTGGCGTTCACACCGCTGACGGTGAAGTCAAAGTTGCCGTTGAGGAGCTTGATGCCTTGGAAGTTGGTAGCACCTGCGACGCGGTCAATGGTTTGCAGGATCGAGTCGATCTGCAACTGGTTGGCGTCCTTTTCTTCCTTCGAGAGACCGGCTTCGCTGGCGCTCGCCGTGAGCAGGCCCTGCAGTTCGGTCAGCAGGCCGCTGACTTCCTGAAGACCGCCTTCGGCGATGTTGAGCACCTGGTCGGCGCGGTCAGCGTTCGACACAGCCTGGCTCAGCGACTTCTGTTCGCTGCGCAGGTTTTCGCTCGCGATCAGACCGGCGGGGTCGTCCTTACCGCGGTTGATCTTGAGACCCGTGCTCAGGCGTTCAAGAGCCTGGCCCAGGCCAGTGTTGTTGGTACCCAGCACGCGCTGAGCAACGAGCGACTGAACGTTAGTGTTAATACGAGCCATTGAAACAATCCTCCGTGAGTGCGAGCCCCGCGACTTTCGATCGCGGGCTGATCTGAAGCGGTGGAGCAAACGAGCTTCGCCGCGATAAGCCCGAGACCGACAAGGCTCGGGGCTCGCGATCGGGTGCATCCCGAGATCGCGACCCGCATGCAACGCGTCCGTGCGATGCGTGCAGGCTCCGGAGGAATCGACGACATCGGGGGGTCAATTCACTTGCAGTCCCGTTTCTCGGCAGATTTCGGACGCGCACCCGCTAGGGCTCCCTCGTTTCAGCGGTCCCAAAACGCGAAACGGCCACTCATGCGGGGCATGAATGGCCGTTGTTGATGCTCAATTTTGCGCGTTACCCGGGGTTTAGCCCTGCAGCAACTGCAACACCTGCTGGCTCTGCTGGTTCGCGAGGGCAAGTGTCGACGTGCCCGCCGACACCAGAATCTGCGAACGCGTCAGCTTGCTCGTCTCGGACGCGAAGTCCGCGTCGCGAATCTGGCTCTCACTGGCCGTGAGATTCTCGAACTGACTTTGCAGGCTTCGCACGTTGGTATCCAGCACGTTGCGTTCAAACGCACCCAATCGACCGCGAAGTTCCGTCACCTCGTCAATCGCGTTGCGCAGAATGCCCTCGGACGATGCGAAGTCATTACCTCGCGAAACCGCCTTCTCAATGCTGTTGCGACCGCCCGTGCGGAGACTGCTCAGGAACTCAATGCCTGCACTCGTCGCTGCGGCACCAAGTCGCGAGGCCGCGACCGACGGAATGCCGAAGTTGGTCTGCTGCAGTGCGGTGACGCTGGGACCGAGTTGGAACAGTGCGCCCCCGCCCGTCACATAGAAAGGCGTGACCGCTGCGCTGGGTGTCGTGCCTGCGGTTTCGCTCAGACGAATCGCCGCACCCAGGCTCGGGCTGTTGACTGTCAGTTCCAGACCGTTGCCGGTCGCCAGAGCGCCGTTGACCAGTGCCGTCACATCGCGTCCGCGATCGCTGTCAGCAATCTGCAGCGCTCCCCACGGAACTGTCGCTGCTATCGCCGTCGAGTCGTCAAGCCGGCCCGTCTGGAAGCTGTTGCCACTTGAGGGCGGACTGATGCGCCGCACACTCACAAAGTTGCCGCTGCCGTATTGCGACGTGCGGAAAACCATGCCCGAGAGGGGCGTGCCAGACACGACCAGCGCGGCTTCGACACCTGTGAACTGGTTGATGCTGTTGACGGCGTTCACCACGTCCGTCAGGCTGGTATTGCTCGTGAAGCTCAGCTCCTGCACGCCCAGCGGGCCCTTGATTTCCAGCGTCATGGTGCTGGCAAGGACGCCGTCCGTCAGCGCACCGGGGTTGTTGCCGTTGACGTACAACGAACCCTTCTGAGCACTGGCCAGCACGTCGATGGACACCTGCAGGGGGTTGCCCTGCACCAGGCTGGCGTTGCGCACGCTGGCTGTGGAGATGTCGCTGGTGTCGACGCCGCTGAGGCGGTAGTCAAGCGTGCCGTCAAGCAGCTTGAGGCCGCCGAAGGTGGCGGTGTTGCTGATACGCGTGATCGAGTCGATGGCGCTGTCGATCTGCAACTGGTTGGCGGCGCGTTCTTCCGAACTCACCGCGCCGGTGTTGGCGCTTTCCACGATCAGCGAGCGAATCGAGTTGAGCAGGTCATTGACTTCCGCCAACGCGGCTTCGGTCGTCGAGATCATGCTGCTGGCACGATCCGAGTTCTTGATGCCCTGCTGCACGCCGTTGATGTCCGAACGGATGCGTTCGGAGATGATCAGGCCCGCAGGGTCATCGGCGCCGCGATTGATGCGCAGGCCGGTGCTGAGGCGTTCAAGGCGAAGATTGAGCTCGCCCTGGTTACGCGACAGATTCGCCTGAGCGATGACGCTGGGGACATTCGTATTGATCCGAGCCATTGCAATCCTCCGTGATTGCCGGTGCCTGCCCGACACGGACAGGAAACCATCGTCCTGGATCTACCTCCGCCCTTTGCATCCGCAAAGGACGGGCCAAACCACGCTTTCCCCCGAGATTTGCCCTGACGGGCACGGGGTTCCGGGCTACGCGCCCTTCATCTGACTGGCACGAAGCTTTGCCGTGGGTTGACTTCCGGACGCTTCTGAAACTGCTGCCTTGGACGGAATCGAGCCGACCACAGGCGATGAACCAAGGGGGGTATGACCTGCCATCAGGCCATCGGTCTTGAGGCGGGGCTTGGCGGCGACCGTGGGCTTGATCGCCCCCAGTTCGGCTCCTGCGAGAGTCGAGGCTTGCTCGTTCTCGCGCTTGATTGCCTCATAAACCTCTTTACGGTGGACGGCGATGCGAGTGGGAGCGTTGATGCCCAGGCGAACCTTGTCGCCACGGATATCAACCACCGTGATCTCGATGTCGTCCCCGATCATGATCGTTTCGTCCCGTTGCCGGGAGAGGACCAGCATGGGGTTCTCCTCGCGAATCTCCCGTGCGCATCCTTGCGCGACGGGCGGGGCACAGCACAAATGGCCCCGAAGTTGAGGGAGTGAACTGACGCCGCACGCGTGAAACGTCTGTTGACGCTTGTTGCATGCAAAGAAGGAAGTAGAACGCGTCTTGACGGCAAGACGGCGTCAGGCGGTCAGCGCGGCGGGGGCGGCGATGGCACCGACCTTCACCAGCGGATGACGGGTGGTCCAGCGCTTCTCCGCGAGGACCAGTTGTTCGCCCACTTTGTTGAGGGTGTTGATCACCAGCGGACCTTGCAGGTTGCCGGTGAGCATTTGATCGACCTTGTTGACGATGACGAACACCTGGGCGTCTTCCAGCTTGGAAAGCCCCATGTCGCCCATCTGCTCAGGCCGGATCGGCACTGAGTAATCAGCCACGAACATGCTCGGGTCCGTGATCACGAACGCCAGCGCAGGCTCGTCCACGCACTGAAGCCAGAAGAAGCAACTGTCTTCACCCGGCTCCAGAAGGCAGTAGCGCGTGTACTGCGAGAACCCCAGCAGCCCTTTGGGCATGTGGATGATTCGTTCTTCCGCGATTTGCAGCACGCCGAAACGTGTCGTCCGCACTTCCATAATGCAACTCCGCTGCATGTGGCCCGTCCGTTCCTTCGGATCGATCTCCCCGGCGACGTCGCCGGTCGTTTCACAAGCTGAGCTGCGCCGCCGGGCCACGTGCGACGCGAGCGAGAGATTGAAAGGGCGAGTGCGACGCTGTCGTCAGAATCGCCCTGGTGGTGGTGTGCGCCTTTCGGCGCGTTGGATCCAAACTTCAATCAACCGTCATCTCAGAAAGTCAAGCAGACTCAACTGCTGCGCTGTTGCGGTTACCCGCAAACCAGCCTCCAACTGCGTCTGCAAGGCCGAAAACCGGCTGGTCGCCTGCGTGTAGTCCACGTCGCGCAACTGGCTTCGCGTCGACTCGTCAAGCAGTGAGCGGGAAACTTCACGGTCCGCCGCTGCATCAACTCGCTGCGCGAAACTTCCAACCAGGCCCCGCGTCTCCGCAAGCTGCGTCGCCGCGTTACCCAAGTCTTCTCCAGCAAGCGTGATGCCAGTCACGTTGTTGGTCCGCAGGCTGTCCCGCAGGTCCACCATGTAACTGAACACACTCTCGACGCGCACTTTCGCCACGTCGCTTCCCGTCAAAGTTGCGCTCGTCGCGTCCCACTGGCCCCCGATCAGCCCGAGCTGTGCCGCCGCCTGTGAGTTGTTCTTCGCTTCCACGCTGAGAATGCCCGGGCCATACACGTTGGTGTCCTGCGAGATCGTCAGGCCGTTGCCGTCCGTCGCAAGTCCAACCGTCACGCTGCCGGGCGGCAGTCCTTGAGCGTTGAGCTGCGCATTGATCTGATTCTGCAGCGCGGTCATCACGCTGCCGACCGTGACCATATCTTGCGGCACAAGGTCAATCTCCAGCGTCTGCCCGCCGCCCAGCGTGATGACCATGTCGGAGTTGAGACTTGGATTGATCACGCCCGAGACAGGATCGGGCACGTTGTCGCGCACGCTCACGCCGCGGCCTGCGTTCAAGTCGCTGATGCGTGTTTCCGTCGAGAAGCTGCGAATGCCCAGACGCGTGGCCGTTGTGCCGCCTTGCACTTCACTGATCGACAGTGCATTGGTGCTGCCCGCCGCAACTTCATTCACGACGTCCAAACCGGTGCCATCTTCATTGATGCTGACCTTCACGCCCAGATTGGTGCGCTCGATCGTGTTCTTGATGTCTTCAATCGTCTGCGCCTGCGACAGGTCAACCACCGCCGTGCGCCCCGCATTGCTGATGCGAATGCTCCCCAGTGCACCCGTGATTCCCGCCAGCGCGCTGACAGGCGTTCGCAGTGTGAGCGTGGGCGAAAGATCCTCGCCGCTCTGCGATGTCGCCGTGAACGTACTCGCCGGCGTTGTGATCAGCCCCAGATCACACGCAACCGTGCTGTTGCCCAGTTCAAAGAAGTTCAACTGCGGCGCAGGCGTTCCCGTCGCCACATCAAAATTCAGAGCCTCACCCGAGATGCTCACGCCGCCCGGTCCGAGCACCGTCACGCCGGCATCGGCTTCGTAGTCGCGAATCGCCGACTCAATCGCATCGGCCACATCCTGCACCGTGTCGGCAGCACCCAGCTCCACGCGCACGCGCGGGCCGCCATTGAAGCTGAACTCAAACGGACTCAGACGAACACCAAGACCCTGCGCGCCGCGCAAATCGCTCAGTCGCGTATCGCCCGTCAAACGAGGCTGAAAATCCACCGAGCCCTTCACCCGGCTGGTCCGCCCCGCGATGATCGTCTCACCCAGCGTGATGGGCACGCTGGCCGCGGAATCCAGGTCGGTCGTGAGGCCCGCGCCCTCACCCATGTACCGGAAGTACCCCAGATAGTCCTGCACGGGCGAGATGGTTGTGGTCGTGCCGCCCAGCAGGTAGCCTGCGACACCTTGCCGATTCGCGATGCTCATCATGGCGCGGATCATCTGATCAATGACCGTCGCCTGACTCTCGCGCTCGCTGGGTGATGCTGTCAGATTCGACTGTTCACTGGCGATGTCCCGCGCCTCGAGCGTCGTGTCGCTCGCTTCGTTGAACAGATCATCCAGCACGTTCAGGCTCGCCGTCGCATGCTGGTAGTTGCGTTGAAGCTGCGTGCTGCGCTCCAGGCGATCATCCAGCACGCCGATCGTGGCCGACTTCACGATGTCATCGCTCGTGTTGAGAATCGAGCGACCCGTCGACAGCTGATTCTGCACCCGCAGAATGTCCACGCTGGTGCGATTGATATTGGTGAGCCCCAGACGGGTCGAGAGGATGTTGGGCACCCGCGTCAGGTTGGGAGGAATCGAAGCCATGGGTTCACTCCGCGAATCAGATCAGGTTGATCAACGTCTGCGTCATCTCATCAGCGACGCTGATAAGCCGTGCCGCCCCTTGGTACATCCGCTGAAACTGCAGCAGATTGATGGACTCTTCATCAATGCTCACGCCACTCACCGCCGCGACCTGGCTGAGCAGTGAATCACGCACGGTGGCTGCTGCCTGCGCTGCGCTCTTCTTGTCTGCCACGCCCGCTGCCGTCTGCTGCACCGTGTCGCGCCACAACCCTGCCAAGCTGCGCCCCCCCAGCGCATCCAGCGATTTGTCCTGTAGCTGCGAGAGCGCAAGCGCCGTGCCGTTTTCCACCAGTTCCTTATTCACGATGCGTCCCGCGGCCAGCATGTTGGGGTTGCCCTGCAGCTCGCTGCGTACACGAATGTCACTCGCATCAGTGCCTGTGTAGAACGCGTTCATGCCGATCGAGGCAAGCACGTTCGATGAGTCATCCTGAAAGTTGAACGTGAATCCGTCTTCCGCGGTCACTTCAAGCTGGCCGCTGGCGTTGTACGACGCGCGAATGCCATCCACAGCATTGAGCGAAGCGATGATGTCGTCCATCGTCGTGTCATCACCAAAGCCGCGAGCACCCGTGCTGTCGCGCCCGTCGAGATCAATGTCAATACGCGTTTCGGTCGTCGCGCCGCTGCTGTGCTTCACGCGCACCATGAAGCCGCCATTGACCGGCTTGAAAGGCAGCCCATCAAACGCTTCATTCGTCGGATCATTCATTGCCGTGCCGCGATCCGCCGCGCTCAGCCGCAGTTGCCCGCTCAGGCGCGTGTAGCCGGCGGTCGTCGTGCCTGTCGCGTGCAGCTTGTTCACTTCCCAGATCAGTTGCGACGCCACATCGTCCAGCTTACTGATGATGTCGCCCACCACGCCGCCCTGCGAAGCCAGCAGCGCGCCGATGGCGCCCGACTCCACGCTGAGCCGCGATCCATCGACCTTCGTTGAGATGCTCAGTTGCAGATTGCCGTCATTGTCGGTGAATCGGCTGACTTCCAGCCCGCGGCTCTGCGAACCCAGCACCACCGGCACGCTGCCCACCAGCACATCGGTGCCCTCGCGGCCGCGATCGACGACCGTCACAGGCATGAGCGCGGACAACTGCGTGATGAGTTCATCACGCTGGTCGCGCAGCACGTTGGCCGGCTGGTTGCCGATCTCCGCATCACTGATTGCGCCGTTGAGCGTCGCGATCTGGTTGAGCAGTTCGTTGGCTTGCACCACGCTGCCGCCCAGTTCGCGTTCTGCTTGTGTCGCCGTCGCCGACAGATCAGTCCGCACGCGACGAATGAAGTTCGCGAGCTTTTCGCCTTGCTGCACCACGCTACTGCTGCTGCGTGTCTGGTTGGCGCGCTCGCTCCAACTGGCAAAGAACGCCGAGAGCTCGCTCGACAGGTCGTTGTCACCCAGTTCGCCCAAGATGCCTTCGATCGACGAGTACAGATTCAGCATCGTGTCCGCTGCTGCTTGGTCGCTGGTGGTCTGCCACAGGCGCGATTGCAGCGCTTCGTCAATCTGCCGCTGAATGCCCGTGATCTGCACGCCCGCGCCGATGGAAACCTGCGGCGCGTAGCTGCCGCCGCGAATGGGCGACATGCGCGCAACTTGCCGGCTGTACCCCGCCGTGGTCGCGTTCGCCATGTTGTTACCGGCGACCTGAATGCCGATCTGGCTCGCGTTGAGCGCTGTCCGACCGATGTTGATCGACTGCGTGAGGCTCATGGATGATGCAACGCAAACCGCGGGCCAACGCCACGCGCAGCGTGCGCACCACCACGCGCGTCAACTGCGCAGATCAACCGCGGAAACAACCAGCGCAGGCTCCACCACGCCGCGCTTGCTGTACGTGCCCGCATGGGAAAGGTGGCGCCCCACCTGCCGCATGAGCCCTTCCATGTGCGCCAGCAGCGTGGTGGTGGCGCTGCGCAGGCTCTGGGTCAGCTCCCGCGTGCGCATCACGCGAGTCTTCAGTTCCTTTGCAAGCCCTTGCAGTTCCAGCCGGTCGCGATCGGTGCACACGCCCACCAGGTCGGTCAGCGTCACGGGCGACTGGCGCTTTGCAGCCAGCACCGGGAACGACGAAACCGCCATTGCCACCAGCTCGCATCGCCGCACTTCCAGCCCGCCCAGTTCTCGCATGATGCGTGCATGTTGCTCGATCGCCGCCTGCATGGCCGCGGTATCGGCACGCCGGATGGCCTCGCGATGCAGCGTGACGACTGCTTCAAGCTCGTCATACCGCAGAATGAACTGTTCGAGCAGGTCGCGCAGTCGCGTGCTCGTCACATCAGCGGTCAGTCGATTCGTCGCGGGCTGTGTGTGTTGCATGGTCAATCAGCCTTCCGCAAATTTGTCACGACAGTCGGTCGCTGCTTGGTCAGATCCGTCACGGCTCGCTCTGCCGCAGGTAGCCGTGTGCTCACCGCTTGCGTCGCTACGTGCACGTTGGTCACTATCGGCTGCGCAGGCGCCGCAGGTCCAAGTGATGTGACTTGCGGCCCCTTTGCCAGTTGCGAATCCTTGCCCAGCCGCTGCAGCATGCGTTCTTCCACGCGATCAACCAGCGGCCAGTTGCCATGACGCACCATCTGGTCGGCCCATGACTGGTCGAGCATGGTGCGCATCGTCTGCTCACCGCGCCCGGGCCCGAAGGGCGGCGCAGCCTGACTGCTTTCGCGGAAGCGCTTCAGCAAAGGTTGCAGAAAAGCTGCGGAAACCAGCCCTTCCGCCGCTTCGCGTGCGTCTTGCTCGGGCGTGCGAGAGCCATCACGCTTTGCCCGATTCATCGCCGCGGCGAACAGCTCGCGCTCTTCATTCCGCTGCGTGTCTCGCGCTGAAACGTCGGACGCCTGCAAGCCCATCGCGGCTCGCGAGTCACTGGTCAGGCGCAACATGTCGCTTGCCATATCCATCGCGTTAGTCCATCACCAGCTTGGCGTGCAGTTTGCCCGTCTTGTGGAGCATCTGAATGATGTGGATCTGCTCGCCCACGGGAATGTCCAAGTTCTTGAATGCCGCGAGCAGATCCGCCAGTCGCGCTGATTCGCGAGGCGAGGCGCCCGTCGTCACATCCGCCCAGCGTGCCGTGCGAATCTGCGGGTTCGCCGCAGATGGCACAGGCGCAGGCACCGTCGTCGTGATCGTGAGGTCCTTGTGCGTGATCGCCACGGGGCTGATCTGCACATCACCAGTCACGATGATCGCGCCGGTTCGCTCGTTGATGATGACTTGAGCGGGCAGATCCAGCAGTTCCGTGCGGATTTCCGTGCCCAGCACATCCGCCAGAAAAGCAGCCTTGTCCGAGCGCTCATCAGGCGGAATGACAATACGAATTGTGCGTTCGTCAATCACGCGTGCCAGCTTGGGCATCGACACGGTGGCGCGTCCGAGTGGTGCAACGGTGCTCTGAATGCTCTCCGCCATCATCGCCGCGCTGTTCCAGCCCGCAAAGGGCGGCTCAATCACCAGCTTGAACTCATCGCCGATTTCAGGAGCGGGCACATCGCGAATCATGCGAGCTCCGCCGCGCACGCGAGCGGTCGTCAGCGTTGTTTCGTCTTCAATCTCAATGGCGCCTTCCGCCATCGCAAAGACTGGCTGCCCCTTGTAAGGCCCTTGCAACGCCGTGAGGTACAGCCGCCCGCCCTTCAGGCTGGTCGCGGTGTTCATCACGCTCACGTTCACATCCAGCTTGTCGTCAATCAGTGCACCACCCCGCGGCACCACGCACGTCACACTCACCAGCGCAATGGCCCTGCCTTCGTTCTTGCTTTTGGTGAACTCATCCGGCAGGCCCACGCCCTGGCCGTTGTTCTGCAGCAGCGCCACGAGCGGGCGTGCAATCTGCAGGTCTTTGGTGGAGTCACCCGAGCCCGAAAGACCAATGACAAGCCCCACGCCGCGCAGCACGCTTTCGCCTTGTCCCTCAATCCGGGTCAGGTCTTTGACGCTGGTCGCCTGCGCGACCTGCGCAAGCAGAACCTGCGCGAGAACCGCGAAGACCGCCATGATGACATGTGTTGCGCGTCGCATGCGGATGCTTGTCGCAACCCGCGTGCCGCACGATGCATGGTGCGAACCGAACGATCAGAAGTTGAAGACCGTCTCAAAGAGATTGGTCAGCCAGCCCTTCTTGGCCGCTTCGTCCACATCTCCGTCGCTTTCCACCTTCACCGTCAGTTCCGCAAGCTGCGAAGAAAGCACGGTGTTGCCGGTCGTGACGTCTTCTTGCCGGGCGATGCCGCTGACGACGACGGTCTGCGTCTGGTCGTCCTTCGTGATGCTGCGTCGCGCTTCGAGCACCAGCGTGCCGTTGGGCTTCACATCAATCACAATCGCCTGAATGCGATCCGACATCGCCTCACTGCGTTCATATTTGCCATCGCCCTTGAAGTCGCGCTTCGCGTCGGCGTTCACGCCCGTCAGGCTCGTGCGATCGCCACTTTCCAGCCGCAATTGCAGCAGTTTGACGAGGTCAGGCAGCTCATTGATCGCCGCTTCCATGCTCGCATCGGTCTTGGTATCAAGCTTCGCGCTGCTGCTCTGGCGGCTCTGTTCCTGAATCAGAATCTGGATCTGATCATGTATGCGGAACTGCCGCTGTTCTGGCGGCTGCACCAGCGTCAGGCTGTAGCCTTGCAGATTCTCCGACTCCACGGGCTTGGACTTCTCATCCAGCGCAGGCTTGGGCGGCTCCGTGCGCAGCAGTGACTGCGCATTCGCCAGCGACGCGCAGCACACGCCCGCCGCAACCATTGCGACACCAGCGTGCAAACGCACATGACAGACCAATCGTGAAGTGTGCTGGCTCATGGACTCTCGCTCATGGACCCGGCGCAGAACGCATGGGCAGCACAATGGTGCGGCCCGGCGTCGGCGATGCCGGCTGCGTGGTTGGTGCGGCGTCCGTGCCTGTGTCATCCGGCGCGCTCCGCGTGCCGGTCGATGGTGTGTCACTCTGCAAATCCGCTGCCGATGCCTCACCAGGCGTTCCCGGGGCCTGCGTGACCACAACCGCCCGCCCCGGTCCGGCGACTCGCGCACGAACGACGACGGGCTGAGCGCGTTCCTGCGCGTCGCGGCCCTTCTTGCTCTTCTCGCGCTTGGGTGGCGTGAGAGAGGTCAGCTCAATCACATCGCCCGCCTTGCCCGCTTGCCGCGCTCGCATCTGTGATCGCAGCACCACGCCGCCCGAGATGCAGTCCACCGCGACAAGTTCACCCTTGCGAATGACAATCGCTTCTTCCGCCTGCCGCAGCTCGATCACGCTGCCCTGGCGAATGGCGGACTTGGCGACGCGGCCTTGCAGTTCTGTCGCGCTGCCCACGCGTGCTGTCACAGGCAGCCAGCGTTGCTCGCGCGTTGTCGTTTGTTCATCCAGCGGCGTTCCGCGGCTCAAATCTCGTGATGCAACCAGCACATCACGCCGCAGCAGCACGCCCACGCGCACTGTCGATGCCGTAATCAGCTTGTCACCTTCGTACACGCGCACATGCACCTGCACGCGTTCACTGGTACCCTGTGTTTCCAGCGTGAACGTGCGATTGGTAAGCGAGATGTCCAGCGTCGCCGCGTCACCATCGCTGAAGGTCAGTCGCACATCTTCAGGCAACGCCGCGTACTCGCGAGAGAAGTACGCCGGCATCGCATCACGCACGCGCGTGCCCGGCGCAGCGTCAGCAGTCTTGTTGTCAGATGTCGGTGCAGCGGGTGCCGCAACCACCGGCGCAACCAGCGACACGCTCGCCCCGCTGAGCGCGATGCGCCCGCTGTTGATGCCTTGTGCCCCGCGCATCGCGCCGCGCACGTCATCCAGCGAGATCGTCTGGCCTGCCGCCGCGTTCTCTCGCAGAATGATTGCACGCAGCGCATCTGTCTGCGTGCCTTCAATCGTCGCGACATCTGCGAGTGTGACAACGCCGCTGGCGGGCACGACCGCGCTGCCGCGCAGTCGCACAACATCTTGCGCGTGCGCAAGCGTCGCCAACGCGAGGCTTGCGAGCATGCTCCAGAGTTGTCGGCGTGCGTGTGCCATCTATGCCTCAAACTACTGGCGTTACCGGCGAAGCTGCGAGATGGTCCGCAGACTTTCGTCCGCACTGCGAATGCTCTGGCTGTTCATTTCAAACGCGCGCTGCGTGCGAATCAGTTCAATCAGCTCGCGCGTGGGGTCCACGTTGCTGTTTTCCAGATAGTTCTGCTTGACGCGACCGCGTCCGTCAGCCGACGGCACGCCGCTGTTGGGTGGACCGCTCGCGTCCGTCGCGACGTAGATGTTCTCGCCCTTTTGCATCAACCCTGCAGGGTTGATGAAGGTGCTCAGGTTGAGCTGCCCGACTTCCTGCGGCTCGGTCTCACCTTGCACCATCACACTCACCGTGCCATCAATGCCGATGCTGATATCGGTGGCATCTGGCGGAATCTGAATGGTCGGCTGAACGCGACGGCCCTGGTCATTGGCCAGCACCAGTTCACCTTCGCTGTTGAGCGTCAGGTTGCCCGCTCGCGTGTACGCGGTGCCGGTCTGCGACACGCTGTCTTCCACACCTACTTCAAAGAACCCTTCACCCTCGATCATGATGTCGAGCGGCCGCCCCGTGTACTGCGCCGCACCCTGCGTGAAGTCGAGCTGCGTGCCGCTGACGCGCACGCCAAGACCTACCTGCAGACCGATGGGCCGCTCATCCTGATTGGCGTTGGTCGTGCCCGGCTGAGCCCGGTCGATGTACATCAGATCTTGAAAGTTCGCCCGGCTCGCCTTGAAGCCCGACGTGTTCATGTTCGCCAGGTTGTTGGCCGTCACGTCAAGTGACGTGTTGAGTGCAGACAAAGCCGACGAGGCGGAGTGCAGAGCATTGATGGCCATGCCTGCGAAGACGCAAGCGGGGTGCCACGGGGAGGCAAGCGAACAAGCGAACGAGCGAACGAGCGAACAAGCGAACGAGGGGAAATGCAAACAAAGCCCGGACGACTGTCCGAGCTCTGTCTTCATGTCTTCTGTCTTGCCCCTCGTTCGCTTGCTCGCTCGTTCGCTCCCTCACGCACTCGGCCGGTACGCAACCACCGCCGGGCCCTTGCTTCGGCGGATCCATGGCTGGTTGCCGCGGGCTTGCTGTGTGATGCGCAGGTGATCGCGGTACGCCGTCAGTTGTTCGCTCGTGAAGCGCGACAGAAAGTCGCTGCTGGCGTGCGGCGTGATCGTGAGGATCTCCGCGACGAGCTGGCGACGCAGTTCAATCTCATGCGGCTTGATTTCCCGCAGCGTTTCGTCGCTCGCGTTGGTCCAGTCGTCAGGTCGGTGCAGCATGCGTAGCCTCGCACATCGCGCTCGCCGCGATCATCTGATCGCTTGGCGCACGCGAAGCAGGATTCATTGATGGCAGACCTCCACGCAAACCCCGTACCGCCCGCAGTCGCGCGACCTGTTTCGCGTTTTCATGTCGGCTCGGCGCGGATCACGCCAGACACTCCCGGCGGGCTGGCTGGTGTGCTGCTGCGGGGAGTGAACGCTCTGGATGAAACCACCTGGCCTCTGTCACTGGTGGGTGCCGCGGAGCCTGGTCAGCTCGTGTGCGTGGCTACGGGTTGGGCAACCCCCGAAATGGGTGATATTCCTGCCTGGCTTCCCCGCAACCGCCCGGTCTTTGATGCATTCGCCCAGCACCTGGCCCGGCTCGCGACGGAAGTCGATGTGGTGCCGACACTTATACCGTTCAGCCGGGGCGTCTTGAGCGATTCGCCCAGCACCCTGACATTTTTGCGCGGCAGCGCAAGCAAGGGTTGGCGCTTCCTGCTCAGCCCGCCCGACCTCTGGACGCCGCAAGTCGCCGAGAACGGCGTCGATCACATTGCTCGTCTGCTGGAAACCATCGCGCTGCACGAGAGCTTCGCCGGCTGGATCATGCCCACGGGCCTGGCTGACAATCTCGCGCCCGGCCACGCCGCCGTGAGGATCCCCGCTGAAGTCCACGCGCACTGGCAGACCCACGCCACCGGCCCGACGCTTCACGTCTGATTTGGTCATTGAGCATTTTGGTCCTTCGCTTCCTCCGCCCCCTAAACTCCCCACCCATGCCCACCCCCTCACTCGATCACCCCATGTTCGCCGTCATCAAGGCTGCCTTTGCGGGCAAGACTTTCCGCGGCACCGAGTTTCGCGGCGAGAGCACGCTGATTGTCGAGCCTGCGGATCTGCACGCGGTGTTGGCGTTTCTCAAGAACGACAGCAAGACCGGCTACAACTTTCTGAGCGATATCGCGGGGATCGATTACCTGAACTATCCGGCGAAGATGCCCGGTCGGTTCGCGGTGGTGTACAACCTCATCAACCTCGATCGCAACGAACGGTTCTTTGTCAAGACGTTCATCAATCCCAGCATGCCGACCGATGGCATCGCGAACGATCCGTCGCTGGTCGTTGACAGCGTGTGCGACCTGTGGCCCGGCGCGGAGTGGATGGAGCGCGAAGTCTTTGACATGCTGGGCATTCGCTTCAAGAACCACCCGGATCTCCGCCGCATTCTGCTGTGGGAAGACTACCCGGGCCACCCGCTTCGCAAGGACTATCCGGTCCGTGGTCGCGGCGAGCGCGAGCAGTATCGCGTGGTTGATCGCACCAGCGCGTAAGTGCACGCCTTGTGGTGGCAGTTGCTTTGTCCACGCCGCAAACCATTCTCGTCGGGATCGACGAAGCCGGCTACGGCCCCACGCTGGGGCCGCTGACGGTGGGTATGAGTGTGTTCGCAGTGCCCGCGGCGGAAGCGGGGCAGCCCAACGTGCCAGACTTGTGGAAGACGCTGGCGAGCGGCGTGTGCCGCGAGCCCGGGCGCGGTGGCAAGCCTGACGCGAAAGGGCGCATCGCCATCGCCGATAGCAAACAACTGAAGCTGTCGAGCAGCGTGAAGACGACGCATCCGCTGGTGCACCTGGAGCGCGGCGTGTTGACTGCGCTCATGTGCGCCGGGCACGAGGTGCTGCCTGATGATGGCACGATGACAGATGGCAGACTGTTCGCCGCGCTGGGCGCGCAGATGCCCAGTGAAGCGTGGTACACGGGCGAGACTGCACTGCCGATTGCACATGGGGCTGCGGGTGTGGGGTCACTGCGCATCGCGGCGAATCAGTTTGATCGCGCGCTGCGTGCGGCGAAGGTTGAAATTCTCGCGATGAAGTGCCGTGTGATGGGCGAGCGCGAGTTCAATGACCTTGCGATCAATCATGGCGGCAAAGGCGCGACGACCGGCAAGGCGCTGTGTGAGCACCTGCGATTTGTGTGGGACCGCTGGGGCGCGGCGCATGAAGGCAAGACATCGCTGGGCATCGTGTGCGATCGCCAGGGCGGACGCGCGGCGTACACGGGACTGTTGCAACGCGCGCTGCCGGGCACGACGATCACGGTGGTGGAAGAAAGTGAAACACGCAGCCGCTACAGCGTGGAAGGATTGAACGCGCATGGGCAGGCGTGCAAAGCGGGCATCGCCTTCTTGGTAGAGGCGGAACAACATCACTTGCCGGTTGCGCTGGCGAGCATGATCGCGAAGTTCTCGCGTGAGCTGGCGATGGAGCGATTCAACCGCTACTGGTCGCAGCGCGCGGCGGGGCAGTGTGAACTCAAGCCGACGGCGGGATATGCGCTGGACGCGGGGCGGTGGCTGAAGGAAGCACGCGAGGTGTATTCGATGGCGGAGAAGGAGTGGTTGGTGAGGAAGGCGTAGGGGGGAGGCACGGCGGCTCGAAGGCGTGGGCGGTGGAAGGAACGAGCGAAGCGAGCTTACTTCTGCCCTGTCGCACCGATCGTCACACTCACCTTCGCGTTCTCCGCCTTCACGCGCGGGGCCTGCTGGTGCGTCTTCTTCGCGCGGTGGTTGGACCAGTCTTTGACCTGTTGGTCGGGGCTGTCCGCGCCGTCGTGGATGCGGAGGATGTCGTAGGTGTTGTTGCGCTGGGCCGGGGTGAAGCCGGCGTCGCGGATAAGGCGGCAGAGGACGGCTTCGTCGAGGCAGTAGGTGGTGCCTGCGGAACTGACGACGTTCTCTTCCATCATCACGCTGCCCATGTCGTTGGCGCCGTACATGAGACCGAGCTGGCCGATGTGGGGGCCCATGGTGACCCAACTGCTGCCGATGCTGAAGACGTTGTCGATGTAGAGGCGCGAGATGGCCTGCGTGCGGAGGTAGTCGCTGGCCATGCTCATGCGGACGCGCTTGCCGTAAAGGTGAGCGGTGGGGAACTGCGCTTTGTCCATCGCGCTGTAGTCGAAGACGTTGGCTTGGCCGTTGCCTGCGGGGTGGTTGTTCACGCCGCGGCCGAAGTCCCAGGCGCGGGCGATGGCGTCGCCTGCGAATTCCTGCGTGAGTTCGGCGGGATCGGCGCCCCAGTCGGGCACGCGGCCGAGGGGAGTGTTTTCGCGCTGGAAGGGCCAGGAGATGAAGGCCTTGTAGTGGCCGGAGGGGGTTGAGCGAGCGAGCGAGCCAGCGAGCGAGGGGGAAGACGATGCGGGTTCAACAAGTCCCAGCGCTTTGTCTTGCCATTCACGCACGAGGTGCATGTGGTGGATGCGGTCCATGTAGCCTTCGATGTGGCCGAACATCATGGTCGCGCTGGTGAACATGCCCAGGCGGTGGGCGACGTTCATGACGGTGAGCCAGCTTTCGGCGTCGCACTTGCCCAGGCCGATTTTCTTGCGGACGGGATCAGCGAAGATTTCGCCGCCGCCGCCGGGAAGGCTGTCGAGGCCGGCTTCGCGCAGTTTGCTCATGACCCACATGCACTTGTCGGCGAAGGTGTCGCCCGGCGGGTTGAAGAAGTGCACGAACTCAACGAGCTCGGGCGGGCTGAAGGCGTGCACGTGGATGTGCGGGAACTTCTGCTTGATGCCGCTGAGCAGGTTCAAGTACCAATCGAGCGGCAGGGCGGGATTCATGCCGCCTTGCATGAGGATTTGCGTGCCGCCGATGGCGGAGAGCTCAGCGATTTTTTCGTGGATCTGTTCGTAGCTGAGCGTGTATGCGTCATGCTCGTCGCCATCGCGGCGGAAGGCGCAGAAGGTGCACTTGGCGTTGCAGACGTTGGTGTAATTGATGTTGCGATCGATGATGTAGGTGCGGAAGGTGTCGCCATGGAGGCGGCTGGCGCGGGCGGCGGCGTAGCGGCCCAGCGTGGGGAGCGGGAGCTTGTGATAGATTTCAAGCGCCTGCGCGGGGGTGAGGCGGGCGGTGCCATCGACCACGGCTTGCAGCAGGCCACCATCGAGGCCTGAGAGGTGCGGGAGCGTGGGTGCAGGTGTGTAGATGGGCGAGGGCATGGTGGGTTCCGAGGCCGGCGTGGTCATCGCAGTGGGGTTCGCCGGGGGTTTCAATGCGGATTGAAAGTTGTGAAGTTTAGGCGGAATGTGGAGGGTTTTCCGGTGTTTCTCGGGCTGGGGCGAAAGGGGTGCGGGGGCGTTACCCAAGAAGATCGGATCGGGTCGGACGAATGGAGGTGCGGTATGGGCATGCAAGTTTCGTGGGTTTTGATGGGAGCGGGTGTGGTCGTTGTTGTCACGATCGCGGCGGTGGTGACGGTGCTGCTGATCAAGGGGAAGCGCAAGTCGGGATGAGGTGTGGTAGATTGGGGGCGTGATGAACTTATCCGGATGGGAGATGCTGCTGATCTTCGTGCTCTGCCCGGGCACGTTGGCTGTCGTTTTTGGGGGTGGTTATCTGGTGGTTCGGCTTGCGGTGAAGCATGGGACCAAGGACGCGGAACGCAATGGACCGAAGTGATGGACGTTGAATGGGTGAGGAGTTTCACATGTCCACAGTCATGCTGCTTCGGGTTGTCACGGCGATGAGTGTTCTGTCGATGCTCGCGGGCGATGCGCGCGCGGATGATGATGCGGACTCGCTCGCGGGGCCCAAGATCGCGGCGAAGGAAGCTGAGATGCTGACGATCGTGCGGCGCGACTTTCAGGGGAAGCTCGAGCGGCTCGAAGAGCGGCCTGAGATTGCGGCGGTGAGAATACTGCCGCTTGATGAAGCGACGCGCGCGAAGGTGGATGCGATCATCGCGGAGCGAGCGGTTGTGGTGTCGCAGATCACGCTGGAGCACTACGACCTGTTTGCGAAGCTTCAAGGGGCGTTTGCGCCGGGGCCGGTGAGTGCCGAGTCGCGGCGCGAGCGGGTTGCGCTGGTTCGTGAGTTGCGCGAGGTTGCGAAGCCGTTGTTTGAGCCAGCGTTTGTCGAGACGTTGGCGAAGGCGACGCCCAGCGAGCAAGCGACGGATCTGCGCGAGATGGTGAGGGAGTATCGCGAGGCTGTGATGGCGAGCGATGCGGCGGAACGCAGTGGGCAGGCAGGCACGCGCGATGAGATGACGATGAGCGGCGAAGGGGAAGGTGAGGCGCCGGATGAAGAGAAGTCGCCGACGGAAGGGCGGCGAGCGGCACGCGGCGAGCGCATGCGGCGCGCGATTGATGCGCAGGTGTACGAGGTGCGGCTGGTGGGCCGCGAGATGGGGAAGTCGTTTCAGACGTTCATCGCGGATAAGCAGCAGCGGTCGGAAGAGCTGTATGCGATGGTGGATGTGACGCCTGAGCAGCGAGCGAAGATCGATGCGATTGTGCGCAAGGATGGGGAGGCGGCGGCACTGATGCCGACGGAGGCCCAGCGGCGCGAGCGGTTTGCGAAGATTCTGGCGGTGTTGACGCCTGAGCAGCGGAAGAAGGCGTTGAGCGAGCTTGGAAAGTGACGAAGTGACGAAGTGAAATGCAAAGTGACGGAGTTTGGTGGTGATGACCACGAAACTCCGTCACTTCGTTACTGCATTACTGCGTCACTTCTCTCAGCACATCGTCATGCCGCCGTCGACGGCGATGGTCTGGCCCGTGAGGAAGCCAGCTTCGTCGCTCGTCACATATGCGACGGCGGCGGCGATGTCTTCGGGCGTGCCCAGACGCTTGATGGCCATCATGGCAGTGACGCCTTCCTTGACCTGGTCGGGCAGGTTGGCGGTCATGTCGGTCTGGATGAAGCCGGGGGCGATGCAGTTGGCGGTGACGCCCTTGCTGCCCAGTTCGCGTGCGATGGTCTTGGTGAGGCCCATGAGGCCGGCCTTGGCGGCGGCGTAGTTGGCCTGACCGGCGTTGCCGACAACGCCGCTGGTGCTGCCGATGTTGACGATGCGGCCAAAGCGGCCCTTCATCATGGCACGGGCGGCGGCGCGGCTGGCGACGAAGGCGCTCTTGAGATTGGTGTCGAGGACGCTGTCCCAATCTTCGTCGCTCATGCGGAGGATGAGCGTGTCCTTGGTAATGCCGGCGTTATTGACGAGGATGTCGAGACGACCGTGCTTGGTCGCGACACCTTCGACAGCGGCGGCGAAGGCCTTGGCGTCGCCCACGTCGACAGCGAGCACGTCGGCGGTACCGCCAGCGGATTCGATGGCGGCTTTGACTTCGTTCAGCGGACCTTCGCTGCGGCTGACGAGAACCACGTGGCGACCGTCTTTCGCGAGACGGAGTGCGATGGCTTTGCCGATGCCGCGTGAGGCGCCGGTGACGAAGGCTACACGTTTGTCAGTCATGGTCAGTTACCGAGGGGATGCAGAGGCGGAATCAGCGGGTGGACGAGACGAACTCAGCCGCCGACGGAGGTCGGACCCTTTGGAGCGGAACTGCCACCACCGAGCATGGCTTCGAGCGCGGCTTTGTCCATGCCGAGGACGGCGGCGAGTGCGGTGATGATTTCGTCACGCGACTTGCCGGTCGCCTGCAAGCCTTGGATGATTGCATTCAGTGAGGCTGCATCAGCACGCTTGCCAGCGTCGAACGCGGCCTTGCCTTTGTCCACGGCAGTCTGCATCTCGGTTGGAAGCGGAGGCAGTGGCAGGCCAAGCTTCTTGGTCGTTTCGCTGCTGATCCACATGGCCAGCAACTGTTCGTCGGGCAGGGATGCCAAGTTAGCCAAGTTGCCAGAGACCATGCTGGCGAGCGCATCGTCGCGGGGGGCGGCAGCGGGTGCGCTGCTTGCAACGATCGCGGTCAGCTCGCTGTCGCTGAGACTGGCGAAATCTTGGGCGCGCGGGCGGATGGCGTTGGTGGCGGGTGCGCCGTCGAACTTCCACGAGCCGCCTGCGGCGTTGATGGCGTTCCAACCGAGGACGTATGCACTGCCGGGCTCTTGCACGGCGATCCACACGGTGGCATCGTTCATGGCTTGGGTGCCGGTGGGGGCATTGTCGCGGATGCGAAGGACGCGGGCGCCTTCGATCTTGCCGGTGGCGTCGTCCCATTCGCCGCTGTTGACGAGGCCATCGAGGGTGACCTGAGCGTCGCCAGAGAGGAGTGCGCGCACGGCATCGCTATCGCCCTTGACGATGGCGTTGGCGAGCGTGATGACAGCCTTGGCGAGCGACTCGTCGACGGGCGCGGCTTCCTGCGGGAACTGAACGCGCGGGTCGGGCTTGAGGTCGCTCAAGACCTTGCTGACGGTGACGGGTTCGGGAGCCGGCGGCGCGGGCGGCGGCGGCGGCGGTGGTGGCGGCGGCGGCGGGGGCTTGGGCTTTTCGCAACCTGCCAGAGTCACCATTGTGCCTGTGGCCATAACCAGCGCGGCGGCCGGCGCAAGCGTCAACGCGCCAGCCACCAACCCCGCTCCCAATCGCTTCGCAGCATTCACCATGTCGGGAGGATAGGTGGAAGAAGGGAGAAAGGCACGGATGCACGGGGACACGAAGTGAAGAGAGGGGAAATGAAAAAACGCTCCGGTTGCCCGGAGCGTTTTCGTGTGTTGGGTGTCACGTGTGTCCGTGACAGATCATCAATCGCTTAGGCGCGACGACGACGAGCAGCAACGAGGCCACCGATGCCGACGAGAGCGAGCGCGCCGGGGGTGGGGATCGTGTAGCTGGCGAAGGTGCCGGAGTCAGAGGCAACGCTCCAGTCGGTGGTGGCGAGGCCGGCCACGCTGAGGTGGTCGACGCCGGGATCGCTGCCGCCGCCGCCCGAGCTCATGACGTCGAAGCGGAAGGTGTCATTGCCGGTGAGGCCCAGGGCCGCGCGGCTGAGGGTGATGGTCTGCTTGAAGTTGCTGGTGCTACCGCTGATGAGCAGGCCCGTGGTGTAGGTGGCGTCGAGGAGAGCGCCGCCCGGCTGGCTGCGGAGTTCGCCGCCCATGCCGTAGCCGCCGTTGTCAGCCCAGGTGCCGACCCAGAAGTCGATGCCTTGGCCGCCGGTCCAGTTGATGGGGCGGGTCCAGCCGTTGTCGGTAGCGCCACCAGCCGCGCCGGTGTCGATACCGATCATGTACTTGCCCCAGCTGGAGCCACCGGCGCCGGGGTCCATTGCGCCACGCACGTTGATTTCGAACGTGACGGTGGTGGCGGTGTGGCTGACGACGACATCGGTGATGTCGAGGTGGCTGAAGCCGTTGTTGAACAGGTCGTTCTGCGAGTCGGTGTAGGTGACCGACGCGCTGGCTGCGCTGGCGAGACCAGCAACGGCGAGCATGGCAAGAAGCTTCTTCATCTCTATCTCCTCCAAAAGGAACTCTCTCTGGCCGTGCGCGGGCGCAAAGTCCCGCGAGGTGAATCCCACACGACCAATCTTGTCTCTGGCACAATACTACCGCGCGGTCCAAATCTTCACAACCCTTTCAGAGGGCCTTGATGGAGAAAATCGCATTCAATAGGGTGTTTCCCCAGTAAAAAACGCCCGAAAACGGGCGTTTATGTGGTGTATCTTGGACGCTATCTCGATCGGGACGTCGTGTTATTCGGGTCTTTCGGGGCGGGGGCTGGCGGGGACGCCCAGGTAGGTCAGCGAGCGTTCGAGCACGCGACGAGCGACGGGGCCTGCGGCTGCGGAGCCGTAGCGCTCGGCGCGGGCGCGACCTTCGGCGGTGCCGGGATCATCGATGATGGCGATGAGCACGAGCTGTGGATTCTCGACAGGCGCACCGGCGATGAAGCTGCTGATGAATTGATTCTCGTAGTAGCCACCGGCGTTGCGCGGAGCGCGCATGCCTGGCGGCGGCGCGCCGAGGGGAATCTTGGCAGTGCCTGACTTGCCAAACATGGTGTAGCGCCAGCCGCCTTCGGGCGTTTCCTTTTTCATCCAGCGATCTTCGATGACGCTGGCGACGCCGACGAGTGTTTCGCGCGTGACCTTGGCGACGCCGGCGGGAAGCACGCGGTAGGTGACGGGCGGGGCTTCGTCAGATTCGACCGCGGTGAGGCGGAGCGTGGGGAGTGTGCCTGCGAGCTCGCCTGTGCGGGCGAACGCGCTGTAGGCGCGGACCATTTGCACGGGAGTCACAGCGATTTCGTGGCCGTAGCTGACGCTGATCTGTGTGTAGCCCTTCCAATTCGCCATGGATGTGACAATGCCGCCTGATTCACCGGGCAGACCGATGTTGGTCTTGCTGCCGAAGCCGAAGCGGGTGACGAGGCGATGCATTTGCTCGTGGCTGAGGCGCTGGCCGGCCTTGACCATGCCGATGTTGCTGGAGTTGACGAGTACCAAGGGCCAGGTCATGGTGTCGCGCTTGGTGACGTCTTCGAGATAGCGGTTGTCGGGCGCTATCCAGCGGCCGCCTTCGGTGTCGAAGACTTCGTTCATTCGCGCCAGGCCCAGCTCGGTGACGACGGACCAGACGAAGGGCTTGAAGGTGGAGCCGGGTTCGTAGACATCTTCAACGTTGCGGTTGCGAGCGAGGGCGGGGTGAATCTTGCGGCGCTCGTCGCCCGTGAGCACGTGGTAGCGGATGCTGGGCTTGAAGATGTTGCTGCCGTCGTTGATGGCGCGGCCCTTTTCATCAACGGGTGACCATGGGAAGTCGATGGCGTTGGGAACATCGCGGACGATGTCGACCAAGGCGAGGATTTCGCCGGTCTGGGGGTTGGCCATGACGAGGCGGCCGCCCGCGGCGTTCATGAATTCGACCTGCTTCATGACTTCGTCGTAGGCGATGCGCTGGAGCTCGAGGTCGATGGAGAGCTTGATGTTGTGGCCGTTCTTGGGCTCGATGATGGCGCCTTGCTCGATCCAGAGTGGGCGGCCTGAGCGGTCGCGCATGTAGGCGATCTGGCCGGCTTCGCCTTGCAGATCCTTTTCGAGGCGGTACTCGGCGCCCATGAGGCCCACGTGGCCGAAGCCGACTTTGCCGACGACGCCGGCGATTTCGTCGCCTGCGACAAACTCGCGCACGGGGACACGCTCAAGGAGCACGCCCGTGAGCTGCTTGAGTGCGCCTTCGGGACGCTTGCCCTTGGCGGTCAGGGCGCGGACGGCTTCTTCCTGCCCGTCGCTGAGGACATCACCGATGGGCAGGTAGCGGATGGGCTTGGGAGGCTGGACTTCTTCGGGCTTCTTTGCGAGTTCCTTGGCGAGTTCGCTGGGGGGCGTTTCGCCGGCGAGGATGGCTTTCTCGTCGGCGTACTCGATCTTGGTCATGGCGAAGGGATCGTCCTTGCCAAGGGGGGGAACGGCGTAGTTTTCCTTCTTGATCGCGGGTTCGGCGGTGGCGTTGGGATCGGTCACCGGGGCGATCTTGCCGCCTTGTGCGTCGGGCGCGGCGATCTCGGCTGCGCCTGCGCCGGGGAGCACCGCGGGTGCGGGTGTCGGGGCGGGTGCATCGGGTGACTCGGCAGCTTCGCGCGCCTGCGCTTTGGCTTTGAGTTCTGCGATCCAGGCGTCGCGCGTGGCGGGCCAGGCTTTGGCGATGGCTTCGCGGCGCTGATTCTCGGTGATCGCGTCCTTGATGCGCTTGGTGATTTCACCTTCGGGCTGGCCTGTGGCCTGAGCGAGGGCGACGATCGCGCCGTCGAGGGTTTCGTGCGTCATGAAGATGGTGGGGTCGATGACGACACGACGCGAGAACTTGGTGCTGGCGAGCAGGCGGCCGCGGCGGTCGAGAATGTCGCCACGGAGCGGGAGCTCTTCGCGTGCGGTGACGCGCGGGGACATTTCGTCCTGCAACTGCGGGCTGGGCGCGACTTGCAACTGGATGACGCGCCCGAGCGTGGCGAGCAGGAGCATGGTGATGCCGCCTGCGACCATGAGGGCGACGAAGTTGAAGCTATCGATATTGCGCCACGCGGAGCGGAGCGAACGGGCCGGCTGTGAAGCGGCGGAGGACGGGAAGGTTGTCATGGGAGGCTCCAGTCGCGGCGGACGGTGCGATCATTCGGGCCGGGTGGCGTAGCGCGAGGGGCTGCTGCTCGGCTTGTTCTGCTTGCGGGGCTTGGACGGGCTCGCCGGTTTGGCGGGTTTGCCTTCGGAGGGAGCGGGCCGGGTGGCGGGCTTCTTGGTTTCTTCGGGCGGGGGCGCGAAGTTGCCCTGCTGGTCGAGGCCGGTCAGCTCGTTGGCGGTCAGTTCACCCGGAATGTCGTTGGTGGCGGGGCGCAGGCCGCCAGCGTCCATGGCGAGCTTTTCGACCTGCTGGGGCGTGATGCGGGCCGCGACCATGGAGCGGAGTTCGAAGAGGCGCTCGTCTGCGGAGCGGATGCGGAGCTGGGCCTGTGCCATTTCGCTGGCGGCCTGCAGACGCTGCTGGCGCAGGGCGAGCAGTGAGCAGCCCACGATGCCCAGCGAGATGATGAGGAATGTGAGCTTGGAGAACATGCCGCGCTTCCCACCTGCGAACTACCGCGATTCACCGCAAATGCCGACACGCCCTGTCGGACGTGTCGGCGTAAAGAGTCGTGATGCGGCGGCGTTCTTGCGAACGCATCGCCGCTGAAAGGCGAGAGAGATTACTTGGCGGGGAGCGTGAGCTTCATGCCTTCGCGGATGCTGCTTGCGCTCTTGAGCTTGTTGAGCTTGACGATTTCGTCGACGCGCTTGCTGGTGCCCAGTTCACGCTGGGAGATCTGGCCCAGTGTGTCGCCCTTCTTGACGGTGTAGGTGCGGGCGGCGGTGGTGGCGGGCTTGGAGGTCTTGTCGGCGTCCTTGTCGGCTTGCTTGGTCGTGGTCTTGGCAGGAGCCGAGATCGTGGACTTGTCGGCCTGCTTGGCGGCGGGGGCGTCCTTGATGCCAAGCTTGCTGGCATCGGGGATCTTGACGCGGACGCCTACGCGGAGGTTGCCGTCCTTGCCGATGCGATCGCCGTTGTAGGCTTGGAGCTGCTTCCAGTATTCGCCCTTGCCGTAGAACTTCTTGGCGATCTTGAAGGCGCTGTCACCCTGAGCGATGGTGTACCACTGATCGTCGCTCGCCTTGGTTTCGGGCTTGGTGGGCTCGGGCAGGACGGTGATGCCGTTGCCAGCGAGCTTGACGGAGTTGCCGCCGCTGAAGGGCTTGACTTCAACGCCTTGAGCGTTGTCGATCTGGGTCTTGATGCTGGTGTTGTCGGGCGAGGACTGCTGGTTGCCGCCCAAGGTGTCCTGACCGACGATCTGGTCGGGCGTGGGGCCCTGGCTGATGGTGACGGGGCCGCTGACCTTGATGGTGTCGACCATGGGGGGCGGAACGACTTCGCCCGCGCGGTCGGCGACGACGGTCATGGCATCGCCCGTGACGGGCTGGCCACCGGGGGTGGTGATGGGGGCGGTGTTGGTGTCAGCGGCGAATTTGATGCCGCCGTTCTGGCCTTGCTCGATGGTCACCACGGGCTCCTGCGGGGTGGGCGCGGGGGCGATGACGGGAGCGATGGCGGGGTTAGCGGAGACCGTGGAGCTGAGCTCGGCCTTGCGAGCGCTGGAGAGGTGATCAGCGATGAGCACCGAGACCAGCAGCACCAGGAGGAAACCGACGATAAGGGCAAGTTTGAGTTCGCGAGTCACGGCGTGCGTCCTTGCAGGCTGTTTGCGCGGGGCGAGCAGGCGGCGCGCGGAGGCGTGTGCGAGAGTGGATCTCGCGGGCCTCCGTGCCCGAGCAGCGCGTCACGCGTGCATCTTGCAGCGAGCGGTCCTGCCGCATCCATGCGACGGTGCCGATCGCTTGAGTTCAATGAAGCTGGTGCGAGAGGCGGGAGCCTGTCGACCGGAAGTGCGGGGCGTGATCGTTGCCGCGCGGCGGTGGGTGTCAACTGATTTGCGATGCGGGCAGCGCGAGAGCACGCAATTTCGCGCTGCGGGCACGTGGGTTGGCAGCGGCTTCGGCTTCGTCGGCGGTCAGGCAACCTTTGGTGAGGTCGGTGCAGCCGGCTTTGGTGAAGCGGGCGAAGGCTTGCTTGACGGCGCGATCTTCCAGCGAGTGGAAACTGATGATCGCGATACGTGCCCCGGGCCGCAGCCAACTGACTTTCCCCAGTGAGACTTGCTTGATGCCATCTGCAATCGCCATGAGCAGCGCCTCCAGGCTGCCCAGTTCATCATTGACTGCGATCCGCAAGGCCTGGAAGGTGCGGGTGGCGGGATCGATGCCACCTTTGGCTGGGTTCACGGGGACGACAGAGCGCACCAGATCCGCCAGTTGACCAGTGGTGAGTATCGGCGAGCGCTTGCGCGTCTCCACAAGTTTCCGCGCGATGATTCGCGCGGCGCGCTCTTCGCCGTATTCGAGCAGGATGCGGGTCAATTCAGCTTCGCTGAGGGAGGCGACCAGATCGGCGGCGGTAGGGCCTTCGTGCACATTCATGCGCATGTCGAGGGGGCCGTCGCGCTTGAAACTGAAGCCGCGGGAGGCTTCGTCGACGTGGTTGCTGGCGAAGCCCAGGTCGGCGAGGAGCATGTCGGCGGGCGTGCGCCAGGCTTCGAGGGCGTGGCTGACGGCGGCGAAGTTGCCGTGATGGGTGCGGACGGTTGTTTGGGCGGCGGCTTGGGCGACGTGGGCTTGGGCCAAGGCAAGGTTGCCGGCGTCGGCGTCGTTCAGGATGATGGTGCTGCCGGGCTGGGTGCGTGCGGCGATGGCGGCGGCGTGGCCCCCGAGGCCTGCGGTGCAATCGAGATAGGTTTCGTTGGGCTGCGAGCCGGGCGCAAGGACGGTGAGGCAGTGGGTGAGCAGGACCGGGGTG